>Ga0079224_100007727_pt1 | contig 14471 bp, 13 predicted proteins | sample Stecom2015_FD_80414 | JGI IMG/M metagenome (GOLD analysis project Ga0079224, IMG submission 80414) | Agricultural soil microbial communities from Utah to study Nitrogen management - Steer compost 2015 | ecosystem: Environmental > Terrestrial > Soil > Agricultural land | place: USA: Utah...
AACGTCAACGCTTAGCAGAAGAAAAAGCCAAAGCTGAAGAAGCCGAACGCCAAAGATTAGCGGAGGAAAAAGCGAAAGCTGAAGAAGCTGAACGTCAACGCTTAGCCGAAGAAAAAGCGAAAGCTGAAGAAGCTGAACGTCAAAGATTAGCGGAGGAAAAAGCGAAAGCTGAAGAAGCTGAACGTCAACGCTTAGCAGAAGAAAAAGCTAAAGCTGAAGAAGCCGAACGCCAAAGATTAGCGGAGGAAAAAGCGAAAGCTGAAGAAGCTGAACGTCAACGCTTAGCCGAAGAAAAAGCAAAAGCTGAAGAAGCTGAACGTCAACGCTTAGCCGAAGAAAAAGCAAAAGCTGAAGAAGCTGAACGCCAAAGATTAGCGGAGGAAAAAGCGAAAGCTGAAGAAGCCGAACGCCAAAGATTAGCGGAGGAAAAAGCGAAAGCTGAAGAAGCTGAACGTCAACGCTTAGCCGAAGAAAAAGCAAAAGCTGAAGAAGCCAAGGCAAAAGAGGAAAGTCGCTTAGCATTTGATTTTGCTGGACAGTTGCAAAAAGATTTTGAAAAAAGCGTAAAAGACCCGAAGGTAAAGAAAATATTAGTCAACGGAAAAGAAGTAACCAAGGAAGAGGCTTTAAAGATAAACGTATTTGATGTAGAAACATCTATTGTTACATACAATACCGAAAAAACGGAGTCTGTGTTAGAAATTCGTTTAACTCAAAAAAATTAAGGAGGGGTTTTTAAATCCCTCCTTTTTATATTTCATCTAGCTGGTCATTTGAAAAACGATGTCTTGATAAACATAAGCATTGGCTTTCTGTAAAAAAGCTGTTTTTTCTGCTCCGCCTAAGGCAAGAACTGGAACAAATGTAAATGCTTCGCCTTGCTGAAGAACACCTTTTTCGGCAATAGCTTTTGTGAAAAGGTCTTCTCTTAACCACATTTCACGCTCTTCCTCATTGATTAAAAAATCTTCAAAGAACGATTCCATGCTCCATGCCAGTGCTTGTATGTCTCTGTATTGAATATCGAGCATACAAATATCCTCGTCAGTTTCTGTCAGTTTGCGATAATAAAACAATTCGCCAAATCCGGTTATGGCAAAAGGCGTGTAATGACTAACTTCCTTTCCAAGCCATGTCCACAGATTGTCTTCATAATCTTTTGGATTGATGATTTCAATCAAACCGTCGTTGTATTTGCCCAAACCGGTAGTTTTCCAAATGTCGATGAGCAAAGCCGGAACTTTGTCTTTATATTCGTTGATTAATTCTTCAGAAGCGATGACGTTATTTGCATCGGCTTGATAGTGTTTTTTGAAATTTGCTAACATATTGCTCTATTTTAACAGTAGCTAACTTACAAAAATATCCCACGTTCAGAAACGGAAAAAGTGCTAAAATGAGCAATTTAATGTTAGTTTATCACTGGGTTAATGTGGCGTTTACTTATGCTGGGTTTTATCATTAACGAGATAATAAAAAACCGATGAAGTCTATTTACTTTCATCGGTTGTATGTTTATTAAAACCCAACAATCTCCGTAATTTCCAAACCATAACCAATCATTCCCACGCGTTTAGTTTGTTGAGAATTACTCATTAGTTTCAGTTTGGAAATGTTCAAATCGTGTAATATTTGAGCACCGATACCAAAATCTCTTTCGTCCATTTCCAATTTAGGAGCTTTGATAAGTTGATGATTATCAGTTTGTAATTGTTTTAAATGCCCCAATCGGTTGAGTAAATCAATGGAACTAATGTTTTTATCGATAAAAATAATCGCTCCTTTTTCGGCTTTATTCAATGCATCAAACATACGGTCGAGTTTGTCGCTATTTGGATTGGTTAAAATATCAAGCACATCACTATTTACGTGCGACGAATTGATACGTGTCAGGATAGGATCGCCGTCGTTCCAAACGCCTTTTGTCAATGCAATATGAACCTTTTTATTTGTTACTTGGTGATAAGCTCTCAAACGATAAGTACCGTATTTGGTCGTTAATTCAAAATCTTCTTTTTTCTGAATCAAACTGTCGTGTTTCATTCGATAAGCAATCAAATCTTCGATAGAAACCAGTTTCATATCAAACTTTTTAGCCACTTCTTTCAATTGCGGAAGTCTAGCCATTGTACCATCTTCATTGAGAATTTCAACTAAAATTCCGGCTGGGTTCAAGCCTGCAAGTCGGGCAAAATCTACAGCTGCTTCGGTATGTCCAGACCTTCTCAACACGCCGCCTTCTTTGGCAATAAGTGGAAAAATATGTCCGGGACGACCTAAATCTTCCGGTTTAGTTTCTGGTTTGACCAAATGTTGAATGGTTTTGGCTCTGTCGTGAGCCGAAATTCCGGTGGTGCAACCATGCCCGATTAAATCTACAGAAACCGTGAAAGCTGTGTGATGCAATACGGTATTATTGTGAACCATTGGTTTTAAATCGAGTTCTTTGCATCGTTTTTCTGTTAATGGTGCACAAATCAGTCCTCGTCCGTGTGTTGCCATGAAGTTAATCATTTCGGGCGTTACCTTTTCGGCGGCAGCGACAAAATCACCTTCATTTTCACGGTCTTCATCATCGACGACAATAATCATTTTTCCTTGACGAATATCTTCGATGGCTTCTTCGATAGTATTGAGTTGTATATCTGACATAATTATTTTTTGGTTGTATTTTGATTTTTAAATTGTTTGGCAAACCACGTTTTAACGTCGTACCAAATATTGTCCATACTCGTAATTCCTCTGTCTCGAGTAGCTTTGTAAGTAAAGTTTACGGCAAGTGGCGACAAAACAAATGTACCGACCCAAGCACCAATCCATCCAGAGAGCACATTTTCTTGTGCTAATTTATAACCAAAGGTATTGATAAAATGGTAGGTAATAAATATGATTACGGCAAAAACTATCGGCAACCCGATTCCACCTTTGCGTATGATAGCTCCTAATGGTGCTCCGAGAAAGAACATCAATATACAAGAAAATGACAAAGCAAATTTGTTTTGTAAAACATATTCGTGAAAATTGATTTCTTTGAGTTGCTCTTCATTTCGATTGATGTTGTTTTGCATAGAAAACAAAATACTTTCGGCATTGTTTGCGGCTGCTTGATATATTTGTGATAACCGTTGTGGCGAATCGGCTTTTAAAAGTTCATCTTCGGTATTTACAGCGATGATGGTTTTATCTGTTTGCTTTTGAAATACGGGTTTCTCTGTACGGACAGCGATATTTTCGGTTTGCGAATTGATTTCTCTCGACAAGCTGGTGCCCAATGAATCCATGGCTTTTGTCAATTGGCTGATGTTCATCATTTTGGCATTACTGTTGATTTCTTCGTTGTTGTCTTGAGTTTCAAACTGAGCCAAATCCACTATGATAGTATATTTTTCAAAATGAGCTTTAGCAAATGGCATCCGTTGTTGTTGAGAATAGCTTTTGGCAGCGACATCTTCGTAATAATTTCCGTTGAGTAAGTGCAATTTGAGTAAATTCGTTTCTTCTTCGCTTTCTAATTCTCCTTCGTGCGAACGGATTACTGTGCGGTTAACTGTGCCTACATCTGATTTGATATGAATGGTTACATTTTCTAAATGTTCGCCTTTGTCTCCCGTTTTTTGATCCACTTTCATATTGATTTTGCCTAAATCGTTGAATTGTCCGGGAGCAATTGCCATAGCGGGTTTTGTTTGAACGATTTCGTGTCGCAAACTAGTAAATTTATATTCACTTTGCGGTGCTACATCATTCATAAACCAAAAAGATACAAATGACAAGCAAATGATGAAAAATATAGGTGCACGCATGGCACGCTGCAAAGAAACTCCAGCAGATTTGAGTGCGGCAAATTCGTAGTTTTCGGCAAAATTACCAAAAGTCATAATAGATGCCAATAGCACCGACAAAGGCAAAACCATCGAGATCATTCGTGGCGAATAGTAAAATAAAAATCGGGCTACGGTAAATAAATCCAAATCTTTACCTGCCAATTCTTCGATATATACCCAAACGCCTTGTAAAACAAAAATGAAATACAAAACGGTAAATACCGACAAAAATGATTTTACTAAACTCGATAATATGTATTTGTCTATTATTTTCACAGCCAATTAATCAACTTCATAAACATAATATCCTGGGTAATTTGATTTTTTGAATTGAAACTCAGAATCAGAGATGTTTAGGTTGCTTTTAAAATTGTTGATAGTTAATGTATTTCTGCCTTGGAATGCGTCTATTTCAATGATTTTATAAACCATATTCGTTTTGATATCGATACCAATCAAACCACTGTTTTTGACTTGTGAACTTGATTTTGGTGTCAGTTTAATAAACTGAATTTTTCTGCCGTCGTTGAGTTGTTGTTCAATATCCCATTGGAAGTTATATTCACTGGTTTTGAAATACGACAATAGGGAAGAAGGTGTCATAATTCCCATATCCTCAGATTGGTTATACACATTCACTTCTTTATCTTGCGGATTGATGTTATACGTTTTTTGACCGTCATAAATCATCGACAAACCTTCAAGCTCAATTTTAAACTTTTCTCCTTTCACTTTGATGTTGCCGTCAAAATAGTTTTCGCCACTCAGCATGGTAAATGAGAAGCTGTAATTCTTTAAACTATTGATTTTAGTTTTGGTCTGTTCGTACAATTTCATCGCTTTGTCAGAAGTCTGTGCCTGTGCGATATGCACGGATATCAAAGCTAAGAGGATTAAAAAATGCTTTTTCATAACTGGTTAATTTTCATTATTTAAAAATTCTTCTAACGAAATTAAATCCGGAATATTTACCGAACGTGCTTTACTGCCTTCAAACGGGCCTACGATTCCTGCAGCTTCCAATTGGTCTATCAAGCGTCCTGCTCGGTTGTAACCCAATTTCAATTTTCGTTGTAATAAAGATGCCGAACCTTGCTGGGCTGTAACGATAACTTCAGCAGCCTCGCGGAACAAAACATCTCTTTCTGATATATCTATATCAAGATTTGTGCCACCTTCTTCGCCAACGTATTCCGGCAATAGATAAGCTTCTGGGTAGGCTTTTTGTGCACCGATAAACTCAGTGATTTTTTCTACTTCTGGAGTATCGACAAAACCACATTGCACACGGGTGATGTCATTTCCTTGTGTGTATAATAAATCACCTCGTCCAATTAATTGGTCAGCACCCGGACCATCTAAAATGGTTCTCGAATCGATTTTTGAACTCACTCTAAAGGCTATTCTCGCCGGGAAATTGGCTTTGATAATACCCGTAATTACGTTTACAGATGGGCGTTGTGTGGCGATAATCAAGTGAATCCCAATCGCACGAGCCAGCTGAGCCAAACGAGCAATTGGTGTTTCAACCTCTTTACCGGCAGTCATAATCAAATCGGCAAATTCATCGACAACCAATACGATATACGGCAAAAAGCGATGACCATTCTCAGGATTCAGTTTGCGTTGTTTGAATTTGACGTTGTATTCCTTGATGTTTCTCACCATCGCATCTTTGAGTAATGAATAACGGTTATCCATTTCAATACACAAAGAGTTTAAGGTGTTGATAACCTTTGAGTTATCTGTGATAATGGCGTCTTCGCTGTCTGGTAGTTTTGCCAAATAATGTCGTTCGATTTTGTTGAATAATGTCAGTTCGACCTTTTTCGGGTCAACCAATACAAATTTCACTTCTGCCGGATGTTTTTTATAAAGCAAAGAAGCCAGTACAGCATTTAAACCGACCGATTTACCTTGCCCGGTTGCACCTGCCATCAGCAAGTGTGGCATTTTGGCCAAATCCACCACAAAAGTTTCGTTGGAAATGGTTTTACCTAAAGCAATTGGCAATTCCATTTCGGCATTTTGGAATTTAGCCGAGCTAATCAACGATTTCATCGAAACGACAGACGGTTTGGTATTTGGCACTTCGATACCGATAGTTCCTCTACCTGGAATTGGAGCGATAATACGAATTCCTAATGCCGATAAAGACAAGGCGATATCATCTTCAAGGTTTTTAATTTTGGAAATACGCACACCAGCCTCTGGGATAATCTCATACAAAGTAACCGTTGGCCCAACAGTAGCTTTGATTTTGTCGATGCCGATTTTGTAATTGTTTAGTGTTTCGACAATTTTATTTTTGTTTTCTTCCAATTCAGCTTGGTTAATTGTGATGCTACCGGAAGAATGGTCTATCAATAAATCTATGGTCGGAAATTGATAATTCGACAATTCCAAGGTTGGGTCAAATTCGCCAAAGTCTGCAACCAATTTGGCCGACAAGTTTTCTTCGATTTCGTCTTCTTCTACTGCCGACTCAATAATGAAATCCTCTTGGGTGTCTGCTGTATTTTTTTCTGTTTGAATAGCAGGTTTTTCAACGGTTTCATTTTTGATATTTAATTCAATTTCGCCCGAAGGTTCTATAATTTTACCTTCTATAATTTCCTCTTTAACTACTTCCTTAGGTATAATTGTTTCAGGGGTAATTGTTTTGGTTTGTTGTTTTGTTATTTCTTTATTTTCAATATCTTGAGTTGTTTTATCAGAAGTTTTACTTAAATCTTCTAATACCGTTGATTTTGTTTTATTGAAAAAAGAAGTGAAGCTTTCTGGCGACATTTTTATTCTGAAAATAAGGTAAAATAATACTGCAAATATGACCAAAAGCATGGTACCGAATTTTCCTAAATATATTTGTAAGTATTGGTTGATTTCGTAACCGACAACGCCACCCAGCATCGGATTATTTTCTCCAAAAAAGCCAAACGCCACCGAAATGATAATAATAGCGAATAAATCCCAAAAAAGTATTTTTCTCAATTTACTTCCTGCAAACGGAAAGGCAAAAAAGTATGCCAATAAGAAAGCTATTTTGATAAATACAAAGGAAGCTATTCCGAAGCCTCTGTATATAAATAAGTCAGATAAATAGGCACCTAATTTTCCAAACCAGTTTTGTGTTTCAACACTTTTGTCAGTTAGTTCGCGAACAATATCTTGGTCATAGTTGCCATAAATAAAATAAGAAACAAAACTCAGCAACAAAGCAAAAGCTGTCAACAACATTATAGCAGACAACATAAACAGAATACGTTTGCCATTTGTTACTGCTTGTTTAGGTGATTTGGCTGTTTTTTTAGTAGTCGTATTTTTCTTTTTCTTCACAGACATAGCTTTACAAATTAAAAATTTTAGGCAGATAAATAAACAGTCCGATAACCACAGCTGTCAATGCTGCAAAAGTAACTGCTCCGGCTGAAATATCCTTGATAAAACCAATTTTTTTATGGTAATCGGGATGGATGAAATCAGCTATTTTTTCCACTGCAGTATTGAGTCCTTCTATAGACAGGACCAAGCCTAACGCCAAGATTTGAAACATCCATTCGGTTCTAGAAATGTCAAAATACCACCCGGCAATCATCACTATAGTGCCGATACACAATTGCGAGATAATACTATCTTCGGTAGTGATTAATTTGTACAAACCGGTGAGGGCATATTTAAAACTTTTTAAGCGACCAAGCAAAAAAGAGTCTTCTTTTTGTTTCATACTCTATTTTATAAATTTACAATAGTTTGTCTGATTTTGACTAATTTCTCCATCAACGTATCAAATTGATCCAACGGCAACATATTTGCCCCATCGCTTTTTGCTTGGCTCGGGTTGAAATGCGTTTCCACAAATATACCGTCCACGCCACAAGCAATTCCGGCTTTGGCAATGGTTTCAATCAATTCCGGGCGACCACCGGTTACGCCACTGCTTTGATTGGGTTGTTGTAGCGAATGGGTAATGTCTAACACTGTGGTAGCAAACTTTTTCATGATAGGGATGTTGCGGTAATCGACGATTAAATCTTGATAGCCAAACATCGTTCCACGGTCGGTAACCATGATTTTTTCGTTGTGCGAATCTTGTACTTTTTTTACCGCGTGTTGCATACTTTCCGGACTCATAAATTGTCCTTTCTTCAGATTGACTACTTTGTTGGTTTTGGCAGCAGCAACCACCAAGTCGGTTTGTCGAACCAAGAAAGCCGGAATTTGTAGTACATCTACATATTCGGCGGCCATAGCAGCTTCGTGACTTTCGTGAATGTCGGTAACGGTAGGCAACCCAAAATGTTTGCCAACTTCTTGTAAAATTTTCAAGGCTTTTTCATCGCCAATTCCGGTAAAAGAATCTATGCGCGAACGATTGGCTTTGCGATACGAACCTTTGAACACCAACGGAATTTGGTATCGATTGGTGATTTCGACCAATTTTTCGGCTATTTGATATGCCATGTCTTCACCTTCGATGGCACAAGGACCTGCTAACAGAAAAAAATTATTGCTGTCGGTATGTTTGATTTGAGGTATTTCGTTTAGATTCATTTTCTTTTTTTGTTTTTTGATTTCTGTTTGTTTTGTACGACAACCGGCGGAACATAATCTTTGGTTTTCATCAGATAAGAAAGACCAATAGTGAACAGGATTCCACAGGAAAATGTGTCCACAATACCATTTCGAATATAACTCGTTAGATTGATGTTTTCGATGAGCATATCGGCGTGAGCATGATTTTTGATTATAAATGCTTTTTGTTGCTCAAAATAATCAGGAGAAATAGATTCATACATGATATATTGAGCAATCGGGTTGAGTATGGCCACCATACTGGTGAGTAATAATCCAAATTTAAAGGCATCTTTGAAGCTCCAATCATTCAAGAAAATAACCTTTTTCTTTTCTCTGTATGCCAAATAATAGCAAGCGAAAATCAATAGGTATAATCCGAAAAAACCGATTAAAAATGATAAACCGGTACGGTTTGTCTGATTGTGCCACCCCATAAGTTTTTCGCCCACAAAACACAACACGGTTAAGCAAGTGATGAGTGCGGCCCATTTGATTTCTATCCCTAATTTCTTCATGAAAAAAACGTTCGAAATTTAGCTGTAAAAATACTTCATTTTTCTGTAATCTAAAAAGGATTGTCTGGTAAAATCATCATAAATTGTAAACCGAGGCGGTAATTACCCCGGAAGGTTAAAAGTCAGAAAGTTAAAAACTAATAACTTCCAACGTAAACGCTGTGTTATATTTTAAGGTGTGGAATAAAATATTTTGTAGAATCTTCGTGAAAATTTCTATAATTGTTGGTAAATTTGGAAGCAATAACTTAGATTAAATTTCTATGAAAAGTATAAATCTGACTCGTAACCATTATATAGACAGAGAGATAAGTTGGTTGAGTTTCAACGAACGTGTTTTGCAAGAAGCCGCAGATAACGATGTGGCATTGCTAGACAGAATTCGGTTTTTGGGGATATTTTCCAATAATTTGGACGAGTTTTTCCGGGTGCGTTATGCTTCTATCCGTCGATTGGCGATGGACAAAAGAGGCAAGCGAATCTTGGAGAGTGGTATGGAGGCAAAAGAATTATTGAAACAAATTACGCAAATTGTTATTGAGCAACAGAGCAAAAGCTTGAAAGTATTGGAACAAATACAAAATCAATTGGCGGAAGAGAATATTCATATCATTAATGAAAAACAATTAGACAAAGAACAAGAAATATTTGTTAAGGATTTTTTTACACATCAAGTAAGTGCCGATTTAATTACGATTATCCTTAATGATTTGGCAGAATTTCCTTTGTTGGAAGACAAAAGTGGCTATTTGGCTGTAAAGTTGCATTTGGCTGGAAGTAAATCTGAAGCTAAGAAAAAAACTCGTTACGCCTTGATTGAAATTCCTAATCATGTGAGTCGTTTTGTTGTTTTGCCACAAAGAGGTGACACGCAGTTTGTGATGCATCTCGATGATGTGATACGTTACAATTTGCATCAGATATTTTCCATTTTCAATTATGAGCGGATTTCTGCTCACATGATTAAAGTAACGCGTGATGCAGAGCTTGATTTTGATTCAGATTTGCACAAAAGCTTTTTAGAAAAAATATCGCGAAGCGTGCGTGACCGCCGAATAGGTGAAGTAGTGCGGTTTGTTTATGACAAAGATATGGAGCAAGATACGCTGGAATTTTTCTTAGACAAAATGCAAATAGAATCTGTCGATAGTATAATACCAGGCGGGAGATACCACAATCGTAGAGATTATATGGGATTTCCAACCTTGGGGCGAAAAGATTTGATATTTCAAAAAGCCAATCCATTGCCGGTAGAAGGTTTAGGATTAGAAAATAGCATCATCAGTCAATTGAAAAAAAAGGACTATTTGATACATACGCCATATCAATCGTTCAATTATATTGTTCGTTTTTTGAGAGAAGCGGCTTTAGATCCCAAAGTAACGACAATCAAAATTACGTTATACCGCTTGGCAAGAAATTCGCAAATCATCAGTTCACTGATTAATGCAGCGAAAAACGGTAAAAAAGTGGTTGTCCAGATTGAGCTACAAGCACGTTTCGATGAGCGAAGTAATATCAATTATGCCGAGCAATTACAAACCGAAGGCGTACAGCTCATCTTTGGCGTAAAAGGACTCAAAGTGCACAGTAAAATATGCGTAGTTGAGCGTATCGAAAACAAAAAAGTAAAATATTACGGCATAGTATCGACAGGAAATTTTAATGAATCAACTGCCAATATTTATACAGATGTAACTTTGATGACCTCGCACCAAAAAATCATGAAAGAAGTCAGCAAAGTGTTTGATTTCTTTGAAGTAAATTATAAAATACAACGATACAAACATTTGATTGTTTCGCCACATTACACCCGAAACAGATTTGCTAAACTCATCGAGAGAGAAATCCAAAATGCTATGGATGGCAAACCGGCTTATATCAAATTGAAAATGAATAGTTTGTCTGATACTAAAATGATTGACAGATTGTATCATGCCAGTCGTGCCGGAGTGAAAGTACAGCTGATTGTTAGAGGAATTTGTTGTTTGATTCCGGGTATTCCGGGTATGAGCGACAATATTGAAGTGATTAGTATTGTGGATAATTTGCTAGAACATTCACGTATTTATATCTTTGGCAATAATGATAATCCTGAAATTTACATTTCGTCTGCCGATTGGATGACACGAAATATCGATGATAGAGTAGAGGTGAGTTGTCCAATTTATGATGAAGAAGTGAAACAGCAATTATTAGATATTTTTGAAAATTATTGGAAAGGAAACGTAAAAGTACGCATACAAGAAAAATCATTGTCTAACCATTATCGACCAATTGAAGGAGAACGGTTTCGAGCACAATTTGAAATGTATAAGTACTACGAAAATCAGTTAGAAGTAGAATTATGATGAACATCAAAAAATATGCAGCCATAGATATTGGTTCCAACGCGATGAGATTGTTGATTACCAATATTTTGGAATATGAAGAAGAAATCAAATTTAATAAAAGTGAAATCATTCGCGTTCCGATTCGTTTAGGACAAGATGCTTTCACAGTGGGCGAAATATCCCAACAAAACATCGAGCGAATGCAAAATGCCATGCAAGCTTTTCGTTTGATGATGCAGGTTTATGGCGTCGAACGTTATGCGGCTTGTGCGACTTCGGCAATGCGAGAAGCGTTTAACGGCTCGGATTTGGTCAAATATATCAGGCAAAAAACCGATGTAGAAATCGAAATTATAGACGGAAATAAAGAAGCAAGGATAATTGCCAATTCACAATTGAAAAAATTGATTGCTACCGAACAAAACTTTTTATTTGTCGATGTTGGCGGTGGAAGTACCGAGCTAACTATTTTTTCGGAAGGAGAGCAAGTTACTTCAAAGTCCTTCAAAAACGGAACCGTTCGTTTGCTCAACAATATGGTCAGTCAGCAAGTTTGGAACAGTATGGAAACGTGGATCAAAGCACAAACTAAAGATTTTAAAAATATCGTTTTGATTGGTTCTGGCGGAAATATAAATAAGGTTTTTAAAATGTCAGGAAAACCTCAAGATAAACCGCTTAGCTATGATTATTTAAATAAACAATATAACTATTTAAACAAGCTAACTTACGAAGAAAGAGTAGGTGATTTAGGTTTAAATGAAGACCGTGCCGATGTGATTGTTCCGGCATTGAATATTTATCGAAGTGCGATGAAATGGAGCAATGCCAGTAGAATTTTTGTACCTAAAATTGGTTTGTCCGACGGAATTGTAAAAGCAGCTTATTACCAAAACAGCGGTATCAAAATACATGATTTGAAGTGATAATACTAACCGACTCAATGACGAGTCGGTTTTTTGTTTTTTGATTATTGAAATCAATAAATAAAAGTGCGTTCTACTATTTTATCCGAAATATTTAAACGCTCAAATTCAATCAAAATATTGACAAATTCTTCTACAGTCATTTTGTCGGAGAAATCAATAATTATACCTTCGTAAGATTCTCTGTTTTCTACTGCTTCTGCAAAACGTTGTTTAAAATCCTTCAAACCAGATACTTCATCGGTTATTAAGTCTATTAATTGAAAAAAATATTCGGTCGGTTCCATCATTCCTCGAGGTTCGGCAAAAACACTTTTAAACGGCAATTTCACATACGCATTTTGTTGGTGCAACGTATCGCTGTACACAAAATAAATGTCTTTGGTGTCTTCGTGAACACCATCTTTTTGGAACTTTTTCTCGGTCAATTCCTGCAAAAACGGCGCAACTTCGCTCAGCGTTAAATCTCTTTCAACAGAAAGTACCCAATTGGTATTTCCGATTAAACTGTTTTGCAGCAGTTCGGTTTCGCCTTCATCATTTTTTAAAATATAAGCCGGACTAAAATCGTCTATTTCGGTTTCCACAGAATAATCCGACCGACTGATTTTCATTTCTTTTTGGCTACAAGATGTCATGAATATTGCCAAAACAAACAGGAATAATAGTTTACTTTTCATACGTTTTCATATATAATTTTACACATTCTGTTGCTGCTTTTACATCGTGCACTCGAAGAATATTTGCCCCGTTCATCAATGCCATGGTGTTTATTATTGTTGTGCCGTTCAATGCTTCTTGTGGAGAAGTTGATAATAAATTGTAAATCATTGATTTTCTTGAAACTCCGACCAAAATAGGAACGTCTAAATGCTGGAATAGACGAAGTTTACTGAGCAATTCATAATTTTGTTCCAACGTTTTGGAAAAACCAAATCCCGGGTCGATAATCACATCTTTGATGCCGGCTTCGTAGGCTTGGTTGAGTTTTTCTGAAAAATAATACATCATATCGCCAACCAAATCATCATAATCGGTGAGTTGTTGCATATTTTGCGGAGTTCCTCGCATGTGCATTAAAATATATGGAACTTCTTTTCGGGCAACTGTTTGGAACATATTTTCATCCAAATTACCACCCGAAATATCATTAATAATCGCTGCTCCAGCATCAATCGCTTGGTCGGCGACATTAGCACGAAAAGTATCTACAGAAATCACTATGTCCGGAAATTCTTTGCATAACATTTCGATGATAGGAATTAACCTTTCTGTTTCTGTTTCTTCCGAGACAAAATCGGCATTCGGACGAGATGAATACGCGCCAATATCAATAATATCAGCACCTTCGTTGAGCATTTTTTGAGTCTGAAAAACAGCTTGTTCGAGTGAATTATTTTTCCCGCCATCAAAAAAAGAATCCGGCGTAATATTCAAAATTCCCATAATCATTGGGCGAGAAAAAGTAAGTAATTTTCCTTTACAATTCATGCTGAGCGTCGAAGACAATTTCATTCAATAATGGTTTTTTATTTTTTTTGATGTGTTAAACCGTTAGTTTTTCCTAAATTTGAACTTTGTACAAAGATAAAAGATATGTCAACACCACAACAATTTGATGAAGTAATTTCTGCTTGCAGAGATTTATATATAAAAAAATACCAAGATTACGGCAGTGCATGGCGAATTATGAGATTACCCTCATTAACTGACCAAATTTTTATCAAAGCTCAGCGAATACGCAGTTTGCAAGAAAATGAAATCCGAAAAATAGACGAAGACGAAACGGCAGAATTTGTCGGAATTATCAATTACAGCATCATGTCTTTGATTCAGTTGGAAAAAGGCGTGGCTACTCAGCCCGATTTATCCGAAGAAGAAGCTATCAGTTTGTATGACAAGCAAGTTGAAATTACCCGACAATTGATGCTTGATAAAAATCACGATTATGGCGAAGCTTGGCGCGAAACACGCGTGAGTTCACTCACCGATTTGATTTTGCAAAAACTATTACGCGTTAAACAAATCGAAGATAATAAAGGCAAAACGCTTGTTTCTGAAGGGATTGATGCCAATTATCAAGATATGATTAACTATGCAGTTTTTGCTTTGATTTTACTACAATACAAACCTCAAAACAAATAAAATTATGATGAAAGTTATCACTCAATTTGCCCGATTCGTTGTGGGCGTGCTATTTATAATTTCAGGATTAATTAAACTCAATGACCCTCTGGGATTTTCTTTTAAACTCGATGAATATTTCGCAGAAGATGTGTTCAATATGCCGTTTCTCCA
>Ga0079224_100007728_pt1 | contig 14471 bp, 10 predicted proteins | sample Stecom2015_FD_80414 | JGI IMG/M metagenome (GOLD analysis project Ga0079224, IMG submission 80414) | Agricultural soil microbial communities from Utah to study Nitrogen management - Steer compost 2015 | ecosystem: Environmental > Terrestrial > Soil > Agricultural land | place: USA: Utah...
ACCTCGACCCCTACCAGGACACCGACGCGCCCTCACCTACCCCCTCAACTGCGAAGAGCCGGAGAACGCCGCATCAAAGGCGGCATCGGGCGGCGTGATGGCCGCGAGCCCCCGCACGAAGGCCAGCGCCTCTGGTGCGCCGTGCAGGCGGTCCATACCGGCGTCTTCCCATTCGACGCTCGTTGGGCCGTCATAGCCGATCGAGTTCAGTGCGCGGAAGAACGGCTCCCACCGCACGGCACCGTGGCCTGTCGAGACGAACGTCCACCCGCGGCGGGGATGTGCCCAGGGCAGATGCGACCCGAGCACGCTGTTGCGACCGTCCAGATTCGTGATCGACTCCTTCACATGCACGTGGAACACGTGCTCGGCGAAATCAAGCACGAATCCGACCTCGTCCAAGCGCTGCCACACGAAGTGCGACGGGTCCACGTTGAGCCCGAAGCTCTTCCGATGTCCGATCGCGTCCAGTGTCGCCTTCGCGGTCCAATAGTCGTAGGCGATCTCGGACGGATGCACCTCGAGCGCGAACCGCACCCCGACCTCCTCGAACACGTCGAGGATCGGATTCCAGCGGTCGGCGAAGTCCCGATACCCGGCGGCGATGAACTCCTCGGATGCCGGAGGGAACATCGCAACGGCCTTCCAGATACTGGACCCCGTGAATCCGTTCACGGTGCGGACGCCAAGCTTCGCCGCAAAACGCGCGGTATCCTTCAGTTCCTCCGCCGCCCGCCGACGCACCCCTTCAGGCTCGCCGTCACCCCACACCCGGTCAGGCAGGATGTCCCGATGGCGCGCGTCGATCGGGTCGTCGCACACGGCCTGCCCGGCGAGGTGATTCGAGATCGCCCACACCCCCAAACCGTTGCGTGCCAAGATGTCCTTCCTGCTCTGCACATACTCCTCGTCGTCCCAGCGGGACACGTCGATGTGGTCGCCCCAGCAGGCGATCTCCAGGCCGTCGTAGCCCCACTCGCCGGCGAGACGGGCCACCTCCTCGAACGGCAGATCGGCCCACTGGCCGGTGAACAGCGTGATCGGACGTGCCATGATCGACTCCTTCAGTGAATGGATGTTCTCGGTTCAGGTCGCCGCCGACGCCCAGGTCAGCGACAGGTGGTGGCGGGTCTCTCGGTGATCCAACAGGATGCTCGTCACCGGGTCGGGCCGCCCCGGTGACGTGACGGGCCGCGGAAGTCGAAGCTCGACCGGCCCCGTCCGCACCCACGCCGAGTCGGGGGTCGCGTTCAGCGCCACGACAACGCCGTCCGCGCCCCACTCGAGCCGGTCGAGCGTCCATGCCGTCCGAGTCGTGAGCCCGCACACCACGCCCTCGGCCCACGAGTCTGGAAGAGCGGGCAGGAGCATGATGCGCTCTCGTGTGGAACCGACGAGCATCGCGGCGACGACCGCGGGCAGGGCACCGCTGGCATCGAGGTTGAAGATCGCCCCGGTGTCGTGGGTCGTTGACATCGCCGGGGTGAAGTGCAGCGCGGCGAGCCAGCGCACGCACAGCTCCGCGCTCTGCGCGTCGCCGAGGGTCGCGGCCGCGAGCCCCAGCTGGGCGAGCCCGAACGCCATCTCTCCGTTGCCCGGCGGGGGCCCGAGATCCTCCGCCCGCCAGTCGAGTTTCGCCCGGATGAGCCGCGTGGCAGCTGCTCGGAGCTCCCGATCCTCGAACGCGGGGTCGAGCTCGTACCACAGCGGATACAGTTCGCTCGTGTGTCGGTGCGCGAGGTGGGGTGCGAAGGCAGGATCCGCCCACTCAGCGAGCCGCCCCGCCCCGTCAACGCGGTAGGCGGGAGCGACCTCGGGCAGGATGATCGGTGCCGCGCCATGGGCCTCGGCGAGTACCCGACCCGCGCGGTCAGCGTCGCGCAACACGGCGACGTCCATGGTGGCGTTGACGGTGAGCGGGGTCGTGGCTTCGCCGGGGGTGTTCTCGGGAGAGTACGAGGGCGCCACCGGCCCCCGGGAGATGACGGCACGCGCGAAGCCGAGTACCTCTTCGACCAGCTTCCACGTCTCATCATCCACGAGCCGGCGGTCGCCGGAGGACAGGACGGCGTCGGCCAGCATCCGCAGCACCCATCCGCCCCCGCTGATCCAGAACTGGTGCGGGAAGGCTCCGACGAAGTGGTTGGCGAGTCCGTGCGTGCTCATCCGGGCCGGGAGCATCGCGCCGTCGAGCCCGAAGATGCGCGCCGCATTTGTGCGGAAGTCCTCAAGGTGAGGCACGAGCAGCCGCGTCAGGGAGGCCATCAGCGCGGGCGTCCCCGTCGGGATGAGAGACGCCATCCCGCCGTTCTGCACGTTGCCGTTCAGCGTGTAGTCCGCTGACCAGGCGGGCGACCATGTGCCCTGCCACACGCCCTGGAGCGTGGCGGGCAGGTCGCCGGTGGCAGCGATGATATTCGCCCGGCCGGCGGCGAACGCCAGTTCGATCAGAGCCCGCATGCTCTGTGAGTCCGAGAGCGCGCGACGCAGCAGCTCCTCGGTGGGAACCTCTTCGGATACGCGCGATCGCAGATCGAGGCGGCAGGCGCGCTGTAGCGCCGCGCCGTCGCCGAGATCGATGGTGAGAGGATCGTCATCGCCGTAGGCGAGTTCGACGGCGATCTCGGTCCACGACCCACCGTCCAGGGGGATCGTGAACTCGGCCGCAGTCTCCCCCGCAGCGAGTGTCGCCTCCCCCGCGCCGACCCGCACGGTCGTGGTCAGCGTCGCCTTTTGCCCGTGGGCACCCGCGCTCACCACCAACGCCGCCGCCCGTAAGTCGAGGACCCGCACCGATGCCTCGGCAAGCCCGGCGTAGCTCACGGCCCCCGCGATGTCCGCGGTGCGCTCTCCCGTCACGCCGAGGCGCAGCGACACGCTGCTGGGCTCTGCGGCACGCACGCGGAGGCTGATGCACCGCCCGCCGCGGGGAGCGCAGACACGAATCTCGCGCGGCCGCCCGCCCTGCTCCCAGGCCACCGCCACCTCCCCGCTCTCGAGGTCCCGGCGGCGGCGGTACGCGGTGGCCTCACCGGAGCCGTGGACGACCAGCGCGAGCTCCGCACCAGGTCCGAGTGGATCGGTCCAGATCATCCCCGCAAAGTCGGTCGAGCCCGACACCTCGTCGACGAGGGCGGCTGCCGCCGCCGTATCGTGCGCGAGGAGCGCGGCACGCACCTGAGGCATGACCTGGGCGAACGAGGGAGGCGGGGTGCGCGGGTTCACAGGCAGGAAGAAGCGCTCATGCGAAAGCGACACGACGTGCTCGTCAGGACCACCCCAGACCACGGCACCCACGCGGCCGCTGCCGACGAGCATGCCGCGGTCCCAGGTCGGCGCGGTGCTCTCGCTGAGGAAGCGGGTGCGGCCCCTCATACGGCGTCCTTCCTTCTCATGCCCGATAATCAGTCGCTCAGTTGCAACTCGACCGTCGCGAACGAGTGCGGCGGCATCGTCACCCGAAGCAGTCCGTCCTGCACGACGGCCGAGACCTCGCGCGGTGCCACACGGTCCGGCGACGATACGTCATTGAACGACGACGGTTCGTCGCCGGTGAGCACGCGCGCCCGCGCGACCCTGGCCGCTCGTCCGCGCAGATCGATACTCACGTCGCAGTCCCCCTCGAGTCCGAGATGGCTCACCGAGACCAGCGCGGAGTCGCCGGCCGTCGAGGCCGACATCGAGATGAGTGGGACGTCGCGGCCGCGCGCACGGACCGTGGGCGCGTCGCGCACGTGGGTGTGCAGCTGCAGCGCATCCTGGTGCCCCTTGTTCATTTCAAAGACGTGGTACGTCGGGGTCAGCACCAGCCGGTCGCCGTCGGTCAGGATCATCGCCTGGAGCACGTTGACCGTCTGCGCGATGTTCGCCATCGAGATCCGCCGCGCGTACCGATGGAAGACATCGAAGTGGAGACCGGCCACCAGGGCGTCACGCACGGTGTTCTGCTGGAAGAGGAAACCCGGGTTGGTGCCCTCCTCGACGTTCCACCAGGTGCCCCACTCGTCACACACGAGCGACACGCGGTTATCGGGGTCGTAGGAGTCCATCACGGCAACGTGACCGCGCACCACGCGCTCCACATCGGCGGCGTAGGCCATGGTGTCGTAGTACTGCGCGTCGCTGAACGGCACGGCGTCTTCGGTGTTGATGCCTGATCCGGAGTGCGTGTAGTAGTGGAACGAGATCGCCTGGTACGGGAGGGCACCGTACAGGGTGCAGCCGTGGCATTCCATGAGCGACTTCATCAGAACGCGCGTCCACTCGAGGTCGTCCTCGTTCGCGCCGGCGGCGATGCGCGTGAGCGTGTTCCCGCCGTGGTTGTGAGTGAAGGTCGCGTACCGCCGAGCCTCCTCGGCGTAGTGGGCGGCCGACATGTTCCCACCGCAGCCCCAGGCCTCGTTGCCGAGCCCCCAGAACGGCACCTTCCAGGGCTCCTCCCGGCCGTTCTCGCGACGCAGCCGCGCCATCGGGCTATCGTCGCCACGCGTCAGGTACTCCACCCACTCCGACATCTCCTGCACGGTGCCGCTGCCGATGTTGCCGTTCACGTAGGCGTCGGCACCGAGCAGATCGCACAGGTCCATGAACTCGTGCGTGCCGAAGTGGTTGTTCTCGACCACGTCGCCCCAGTTCGTGTTCGCGATCCGCGGCCGCTGTTCGCGCGGGCCGATGCCATCGCGCCAGTGGTAGGTGTCGGCGAAACATCCGCCCGGCCAGCGGAGGTTGGGGATGCTGAGCGCCTTCAGGGCCTCGACGACGTCGAGTCGGATGCCACGGACGTTGGGGATCTCCGAGTCCTCCCCGACCCAGAAGCCGTCGTAGATGCACCGACCGAGATGCTCGGCGAAGTGGCCGTAGATGTGCCGGCTGATGCGATCACCCGTCACGTCGAGGTCGATGATCGCACGTGCGGTGGTGGTACTGGTCAACGCTGTCTCCAGGAACTTTCTGTGGTGAAGGGGATGAGGGCGGGCCGTTCCGGCGAGGTGGTCAGTTCGATGCGGCGGCCGCTGTCAGCGGACTCACCCAGCGCGGTCATGATCTCGAGGACGTGCAGGGCGATGTCGGCGCGCGCGGATCCGGCGCCCGTCGTAAGCCGGTCGAGCACGCCGATGCCCCGGCCGGCGTTCTCGTATCCCGCGCGGTCGGTCACGCTCGACCAGGCGTTGTCTCCGGGGCGCCGCACGCGGACGATGCCTTCGAAGAGGTTCGGATCCGGGACCGAGAGGGTCCCGGTCTCGCCGTGGATCTCGAGCGGGGCAGCATCCGTCGCGGCACCGTCGAAGCTGAAGGTGACGGTCGACACCGCTCCGCCGACGTGCTCCAGGATGCCAGTCACATGCGTATCGGTGTGCACCGGGATGCTCTCGCCAGCCCGGGGACCGGAGCCGATCACGCGCTGGTCCCGCGGCCGTGAGGAGGCCCCAAACACCCGCGCCACGGGGCCGAGGAGATGGAACAGCGTCGTCAGGTAGTACGGCCCCATGTCGAACAGGGGGCCGCCACCGGGACGGTAGTAGAAGTCGGGATGTGGGTGCCACGCCTCGTGCCCAGAAGAGACCCAGGTGGCGGTCGCCGCGACCGGGCGGCCGATCACCCCCGCATCCACTGCCGCACGAGCGGTCTGCACGCCGGTACCGAGCACGGTGTCGGGCGCGCAGCCCACCCAGGCTGTGCCGGCGGCGTCGATCACCCGCCGCGCGTCGTCGAGCGTCGCGGCGAGCGGCTTCTCGCCGAAGACGCCCTTCCCGCCCGCCAGCGCCGCGAGGGCGACCTCCGCGTGAGCTGCGGGGATGGTGAGGTTGATGACCGTGTCGACCGCGGGATCAGCAACGAGCTCGTCGACGGTCAGCGCGCGGCATCCGTCGTATTGATCCGCGACGGCCTCCGCCCTGGCGACGTCGAGGTCGGCGGTGGCGACGATGCGCACATCGGGGTGATTCCCGAGCGTCTCCAGGTACTGCGTCGAGATGACGCCGAGTCCGACTATTCCGATACCGTGCGGCTGGCCCACAGCATCCCCCTCTCGATGATGGTGCGCACGCTGGTGTCGCGGAGGACCGGGAGACTGTGCCCTGGTGTGGCGACGAAGACTCGCCCCTCACCCCACTGCCGAGTCCAGACGGCCGGTGACGTGACAGGCCGGTGCCACGGGTGGTAGGGTTGCACCGGGTGGGTGGTCGTGGCGAGCACGTCGTTGAGGTCGTCGGTGAGCACCCAGTACTGCTCGGTGCGGAGCGTGAAATCCTCGATGCCCCGCATGATCTCGTGCTCGCGCCCGAAGTCCGTGAGGTCGACCGTGTAGCAGAGGAAGTTGTCGGCCTCGCCCCCCTCACGCGCATCCGGGTGCGTGGCGGGGTGCGTCGCGAACTGTCCGCCGACGAGCTGAAGGTAGTCGGAGCTGTTGCGATACGAGTCGGCGATGCCCCCGTGCCACCCGGCGAGACCGGTGCCGCGTTCGACCGCGCCGCGCAGTCCGCGCAGGGCGTCCTCCGAGATGTCCGACATCGTCACGCTCTGAACGATGAGGTCGGTGCGGTCCATCTCCTCGCGGTCGGCGTAGATCTCATTGGAGTCCTCGACGCGGATGTCGAAGCCCTGCTCGGCGAGGAACGGGAGGAACATTTCGGTCGCCTCGACCGGGCGGTGGCCGTCCCAGCCGCCACGCACGACGAGTGCCCTCGGCGCGCTCACGAGCGCGCCTCCGTTCGGGTCCTCGGGGCGTGCGGGCGCGCTCCGGCTCCGTGCCCCGGCAGCGCTGATGGCAGCGTCGTCTTCATCGACCTGTCCCTCCTCATCGACGGGAATGTGCAACGTCCGACACGATGCCACCCCCTCGTAGCGAAGCGCTTGAAAATTGCGCAAAATAGACCCATGACCACTCAGCCCCGCGTCACGCTGTCGGACGTCGCGACCCGCGCGGACGTCAGTGTCGCCACCGCATCGCGCGCGTTGCGTGCCCGGGGCGAGATGGCGGTCGACACGCGCTCACGCGTCCTCCGGGCCGCCGCCGAGCTCGGATACTCCGCCGCCGGGCAGGTGCGCGGGCGTCCGCGCCGCGGCACCTCGCTCATGTTCGACCTCGTGCTCGGGCACTACCACGACCCGTACACGGAGGAGATCACGGCCGGGGCGCGCACCACCGCGTCCGAACTCGGGTACGACCTCGTCCTGACGGCCGAGCGCGACGACCCCGCCGACGACTGGCCCGAGCGGATCCGTTCCCGAGGGTCCGCCGGCGTGATCATCGGCCTCATCGTCCCGACCAGCACGCAGATCGCCGCGATGCGACGCGCCTCGATACCCCTCGTGCTCATGGAGCCGCCGTCCGAGGCGTCGAGCCCACTGCCCAGCCTGCGCACCACTGACAGCGCAGGCGGTGCTGCTGCGGCGCGCCACTTACTCGCGCGGGGCGCACGGCGGTTCATGGTGATCGGCGGCGCCCCGTCGTACCGCTACGGGCGCGCACGAGTCGACGGCTTCGTTCGTACTCTCGACGAGATCGCGCCAGCAGCGCCGCTCGTGCGCACCAGCGCGGACTGGAGCGCCTGGGATGCTCGCCGCGCGTGCGCCAGGGCGCTTGCCGAGCTGCCCGGAGATGGACCGATCGGTGTGTTCGCCTGCTCCGATGAAATGGCCGCTGGTGCCTACCGGGCGATCGCGGACAGTGGCCGCAGCATCCCGCAGGATGTCCTCGTCGTCGGGTTCGATGACGTCCGAGGCGCGCGCTGGCTGCACCCCTCGCTGACGACGATCCGGCAGCCGATCCGCGAGATGGCGTCGGCCGCCGTGCGCATCCTCGCGGAGGCGGCGCACGGCCGCACGACGACCGAGGCGATCGTCATGCCCACCGAGCTCGTCGAGCGCGGATCAACGAGGACACGCCTCAGTGAGTAATTGCTCGCACCGGGAAGTAGACCGAGTACCGCTCGTCAGTCACCTCGTACAGGGGAACGAAGCGGATGCCGGCGTTCACCCCGACCGTCCGGTACCGCACCAGCCACTGCGTCCACTGACGCTCGTCGTCGGCTGTGAGCAGCGTGGAAGGGTCGTCCGGGTCGCCCTCCAGAGCCACCTCGCGGTCGACGAGCCCGGCGAGCACCACCGGCCCCTCGGCGAACGCGACGGTGCTCGGCTCGTCGGGGATCGGGATCGTGCGCAGCGCGAAGGGGAACTCCAGGTCCACGACGGAACTGCCGCCCGGATGATCGAGCTCGACGAACCGCCCCTCCGTGCGCCACGAGACGCTCGTGGCGACGACGGGAGCACCGATCGTCCAGGCCGGGATCCGCTGTCGGACGCGCGCTCCGCCGGTCTCCGCGGAATCGACCGTCACCTGCACGCGCAGAGCCCCGGGGCGGTGGGCCTCCCCGCCCGGACCTCCGTTGGCGTCGGGACCGACGTAGCCGGCGTCGTCGTGCAGACGCACCTCGACCGTCACGGGCCCGTCGACACCGTCGATCGCGGCGCGCACCGGCACGTACTGGGCGATGGTGATCGCGTCGTCCCCGGCGTACACCGCGAGCGGCGCCACCCGGGTGTGCGCCTGGACGAGCGTCCCGTGGCAGCACCAGAAGTCCTCGGTCGGGGTACCCCACTGCTTCCGCGCTCCGCCTTCCAGGGGCAGGAAGTACGCCGGCATGCCGGTCTCCGGATGCTGCTGCGCCAGCAGGCCGTTATGGAGGTTCGCCTCGATGTAGTCGAGATGCGCCGGGTCACCCGACCACCGGTAGAGCACGTCGGCGAGGCGGATCATGTTGTAGACCGCACAGTGCTCCTGGGTCTTGTGCCCGCGCCGGGCCGCGAACGAGAACGGCGGAGTCCAGATCTCCCCCGAGGTCTGCCCTCCGGTGCAGAAGGTTCCGCGGCGTGTCACCGCCCAGTCCCAGTACTTCTCGACGACCGTTCGCCAGCGTTCGTCGCCCGTGACCTCGTACGCCCGGGCAGCACCCAGCACCTCGGGGATCGTCGTGTTGGCGTGCATGTTCGTCAGCGCGTCCTGGCCCGCGGACAGCGGATCGAACAGCGAGGCGTGCCAGTAGCGGTCGAGGAGGTCGCGGAACAGGTCGTCGTCGCCGGTGGCCTCGAGAAGGTCGGCCCACACCTCGAGCATCCCTCCGGTCTCGACGTCGAGGATCACCTGGAACCGGTCGCGGTCGAACTCGCGCACCCACGCCGCGATGGCCCTCGACGCACGATGCGCCAGGTGCAGCGCACGTTCGTCACCAAGGTCACGGTGCACGTCGACGAGACCCATGAGGGTCTTGTGGATCGCGTACTGCGGAGCCCAGACCTCGCGCCCCTCGCCGAGCCGCCGCAGGAAGGACGGCGGCGTCGCGAAGACCCACTCGCCGCCGTTCTCCTCCTGGCAGCGCTCGAGCAGGTCCAGCACGCCGTCGAGCTTCGCCCGGAGCACGGCATCGCCGGACACGGCGACCTCGCGCGCCGCGGCGGACATCCAGTGGCCGAGGAAGTGCCCGCGCAGGAGAGATCCCGGCGTCTCCCATCCCCAGTGCCGGTCGAGACCGCGCTCGGCATCCGACGACCCCGACGGGTGCAGGTGCCAGGCCTGGTCGCCGATGCCCGCCTCGATCAGATGGTTCTGCAGAAGATTGCGCTCGCTGAGCGACACGAGATACTCGCGATTCCGGCGTCTGCGGCGGTCGAAAACACCAGAGGTGAGTTGCACTGACGCGGGGTCGAGAGCGCGAGCGGTCATGATTCCTCCTGAATCGCGAGATCGATCTCTGACCATACTGCAGCACCAGTCTTGTGCAGAATAGGAGCCATGCATCCGGCCAGAGTCGTCCATCTCAGCAGTGACGACGTCTCCCTCATTCTCGCCTTCTCCGCATGGGAACTTCCCGCCATCCTGCACTGGGGGGCACGGATCACGATGACGGACGACGATCTCCTCCAGTTCGCAGCGGCAGAACAAAGGCCAGGTATAGACAATATTTCAGACCTCCCTTACCGCCCGTCCCTGTTGCCAGAGCACGGGCGCGGATGGTTCGGCCGTCCCGGACTGAGCGTGCACCGCGACGGCGCGGCTTGGGCACCGTCGTTCCGCGTGGAGTCGATCGCGCTCGACGGGACGGCGGTCACGCAGCCGGTGACACAGACGGAATGCGGCTCTCTCCTGGTGCGTGCTCGCGACAAGCAGAGCGCCGTGGAAGTGAAACTGGAGATCGATCTCACGCCGAGAGGACTGCTGCGCATGCGCGCATCGGTGCGCAACGACGGTCACCACGCCCAGCCGCTCGAGGTGCAGGATCTGTCGCTCGCGCTGTCGATCCCTACTCGTGCCTCCGAGATCCTCGACTTCACCGGACGATGGGGGCACGAGCGTCAGCCGCAACGGCACCCCGTGGTGCGCGGCACGCACACCCGACCGTCGCGACGCGGACGCACCGGGCTCGACGCCACCACCACCATGCTCGTCGGCACGCCCGGATTCTCCGCGGACACCGGCGAGGTGTGGATGTTCCACGTGGGCTTCAGCGGCAATCACGAGCACGCTCTGGAGCGGGGGGACGGCACCCTCGCGTTCCGAGGCGGAGAGCTGCTGCTCCCCGGGGAGATCCGGCTCGGCGTGGGTGAGGAGTACGCCGGCCCATGGGTGTACGGCAGCCACGGCGAGGGTTGGGATGCGGCCTCGGCACGTTTCCACGCCTTCCTGCGCAGCGTCTCCCGGTCGTCGAGGCGCGACCGCCCCGTCACGCTCAACGTCTGGGAAGCGATCTACTTCGATCAGGACGCCGCCACCCTCGACGATCTCGCCGAGCGCGCGGCGGCGCTCGGCGTCGAGCGCTTCGTGCTCGATGACGGGTGGTTCCGCGGTCGCAGCGACGACCGCGCGGGACTCGGCGACTGGTCGCCCGACCCCGTCGCATGGCCCGACGGGCTGAGGCCGCTGGCCGATCGAGTGCGCGAGCTCGGCATGGAGTTCGGACTCTGGGTGGAGCCCGAGATGATCAACGAGGACTCCGACCTGGCCCGTGCGCACCCCGAGTGGATCCTACGTGCGAGGTCTGAGCTCCCCGCCGCGTACCGGTTCCAGCAGGTCCTTGACCTCACGCAGCCGGCGGCGTTCGCACATATCCTCGACACGCTCGACGGCCTGATTCGTGACATCGGGGTCAGCTACCTCAAATGGGACCACAACCGCGATCTCGTGTCGGCCGGGCACCCGGCGTCCGGCGCGCCCGCCGTGCACGCGCAGACGCTCGCCGTGTACCGGCTGATCGACGAGCTGCGCGCACGGCATCCCGACCTCGAGATCGAGAGCTGCGCCTCCGGCGGCGGACGCGTCGACCTCGGCATCCTCACACGCACCGACCGTATCCACCCCTCCGACAGCCACGATCCTCTCGACCGCCCCGGCATCATCCGTGCCACCGGGCTCCTCGTGCCGCCCGAGATGCTGGGGTCGCATGTCGCGTCGGCGGTGTCGAGCGTGACCGGACGCACCTCCGACCTGCACCTCCGCTGCGCCGTCGCGTTCCTCGGGCACTTCGGGATCGAGTGGGACATCCGCGAGCTCGACGACGAGGAGCGCGCCGAGCTCGCCACGTGGATCGCTCGGTTCCAGCGACTCCGCCCGCTCATCCAGACCGGCCGCACGGTCGGCGACGGCGACGATGACGCCGCAGCCCCCACCTTGCGCGGCGTCGTCGCGCAGGACCGGAGCGAGGGTGTGTTCACGATCGTCACGCCGACCACGACCCCCGACACGCTCGCCCGCGTGCGCTTCCCCGGGCTCGACCCCGCACGCCGGTACCGGCTGACGGCGAGCGTGCCGAACACCCTCGGTCCCCCCTGGCAGGTGCCCGACTGGCTGCGGGCACCCGACCTGGATGCCGAGGGCACGGCGCCCATCCTCTCCGGCTCCGTGCTGTCGACCGTGGGCCTCGAGTTCCCCACGTTCCACCCCGAGCGCGCCGTCGTCGTGCATCTGCGGGCGGAGGCGGCCGCGTGAGCTCCGCACGACGGCAGGCCGCGCGGCGACCGCCGATGGGATGGAACAGCTGGGACTGCTTCGGATCGTCCGTGACCGAGGACGAGGTGATGGCCAACGCCGAGTTCCTCGCCGCCCATCTCGCGCCGTTCGGCTGGGACACGGTCGTCGTCGACATCCAGTGGTACGAATCCGACCCCGGACATCACGACTATCGGGAGGTGTCCCGGCCGGAGCTCGACGAGTGGGGTCGACCGCTGCCCGCGATCACCCGGTTCCCGTCGGCGGTCGGCGGGTCCTTCCGCCCGCTCGCCGATCGCATCCACGCCCTCGGCCTCCGATTCGGGGTGCACGTCATGCGCGGGGTCCCTCGAGCCGCCGTCGAACAGGAGCGCCCCGTGCTCGGTGCGCCGGGAGCGACCTGCGCCTCGATCGCCGACCACGGCAACGTGTGCCCGTGGAACCCCGACAACGTCGGGGTGGACATGACGGCGCCGGGGGCTCAGGAGTACTACGACTCCCTCGCCGCGCTGTTCGCCGAATGGGGAGTCGACTTCATCAAACTGGACGACGTGCTCTATCCCCCCGTGCAGACCGCGGAGGTGGCGGCCTTCTCACGCGCGATCGATCGTAGCGGCCGCCCCATGGTGCTGAGCCTGTCACCGGGCAAACAGCTGTCGACCGCGCACCTCGAGTCGCTGCGCCTGCATTCGCAGATGTGGCGGATCTCCGACGACCTCTGGGACGACTGGCCTCAGGTGCACGAGCAGTTCCAGCGCGCGGCGCGGTGGGCGCCGCTTCAGCAGCCGGGAGCCTGGGCGGATGCGGACATGCTGCCGTTCGGGCGCATCGGCATCCGCGGCCATGTGGGTCGTGATCGCCTCAGCCGGCTCACGACCGAGGAGCAGCGCACGGTCATGACGCTGTGGTGCCTGCTGCGCTCACCGCTCATGTTCGGCGGCCACCTCCCCGACACCCCCGCCGAGACCCTCGCGCTGCTCACCCATCCGGGTGTGCTCGCGCTCCTCGACGGCGGGGATGCGAAGGAGATCGTCCGCGACGGCGCCCTCGCGGTGTGGAGCGCGCAGGTCGACGGCCGACCGCACCGCGCGGTGTTCTGGCTGGGCGACGAGCCTCGGACGCTGAGTGTGCACGTCGACGATCTGGGCATCGCCGCAGAGCCGCTGCCCGCGGTGACGGACGTCTGGTCCGGCTCGATCCTGCAGCTCGACCGCGGCTGGATCGAGCTCGAGGTGCCGGCGCACGGGGTACGGCTGCTCGCCGTCGACTGAGTGCGATCCCGCCGCGGCGGCGAGAGCGCTCAGCGCGGAGGGCCGCCGGCCCAGGCGTCGAGGACCTCGGCGACGTCCGACTCCCCCGCCGCGCGCGCCTCGGCGAGCGCGACATCGCCGGCCTGCGCGAAGACGGCGTCGAGGTCGACCCGCGCGCCCGTGGCCGCGGACGCGAGGGCCGCCTCGACCATCGCGAGGCTGCGGATGTTGCAGCGGACCTCTCCCGACGGCGGATCTCCGCCGTCGAGCGCGGCGAGGAATTCGGTGAGGGCTGCGTCGAGCCCCTCCCCGCCGCCGTCCAGAGGCACGCCGACCGCCTCGTCGTCGGCGCCCTGCGCCCGGACGGTGGTCTCCCCGTCCCAGGTCGCGGTCCCGCCGCGAGCGCTGGCCCGCCAGGCGCCGTTCCACGACGTGGTCAGTCCGTCAGCGCACCAGCTCCCTGCATACCCGAAGCGGGCTCCGTCGGAGAAGCGGAAGATCGCCTGCGCGGCGGCGGCACCGCGATACCAGCTCCACGACGGCGAGAACTCCTCGCAGTACACGGACTCCGGCTCGCTCCCGAGCACGAACCGCGCCTGGTCGAACTGGTGGATCGCCATGTCGACGAGAAGTGGCGAGGGCATCGCGTCGCGGAAACCCCCGAACCGGGGGTTCTGGAAGAACTGCACCTCGAGCTGACCCGCTCCGCCGAGCCCGCGAACCGCATCACGGAATGCCGTGATGCCGGGCGAATGCCGACGCGACTGGCTCGTCGCCAGTAGGACGCCCTGTGTCACGCTCACCGCCGCGAGCCGCATCGCGTCTGCCACGGTGGGCGTCACGGGCTTCTCGCTCAGCACGGGCACGCCGGCCCGCAGCGCCGCCTCGGTCACGGCGCGATGAGCCTCCGGGATGGTGACATTCAGCACCAGGTCGGCCGGCACCTCGCGTAGAGCCTCGGAAAGACTCGTGAACACCGGCACATCCCAGCCTCGTTCACTCGCTGCCGAGCGCGCCGCGGACGCTTCGATGTCGACGACCGCGGCGGGGCGCAGGCCCTCACGGGCCTGGACAACGTCCATCCAGGCGCGCCCCATACCCCCGGCACCGACGACAACGACGGCGCGCGTCGTGCCAGCATCCGTCATCGTTGCGTCCCGTCCCACTCGCGCGGAGTGTTGAACTCACCCTCGCGATGCATCGCGATCTCCGGTGCGCGGCGTGGACGGTCCTGGAATGCC
>Ga0079224_100007729_pt1 | contig 14469 bp, 12 predicted proteins | sample Stecom2015_FD_80414 | JGI IMG/M metagenome (GOLD analysis project Ga0079224, IMG submission 80414) | Agricultural soil microbial communities from Utah to study Nitrogen management - Steer compost 2015 | ecosystem: Environmental > Terrestrial > Soil > Agricultural land | place: USA: Utah...
GCGGCTGCGGCTCGTTGACCACCTCGACCACCGGGGCCGGCGGCGTCGGCTCGGCCAGCGCCGTGCGAATCGGCGCGGCCGCCTCGTCCACCGGCGTTTCCACCAGCTTGACGTCGGTGAGCTTGATGGTCGGCAGCACCAGCGGGCGCGGCTCGATCACGCGGGGTTCGTGGACCGTCGGCCGCGCGGCGGCGGCCGGCGCGGGCGCCGCCTCGGGCGTGGGCGCAGGCGTGGCGACGCTCGCCGGCTTCGGGCGCGCGGCCGCCTCGGCCTGCACCGGTCGATCACCGGGCGCCTCGTGCAGCAAATCGTCCAGATAGGACTGCAGGGCTTCCTGCGGGCCGATCCGGTGGGCGTCCTGGGGGCTCATGTCCTGCATCCGTAAAAACCTTTCCTCAGATAGCTATCGGCCGACAGGGGCGACAGCTTGATAGCGTTTCGTCACGCCGCCTGACCCGGATGGCGGGCCAGCAGGGATTTGAGCAGCGCCCGATAGGCGATCACGCCCCGGCAGCCCGGGTCGAACTGCGACGGCACCAGGCCCGCCCGGCTGGCGTCGCGCAGGCGCCCGTCGGTGGGAATGTAGGCCGGCCAGATGTGCTCCTTGTGGCGGTCGCGCAGCAGCTTGAGGGTGGTCAGCGAGGCCTGGGAGCGGCGGTCGAACAGGGTCGGCACCACCAGATACGGCAGCGCCTGGCGGCGCGAGCGGTTGATCATGTTCAGGGTGTGCACCATGCGCTCCAGGCCCTTCACCGCCAGGAACTCGGTCTGCACCGGCACCACCAGCTGCTGGCAGGCGGCCAGGGCGTTGACCATCAGCACGCCCAGCAGCGGCGGGCTGTCGATCAGCACATGGTCGAAATCGTTCCACAACTGCGCCAGGGACTTGGACAGCACCAGGCCCAGGCCGCTCTTGCCGGGGGTCTGGCGCTCCAGGGTGGCCAGCGCGGTGCTGGCCGGCAGCAGGGTCAGGCGCGGGTGGCTGGTTTTCTGCAGCAGTTGCGCGGGCAGGCCGTCGGGCACCTGGCCGCCGTGCTGGAACAGCTCGAAGCCGGTGCGCTCGAGGGTGTCCGGGTTGTAGCCGAAATAGCTGGTCATCGACCCGTGGGGGTCGAGGTCCACCACCAGCACGCGCTTGCCCACATCGGCCAGCAGGCCGGCCAGGGCCACGCTGGTGGTGGTTTTGCCGACCCCGCCCTTCTGATTGGCTACTGCCCAGATTTTCATCCACTGCTCCTTCTCGCCCGCGCGCTCAGCGCGGACCACTACCGACCATCAATGCCGGCGCTTTGACAGCACCGTCGATCCGGGCGCCCGATTGCGGCGCCGGTGCAGTTTGCATGCCAGCCTGCCCCTGGCGATTCTCCACCCGGGTCGCGCCACTGCGCCGGGTTTCCAGAAAGCGCGACACCACCAGCACCACGCGACGGTTCTTGGCGCGCCCCTCGGGCGTGCTGTTGTCGGCCACCGGGTGGTACTCGCCATAGCCCACCGCCGCCAGGCGCTTGGGCGCCACTCCGTCCATGTTCAGCATGCGCACGATACTCGCCGCGCGCGCGGCGGACAGTTCCCAGTTGGTGGGATACAGCGGCGTGCTGATCGGCAGGTTGTCGGTGAAACCCTCCACCTGCACCGGGTTGTCGAAGGGCGCCAGAATCCTGGCGATCTTCTCGACGATGTCAAAGGCGTGGTCGTTGGGGATGGCGTCGCCGCTGGGGAACAGCAGGCTGGACTTGAGTTCGATCTCCACCCAGGACTCGGTGCCGCGCACGATCAGTTGGCCGTCCTCGATCAGGCCGGCGAAGGCCCGCTCGATGTTGCGGGTGATCTGCTCCAGGGGGTCGCCGTCCTCCATGGGCATGGGCCCGCCGTCGTCCTCCATGCTGGCGTCGTAGTCGCGGGTACGCGCGCGCTCCTGGCCGACCGGAATGGGTTTGATGGACTTCTCGCTCTGGTTGAAGATGCCCACCAGGGTGTCGGCCAGCACCTTGTACTTGCCCTCGTTGATGGACGAGGTGGCGTACATCACCACGAAGAAGGCGAACATCAGCGTCATGAAGTCGGCGAAGGACACCAGCCAGCGGTCGTTGCTGGGTTCGCTGGCCTCGGGAATACGACGGCGCCGGCGCATCAGACCAGGAAACCCTTGAGCTTGTGCTCGATGGAGCGGGGGTTCTCGCCCTCGGCGATGGACAGCACGCCCTCGATGAGCATTTCCCGGTAGCGGGTCTGCACGCGCACCGCCGCCTTGAGCTTGTTGGCGACCGGCAGCAGCAGCAGGTTGGCGAAGGCCACGCCGTAGATGGTGGCCACGAAGGCCACGGCGATGCCGGTGCCCAGTTGCGAGGGGTCGGTGAGGTTGCCCATTACCTGGATCAGGCCGAGCACCGCGCCGATGATGCCGATGGTCGGCGAATAGCCGCCCATGGCCTCGAACACCTTGGCCGCCTGCAGGTCGCTCTCTTCCTGGCTGAGCATTTCCACTTCGAGAATGGTGCGGATGTTCTCGGTTTCCACGCCGTCGGCCAGCAACTGCATGGCCTTGCGCGCGTAGGGGTCCGGCTCGCGCTCGGCCAGCGGCTCCAGGCCCAGCAGGCCCTCCTTGCGCGCCACCAGGCTCCAGCGGGTGACCTTCTCGATGCCCTCCTCCATGCGGATCGACGGCGGGAACAGCACCCAGGGCAGCACGCCGAAGGCGCGCTTGAGGGTGCGCAACGGCGTTTGCAGCAGGCAGGCGGCCAGGGTGCCGCCGACCACGATCAGCGCGGCGGGCGCGTTGAGCAGCACCGCCAGGCTGCCGCCTTCCAGAAAGTTGCCGCCGAGGATGGCGATGAACGCCAGGAGAATGCCGATCAGGCTGAGGACATCCATTACTGGCAGGCCTCGTTCAGGTTGCGGCCGATCTCGTCCAGGTCATAGATGGCGTCGGCCAGGTTGGCCTTGGCCACCGCCATGGGCATGCCGTAGATCACGCTGCTGGCCTCGTCCTGCGCCCACACCTGGCTGCCGGCCTGCTTGAGCATGCGCGCGCCCTCGCGGCCGTCGGCGCCCATGCCGGTCAGCACGATGGCCAGCACCTTGTCGCCATAGGCCTTGGCGGCCGAGCCGAAGGTGACGTCCACGCAGGGCTTGTAGTTCAGGCGGTCATCGCCGGGCAGGATGCGCACCTGGCCGCGTCCATCCACCATCATCTGCTTGCCGCCGGGCGCCAGCAGGGCCAGGCCGGGGCGCAGCAGGTCGCCGTCCTCGGCTTCCTTGACGCGGATCTGGCACAGCTTGTCCAGCCGCTCGGCGAAGGCGCCGGTGAAGGCCGCCGGCATGTGCTGGATGAGCACCAGCGGCGCCGGGAAACTGGCCGGCAACTGGGTCAGCACGCGCTGCAGCGCCACCGGGCCGCCGGTGGAGGTGCCGATGGCCACCAGTCGGTAGGCCTTGCGCCGGGGCGCGGGCGCCGGCGCGCGCTCGACGGCCGCCGGCGCCTCGGCGGCCGGCGCGCCGCGCAGCGGACGGCGCACGGGCGGCGGGCTGAGCGCCGCCCGCGCCGGGCCGCGCCGGTTGCTGCCGGCGATGGTCAGGATCTTCTCGCACAGCAGCGTCTTGACCTTGTCGATGTTGCGCGAAATGTCCTCGAAGTTCTTCGGCAGGTAGTCCACCGCGCCGGCGTCCAGGGCATCCAGGGTCACCCGGGCGCCCTCGTGGGTCAGCGAGGAGAACATCAGTACCGGGGTCGGGCAGCGGCGCATGATTTCGCGCACCGCGGTGATGCCGTTCATCAACGGCATCTCGTAATCCATGGTGATGACATCGGGCTTGAGGGCCAGCGTCTGGTCGATCGCCTCCTGGCCGTTGTTGGCCGTGCCCACCACCTCAATCTGGGGGTTGGAGCCCAGGATTTCCGTCAGCCGGCGCCGAAAGAAACCCGAGTCGTCCACCACCAGCACTCTAATTGCCATAACTACTCCTAAACCCGTAAGGCCGGCCCTCCCGGGGCCGGCCGGACATCAGCCGCGGCGGGCGTAATGCTTGAGCATGCCAGGCACATCGAGAATCAGGGCGATGCTGCCGTCGCTGGTGATGCTCGCGCCCGCCAGTCCCGGCGTGCCCTGCAGCATCTTGCCCAACGGCTTGATCACCACCTCCTCCTGCCCCACCAGCTGGTCGACGACGAAGCCGATCTGCTGGTTGCCGATGGCGATGATCACCACATGCCCCTCCTCCTGCTCCGCGTTGCGGTAGCCCGGCACCAGCCAGCGCTTGAGGTAGAACAGCGGCAGCGCCTTGTCGCGCACGATGATGACTTCCTGGCCGTCCACCACGTTGGTGTGCGACAGGTCCAGGTGGAAGATTTCCTTGACGTTGACCAGCGGGAAGGCGAACGCCTGATCGTCGAGCATGACCATCAGCGTCGGCATGATCGCCAGGGTCAGGGGTACCTTGATGACGATGCGCGAGCCCTTGCCGGGCGTGGAGTCGACGAACACGGTGCCGTTGAGCTGGGCGATGCGGGTCTTCACCACGTCCATGCCCACGCCGCGCCCGGAGACGTCGGAAATCTCCTTCTTGGTGGAGAAGCCCGGGGCGAAGATCAGGTTGTAGCACTCGGCGTCGCTGAGGCGATCGGCCGCGTCCTTGTCCAGCATGCCCTTCTCCACCGCCTTGGCGCGCAGGACATCGGCGTCCATGCCCTTGCCGTCGTCGGTGATCAGCAGAAGGATGTGGTCGCCTTCCTGCTCGGCGGAGAGCACCACCTTGCCGGTGCGCGGCTTGCCGGCGGCCTCGCGCTCGTCCGGCATCTCGATGCCGTGGTCCACCGCATTGCGCACCAGGTGCACCAGCGGGTCGGCCAGCGCCTCGACCAGGTTCTTGTCCAGGTCGGTGTCCTCGCCCACCAGCTCGAGGTTGATTTCCTTCTTGAGCATGCGCGACATGTCGCGGATCTGGCGCGGGAAGCGGCCGAAGACCTTCTTGATCGGCTGCATGCGGGTCTTCATCACCGAGGCCTGCAGGTCGCCGGTGACCACGTCCAGGCTGGAGGTGGCCTTGGCCAGCTCCTCGTCGCCGCTGTTCAGACCCAGGCGCACCAGGCGGTTACGCACCAGCACCAGCTCGCCGACCATGTTCATGATCTCGTCCAGCCGCGCGGTGTCGACGCGCACGGTGGTTTCCGACTCGATCGCCGCCGGCGCCTTGGCGGGAGCCTTGGCCGGGGCCGCCTTGGCGGGAGCGGGAGCCGCGGCGGCCGCCGGTTGCGCGGCGGCCGCGGGCGTGGCGGCGGCGGGCTTGTCGGCCGGCGCGGGCGTGCTCGCCACCTGGTCGGCGTTGAACTGGCCCTTGCCGTGCAACTGGTCGAGCAGCGCCTCGAACTCGTCTTCGCTGATATCGTCCTTGCCGGACGCCGGCGTGGGCGCCTGGGCCTGTCCGGCCAGGGCGTCGGGCTTGAACTGGCCCTTGCCGTGCAGCTGGTCGAGCAGGTTTTCAAATTCGTGGTCGGTGATCTCGTCACCGGCGGCCGCGTCGCCGGCCGGCAGGGCGTCGGGCTTGAACTGGCCCTCGCCGTGCAACTGGTCGAGCAGGCTTTCGAATTCCGCGTCGGTGATCTCGTCATCGGCCGAGGCGGCGTCGGCCGGGGCCTCATCGCCGGAAATGGCGTTGAGCATGCTCTCGAATTCGGCGTCGGTCAGGTCCTGCTCCTCCGCCGGCGTCGGCGCGACCGGGGCGGGCGCGGCTTCCACCGGCGCCGCCGGTTCGGCGGTCGGGTCGGCCAGGCGCTGCAGCGCCTCCAGCAGCTCCGGGCTGGCCGGCGTCAGTTCGCTGCCTTCGCGCACCTGGGCGAACATGGCGTTGATGGCGTCCAGTCCCTGCAGGACCACGTCCATCAGCTCGGCGTCGACCTGGCGCACACCCTTGCGCAACATGTCGAACACGTTTTCCGAAACGTGGCAGCACTCCACCAGCTCGTTGAGCTGCAGGAAGCCCGCGCCGCCCTTGACGGTGTGGAAGCCCCGGAAGATCGCGTTGAGCAGATCCATGTCATCCGGACGGCTTTCCAGTTCCACCAGTTGCTCGGACAGCTGCTCGAGAATCTCGCCGGCCTCTACCAGGAAATCCTGAAGGATCTCATCATCGGCGTCGACGCCCATTCAATGCCCCCTAAAACCCAAGACTGGAAAGCAGATCATCGACGTCGTCCTGATTCTGGACGACATCAGACCGTTTATCGGCATGAATCTGCGGACCTTCACCCTGCGAGCTCTGCTTCTGCTGATCCAGCTCGGCGCGCAACTGCTCGTGGTCGTGCTGGATGCCGGCGAAGTTGTCGACCTGGCTGGCCATCAGCATCAGCTCCACCAGGTCGCGCTCGACCTCGGTGACCAGGGCGGTGACGCGCTTGATGACCTGGCCGGTGAGGTCCTGATAATCCTGCGCCAGCAGGATCTCGTTCAGGTTCACGTTGACCTGTTCGCTGTCACGCTCGCTGCGCTCGAAGTGCTGGCCGACGCGCTTGACCAACTGGCGGAAGCCCTCGGCGTCCATCTCGCGGCGCATGAAGCGCTGCCAGTCGGCCCGCAGGTCGCGCGCCTCCTCGTTCATCCGGCTGATCACCGGCGCGGTAGCCTCCACCAGGTCCATGGTGCGGTTGGCCGCCCGCTCGGTCATGGAGACCACGTAGTTGAGGCGTTCGGTCGCATCGGCGATTTCCGACATTTCCCGCGATTCGGGAAAGTTCGGGTCGATGTGGAAGCTGACGATCGCGGTGTGCAGCTTGCGGGTCAGGCGACCCACGGCCTGATACAGGCCCCGGTCGCGGACCTTGTTCAGCTCGTTGATGATCTGCACGGCGTCGCCGAATTCGCGATGCTCAAGGCTGCGAATCAGCTCCCGCGCATTTTCCATCAGGCTCGCTTCCAGCTCGCCCCTTGGATCCGTGTGTTCCATCATGCCCCCAAGGCGCAACTCAACCGCCGACTCGCTCGAAGATCTTTTCGATCTTGTCCTTCAGCCCTTGCGCGGTGAAGGGTTTGACCACGTAGCCGTTCACGCCGGCCTGGGCGGCCTCGATGATCTGGTCGCGCTTGGCCTCGGCGGTCACCATCAGCACCGGCAGGTTCTTCAGGCGCTCGTCGGCGCGCACTGCGCGCAGCAGGTCGATGCCGTTCATGCCGGGCATGTTCCAGTCGGTGACCAGAAAGTCGAAGTTGCCGCTCTGCAGCATGGGCAGGGCGGTGAGGCCGTCGTCGGCTTCAGAGGTGTTGGTGAAGCCCAAGTCCCGAAGCAGGTTCTTGATGATCCGCCTCATCGTTGAAAAGTCGTCAACGATGAGAATTTTCATGTTCTTGTCCAAACGGTCGACCTCCATACAGTCTAAAAACGCGCCCGGGTCATTCCCGGTCGCGTCCCCTATTCTTGTTGCTAACGACCAGCCCGGTCAGCGCCCCCGCCACTCGCTCAGCCGGGCCCGCAAACGGGCGGCGCACTGGCTGTGCAACTGGCTGACGCGGGATTCGCTGACCCCCAACACCTGGCCGATTTCCTTCAGATTCAATTCTTCGTCGTAATACAGCGACAGCACCAGACGCTCGCGCTCCGGCAGGTTGGCGATCGCCTCGCGCAAGGCGCCCTGGAAACGCAATTCCTCGTGCTCGCGCGAAGGCCCCGGATGGGAATGTTCGGGGTCCTCCAGCGCAGCGCCGCTTTCGCCCTCCTGCAGCAGATCATCGAAGCTGAACAGGCGACTCCCCTGGGTGTCGTTGAGGATCGCGTAATACTCTTCAAGACTTATCTGGAGTTCGGCAGCAACCTCGTGATCTTTAGCGTCGCGACCGGTGCGCGCCTCGACCACGCGGATGGCGTCGCTGACCATGCGACTGTTGCGATGCACCGAGCGCGGCGCCCAGTCACCCTTGCGCACCTCGTCGAGCATGGCGCCGCGAATGCGGATGCCGGCGTAGGTCTCGAAACTGGCGCCCTTGCCCGAGTCGTATTTCTTCGACGCCTCCAGCAGGCCGATCATGCCGGCCTGCATCAGATCCTCGACCTGCACGCTGGCCGGCAGGCGGCCCAGCAGGTGATAGGCGATCCGCTTGACCAGCGGCGCGTAGCGCTCGATCAGCTGGTACTGGGAATCCCGGGACTGGGCGTGGCTGTACATGTGGACGGGTGAACTCATGCGGAAGAACCTGTTGTGGGCCTGTTCACCAGACGCTCGACAAAGAATTCCAGGTGGCCCCGAGGGTTGGCCGGCAGCGGCCAGCCGTCCACCTTCTGCGCCACCGCGCGATAGGCCTGGGCGCTCTTGGAGCGCGGGTAGGCGTCGTAGACGGCGCGCTGTTTCTGCACGGCCTTGCGCACCAGGTCGTCGGAGGGGATCGCCCCCACGTACTGCAGCGCCACGTCGAGGAAGCGCTCGGTCACCTTGGTCAGCTTGGTGTAGAGGTTGCGACCCTCCTCGGGGCTCTGGGTCATGTTGGCCAGCACGCGGAAGCGGCTCAGGCCGTAGTCGCGGTTGAGCAGCTTGACCAGGGCGTAGGCGTCGGTGATCGAGGTGGGCTCGTCGGTGACCACCAGCAGGACCTCCTGGGCGGCGCGCACGAAGCTGGTGACGCCCTCGCCGATGCCGGCGGCGGTGTCGATGATCAGCACGTCGATGCTTTCGCTGATGTCGCTGAACGCCTGGATCAGCCCGGCGTGCTGCTGACTGGTCAGGCGCACCATGTTGGCCGCGCCGGACGAGGCCGGCACGATGCGGATGCCGCCGGGCCCGGGCACGATGACGTCACGCAGCTCGCATTCGCCCTCGATGACGTCCGCCAGGTTGCGCTTGGGCATCAGCCCCAGCATGACGTCGACATTGGCCAGGCCCAGGTCGGCGTCCAGCAGCAACACCCGGCGGCCGAGGTCGGCCAGAGCCAACGCTAGGTTGACCGATACGCTGGTCTTCCCCACGCCACCCTTGCCGCCGGTCACGGCGATCACCTGTACGGGGTGCAAGCTACCCATGTTCTCTCCACTGATTCGCCAGTCTGGCCCGCCGCCCTGCCTTCGCGCCTCGGCGCGACGCCCGTTCCGGCTGACCCACTGCTTCCCCTGATGCTTAGCCGACGCGTCGCGTCGTCGTGTTGTTATAAAGGCCGGCAAACATGTCGGCCATCAGATCCTCGCTGGGATCTTCGGACATCTGCAGACGCACCGCGCGGCTCACCAGTTGATGGCGACGCGGTGTGTGCAGATCGTCGGGAATTCGCGGGCCGTCGGCCAGGTAGACCAGCGGCAACCGCTCGCTGACCAGCACGCCGAGGGCCTCGCCCAGGCTCAACGCCTCGTCGAGCTTGGTGATCACGCAACCGGCCAGGCCGCAGCGGCGGTAGCTCTGGTAGCTGGCGCGCAGCACCTGTTCCTGGCTGGTGGCCGCCAGCACCAGGTAGTTGCGCGCGCCCAGGTCGGCGGCGGTCAGCGCGTCGAGCTGCTGGCGCAACGCCGGGTCGGCGCTCGGCAGGCCGGCGGTGTCGACCAGCACCAGGCGCTTCTTCTTTTTCAGGGGCTCGATGGCCTCGAGCAGCGATTCGCCCGGTTCCACCTGGGTGACCGGCACGTTGAGGATCTTGCCCAGGGTCTTGAGCTGTTCCTGGGCGCCGATGCGGTAGCCGTCCATGCTCACCAGGGCCAGGTGCTTGGCGCCGTGCTTGAGCACGTAGCGGGCGGCCATCTTGGCCAGGGTGGTGGTCTTGCCCATGCCGGCCGGACCGACCAGGGCGATGACCCCGCCATCCTCCAGCGGCTCCCGTTCGGGAACGATCAGGCTGCGCGCCAGGTGCGCCAGCACGATGCGCCAGGCGCGACGCGGGTCGGTTTCCTCACTAATCGTGTCCATCAGCTGCTTGGAGACATCCACCGGCAGGCCGATGCGCTGCATGCGCCGCCAGAGGTTGGCGATCAGCGGCTGGTTTTCCTGGATGTTGCCCCAGACCATGGTGCCCAGCTGCATTTCGATCAGCTCGCGCAGGCCGGTCAGCTCGCTGCGCACGGCGTCCAGCATGCCTTCGGTGCTGTCCGGGTCGCGGCGCGGCGCGGCGGGCTCGGGAGCGGGCGGCGGCGCCGGCTGGGTCTGTTCGCTCTCGCTGCGAATGGCCATCTCCACCTGGGCGGAGGCAATCATTTCCTGGGTCTTGCGCAGCTCGGCCTCCAGTTGCAGGTTCGGCTCGCGCACCAGCTCGTTGGGCAGCTGATAGTTGAGCGCCGCCACCAGTTCCACGCCGCCGGCCAGACGCCGGTTGCCGATGATCGCGGCGTCGGCGCCCAGTTCGTCACGCACCAGCTTCATGGCCTGGCGCATGTCGGCGGCGAAGAAGCGTTTGACCTGCATGAACGGATTACCTCGGTTAGTTCTGGCCTACGGTGGCGACAATGGTGACCTGCTTGTTGTCCGGCACTTCCTGATAGGACAGCACATGCAGGCTGGGAGCCGCCAGACGTGCAAAGCGGGAGAGCATGGCGCGGACCGGCCCGGCAACCAGCAGCACCACCGGCTTGCCAAGCGCCTCCTGACGCTGCGCGGCCTCCACCAGGGAGCGCTGCAGCTTTTCCGCCATGCCGGGTTCGAGGAGGAAACCGTCTTCGGCGCCCTGGCCGGCCTTCTGCACGCTGCCAAGCAACATCTGTTCCAACCGGGGTTCAAGGGTGATCACCGGCAGCTCTGGCTCAAGCCCGACAATGCCTTGGACAATGGCGCGGCTCAGGGCGATGCGCACGGCCGCCACCAGCGCGCCGGGATCTTGACTCTTGCCCTGTACGCTGGCGATGGCCTCGGCGATGCTGCGGATGTCGCGCACCGACACCTGCTCCTGCAGCAGCGCCTGCAACACCTTGAGCAACGTCGACAGCGACACCATGCCGGGCACCAGTTCCTCGGCCAGCTTGGGCGAGCTCTTGGCCAGCACCTGCAGCATCTGCTGCACCTCCTCGTGGCCGATCAACTCATGGGCATGCTTGAACAGCACCTGGTTGAGGTGCGTGGCCACCACGGTGCTGGCGTCCACCACGGTGTAGCCCAGGGTCTGCGCCTGCTCGCGGGCCGACGGTTCGATCCACACCGCCTCCAGGCCGAAGGCCGGGTCCTGGCCGGCGATGCCGTTCAGGGTGCCGAACACCTGGCCGGGGTTGATGGCCAGCTCGCGGTCCGGGTACAGCTCCGCCTCGGCGACGCTGACGCCCATCAGGGTCAGGCGGTAGCCGTTGGGCATCAGGTCGAGGTTGTCGCGAATGTGCACCGGCGGGATGAGGAAGCCCAGGTCCTGGGACAGCTTCTTGCGCACGCCCTTGATGCGCGCCAGCAACTGCCCGCCCTGGTTGCGATCCACCAGCGGAATCAGCCGGTAGCCGACCTCCAGCCCCACCAGGTCGACCGGATTGACATCCTCCCAGCCCAGCTCCTTGCTCTCCGGCTCCTGCAGGGCCGGCAGCTGCTCGGCCGGCACCGCCGGCACGTTGGCCTCGGCGGGCTTCTTGTGATGCTTGCGCCAGATCAGCCAGGCGATGGCGGCGGCCACCAGGCCCAGGCCGACGAAGGGAGTGTGCGGCATGCCCGGCACCAGGCCGATGACGATCAGCAGGCCGGCCGCCACCGCCAGCGCCCGCGGCGAGGAAAACATCTGCCGGTTGACCTGCTGGCCCATGTCCTCGGAGGTGGACACGCGGGTGACCATGATGGCCGCCGCCGTGGACAGCAGCAGCGAGGGAATCTGCGCCACCAGGCCGTCGCCGATGGTCAGCAGGGCGTAGATGCGCGCCGCCTCGCTGGCGGCCAGGTCGTACTGCAGCGTACCGATGGCCATGCCGCCGAGCAGGGTGACGAACATGATCAGCAGGCCGGCGATGGCGTCGCCGCGCACGAACTTGCTGGCGCCGTCCATGGAGCCGTAGAAGTCGGCCTCCTGGGCCACCTCGGCGCGGCGCTTCTTGGCCTCGGCCTGGTCGATCAGGCCGGCGTTGAGGTCGGCGTCGATGGCCATCTGCTTGCCCGGCAGGGCGTCCAGGGTGAAACGCGCGCTCACTTCCGAGATGCGCCCGGCGCCCTTGGTGATCACCACGAAGTTGATGATCACCAGGATGGCGAACACCACGGCGCCGACCACGTAGTTGCCGCCGACCACCACCTCGCCGAAGGCCTGGATTACCTTACCGGCGGCGCCCTCGCCTTCCTGGCCGTGCAGTAGCACCACCCGCGTGGAGGCGACGTTCAGCGCCAGGCGCAACAGGGTGGCGACCAGCAGGATGGTCGGAAACACCGCGAAATCCAGCGGCCGCAGCGCGTACACGCTGACCAGCAGCACCACGATGGACAGGGCGATGTTGAAGGTGAAGAAGACGTCGAGCAGGAAGGGCGGCATCGGCAGGGTCATCATGCCCAGCAGCACCAGCACCAGCAGCGGCACGCCCAGATTCCCCCGGCTCAGGCTGGCCAAGTTGCCGCGCAAGTTCGTCAACCGCGTGCGATCCACCCGCTTCCCCCACACATGAATACGTTTTTTTGACGCGCATCACAGATGCGCCGAATGAATAGCAAGAAGCCGTCCAACTTGGCGAAGGTCGAAAAAGGAAATCGAAAAAGTTCCGTTGGCGGCCCGTTTTTTTCGGGCGCCAGGCCTGACGCTCCGGCGGGCGCCAAAGCGGTCGCGGCCGAAGCCCCTCCCACAGGTTCGAGTGACCTGCGGGCGGGGCTTCAGCCGCGATGCGTTTCAGGCGTATCAGCGCTTGCGCAGCACCACGCTGCCGATGGAGTAACCGGCGCCGAAGGAGCTCAGCACGCCGATCGAGCCGGCGGGCAGGTCGTCCTGGTGCTTGTGGAAGGCGATCACCGAGCCCGCCGAGCTGGTGTTGGCGTAGGTGTCCAGGATCACCGGCGCCTCGTGGGCCTCCGGGTCACGCCCCAGCAGCTTGCGGGCGATCAGCTGGTTCATGCTCAGGTTGGCCTGGTGCAGCCAGAAGCGCTTGACCTCGGTCACCGGCACCTCGACCTCCCGCAGGTGCGCGCCGATCAGCTCGGCCACCATCGGGCAGACTTCCTTGAACACCTTGCGGCCTTCCTGCACGAACAGCTTGTCGCGCGCGCCCACGCCCTCTTCCGCGCAGCGGTTGAGGAAGCCGAAGTTGTTGCGGATGTTGTTGGAGAACTGGGTCACCAGCTTGGTGCCGACGATTTCCCACTGGTGCGCCGAGGTGGCCTGGTCGGCGCGCTCGACGATCACCGCGGTGGCGGCGTCGCCGAAGATGAAGTGACTGTCGCGGTCGCGGAAGTTCAGGTGGCCGGTGCAGATTTCCGGATTCACCAGCAGCACCGCGCGCGCCTGGCCCAGCTGCACGGCGTTGGCGGCGGCCTGCAGGCCGAAGGTGGCCGAGGAGCAGGCGACGTTCATGTCATAGGCGAACCCCTGGATGCCCAGCGCCGCCTGGACCTCGATGGCGACGGCGGGATAGGGACGCTGCAGGTTGGAGCAGGCGACGATCACCGCGTCGATGTCGGCGGCGGTGCGGCCGGCGCGCGCCAGGGCTTCGCGCGCGGCGGCCACGGACATCTCGCAGAGGATGCCCCACTCGTCGTTGGAGCGCTCGGGGATGCGCGGCGTCATGCGCCGCGGATCGAGAATGCCGGCCTTGTCGGTCACGTAGCGGCTCTTGATGCCCGAGGCCTTCTCGATGAAGGCGGCGCTCGACTCACTCAGGGCCTGGATTTCGCCCCGCTCGATGGCGTCGGCATTCTCGGCATTGAACTGCTGGACATAGGCGTTGAAGGCGGCCACCAGCTCATCGTTGCTGATGCTCTGGGGCGGGGTATACAAGCCGGTACCGCTGATCACGACGTTCTGCACTGTCGGGCCTCTTGGCTGGTGTTTGTTTAAAAATGTGACGTTATTGTGCCCGAAAATTCCAAAAGTTACCGCCGGCCTTCCACACGCGGACGGCCGACGGGCCAGCGCGCGCGTCGGGCCCGGCTTTGGTTTATCCTTGCCGCCCCTTTTTTCACTCCCGGAATCCCGCCATGAAAGACTCGCTCGCCGAGCTGATCCGCCTGATCGCCTCCGGCTGCCTCGCCGAAGAGGACGTGCTGCGCATCGCCGACGAGGCCGCCCAGGCCTACGCCGACCCCGAGGGCTTCCTGGCCGCCAACCCGGACATCAACTACGACGACAGCTTCCCCATCCCCCTGGGCGAATGGGTGGTGGTCGGCAGCCTGCCGGACACCGTGCTGTTCCAGGCCGACACCTATCAGGCGCTGTTCCAGCAGGTTCGCGACTCCTTCGGTCCCCAGGTGAATTTTGTGCTGCAAGCCAAGCAGCTGGCCAAGGCCGATCCGCTGACCGCGCTCAAGCGCATTCAGGTGCAGCTGTCCGCGCTCTACCCGGAAAAGGGCGGCTATGTGCTGGTGGACTTCAGCGAGCCGCTGGATGACGCGCTGCAGGCCGTGCTGGTCTACGC
>Ga0079224_100007733_pt1 | contig 14467 bp, 15 predicted proteins | sample Stecom2015_FD_80414 | JGI IMG/M metagenome (GOLD analysis project Ga0079224, IMG submission 80414) | Agricultural soil microbial communities from Utah to study Nitrogen management - Steer compost 2015 | ecosystem: Environmental > Terrestrial > Soil > Agricultural land | place: USA: Utah...
GATCCTAAACTTTTGTATATAGGTTGTTCCGATAGCCGTGTTACTGCAGAAGATTTAATGGGTGTTGGTCCAGGGGACGTATTTGTACATCGTAATATTGCCAATTTAGTGGTGGCTACGGATTTGAATGCGATGAGTGTCGTTGAGTATTCTGTGAAACATTTAAATGTTCAACATGTTATCATATGTGGACATTACGGATGTGGTGGTGTTAAAGCAGCCATGCAATCTGCCGATCTCGGAATACTGAATCCTTGGCTTAGAAATATTCGCGATGTTTATCGTCTGCACCAGGTTGAATTGGATGCTATCAAAGATCCAGGACTACAGTACAATCGACTAGTTGAACTTAATGTACAGGAGCAATGTGTGAATTTGATTAAAACTGCAGTCATACAAAAAGCAGTGCAAAATAATGGTTTACAGGTTCACGGTTGGGTTTTTGATATTAGAACAGGTGAGCTCATTGATCTAAAAATCGATTTGGATGGGATATTGAAATACATCATGCAAATATATAAACTGGACTAACAAGAGTCCCGATCTCAATAATTTAAGAGCACTTCAATTTCGGTTGGAGTGCTTTTTAGGTTAATATATCGCTGTTAATTGTCTTAGTGAATAGAATCGTTTTCAATAGCTGGATGAGGTTCGCCAGAATTTTGATCTTTATTAAAATTAATGTTGAGGTGGTCTAGGTTAGGATCCTCACGTATGACCCAAGCGAATATATAGTTTCCTAAATCCTTTACTTTTGAATAGGTGACAGAATTGTCCAAAGTTTCTTGATCGATCAGTCGGAACGTTTGATTTCCACGATCGATAAAAACCAAAATGGCACCCAAAATGATGGCGATTTTTAATCCTCCAAATACCCCGCCTAGAAGTTTATTGATAAACCCTAAGGCAGCAAAATTTGCAATCTTTGTCAGGAGTTTACCTACGAGTGAAACGGCAATAATGATCGCCAAAAAGGTAAGCGCAAAGGCGGCCAGACTTACATAACTCGGATCCCAATCTACTTTCTGTTGTAAAAAGTCGCCTATGTAGTATGAAAAATGAATGGCGCCATAGATTCCCACAATTAATGCTAGAATGGAAGCGATCTCTATGAAGAGTCCCTTTACAAAGCCTCGGAATATGCCATAAACCAATAAGCCTCCTATGACAATATCAATATAATTCATTTATCGTTATTAATGGATTTAACAAATATAGTATTTTTAGCGGATTGAAGATTGTAGGCCTTAAATGTGAATTTAGTTGTTTACTTTTGCATTAAAAATAAAGAAATGGCCAGAGATGAGACCTTGAAGTTGAAATGGGATGCCTTGGTGGAGATGCTCTCTAATCGTTTCTCGGATGGAGAAGACGTTGATTTAGAATCGATTATTTACCTGGTTGGTGTTCAGGAATTGGGGCAATTGCACAGGGAGTTCAAGAAGGACGAAAAATTAAACCTCATGCATATTGCAATCTGTAAATTGTTGGAACCTTACGGGTATTATGAATTCGATTTTTATGACGAGGATGGTTGGCCACATTATACCGTAAAAGAACAGTTGCCAACACTAAAGGCAGGTGAGCAGACCGTACTTATGAAAGAGGCTATAGTTCAGTATTTTACTGAAAATGGCTATTTAGAATAACCCCCCAGATGTATTTTAATGCTACGGTAGAATAATTACCTAAAGTAAAGAAGGTATTTTCTTAAGATTAATTAAATTTGCGCATTCAAAGACAAGACGTATGATATCGACCATTAAGGAACATATTGAAAAGGTAAAGGCTTTTTCAGCCGATCAGTTAGAGGAAGTAGAGAGTTTTAGAATTCAATACTTAGGAAAGAAAGGGGTTCTTAATGCTTTTTTTGCGGAGTTCAAAAATGTACCCAACGAGCAGAAAAAAGAATTTGGTCAAGTGATCAATGAATTAAAAACTGCTGCACAAGACAAAGTTGCAGCCCTGAAAGAGGCATTGGAGAACAATGCAAGTTCTGCGGCTCAATATGGTGATTTAACCCGACCCGGTACACCTTTTGAGGTAGGGTCACGCCATCCAATCTCATTGGTCAAAAATCAGATTATTGATATTTTCTCACGTATTGGATTTAATGTATCAGAGGGTCCTGAGATCGAAGATGACTGGCACAACTTCACCGCTTTAAACCTTCCAGAATACCATCCTGCTAGAGATATGCAGGATACCTTCTTTGTGCAAACGGATCCAGATATTCTTTTGAGAACTCATACATCCTCAGTACAGGTGCGCTATATGGAGAATAATCAACCTCCTATACGAACAATATCACCAGGGAGAGTATATAGAAATGAGGCCATTTCATCACGTTCTCATTGTTTCTTTCACCAAGTGGAGGGCTTGTATATCGATAAAGGAGTTTCATTCGCTGATTTAAAACAGACCCTTCAATTCTTCACACAAGAAATGTTTGGAAAATCGAAGATACGTTTGCGTCCCTCGTACTTTCCGTTCACAGAACCTAGTGCAGAGGTCGATGTCTATTGGGGCCTAGAAACTGAAACCGATTACAGAATGACCAAAGGAACCGGCTGGCTTGAAATTATGGGCTGTGGTATGGTAGATCCTAATGTATTGGAGAATTGTGGAATTGATTCTAAAGAGTATACTGGTTTTGCTTTTGGAATGGGAATCGATCGTATCGCATTGCTACTTCATCAAATTTCAGACATTCGTCTTTTAAGTGAAAATGATCTTCGGTTTTTAAAACAATTTAAATCCGTATTGTAGTGAAAAAGGATATTCAAATTCCTATCGCTCAGGATGTGTATATTGCTGCCATGCATCAATGGGATGAACAAAAGCTCAACAAAGATTGGTGGGTGTATTTAGTCAATGACCAAAACGAAGCTTTAGAAGCTACTATTTTAGTATCCAAAGGATATGGAGAAGGTTTAAAAACTTCCACTATGAGGCATGGTTTTGGAACCCTAGCACCCAAATCGACGACTAAGGTTGAGTTGCTCCAAGATGAGGTTTTCAAATTGAACAACGAATTCTTTTTAACTTTCTTCCAAGGAGGTAAATTGTTTGAGAAAAAGTTTGTTTTTGAAAGTTATCAGCTTACTGAAGGAAATATGACTGAGATTCCACTTATGGAGGAAAAAGGCGTTCTTGCCAAATAGTAACTTGTTGACTCGCAGAAACTTTCAATTTTCCACCTCGAAATCACCAAAATCTTAATAGAAATATACAAGGGTTTTTCTTAGAAATTACTCTTTTTAACGCTAAAATCAAGCGACATCTATCGATAATAATTGATGCGTTTAATCAATTAAGTATCTGAATAACAGATGTGTATGACAATTAACAAATTCTTAACTTTGATTAGTTCAGTTTAAACCGAACTAAGTATACCTTTGCGGCTGTTAAATTTAAGTATGTCAGATCCATTGGAATTATTAAAAATTAAAAAGCGATTAATTGAAGAAATGGGCGTGTATTTTGAAAGTCAAGATATACTCTCCCCATTATCCTCAAGAATATTTGCTTACCTGGCATTGACAGGAAATTCTGGTGCTACCTTCGATGAAATTGTTGAAGAGTTGGAAGTGAGCAAGAGTTCTGTATCCACCAATCTTCAATTGTTACAAACCATGGGAAGGGTTGGGTATTACACCAAGCCAGGAGATCGTAGACGGTATTTTAAAATTGCCGCCCACAACATGGTGAACCGCTTAGACGATAAGGTCGCATCATGGCAGCGTGAAAAAGAGTTGCATCTCAAAGTATTGGAGTATAAGAAACTTCAATTAGAAAATAGTTCATTAACAACAGAGGAACAACAACGAGAAATGGGATTTTCTACCCATTATATAGAGTTTTTAGAAAGTATGATTGAAAACTTAAAAAAACTTAAAAATAATTTATTAATAACAATCAATCAAGAGCAAAAATGAGGGCAAAATTGTATTTAAAATTATTATCCATAGCAATGGCATTAACACTAGGGGCATGCGGCGGAAAAGATCAACAGCAGCAAGGTGCAGCGCAACAAGCGTTACCTTTCCCAGTAGTGAAAGTCGGATCTAAAGATGTGACGGGACACAGTAGTTATCCTGCGAGTATCGAAGGTATTGTGAATAGTGATATTCGCGCCAAAGTATCAGGTTATATAAAAGAAGTGATGGTTGATGAAGGTGAAAAAGTTCGCGCTGGTCAACCACTATTTAGGCTTGAAACAGCATCATTATCTCAGGATGCCGAGGCTGCTAAAGCAACTGTAAATGCAGCCCAAGTTGAAGTTGACAGATTAATACCTTTGGTTGATAAGGGTATTATTAGCAATGTACAGCTCGAAACTGCTAAGGCTAAATTGGCACAAGCGAAAAGTACCCATAATAGTATTTCAGCCAATATAGGCTATGCAACGGTAAAGAGCCAAGTCAATGGTTTTGTTGGAGCCATACCTTACCGAGTAGGTTCATTAGTGAGCCCAGCAGATCCAATTCCGTTAACTACGGTTTCTGATATAAGTGAGGTTTATGCCTATTTTTCCATGAACGAAAAAGATTACCTAGACTTTATACAGAATACAGAGGGTGAAACGTTACAAGCTAAATTAGATAGTATGCCTGCAGTGAGACTTGAACTCGCCAATGGAAGTATATACAAGGAAGAGGGGAAAATACAAACTGTAACTGGTCAGGTAAATCAGAGTACTGGAACGGTTAGTTTTAGAGCTATTTTTGAAAACCCTAATCTTATCGTTACCAATGGGAATAGTGGTAAAATATTAATTCCTACTTCATATACTAAATTACCAATAATACCACAGGCAGCAACCTTTGAAAGACAAGGTCAAATATTAGTGTATCATGTGAAAGAGGATAATACGGTTTCCGCAGATGTCATAGAAATCCAAGATGAGATCGACAATTTGTACGTTGTTAAATCGGGTGTTGAATTGGGGGATGTCATCGTATCTGAAGGTGTTGGTAAATTAAGGGCAAATATGACTATTGCGCCTCAAGAAGTTTCTTATGACAGCGTTGTTAAACCACTTGAAACTGTATTTAGAAATTAATAAGCACCTCACGATTAAATTGTAAGACATGATAAACACTTTTATAGAGAGGCCTGTATTATCTACAGTAATCTCAATCATTATATTAATATTAGGGTTTTTAGGGGTTACAACCCTCCCTATTGAGCAATACCCGGATATTGCGCCACCTACCATTACGGTAAGCGCCACCTATCCTGGAGCAAACGCGGAAACAATATTGGAAAGTGTTATTATTCCAATTGAGGAGCAGATCAACGGTGTGGAAGGGATGACGTACATTACGTCTACTGCTACCAATGCTGGTACTGCTGAGATCACGGTGTATTTTGATCAGGAAACCGATGCGGATATCGCGTCAGTTAACGTTCAAAACCGGGTGGCACGAGCAAATCCTTTATTACCTCAAGAGGTAATTCAGACAGGGGTAACCACTCAAAAACAACAAACAAGTGCATTGATGTTCATGTCGTTTTATTCAACGAATGAGAACTTTAATGCTACATTTTTAGCGAATTATTTAAAAATTAATGTGACCCCTGAGATTCAGAGGGTAAATGGAGTTGGTAACGTACAGGTGTTTTCTAGTCAAGATTACTCGATGCGAATCTGGTTGCAGCCTGAGAAATTAGCTGCTTATAATTTGATTCCGACTGATGTTATGGCCGCTTTGAACGAACAGAGTTTGGAGGCAGCTGCAGGTTCTCTTGGAGAAAACAACGGGGAAGCCTTTTCATACGTAATCAAATATAGCGGTCGATTTAAGACCGAGAAACAATACGAAGATATTGTTATCAAAGCATTAGGAGATGGGGAATACCTCCGTTTAAAGGATGTTGCGAAAATTGAATTAGATGCCTTTTCTTACGCATCAAGTGCCACCACTAATGGGTATCCTAGTGTGAGTATGGGTATTTTTCAAACCAAGGGTTCGAATGCTCAGGAAATTATCGAAAACATTAAACTTAAACTGGATGAAATGTCCTCTTCTTTCCCAGAAGGTATCGATGTTTTTATTCCATATGACACCAATGTCTTTTTAACTGCCTCAATTGACAAGGTGGTTGCCACATTAATTGAAGCATTTATACTGGTATTTATAGTGGTGTTTATCTTCTTACAAGATTTTAGATCTACCCTTATTCCTGCTGTAGCGGTGCCTGTAGCAATTATTGGTACGTTCTTCTTCTTGAATGTTTTTGGGTATTCTATTAACTTGCTGACCTTGTTTGCTTTAGTGTTGGCAATTGGTATTGTGGTGGATGATGCCATTGTGGTGGTCGAGGCGGTCCACGCCAAAATGGAAGAAGGCAATGCTAAGACGGCCAAAGAAGCAACCCATGGTGCCATGGAGGAAATTACAGGTGCAATTATATCAATTACCCTGGTCATGTGTGCGGTGTTTATTCCGGTAACCTTTATTCAAGGGCCAACAGGAGTATTCTATGAACAATTTGGTGTTACTTTGATTGTAGCTATTTTGATCTCAGCGGTGAATGCATTGACCTTGAGTCCTGCATTGTGTGCCCTGTTACTAAAGACACATAGTGAAGAAGAGAAAAAGAAAACGACTTTTTTACAACGATTTTATAACGCCTTCAACAGAGGATTTAATGCTACTACCGAAAGGTATGGAAGATCATTAGGTTTCTTGGTGAAAAACAAATGGGTGACTGTATTGGTGTTAATAGCATCGGCAGCTGGTATTTTCTGGGCAACATCTGTTACACCAACTGGATTTGTTCCAAATGAAGATAGAGGTATGGTTTTTGCTAATGTAGAATTGCCTCCAGGAGCATCCATGGACAGAACTGCTGCAGTAAATCAGGAACTGTACGATAAGGTTAAAGATATGCCTGGCATTGATGGATTAACGGTGATTACTGGATTTAGTTTGATCGGTGGTCAAGGGAGTAACTATGGTCTAGCATTTATTAAGTTGGATGATTGGAGCCTTCGGGAAGATGATTCACTTTCTGTAGATGCTATTACTGCAAAGCTTTTCGGTGTGGCCTCAACTATTCCTGATGCCAACATTATTTTCTTTGCACCTCCTAGTGTACCAGGATTCGGAATGTCTGCTGGGTTTGAATTCAATTTATTAGATAGATCTGGAGGAGCGTTTACTGATCTTGATCAGGTGAACCAGGACTTTATTATGTCCCTAATGCAGCATCCTGAGATTCAATATGCACAATCTTCCTTTAATACAAATTACCCGCAATACGAAATGGAGATCGATGTGCCAGTGGCTAAGAGCCTTGGAGTTCCTATTAGTTCGATTTTCTCCACTCTGCAAGGGTATATTGGAGGGATTTATGCAGCTGACTTTTCTAGATTCGGGAAACAGTACCGAGTGTTTTTACAAACATTACCGGAGGATAGAGCTACCGTGGGATCACTGGATGGTTTATATGTTAGAACTGGAGATGGAGAAATGGCGCCTATTACGCAATTTATTACCCTTAAGCGGGTATATGGACCACAGTCTGTAACACGTTTTAACCTTTTTAATTCAACTAGTGTTTCTGGGGCAACTAACCCAGGCTATAGTACTGGTGATGCAATTAATATTATTGAACAAGAAGTAAGTAATCTTCCTGCTGATTATGATATCGCTTATTCAGGATTGACTCGTGAAGAGGTGAGTGCTGGAAGTCAAACAATTTTAATATTTGTTTTAAGTATCGTGTTTGTATACTTCTTACTTGCAGCACAGTATGAGAGTTATATGCTTCCTTTTGCGGTGATTCTATCACTTCCATTAGGGGTGTTTGGAGCATACTTTACTACCATGATTGCTGGTCTAGAAAATAATATTTATTTCCAGATCGCACTGATAATGTTGATTGGGCTATTAGCGAAGAACGCAATTTTAATTGTTGAATTTGCCGTCCAAAGGCGGCGTAGAGGTGAAAGCCTTACTGATTCAGCCATTCACGGAGCAAAAGCCCGTTTACGTCCAATTTTAATGACTTCCTTTGCATTTATCCTAGGGCTGACGCCATTAGCATTTGCAGGAGGAGTTGGAGCAGCTGGAAACAGATCTATTGGTACTGGTGCAGCTGGTGGAATGTTAATTGGAACCATTTTAGGGGTATTTTTCATCCCTGTGCTATTTGTAGTATTCCAATGGTTGCAAGAGAAGATAAGTTCAAAAAAAGAACCATTCACTGAAATTGAAGCTTAACTAATTTAACAATGATGAAATTCAAAACATTTAAAGTTCTACTTTGTCTTACGGTTCCATTTTTACTACAATCTTGTTTTGTAGCAAAAAATTACGAAAGACCAGAGGTTGAAACCGAGAATTTATATAGAACCGATCAGATTTCACTTGATAGTACTTCTCTTGGGATGGTGTCTTGGAGAGATCTGTTCGATGATCCAATATTAAAGAATCATATTGATAACGCGCTTGCCAATAACTTGGATATTCGAGTTGCCTTACAACAGATTGCTGCCACTGAGGCATATCTTAAACAGGGTAAGGCTGGAAATTATCCAACTTTGGGTATTAACGCTAGCGTGGCTCGAAGTGACAATTCAGAAAACGGTCAATTTGGGAGTCTATCTAGTGGAGAAGTAACCCTGTATGATTTGTCAGCACAGCTATCTTGGGAGGCTGATATATGGGGTAAAATTAGAAGTAACAAACGTGCTTTTCAATCGACTTATTTGCAAAGTATTGAAGCGCATAAAGCTGTGAAGACGGAAATTGTTGCAGCTGTAGCTTCTATGTATTATCAATTGCTTTCTTTAGATCAACAATTAAGGATTACTGAAGAAACAATAGAGACACGTCAAGGTAGTTTAGAAACTACTGAAGCTCTAAAGGAGGCTGGTATGCTTACAGAAGTTGCCGTTCAACAAACGGCAGCACTATTCTACGCTGCACAGTCTATTAAAATTGATATTGAGAACCAAACTAAGATTTTAGAAAATGCTTTTTCTATACTTTTAGGTGAGCCTGCTCATGCTATTGAGAGAGGCGTTCTTGAAAACCAACAAATCACCACGGATTTGGTTACTGGAGTACCTTATTTGTTACTTCAAAATAGACCAGACGTAGTGGCTGCTGAATTTGGTTTGATCAACTCCTTTGAGCTTACTAACGTTGCTAGAAGTAGTTTTTATCCATCGATAACCTTAGGTGCAACAGCAGGCTTTCAAAGTATCGAATTGGACCAATGGTTAGACGCCAGTTCATTTTTTAATACTTTGGTTGGAGGTTTAGTTCAGCCCGTACTAAATGGCCGAAAAATCAGAACACAATTCGAGGTGTCTAAAGCCCAACAAGAGCAGGCATTATTAGCTTATAAACAGGCTTTATTAACCGCTGGACAAGAAGTATCTGATGCTTTGTATACTTATGAAGCTACTACTGAAAAGATTGTGTTGAAAGAGAAAGAGTACCAAGCATATAAACTTGCATCTGAATACTCTGAAGAACTGCTCAACCAAGGTTTAGCAAATTACTTAGAGGTGTTGAATGCACAGGAAAATGTGCTAAACGCTCAATTGGCCTTAGTTGATAATAAATTTTTAAAACTGAACTCTGTCGTAAATCTTTACCAAGCCTTAGGAGGCGGATGGAGATAGAATACATTGAAGGCTTAACTCGCCTTTTATGAATATAAATTAACCCTCGCAGCAGCGGGGGTTTTTTATATTCGGTAGTTTTTTGGGACAAGTATTTCTGCGCAATATCCCTTCTATTTGTCGGAATACACCATCTTATTAGCACTTTAATTTAAATACCTTTGGCGTATAAGTTCAAATAATAATATCCTCTGGCAGAGGCATATATTTGAAATAATGTCAAACTTAAAGTAATTATTATGTCTGAAAACAGCGTTAAATTACATCGAGTTTTAACCGTAACACCTGAGAAAGTCTTTCGAGCCTTCTCGGACAAAGATGCTTTTAGTTCTTGGTATCCGCCCTATGGTTATGTTTGTACAATTGATTCTATGGAATTTAAAGTGGGTGGTAGCTACAAAATGGCCTTTAAGAACTTTACCACTGGAAATGGCCATTCTTTTGGCGGTGAATTCCTAGAAATTACCCCTAACAAAAGCCTCACTTATACCGATCGATTTGATGATCCTAGTTTACCTGGAGAAATACTAACAACGGTGGAACTCAAAGCAGTCATGTGTGGTACTGAATTGACGATTCACCAAACTAATATTCCAGATGCCATTCCTGCAGAAATGTGTTATTTGGGTTGGCAGGAATGCCTAGAAAAACTAAAACGACTTGTAGAGCCTGAAATTGCAGATATGTAAAACCGCTTGTTACTTGGCCTTATCCTTTTCAGCAGCAATAAGTGCATCAATAGTAGCATTCAATTTTTCTTTATCCTGATAGATAGGGTCTAAATCTACTATTTCTACTTTTCTGAACTCAACCGGGTGGCTTTCACTTTGAAGTGATATAAAGCCTTCTGTTAAGGCTTTTCCGTCTTGTTTAACCGCGGGGTCGAAGTTATTCACGCTTCCACCTCCGATCTGTGGTTTAGTATACTGTAAAACAGTTTCTCCTTCTAGGATGTGCTTGACGATTGAATCTTTTAAGACTAAGAAAGTAGCACGGACCCACTGGTCACCATGATAGGTTTTTGAATCTGAATTTGTACAATGTGGTGTGAAAAGTTCGCCATCCATTACGACATTCGTTCCAGGAGTGCAAAGGTTAGAGGTGGTACGCGTATCAGTACCATTTCCGCCAAGGAACTGCGCCTCAATACTTATAGGGAAATCCTGGTCTTTTAGCATGGTTCTTGGATCTTGTCCGTGTAGCATTGCTCCACTGTTTCTCCATGCCCATCCTTCACCGCTGGCAATTTGTTCGCCTACAAATCGATATTCTACAGCTAAGAAATATGCGGAAAATGGTTTGTCGTAAAACAAATGACCGTATTGATAGTCGTAGACATCATTATAACCATCATAATTCACTACAATTTTGCCGTCTTTCACAGAGAATGTATTGGCAAAATTCTCTCCAACTTCATGTTTTGAAATCTTAGGTATCCAATTAGAAAGGTCTTTACCGTTAAACAGTTGTTGCCATTCTGCTTGAACTACCTTATCTGTTTTAACCTCAGTAGCCTCCGCTTTATTGGTAGTTTTTTGCTCTTTACAAGCGCTAAAAAGAATCAATCCTAAAATTAAAATTCGATATAATTTCATAAAGTTTAAGTGTATGATCCACTGAATTTCAGTGGAAAGGAATAAAATTCATTCCCTTGGTTATTAATAGTTTTTAATTAGTTTTTTGAAATCGCCATAGGTGTTTCCAAAAAAAAGTTTAGCCCACCCGAAGGTAGGCTAAATTATTTTATTATTCAACTAAGAATTTTCCTTATTCAACGATGAACTTACCTTGCATAGCAGCAAAGTGTCCAGGGAAGCTACATAAGAAATCGTAGGTTCCAGGCTCTGGAGCTTCAAATTCAATAGTAGTAGTTTCACCACCACCAATTAAATCTGTATGTGCAAGAACGTCTTCAGTTCCTTCAGGAATGTAATCATTAGCAGATGCTTCAACCGCAGCAGTAGCAAACCCGATTAGATCAGCTCCTTGTTTAAGGATAACTAGATTGTGACCCATAACTTTTTTGTCAAGTTTACCGACATGTTTAAGGGTGATAGTAACCTTTTCTCCTGCTTTAACACGGATTTCTTTCGTGCTGAATTTCATCATGTCATCCGCAGTAATAATAACATCGTTTTGTGATTTTTGTTCAGTGGCTACTTTAGCTGGCGCTGCAGCTTCTTGTTCGTATTGGAATTTTTCTTCCTTTTTTTCTTTTTTACCGTCACCACAACTAACGATAGCTAGCGCAAATCCAAATGCAATTAACTTACTATAGATATTCATTTTATTAAATTTTGTATTACAATGCGAAGATACTCAATTCTTATTTTTAAGGCTAATTTTAAAGCACTTTTGAGCAAAAAAAACGTTGTAAATATTAGGTTGTATACTGCCGTATTAAACTCTGCAACTAAGAGGTTGAATAAGCTGGGTTGTACACCAATTGGTCAAGTTCAAAAACGAAGTTTTTACTTAGATTGATGGCTTTAATTAATAGGATTAAAATTGATTTTACTAGGAGGCCAAAATTGTTATTTGGAATTCTGCTATTTGAAATACATCGCTTCTTATATGAGCGGCGCTCCAAAGGCATAGCGAAACATTGCTTTACCAATACTTTTTCAAACATGAATTCAAGCTCACTTCGAAGGGTAGGTTACACAAACAGTTTAATCCAAGCCTTGGATAAACTCAATCATGCGTTGTTCGTTATAATAGGATTCACCGTATTTAAAAAAACCGACATGTCCTCCGTAGGACGGTGATTCAAGAAAGAGGTATGGGTGATTTTTCGCAATTTCCTTTGGAAAACAACTCGGCGACAAAAATGAGTCATTTAAGGCATTTAGTATAAGAGTAGGGATTTTGATTTGCGGTAAATATTGCAGCGAACTACTTTTTTTATAGTAGTCTTCTGCATCTTCAAAGCCATGCGCTTTTGAGGTGTATACATCATCAAAATCTTTTAAGGTTTTAATTCCCTGAATTGTTGCCAAATCAATACGGTCAGGAAATTGAAGTTGTTTTTGCTTGAGTTTATAAATTAGCGTTTTTTTAAAACGGTAGGCATAAATCCAGTTTTTAGGTTTGTGTAACTCCAACATGGTCCCGTATAAATCACAAGGAGCAGAAACAGCTACAGCCGCTTTAATTTGATTTGGAAAATCTTGTTCGCCAAGATATTTTAATACAATGTTAGCTCCAAGACTGAATCCGTTTAAATAAATATGTTGGTATTTATTTTTTGCGACAATCGATTCAACCACGGTTTTAAGATCATCTGATTTTCCTGAATGATAGGATGTATATAGTTTATTAGGATGGCCCCCACATCCTCTCAGATTCACGCAAACAGCATCAATATTATGATGATTAAATGCCCTAGCGCTCCCTTTCATGTACGGACGTCCACTATCACCTTCCAATCCGTGAATAATAATGGCAAGTTTATTCGTTTTCTCTGTAGCATCACTCCAATCCAAATCAAGAATATCCCCATCTGGAGTTGGTAGTTCAGACCTGTATTGTTTTAAATTGTTTATCCTGCGAAGGCCACTAGCAAACACGGTGGAAAAATGGCCGTTTCTAAAGAGAATTGGAGTTCGATAATTACTATCAAGAAGCGGCATAGCGTGAATTATAACTTAAATAGTATGCATGCATAGTATTTGTTTCTTAGTTTTGTATAAGAATGTTTAAAATTAGTAAAAGATTCTAAAACAAGAATAGAAATTCTTATGTATACAAAAGATTTTGAAATTAGATGGAATGATTTGGATGCTAATAGGCACTTAGCCAACAAGGCTTATGTGGAGTTTGCAGCCCATACAAGAATGTCATTCTTAGTTGAAAGTGGATTTGATCAACGCCTTCTAGCCAAAGCAAATATTGGGCCTGTGGTTTTTTACGAGCACATTTATTATTTCAAAGAAGTTTTTAGTGGTCAACCCGTTCGAGTGAGTTTAGAGTTTAAGGGGATGAGTCAAGATGGGATGTTTTTTGAGTTCCATCACAACTATTATGATCACAAAGGGAAAAACATTGCCCATTGTGAAATTATGGGTGCTTGGATTGACCTGAAGTCTCGAAAGTTGATTGGATTACCCGAAGATGTTCTTACGCTATTTGATAAAGTGGAGCGCGCAGAAGGGTTTAGAATACTCACTAAGGAAGATACGCGTAGACACGCCAGGGCACCAAAAGATCTACACTAGTTTAACTGGCAGTTTTTTTAACACGGGTTACCAGATACACGCCAGTGAAAACTGTTGCGGCAGAGAGGATTTTTAAAAAGGTAAGCTGATCTGCGCCCACCATGGTAGCAAACAGTATCCCCACCAGCGGTTGTACATAAACAAAAGCTCCAATGGTAGAGGCTTTGAGCTGCTTTAGTGCAAAAATATTCAAAAGGTAAGTGCAGAATGTGGTTCCTACAACTACATAGGTCATTCTCCAAATAGCGTCCCAGGGTAGACTTGTCCATTGTACCGCGGTAAACTCTTCAATGGTAAAAGGGATGTTGACGACAACTGCTACGGTAAACAACCATTTCATAAGGGTGAATGCGTGGTACTTGGTTGTTAAAGGTTTTACGATAATCAAATATACGCCATAGGATATAGCATTGATAATGAATAAGATGTTTCCAAGGGTGACATTGGGTGCGTTGTGCTGAATTTTTTCACTAAAAAAGATCAATCCTAAAGCTCCGGCAAATCCCAATAGGATTCCAATGCTTCGTATTATGGTGATCCTTTCTTTAATCCAAATGTCAGAGAGTATAAAAACAAAAATAGGGGTAATTGTGGCGATTACTGA
>Ga0079224_100007734_pt1 | contig 14466 bp, 13 predicted proteins | sample Stecom2015_FD_80414 | JGI IMG/M metagenome (GOLD analysis project Ga0079224, IMG submission 80414) | Agricultural soil microbial communities from Utah to study Nitrogen management - Steer compost 2015 | ecosystem: Environmental > Terrestrial > Soil > Agricultural land | place: USA: Utah...
AACGATTTCATCGACATACTGGCATCCGCGCAGCTGGATATAACGCTCCACTACCGTTTGGGTCGGTGCGTTTTTCTCCGGCCGGTCTAATGTAGGATCCATCTGCAAACCGCAGATTAGATAGTCACACTGGCGCTTGGCCTCCGCCAACATCATGATATGTCCCGCGTGTAATAGATCGAATGTCGAAAACGTAATCCCGACGCGTGGTCCGGGGTTGTAATCCTCCTTTTTTGTTGTAGGTTTGGTTTCCATAGTTTTGTTATTGTAGACAGATTCTTTAAAAATTTATTAATCAATCAACTTCGACTGGTGTTTTTCCAAGGTATTATAGATTTTCTTCACATCCTGTGATCTCTCTTTTTGCACAAAAAGCAAGGCATCATCCGTATACACCACAATTGTATTTTTCAACCCAACAAAAGCCGTATACATGTCCGATCCGATGACCATATTCCCGTGTTCGTCAACGGAATAACCAGTAGACAACAAATAATCATATAGTGCTTCAAAAGAACCGAGATCCGACCACTCAAATTTTGTGGCTACCACACGAATCTTTTTAGAACGTTCCATCACCGCATAATCAATACTAATCGATGGAATTTTCTTAGAAAGGTTTTCGTCGAGTTTACCATTTTTTTGGTGTTGCCAAGCCGCCAGTGCTGTTGCATAGACTTTCGGCTCAAACTGCTGTAGTTCTTGCAAGAGTGTGTCAGCACGAAAACAGAACATCCCTGAATTCCACAAAAAGTTACCCCGTTCGATAAAATCTTCTGCTGTATCTTGATTTGGCTTTTCCCGAAAGGAAAGTACGCGATCTTCTTCATATTCGATATAACCATATCCCGTTTCCGGTCGCGTTGGCTGGATACCAAATGTTACGATGTAACCTTCTTTTGCCTTTTCTATACCTGTTTGTATAGCCTGTGTGTAAGTTTCTTCTCCCACAATAACATGATCAGAGGGGGTCACCAGAAGGATATCATCGGGCTCCGCAGCGAAAGCGGCGAAAGCAATAGCGGCCGCTGTATTGCGCGGCGTAGCTTCCACAATATCCGTATAAGTTACATCTTGGTTTTCCAAGACCTCTTTGCTCAGTTGATGGTTATCACGGTTGCCTACTACGATCACTTTATCACACAATGTTTTATTGCGCGCCACAGTCATACCAAAAAGGGATCCTTCCTTAAATAAATTCAAATACTGTTTTGGATTACTTTTACGGGACAAAGGCCATAAACGGCTTCCGATGCCTCCGGATAGAATTACGTGTATAATGTTGTTCATTTTTCTATTTCTTATTGTTTAATCAAGCGTTCGAAGTCTTACCATTGCTTTGCAAACGAGACATAACCTCCTACACTATTGTTCAACATTTTACCATAGTCTGCCGCGAACACAACCCTCAAAGAATATCCTTGTTTAAGATTTCGGTTTGCATTTAAATATGTCGAAAACTGATTTACAGGAACAAAAAGTCCATAAGGCTCGTGAAAGTTTTTTCCTAAAGATCCTCCCCATTGGCTCGTCGAAAAATTACCATGATGTCTAGCATAAGTAGCTTTCAACGAAATATTTGTTCCCAAAACACCAAGTTCCGTTCCGACGTGCAGCGCTGAAACCCGATTACTTATAAAGTATTTCAACGGGTTTGATACTTGCCCGTCCTTGGCGTCTATTGCTGGAATAACAAGTGGATTCCCCATTCCCATTCCCTTATACGACCAACCTTCGATATAATAAGCATTATTATAATAGTCTTCGTCACCTGACGCTGTGGTTTTAGACCAAGGGTAGCCTGCTTGATCCTTGCTGTAGAAAAATTCCATTGTTATTTTCTTCCAAGCCCAGTCATTAGAATCTCCTTTCCTGTATTTCAAATTCTCTACAGTCAGCCCATTTAATCCGTCGCGAATATTAGCCAATTTCGATATTGCCCCTACATCATAAAATGATTGGCGATAACCCACAATTCTAATGCTACTGAAATCGTAAGATAAGCCCATATCAATAGATCCCAACTGATTACCTATCTTGGAACTACCTATTCCTGGCTCATAATACCGTCGTCCAAACAAAACGTAAAAAAACGATTCAATTTCTGACAGTTTAAAAGCATCACCATACACCTTTCTTTCATTCCCCCAATACGCCTGATGATTTATTCCGCCATAGAGATTTAGCTTATGCCCTTCTTTTCCAATTCGGCCATATAGGGATTTCTGGTGATAAAAACTATTAACCCGAGGTCCTTCCAAAGGGGTAGTCGACGCTCTTCTATATACAGCCCGTCGCCCCACCCAACCATGAGCAAAGTTTCCCTTTACAGAAATCAAACCATTCCAAAATGGTAAACGATAATAATCGGGGATACGAATTTCCAATTTCGGAATACCCAATGCATTACCAGACACCGCAAAATTGCCCGAGCTCAACGTCGTGTCTCCATTCAGACCGATGACATCTTTACTTCGTCCAGCTCGACCTTCGAATATCCACCATTTTGCTTTAATCGCGCCCTCTATCAGTTGAGCAGACGTCCTCTCGGCTAAATTAATTCTCGTTTGAACATCCAACCCCCAATCTACACTTGAAAAATCATTTGGGTCGTGTGGTTTTTTGTAGGTTTTATAAACACTCCCTATCCAGCTATTGGATAGCCCGGCCGCCGGAACGGATCCAAACTGGTTAGAGCGCATCCATAGTGGAACCGCATCATTGCTCGTATAACCCACCTGCGTTTCCACCCGGCCGATCCAAACTTGACTCGTATCGTTGCCCTGTGCTGCGAGTAGAACGGGTATCAAACAAAAAATTATAATCCAAGATACGCTCCATTTCATAGTGATAAGATTTTATTTTTTCAAGAATTTTTCGCGAAGCAATAGCCCGATAAACTTGGTGTTTGTCACCGCGTAGCGCTTCCACATCCTTCCGGGTTCCTGATAGACGCGGTAAAGCCACTCCAATCCATTCTTTTGCATCCACATCGGGGCACGTTTCGTTTTCCCGGATATGACGTCAAAAGTTCCTCCCACACCCATAATGAAAGGTGTTTTAATAATGTCTTTATACTTATTCAGAAAGATTTCCTTTTTAGGAGACGTGATCGCTACAAAAAGAAAGTCTGCACCGCTCTCTGCTATATCTCGCGCAATAGCAGCTTCCTCCTCAGCAGTATAATATCCGTTACGATATCCTGCAACCACCTGTTTGCCAAACTTTTGGGTATATATATCAACCACCTTTTGAACCACCTCTTCTTTTGCACCAAAAAAATACGCCTTGTACCCTTTTTTTCCGGCAAGTTCCATGAGGTTTACCATCAGGTCAGCCCCCGCTACGCGTTCGGGCAACGGTTTATTTAACAATCGGCTAGCCCAAACGACACTTTGTCCGTCGGCATTGATGATATCACAGTTCACCACGGAATCGTAAAGATCTTTGTTGGTTTGCATATTCACCAGTTTGGCGGCATTGACGACCACATGGTGAATCTGGTTTTTCTCCATTACGTTCCGTTCGATCTCCGCCATCGTCTGTTCCATCGTTAGCACATGGACCGGACAATTCATCAACTCTATGGTAGGTATGGCTGTAGATTTCATATTATCTTATTTTCTTACACCGCAAAAATCCAGTTCGATTTTTTCCATCTTCTGATCCATGCCGATAAATTCCCTATGTCTTACCAGCCACACAACAATATCGGCCTGACTGTAAGCGTCTTGATAGTTTGCTAAATTAAACGCCCGGTGTGTCTCTACGTTTGGTTCGACCACCAGTACCTCTGCGCGCGCCTCACTGATAATCCGCGATGCGATATATTTGGCAGGCGATTCCCGCAAATCGTCTATATCTGGTTTGAAAGCTAACCCCATACAGGCTACTACTGGTTCCCGATTGTGTTCGTTTTCAAATGCAATGCAGGCCTCTATTGCTTTATTGGCGCACCAGTCTGCTTTATAATCGTTGGTTTCCCGCACCCGTTTGATCAACTGTGCCTGTTCTGGAAAATCCGACACAATAAACCAAGGATCAACGGCTATACAATGTCCTCCAACCCCACAACCGGGCTGAAGAATGTTAACGCGTGGATGTTTATTGGCCAATTCGATGAGATCCCAAGTATTTACACCAACCCGATCACAGATCGTCGATAACTCATTGGCAAACGCGATCTGCGCATCCCGTGAAGAATTTTCTGTCAATTTGCACATTTCAGCGGTTCGTGCGTTAGTAGGGTGCAGATGTCCCTTAACAAAACGCGCGTAAAATGCCATCGCCTTTTCTGTACTTTCGGTATTGATACCACCGATCACCCGATCATTTTCCACCAATTCATATAATACATTTCCGGGCAACACACGCTCGGGACAATACGCGATATAGATTTCTCCTTCTAACTCGGGCCGCTCCTTAAAAATAATCCGGCTCATCTTTTCTGTGGTTAAAACAGGAGATGTACTTTCGATGATGTATAAATCGCCTGGCTTCAAGAATGGGATGACCGCACGCGTAGCCGATTCTACATAAGAAATATCGGCTCTACGGTTTTGCTTGAATGGTGTAGGTACCACGATAAAGTAAGCGTCGGCTTCTTCGGGTGCTAAACGCGCGACAAGCTTACCGTCTTCCACGACCTGCTTCACCACGTCACTCAATCCAGGCTCCACAATGTGAATCTTCCCTTGGTTTATTGTATCTACAACTTCGGGATTGATGTCTACACCGACAACATTTACACCGTATTTTGCCGCTACGGCGGCGGTGGGAAGGCCGATATAGCCTAATCCCATAAAAACTGCTTTCATTGGTTATAAATTCTTTAAGTAATTCACAATTTTTGTTGATGCGGTTCCGTCACCATACGGGTTATGCAGTGCAGACATGGCTTCGTAGCGCTGTGTATTTTGCAACAAGTCTTCTGTAGTACGCACAATTTTATCCACGTCTGTACCAACTAACAACACGGTTCCTGTCTCCACCGCTTCTGGTCTTTCCGTTGTATCTCGCATGACAAGTACAGGCTTGCCCAACGATGGTGCCTCTTCCTGAACGCCTCCACTATCGGTGATAATCAAATAAGATCTATGAAGCAGCCAAACAAAAGCCGGATAGCTTTGCGGCTCTATAAGATGGATATTAGGCACATCGGACAACAGATCATAGACCGGCTTCTGCACATTGGGATTCAGGTGAACCGGATATACAACCTCAATGTTATTATGCTCTGCTAAGGTCTTTAACGCCCGACAGATGTTCAAAAAACCCTCGCCATGGTTTTCGCGGCGATGCCCCGTCACTAAAACCATTTTCTTTGTAGCATCTAACTTTTCGGCAAGCTCTCGTATGCTCTCCGGCATCTCGTTTTCAACCCGTTCGACGGCTTTAAATAATGCATCAATCACCGTATTTCCGGTAACCACAATATTTTCTTTGGCTATACCCTCTGTCAATAAGTTCGCTTTGGATGTTTCGGTCGGCGAAAAATGGATATCCGTGAGCCGTCCTGTTAAGGATCGGTTCATTTCTTCTGGAAAAGGCGACCATTTGTTCCACGTCCGCAATCCTGCCTCTACGTGTGCTACCTTCGCACCTGAGTAGAACGCAGCAAGTGCTGCGGCCGTGGATGTTGTGGTATCCCCGTGCACAAAAACGTAATCGGGCTTGTATTCATCCAACACCGGTTTCATCCCTTCTATGATCGCAGCTGTTAAGCCATGCAAGGTTTGATTGGGCTTCATCAGATTCAAATCGAAATCTGCTTCTATTTCGAAAAATTCAAGCACTTGGTCTAACATTTCACGATGTTGAGCCGTTAAACACACCTTAACGTTAAATTGCTCCTCTTTCTGTAAGGCTAAGACAAGAGGTGCCATTTTTATGGCTTCCGGCCTTGTGCCAAAGGTTAATAATATCTTCATGTTAAACTTATTGGTATATTTAAAGTTTTGGTTCATACACTCGTTAAATTCGAATCTCGATCATGCAGGAAATATTCCGAAAAAGCATAGAACATCCACGCCTGCGCCCAACGCATATACGGAATTTTCGAGTTTCCCGTCTTTTTCAGCTGGTAATAAAAAAAACCTTTCTTATCCTGCATGTTCATGATTGTCCATGACAAAACTTTTTCTATTAGTTCGCTATTTTCCTTCCATTTCCCTAAGCGGGAGAGCGTAATGATCAGCTGCGATGTTGTATGCACATCGACAGGATAAGTTTGATTATTATAATACTTTGGAATACCTTCTTCAGTAAAAAAATTCTCCAGATAATAAGTGAGTCCATTTTCTATCGCTCCACGAAAAGAATCGTCGCCCGAATGTAACTGATAAGCGGCAATACACTCTAGGTTGTAACCCGTATGAAAATTATCGACCCATTGGTGGAAAGGCAAGGTACCGTATGCCCAGGCTCCGTTTTCCTGTTGATATTTACATGCGAACGCAACGGACTTTTTAGCCGCGTCCAGCAATTCTACATCGCCTGTATAGGTATAAATTTGGCTTAATAGGCGGCTTCCCAATAAAGATGCATTGAATACCTGTGTTTGATCTAGTGGTGAATAGGAAAAGGAAAAATCTCTGTCGTCATCGTATGTGCGATTAAGGTCTTTTAATATAAAATGCTGCGTATCGATGGCAACATCTAAGTAATCTCGATTTTTTGTCACCTCGTACGCTTCCATCAATGCCGAAGCAATAAATGTTGTAGCTACCACTGTAGGTGTTTCTTTGGGCTGAAAAAACGCCCGCGCTTGCCAATCAAAATTATAACCCCAACAAGCGCCTGAGTAGCCCTTGCTCTGTAACCCCATTACAATATCGGCAAGCTCTCTAATCCTGTCTAAATACTCACCACGCGGATCGCTTTTGTAAAGATTACAGTAGCCATGTAAGAATAGTCCAACACCTTTCGCATTATATTCTTTTGCGACACCAACTAATGGGCGCAAGTTAATAGGACTCCTTTTGAATAATTGTATCCAAGCCAAACGTCCCAACCTATTTTTTGAGAAGGGCATAGCTTGGAAAAGTCGACTATTCAGGCCGTCGTAGGGATCCCAGCCTTTAAATTGCTGAGATTCACAATATCGCTTTAATACTGAAAATGAAATGTCTATCATAACTTAGCCAAAGTTAGGTATTCAGCATATCCTTCTTTATATTTGGGATTACTAAAGATGTTATAGCTGAGATTGTCTATATGTCCTATTATTTTAGCTGGTGCCCCCCCCACTATACAACCTGTAGGAACACTTTTATCAACCACTGAATTAGCTGCAATAATAACATTGTCTTCTATAATAACAGGTCCCGCAATCACCACATTAGGCCCACACCAAACATTGTTTCCTAACTTTGGCACATTTTTATATGGAAATTTTCTCACAGTAGAAAATCTTAAACCCAATACACAATTAAAACCAATAACAGTTCCCGGTATCAAAACAACGCTAATTCCCTTGCACACAAAGTATGAACCTTTACCAATAATAGTGTCGGGCGTAACTTTACTATTGAATAATAAAAATATTAAACCCTGAATTATTTTAGGGAAATAAGGTATATTGTGTTTATAAAAAAAGCGAGCACACCGGTATAAAAAAATCATAATAAAAAAATAAATTGCGTAAATACTGCTAATGAAAGTAATTGCCAAAACACCTTATAAATCACTTATTTCTAATAAACTATCTTCCAACTGTTTTGCGACCTTAGAAGCCATAAAATGTTCTTTAGCATATTGAATATTGTATGACGAAATACGACTTGTTTTATCGATATCATTCATAAGCAATTCAATTTTGTTAACGTAGTCTCCTGGGTCAAGACTATCGATTAAGTAACCCATCTTATCATTTTCGAAAAAATCGACAAGTCCCCCCACGGGTCGACTTATTACTGGTAATCCAAAAGCCATGGCTTCGAGCACAGAGGTGGGCATCCCTTCTCCATGTGTCGGTAAAATATATAAATCTGTATTTCGAAATTCCGCTTTTAATTCACTACCTCCTAAAGGACCAGTAAAACAAATCTTGGCTAGCTTTTTCTCTGTTGCGTAATTTTTGGCCTCTTCTAACGCATTACCTCCACCTACAACGCGTAATTCTATATGAGGGTATCTTTTAGATAAGATTTCAAAAGAATCAATCGCTGTAAAAATACCTTTTGATTTTTCCACACGCGCAAGAAATAAGATTTTCGAGATTGAGGAAATCTTTTTCTGAGGTATATTTTCAACCAACCTATCATCTACTTTAGTCGTTGTAAGATATATCGGAGATTGAATATTAAGTTCTCTTAGATATGCTTTGAATTCCCTGGCCAAGACAAAAAAAGCATCCGCTTTGTACCAGATATCACTAAACAGATCTCTATTTTCCAGCACTTTATTGAGATAATCCTTATCCCATCCATGAAAAAAAACGGCTGTTTTACAATTAAATATTTTTGCAATTCTTAGAAATAAGGCGTCTCTCCTAAGTGCAGTTCTACCAAAAGAGGGATTAAGCAAAATTATTGGACGACTATATCTTAAAATTAAGAATACGAATTTGATCAAGTCAATAAACATCAACGTCAAGCGAAGTGGTTGCTGAAAAGCTTTAAAACGAATTTTTCTCCGGATATAGCCTCCGGTCCAATACTGGTTATACACAACATTCTTTGAAAAATAGGTTTTCAAGCCCAAGAAATGGCTTGAAACACCGGCAGGAATTGATATAGATGTAGTATTAATAAGAATCTTCATAATGGATATTGAAATAATATTGTTTACTTAAATAAAGCCTATTTCTTCTCTTCTTAGGGTAAGAGGGATTGATGTTAAACTCATTAGATAATAGTTCTGCCATCGCGTCGAAAAGCAAATAATAACACCCACCGACTCCACAAAATATTTAATGACATACCCGATAATTGCACTTACTTTCTCGTAAAATAGATACCCCCCTTCGTGCAAATTATATATCACTTTTTTCCTAAATAAAAACTTAGCAATAAAAAAAACAACGTATTTACTGATAAAACTACCTTTAGAAGCTCCATGGATATGAATTATTTCGATTTCTCTATCCGCGCATAGCTTCCACGAGATTTGAAATAAAGACAAAATAAACAGTCCTATATTCTGCAAACTCGTATAACGTCCATTATAGGTTGCAATAATCTTAATTCCGTTTATGTGTAAAGCATAGGTGGCAATAACTGCACCTATACCATCTCTATGATTTTTATGTCGTGGGGCTATCGTGAGAACTTTCCTAAATACATACTCGCTACCTTTTCTCATTATCTGTCCTTCGTTTGATATATAGTCATATAATTCTTCGCACACCTTACCATAGAATATTTATTATTGTAATCTCTGATTATATTAGTTTTATCGATTTTTTCGCAATCCGCCAACGCCCGCTTTATCGTGGAATAAAAATCATCATCACTAAAGGATTCAGATAAATAACCTGTAATACCATCCTCTATTACATCAGGAATACCACCTGCAGGAGTACAAACTGGTATAACCCCCATCGACATCGCTTCGAGTAAAGATATTGGCAAACCTTCCCATAAAGAGGATAATATGAAAAAATCAGCGCATGCTAAATAATCTCCAATGTTCTTTTTTTCCCCAAAAATATGGATGCGTGGACATTCTATGGAAGACACAGAGTCATTGTTTTGATGTCCAGCACCGATAATAAGTAATTGTACCTGCTCGTTTTCGTCATATAATCTTTTAAAAGTCTTGATCAATAATCCTTGGTTTTTCTGTCTATCAAATCGCGCAATATGTAAGAAAATTTTGTCATTCGGAGTATTTTTCAAACAATCTATCTCTCTTCGTGTATTTACCAATTCAGTTGTTGTGCCAATTGGACTCCTTCCATTTGGAATACATTCCGCATTTTGACTTTTATACAAGTTTTCATAAGAAAGTTGGCATATAGAAGAGATCGTAATAGGCTGAACATACCTTTTGTAAATTAACTTGTTAATGGGCTTCAAAAAGTTAAATCGCAAGCACGCTTCCGCGATATTATGTAAAGTATGAATATATTTTATATTACCTAGAAACAAGGCTGGCAAATACAATAAAAGTAAGTTACAATGAGCGTGTACAATATCTGGTTTCAATGTTCGAATCATTTTAAATACACGTATAAAACTGCTAATGTTAAACCCACTTGTAGCACCTAGACAGATGTATTCGACTTTTCTTGACAATTCTGGTAAATAGTGTTTATTCTGAGCTATTGTATCATCAACAATAGCTATTAATGTAACCTGATTGGAATTATCTTTACTTAATTCATTGCATAAGTCAACAACGAATCTTTCTGCACCTCCACTGCTCAAACTATATGTAATTTCTAGAATTTTCATATTTTGGTATAGTCATCAAATAATTTTTTACAAATCCCCACCCAATGCCTTCCATCCGCATTATACTTTCTTTTTATGTTTTCAGAAAGCAAGTTTATCTCTTCTCGATTTTCAAGAATGTAGAGCATTTTGTTTTTTAGCTCTTCTACGTTCCCGGGTTCCACTAAATAGCCAGTCTCCTCTTCTATGACCATCTCAGGCAACCCTCCAGTAGATGTCGCCAGTATTGGCCTATTTAATGCATAAGCAGACATTACCACACCACTTTGGGTCGCATCTCTATATGGACATACCACTATTTTACTATCTTCTATCAGGGAAACCAACTCATCATTAGATATATAGCGATTTAGTATTTCGATGTTTTGATGGCTTTGGTATTCGGAGATATCAAACCAATATTCTCCACTGCCAGCAATTATAAGCTTTACCTCCTGGTATTTCTGCACAATTTGCGTAAATGCGTTTAGCAGAATATCTATGCCCTTGTATGGCGATATTCGTCCAAAAAAAAGAAAAACAAATTCGTTATCCCGCTCATTTTGATCGATACCAATTCGTCTATATTTAGTTAAATATTCGTATACACCCAAGGAAGATGAAAAAATATTACGTGGCTTATAAGGATTGATAATTTTCTGAAATACGGGCATTTGTTGTTTGTTCAGAATAAAAAAATTTTTAATGATGCTATAATTTAATTTTCTGATAAATTTATTCCTGTAGGAATTATCTCCCGAATGAGGCAACGGATCGTGAACGGTAACAACGGTTTTTTTCTGATACTTTAGTAACGGTAACAAGTAATCCACATCTGCAAAATTGGAAATATGTATCACGTCAGGCGCTATCTTTGAGATAAAGTCGGATATAGTTTTTTGTAATAAAATATTTGAAAACGATAGCTTTTTTTTAGATGTTCGGTTTATAACGAAGAAGTTCTCGCACTTTATATAGTCGTACCATTCAGCGAGTTCGGGATAAATATCAGCGGTGAATATACCGTTTTTTGAATACGCACTATCTATTTTTAGGGCAGTAGACTTTCGAAAGTAAGGGGGAATGTCTAACAGATATACTACTTCACAATATTTGGAAAGATGTTTAACCAAAGATAAATCTAGGTCAAAAAACGGTGGCTTGGAGAGGTAGAGGACTTTCATCTTTTTTCTTTTTTTAAATATAGACTTTGAACGTATTTTCTATAAAGCCTGTCCCTGTTGGTACGGTAAGGCGCAAATGCATAATATAGAAATATAAAGTACAACCATATGTTGGGCGCCGCCAAATGAGTAGTGGTAGCAGCGAACAAGTAAAAAGAACTGAATATGCATATCTGTCCTACAAGAGGAAAACGCTTTAATTGGTAGATATGAACGGTTAAAAGAGATAATAATAATGGTAATCCAGCGATAACTCCATATTTCAGCAGAAAAGCAATATAGCTATTCTCTATCCATCCAATAGTTTGAAACAACCCAACTTGGTAATCAGAATTTCCAAATAAAAACAGATCATCTGAAATAAATCTTCTAAAATCCAAACTTGCTATCCGTTGCTGTGTATTACCGCCATCGTCTGTTCCATAACCTAACAAGCGTCCTCCCAACTCTGTCGTTAACACAACATATATTATTCCGCCGCATAGCAGTATTCCTGTCGCCGCTATCCATTTTTTCGTAGAGGCATTGACATTTCTAATATTGTAGTATAGTGAAGGTAGGAAAAGAAGAAAAGATAATCCTATACCTGTACGGGTATTTATACACAACAGCATAAAAAACACAATACCACTCAAAAACATCTTTAAGGACAGTTTAAGTTGGCTAAATAACATCATCATCATAAATAGTGACACCACCATTGATGTGTATATGGGATGATTAAAAAAACCCTGTGATCGAAATGCCCAACCCTCGAAGTCTTCGGTTGACCCATAGAAATCGTTTTCAATATAAAAAAAATTAACTTTCATAATCCATTCTAGGAAAATCACGACCGCTAGAATCAGAAAAAAAGCCAATAAAACAAATCGTAAAATCTTTCGCATTTGTGCTGTCAGATTTTCGAATGCTAAAATGATAATACACGGCAAAAAGCCCATATACATAAGATCACGAAGAAACTCTGTTTGCCCAATGATGACTTTTATTAAACAAGCGAACAGGGAAATAAAAAATAAAAAATAAACAGCTTTTTTAACCTTATTATTTTTGACTCCTTTCGTAGATAGGATATATACGCAATATATAACAAGTGGAACTATGGTCACTGTCATCATCTGTTCAATGCCTATTACCACACCTAGATTATTGTTGAAAAATATAGGCAGGATAACACATATTAGAAATAAAAAGTTTTTCATTCTTACCTTTTCCAATATTTAGCCAAAACACCTTTTATTCCCTTATCAATAATTTCCCTTTCGTCTTTACACATTCCTGTAAAATAGATGGAGATCGAAAAAACAGCTATGGAAAATACCGTTGTCGCAATAAATCTATAGTCGAAAACAAAATGGTTTGTAATCAACCAACAAGTTAATATACTAGTCGAAATAGGGATAATCTCTTTTATTATAACTCGCTTTCCAAACTCTAGAATGGAGAATTCTGTAATACGCCTTAACACCAAGAGGCGAAATAGTGCTGCCAAAATATCTGTACAAACGATAACTAAAAATGCCCAATAAGCTGGAAACCCTTGCTTGAATAAAAAATAAGCGATTGGTACACTCAGAAATATTGCAATACTATCGAGGATTTGATAAAGCTTAATACGACCTGTGGAATGAATAGCCGTTTTTATTCCGATGGTCAATTGATTACTCATTGTGGAAACAAGAATTAGTTGGCAAAAAATCACGGCATTATCAGGAACGTTTCTCAGCCAAAACGTAAGGATAGCAGGCATCTCAAAAATAAAAGGTATAGCAATGAAAGATATGAGAAAAAAACAAAATTTACATTCCATCATTGATAAACGCAACATTCTTTTTCTGTCATTCATTCCTTCGCTTTTCATAATTTGAGGATCAAATGCTCTCAACAACGACGCGGAAAAAAAACCTAGCATCCCAGCCACTTGTTGCGCAATACCATAAGCAGCATTCACCAATGTTCCAAAGAAAAAGTTTAATATCACCCCCATTCCTTGTATTCTTCCCGTCCAAGCGAATGTCCCAGCTATTATCCATCCGGAATAACCGCTCAATTCTTTCAATAGTAGTATATCAATTTTATAGGTTTTTATATTACATTCTTCATAACGATTTACGCAATATAACGCGTACATAAAAAAGGAACATATACTGATCCCCGTGGTGAATAAACTATACCATATTAGCCTCTCTCCCTGCGAAAAATGAGATAAGGAAAGCGCAATAATTAATTTTAATATAGATTCTATAATTAAAACTATTGCGACCCAAAACATATTTTCTCGTGCGTTTAGAGCGGCTGTAAAAGGAACGGAAATAATAGTAAAAAACACAGACATCAGCATAAAACAGTAAACTTTTTTAGCTGAGGAAATTCGATCTGCGGGTATGTTCAAAAAGACATTAAATAGTATGGAAGAAAGAGCGATAAGAAGTGTAACAATAATCAAACCTATTACGATATGCAAAATCCAACTATTTGTAAATACTTTTCGCTGCATTTCAAAATTATCTGTTCCTTTATGGAACGAAAGATAACGCTGTACAGATGTAGCCATGGCAGCATTGATAAATAATAACATAGCTACAATCCCGGCAATAAGATTAAATATTCCAAAATCAGATTCACCCAAATAATCTAGAACTAGTCGTGTCGAGTACAACGATATGCCCATTGTAATCAAAACCTTAGCGTACAGAATACCGGTGTTAGATAGTACTCTTAAAGAAGCCGAGTTTTTATTTTCTTTTCTCTGCATTTATCTTAAAGCTGACAACAACTACATTCATGTGCTTAGTAACGCAGTAACTCTATTTCTTTTTCCAAAACTGCCACCACTTTCTTTTTCGCACCTGCCCATATTCTCCATAGCCATAGCCGTAACCATAGCCGTAGCCGTAACCGTAACC
>Ga0079224_100007735_pt1 | contig 14466 bp, 13 predicted proteins | sample Stecom2015_FD_80414 | JGI IMG/M metagenome (GOLD analysis project Ga0079224, IMG submission 80414) | Agricultural soil microbial communities from Utah to study Nitrogen management - Steer compost 2015 | ecosystem: Environmental > Terrestrial > Soil > Agricultural land | place: USA: Utah...
CCGGATCGTGGTGGAGGCGATCGGCGGGGTGCACGGCGACCGGCTGGTGGTGGTGATCGGCGGTGCCGCCGATCCGCTCGCCGCCACCGAGAAGCTGCTGAGCAGCTTCGGGGACGGGCCGGTGGTGGTCGGGCCGCCGGTACCCACCCTGGACGAGGCCACCGAGTCCGCCCGGGCGGCCCTGGCCGGCTTCCGCGCGGCACCGGCGTGGCCGGCGGCACCGCGCCCGGTCGCCGCGGTCGACCTGCTGCCGGAGCGGGCCCTGGCCGGGGACGCCGAGGCCCGCCGCACGCTGCGGCAGGAGGTGTACGGGTCGCTGGCGCGCACCGGCGGCGAACTGCGGGAGACCCTGGACGCCTTCTTCGCCACCGGCGGGGTGCTGGAGAGCGCCGCCCGGGCGCTCTACGTGCACCCGAACACGGTCCGTTACCGGCTCCGCCGGGTGGCCGAGGTGACCGGACTCACGCCGACCAGGCCGCGGGACGCGTTCGCGCTGCGGCTGGCGCTCACCATCGGCCGGCTGGACCCGCCCAGCTCCCCCTAGAATCCCGCGTGAGGCCTGGGTGGTGATCCACTAGCCAGGCATACTGGTGTGAACACCGCGCTCGGGGCGCCACCCGACCCCCCAAGAAGGAATCTTGGCCGGTTCCGGTGGGTCGGGAGTCTCGCCCCGGCCGCCCCTCTGGCCCCGGCGGGGCGTGACGGAGCGCACGTTACTGTGAGATTCCTACAAAATCTGTGGTAGAGATTCGGTACCTGAGCGCACGTTAATACCGGCGGGTACCTGCCATGGTCATAGGCGTGCTCGCAGTACTCTCGCCCGGTCAGGGCGCGCAGAAGCCGGGCTTCCTGAGCCCCTGGCTGGCCGCCGACCCGGCCGCCGAGGCCCGGCTGCGCTGGTGGTCGGTGCTGGCCGGAGTGGACCTGGCGCACCTGGGGACCACCGCCGGCGCCGAGGAGATCAAGGACACCGCCCGTACCCAGCCGCTGCTGGTGGCGGCCGCGCTGCTGGCCGCGGACGCGCTCGCGGACGCGCTGCCCGAGGTGTCCCTGGTGGCCGGGCACAGCGTCGGGGAGTTGAGCGCCGCCGCGCTCGCCGGGGTGGTCAACCGCGAGACCGCCGTGGCCCTGGCCGGGCTGCGCGGCCGGGAGATGGCCGCCGCCTGCGCCCTGGAGCCCACCGGCATGGCGGCCGTGCTCGGCGGGGACGAGCAGGCCGTGCTCGCCACCCTGGCCGCGCACGGGCTGCACGCCGCCAACCGCAACGGCGCCGGGCAGATCGTCGCCGCCGGCGCCGCCGACAAGCTGGAGAAGCTGGCGGCACAGCCGCCGGAGCGGACCCGCGTGATCACGCTCCAGGTGGCCGGCGCCTTCCACACCCCGTACATGGCACCGGCCGAGCAGGCGCTCGCCGAGGTAGCGGCCGGGATCGCGCCGGCCGACCCCACCCGGATCCTGCTGTCCAACCTGGACGGTGCGGCGGTGACCGGCGGCCGGGAACTGCTCGCCCGGCTGGTACGCCAGGTGACCGCCCCGGTGCGGTGGGACGCCTGCATGCGTACCCTGTCCGACCTCGGGGTCACCGGGGTGATCGAACTGCCTCCGGCCGGCACCCTGGCCGGCCTGGTCAAGCGGGAGTTGAAGGGCCCGAACTGCCCCGAGATCGTCACCCTGAACACCCCCGACGACCTCCCCGCCGCCCGGGACCTGATCGCCCGGCACGGCGCGGCCCCGAGCCACGAGCCGGCGCTGCAGTTCCGGGTGGCGGTGGCCGGTGCCGCCGGCACCTTCGCGCCCGTCGCCGACCTGGCCGAGGGGGACCAGGTCCGGGTCGGGCAGGTGATCGGCCACGTGATCACCCGGCAGGGGCCGGTAGAGGTCACCGCCCACGGTGCGGGCACACTCGCCGAGTGGCTCGCCCACCACGACGACCCGGTAGCCCCGGGCCAGCCACTTGCCCGCATCGGAGGACACCCGTGACAGTTACCGGATCGCGCATCGTCTCGCTCGGCCACTACCAGCCCTCACGCGTACTCACCAACGAGGACCTGGCGCAGGTGGTGAACACCAGCGACGAGTGGATCCGCTCCCGGGTCGGGATCGCCGAGCGCCGGGTGGCCGGGGACGAGACGGTCGCCGACATGGCCGCGTTCGCGGCCGAGAAGGCGCTGGCCGGCTCCGGCCTCACCGCCGCCGACATCGATCTGATCGCGGTCGCGACCTGCTCCTCGGTGGACCGGTGCCCGAACGTGGCCACCCGGGTCGCCGCCAAGCTCGGCATCCAGGCCCCGGCCGCGTACGACCTCAACACCGCCTGCTCCGGCTTCTCCTACGCGCTGGCCACTGTCGACCACGCCATCCGCGCCGGTGCCGCCCGGCACGCCCTGGTGATCGGCTCGGAGAAGCTCACCGAGTTCACCGACTGGACCGACCGCTCCACCTGCGTGCTGTTCGGCGACGGCGCCGGGGCGGCGGTGGTCAGCGCCACCACCGGTGACGAGCCGCCCGGGATCGGACCGGTGCTGTGGGGATCCGACCCGGAGCGCGGCGGGGTGGTGGTGATCGAGGGCTGGCGGCCGTACATCGCGCAGGAGGGCCAGACGGTGTTCCGGTGGGCCACCACGGTGCTGCCGGGCCTGGCGCGAGAGGTATGCGACAAGGCCGGCATCGCCCCGGACGAACTCGCCGCATTCGTGCCACATCAGGCGAATCTGCGCATCGTCGAGCCGCTGGGCCGTAAGCTCGGGGCGGTCAACGCCGTGGTCGCCCGCGACATCGTCGAGTCGGGAAACACCTCGGCGGCGAGCGTACCGCTGGCCCTGTCCAAGCTGGTCGAGCGCCGCGAGGTCCCGTCCGGGGCGCCGGTGCTGCTGTTCGGCTTCGGCGGTGGCCTCACCTACGCCGGGCAGGTCGTCCGGTGCCCGTAGGCCCAGCGACCGAGCCATGCCAGACCCGTACCACATGAAGACCAGCCCGAGATAGCGCCAGAGACAAGAGAACAGCCCGAGACGGAACCCAGTCCAACCGAACCCACGGAAGGGAACGCGCATGACCCAGGAGGAGATCACCACCGGCCTCGCCGAAATCCTGGAGGAGGTCGCCGGGGTGAGCCCGGACGACGTCACCCCGGAGAAGTCCTTCACGGACGACCTGGACGTGGACTCGCTGTCGATGGTGGAGGTCGTGGTGGCGGCCGAGGAGAAGTTCGGCGTGAAGATCCCGGACAACGAGGTACAGAACCTCAAGACCGTGGGTGACGCCATCGCCTACATCGAGAAGAACGCATGACTCGTACGCCCGTCGTGGTCACCGGACTGGGTGCGACCACCCCGCTGGGCGGGGATGTCGCCTCGACCTGGGAGGCCATGCTGGCCGGCCGCTCCGGGGTGGGCGCGCTCACCCAGGAGTGGGCGGCCGACCTGCCGGTGCGCATAGCCTCCCAACTCGTGGTGGAACCGGCCACCATCCTGGACCGGGTGAAGCTGCGCCGGCTGGACCGCTCGGAGGCGATCGCACTCATCGCCGCCCGCCAGGCGTGGGCCGACGCCGGCCTGGGCGGCGAGGCCGGCCCTGGAGTGGACCCGCAGAAGCTGGCGGTGAGCCTCGGTTCCGGCATCGGCGGCGCCACCACCCTGCTGGCCCAGGACGACATCCTGGAGGCGTCCGGCCCCCGCCGGGTCTCCCCGCACACGGTGCCGATGCTGATGCCCAACGGCCCCGCCGCCTGGGTGGGTCTGGACCTGGGCGCGAAGGCCGGGGTGCACGCGATGTCCAGCGCCTGCGCCACCGGCGCGGAGGCGATCGCGCTGGGGCTGGACATCATCCGCTCCGGACGGGCGGATGTGGTGGTCGCCGGTGGCACCGAGTCGGTGATCCACCCGCTGCCGCTGGCCGGCTTCGCCGCCATGCGGGCCATGTCCACCCGCAACGACGAGCCGGAACGGGCCTCCCGCCCGTGGGACAAGGACCGGGACGGGTTCGTGCTCGGCGAGGGAGCCGCGGTCATGGTGCTGGAGCGCGCCGACCACGCCGAAGCCCGCGGCGCCCGCGTCTACGCCAGGCTCGCCGGGGCCGGCCTCACCTCCGACGGGTACGACATCGTGCAGCCGGAACCGGACGGTGGCGGCGCCGCCCGGGCCATCACCGCCGCCCTCCGGGACGCGGACGTGGCCCCGGCAGACGTCGTGCACGTCAACGCGCACGCCACCTCCACCCCGGTCGGCGACCTGGCCGAGGTGGCCGCCCTGCACGCCGCGCTCGGTGACCACCCGGTGCTGACCGCGACCAAGTCCATGACCGGACACCTGCTCGGCGCCGCCGGAGCGCTGGAGTCGATCGCGACCATCCTCGCGATCCGCGACGGCGTGGTGCCGCCCACCATCAACCTGGACCACCCCGACGACGGCCTCGACCTGGACGTGGTCACCCACAAGCCCCGGCAGATGGAGATCCCGGCCGCCCTGAACAACTCCTTCGGCTTCGGCGGCCACAACGTCGCGTTGCTGTTCACCAGAGACTGAGGTGCCCCGATGACCATCACCGCCGCCACCGACTCCGACACCGCCCCGGTCGACCACCGCGATCCCGAGTTGCGGTTGCGGTCGCTGTTCGACCCGGGCACCCTCCGGCTGCTGGCGCCGAAGGACGGCTCCGGCGTCTGCTACGCCCGGGGCGAGATCGACGGTACGCCCGCGATCGCGTTCGCCACCGACGGCAGCAAGATGGGCGGCGCCCTCGGGTTCGAGGGGTGCCGGCACATCGTGGACGCGATCGACGCCGCGGTCCGGGAACGGGTGCCGGTCATCGGGCTGTGGCACTCCGGCGGGGCGAGGATCCCCGAGGGCGTGCTGGCGCTGGACGGGATCGGGCAGATCTTCGCCGCGATGGTGCGCGCCTCCGGCCGGGTACCGCAGATCTCGGTGGTGCTCGGCCCGGCGGCCGGCGGCGCCGCCTACGGCCCGGCGCTGACCGACATCGTGGTGATGAGCGGCGGCGGCCGGATCTTCGTGACCGGCCCGGAGGTGGTCCGGTCGGTCACCGGCGAGCAGGTGGACATGGAGCGGCTCGGCGGCCCGGAACCGCACGGCCGCCGCTCCGGCGTGGTGCACGTGACCACCAAGGACGACGAGTCCGCCCTGCGGATGGCGCGCGACCTGGCTACGCTGCTGGGCCGGCAGGGGCGGCTCTCGCCCGACGACGTCACCGACGACACCGACCTGGGCGCCAAGTTGCCGGCCGAGGCCAGCCGGGCCTATGACGTCAAGCCGCTGGTCAAGGCGCTGCTGGACCCGGGCGGGACGGTGGAACTACACCCGAAGTGGGCGCCGAACATCGTCACCACCCTGGGCCGGCTGGCCGGGCGGACGGTCGGCGTGATCGCTAACAACCCGTTGCGGCTGGGCGGCTGCCTGGACGCGGCGAGCGCGGAGAAGGCGGCCCGGTTCGTGCGGATGTGCGACTCACTCGGGGTGCCGCTGATAGTGCTGGTGGACGTGCCCGGCTACCTGCCCGGGCTCGGCCAGGAGTGGGACGGTGTGGTCCGCCGCGGCGCCAAGTTGCTGCACGCGTTCGCCGAGGCGGTGGTGCCCCGGGTCACCCTGGTCACCCGCAAGGCGTACGGCGGGGCGTACATCGCGATGAACTCGCACTCGCTGGGGGCGACCGCGGTCTTCGCCTGGCCGAACGCGGAGGTGGCGGTGATGGGCGCCAGCGCGGCGGTGAACATCATCCACCGCAAGAAGCTGGCGGCGGCGGCTCCGGAGGAGCGGGAGACCCTGCGCGCGGCGCTGATCGAGGAGCAGACCCGGATCGCCGGTGGGGTGGGCCGGGCGCTGGAGATCGGCGTGGTGGACGAGGTGATCGAGCCGACCAAGACCCGCCGCCGGATCGCCGAGGCGATCGCCAACGCCCCGGCCGCCCGCGGCGCGCACGGCAACATCCCGCTCTGACCTGACCGCCACCTCGGCCCGGGCGGGTCAGCAGAACTGTAGGGAGCGCTTGGACAGGCCGTACCAGAAGCCCTCCACCATCGAGGTGGGCTCCAGCCGGTCCAGCGCGGCGCCGAGCGCGACGAACAACGGCGCGAAGTGCTCGGTACGCGGGTGCGCCAGCCGCACCGCGGGCGCCTTGTGCGCGAAGTCGAGCAGCGCGTCCACGTCGCCGGCGTCCACTGTCTGTGCCAGCCAGTCGTCGAACTCGACCGACCAACTCGGCGCGGTGGCGCGTTCGAAGGACGCCGGGTCCATCCCGCGCAGGTTGTGGGTGCTGAACCCGCTACCGATGATCAGCGTGCCGGCCTCCCGCAACGGCGCCAGCCGCCGCCCCACCTCCAGCAGCACGGTGGGGTCGAGGCTCGGCATGGAGATCTGCAGGACCGGCACGTCGGCGTCCGGGTACATCTCCCGCAGCGGCACGTACGCGCCGTGGTCCAGACCGCGCTCCGGGTCGTGGTGCGCGGAGCCGAGCAGGGTGACCACCTCCGCAGCCAGGTCGGGCGCGCCCGGAGCCGGATAGGTCACCTCGTAGTAGTGGCGCGGGAACCCCCAGAAGTCGTAGACCAGCGGCACCGTGCGAGTGGCGCCGACGGTCAGCGGCGCCTCCTCCCAGTGCGCCGAGACGATCAGGATCGACCGCGGTCGCGGCAGGCTCGCCGACCACCTCGCCAACTCGCTGGGCCACACCGGGTCGTCCGCGAGCGGCGGGGCGCCGTGGCTGAGGAACAGGCTCGGCATCCGGTCGGTACGCGCGTGGCTGGTCATTTACGTCCTCGGTCGGTCGGCCTCCGCCCATCACCATAGCCGAAGATTGAGCGCTCAACCGCTCACCCATAATGACGAGCCAGGTCCCGCATCCGGTGGTCAGCCGGCCAGCGTCAGCGCGGTAACCGGGGCCCCCTCCCCGGCGTGCCGGTAGGGCTCCAACTCGTCGTCCCAGGCGGTGCCCAGGGCTCCGTCCAGCGCGTGCGCCAGCGCCTCCGGCCCGCGCGCGCTGGCCATCAGCGCCCGCAACTGGTGCTCGCCCACCTGGATGTCGCCGGCGGCGCCGATCGCGGCCCGGAACAGGCCCCGGCCGGGCACATGCATGAACCGCTCACCGTCCATCCCGGGGCTCGGCTCCTCGGTGACCTCGAACCGGACCATCGACCACTGCCGGAGCTCACCGGCGATCAGGGCGCCGGTGCCGGGCCGGCCGGTCCAACTGAACTCGGCCCGGCGGGCGCCGGGGTCTAGCGGCTGGGCGCTCCAGCGCAGTCTCACCGGTACGGTGAGGGCACGCGCTACCGCCCACTCGACGTGGGGACACACGGCGAGCGGGGTCGAGTGCACGTACACGACACCACGTGTGGGCACGGTGACCTCCAGGGAAACGACAGGCACGTCTTCCCCTACGAACCTGTGCGCCCCCCGATCGGACCGTGCCGCACGCGAGCAAAATGCCGCCCGGAGACCATGATGACCCAGTGACGCTTGTGGCGCCAGCGAACCGCCGGGCTTTTCCGGCTCCGATCGCGCCAGTGGCGGCGCCGTTGGGTCGATCAGGACACGACGACCGGACCGGGAGGTATCGACCGCGGGTCCCGAAGCTCCCTCCGGGGGCCCATCGGCTCCCCTCGCCCTCATCCGGAGGGACATAGGGGTTTCCGCCGGGGCTTCCGGGAAGTCCTCGGGTACCATCGAGTCGGCATTCAGCCGATATCCCCTGTTCCGCATCTCATTGCAGGAGTCCCTCGTGGCGAGCAACACGTCCAAGACCGCGCGCGCGTCGGTACGGGCCGGCCAGTCCAGCCAGGGCGGTGCCCTCAACGTGCTGGGCGAGTTCAAGTACCTGATCCCCCTGAACCAGGGCAAGCACGCGTACGTGCGCAACCTGACCAACGGCCGCACCGCGCACGTGGCCACCGACTCCGAGGCGTTCGTGGCGGAGATCCGGTCGCTCGCCGAGGCGGGCCACGGCGCCAAGGTCCGGGCCGAGCTGAACGCGCTGGCCGCCGCGCACCCGAGCCACGGCTGGGACGCCACCGAGAAGCGCCTGGTCGAGGCCGGGGTCTTCGAGAACTGAGGCCCTTGAGCAGGGCGCCCCGGTGCCGGCCTGAGCCTGATCAGGGCGCCCTGTCGGGTCGTGGCGGCGCCCTTGCTGGGGCGGTCGAGAGCGGGAAGAGTGGCGCGGGCGCGGGTACCGTGGAAGGTGCCTGACGGACGCCGCCGGCGCCGGATGAGCCTTCTCCACGTTACCGGTCGCGGTCGCCCCGTGCCTCACCCTGCCGGCCGGTCATCGCGCGCACGCGGCGGCGTACCCTCGCTAGGCCATCGCCGTACGAGAGGGAGCAGCCCTGAGCCATCAGCGCATCGAGAGCACGCTGCGGCAGGAGATCGCCACCGAGCAGCGCCACCTGGACCGGGTGTACGCCCGGCTGGAAGAACTGCGTCGGGACGCCCGCGCCGCCGAGCAGCGGGGCTACGGCCTGGTGCAGGTGGAGCGGGGTGGGCTCCGGCTGGGGCCGGCCGACCCGGTCACCACCGCGCTGGTAGAGCGCGACGCCGCGGTCCGGCACGCCGCCCGCCGCCGGCACCTGCTCGACGCCGAGCATGAAGGGCTGGTCTTCGGCCGGCTGGACCGCCGCGACGGCCGGGTCCACTACATCGGCCGGCTGGGGGTACGCGGGGCCGACGGCACCCCGCTGGTGATCGACTGGCGGGCGCCGGTGGCCGCCGACTTCTACCGCGCCACCGCCGCCGACCCCCGCGGGGTGGTCCGGCGCCGGATGATCCAGTCCCGCGGGCAGACCGTGACCGGGCTGGAGGACGACCTGCTCGACCCGGCCGCCGCCCCGCCGGACCTGCCGGTGGTCGGCGACGGGGGGATGCTCGCCAGCCTGGCGCGGGCCACCGGGCCGGGGATGCGCGACATCGTCGCCACCATCCAGCGCGAGCAGGATGAGGTGATCCGCTCCCCCGCCGCCGGGGTCACGGTGGTCGAGGGCGGGCCCGGCACCGGCAAGACCGCGGTCGCGCTGCACCGCGCCGCGTACCTGCTGTACTCGGACCGCCGGCGGTTCGCCGGCGGTGGGGTGCTGGTGGTCGGCCCGTCCCCGGTGTTCGTCACCTACATCTCCGCGGTCCTCCCCTCGCTCGGGGAGGAGCAGGCGACGCTGCGCTCGCTCGGCGAGCTGGTGGACGGCGTGCGTGCGGTCCGGATCGACCCGCCGGCCCTGGCCGCCCGCAAGGGGTCGCTGCGTATGCTGACCGTGCTGCGCCGGGCGGTACGCCAGCAGGTCCCGGGCGCCCCGACCGAACTGCGGCTGGCGTGGCGGGGGACGCTGCTGCGGGTCCCGGGCCGCGAGCTGGAGGCGATCCGCCGCCGGGCCCTGGCCGGCCGGGCCCGCCGCAACGAGGTACGCCGGGCGGCGTTCGACGGCGTGTTCGAGGCGCTCTGGCGCGACGCCAAGGACCTGGCCGTCTCCTACCCCGGCACCCAGGTGGAGTTCGAGGACGAGATCGCCGAGCGCCCCGACTTCCGCGACTTCCTGCGCGCCTGGTGGCCGTTGCTGCGCCCGGCCCAGGTCCTGGGCTGGCTGGCCGACCCGGCGCGGTTGGCCCGGCTCGCCGACGGCGCGTACCCGCCGGCCGAGGTCGCGGCGCTGGCGGAGTCGTTCGCCCAGGCGGCCGCCGAGGGTCCGAGCGTGGCGGACGTGGCGTTGCTGGACGAGCTCGCCGCGCTGCTGGGCCGGCCACCCCGCCCCCGGCGCCCGCGCCGCGATCCGTACCTGGTCGCCCCGGGCGTGCGGGAGGTCACCACCCACGCCGACCGGATGGCCGCCCGCCCGCGCGAGGAGCCGCGGGAGCCGGAGTACGCGCACGTGGTGGTGGACGAGGCCCAGGACGTCAGCCCGATGCAGTGGCGGATGCTGGGCCGGCGCGGGCGGCACGCGTCCTGGACCGTGGTCGGCGACCCGGCGCAGTCGGCGTGGACCGGTGACCCGGCGGAACTGGCCCGGGCCCGGGACGCGGCGCTGCGGGGGCGCCGCCACGCGTACACGCTCACCACGAACTACCGCAACTCGGCGGAGATCTTCGAGGTGGCGGCCTCGGTGATCCGCACCGTGGCGCCGGACCAGCCGCTGCCGGTGCCGGTCCGGCGTACCGGCGTGGTACCAACCCACCTGCTGGTGGAGCCGGACGCGCTGGCGGCGCAGGTGCGCGCGGCCACCGACCGCCTGTTGCGGGAGGTGGAGGGCACGGTGGGGGTGATCACGCCGCTCGCCCTCCGCGACCGGGTCGCCGGCTGGCTGGCCGGCGAGCGGCCGCGCGTGCAGGTGGTGGACGGGTTCCAGGCCAAGGGCATGGAGTACGACGGGGTGGTGCTGGTGGAGCCGGGCGCGCTGCGCGCCGAGGCGCCGGGCGCGGCCGGCGTACGCACCCTCTACGTGGCGCTGTCGCGTGCCACCCAGCGCCTGACCACGATCGCGACCGCGCCCTGGCGCGAGTGACGGTGGGACTGATTACCAGTTCCATTAAGTGCACCTATAGCGATGTTCGCATGAGTGCGTTAGGGTCGGCTGGGCAGCGCGGTCGGACCAGCGGAGGTTACCGGTTTGGGACATGAGCACGGCATCTGCGGCGAGGCCCTGAGCGCCGGCGAGCGGTACCGCTCCCGGTTGGTCTGGGCACTGTCGCTGACCGCGGTGTTCTTCGGCGTGGAACTGGTCGCCGGGCTGGTCACCGGTTCGCTGGCGCTGCTGTCGGACGCCGGGCACATGCTCACCGACGTGCTCGCGGTGGGGATGGCGCTCGCCGCGATCACGGCCGCCGCGCGCGCCCGTTCCCGGCCCCACGTGCAGCGCAGCTTCGGGCTCTACCGGCTGGAGATCCTGGCCGCGCTGGCCAACGCGGTGCTGCTGCTGGGCATCGCGGGCTACGTGCTGGTGACCGCCGTCCGGCGCCTCGGCGAGCCGCCGGAGGTCCCGGGCGGCCCCATGCTCGCGGTGGGCGCGGCCGGGCTGGCGGTGACGCTGACCGCGTTCGCGCTGCTGCGCCAGGGTGCCCGGGAGAGCCTGAACGTGCGGGCGGTGCTGCTGGAGGTCGGGTTCGACGCGCTGAGTTCGGCCGGCGTGGTGGTGGCCGCGGTGGTGCTGCTGGTCACCGGCTGGCCGTACGCCGACCCGCTGATCGCGGCCGGCATCGGCGTGGCGATCGTGCCCCGGGCGCTGGGGCTGGGCCGGCAGGCGCTGCGGGTGCTGCTGCAGGCGGCGCCGGCGCACGTCCCGGTGGCCCGGGTCCGCGCCGACCTGGCCGGGCTCGCGCACGTGGAGGATGTCCACGACGTGCACGCCTGGACCCTCACCTCGGGCATGGACGTGGTCTCGGCGCACCTGCGGATCGACGCGGCCGAGTACTTGGGGACGGTGCTCTCCCGGGCCCGGGAGACCCTGCGGGAACGGTACGGCGTCGAACACGCGACGCTACAGGTGGAACCCTCGGACACCGGCGACTGCCGCCCCGCCGGCTGGTGACTCCGCCCGTCCCCAGGCGCTGACCCGCGCCGAGGCGTTGATCATGACCTCAGGTACGCGAATCAGGTACGCGAAACCGCGCTGATCATGACCTTAGGTCCATGATCAGCGGCCCCGAGAACGGGTCGAGGTCGGCTCTGCTGGCCGGGGTCAGCCGGTCGCGGGGCTCGGGTCGGCCGGAGCTTCGCCGCCGGCGGGCTCCGGGGCACCGAACAGGCCGAGCAGTCCGGTGACCCACAGTTGCCGGTGCACGAACCGGCTGGGCTCGGTCACCACAAGCTTGACGCCGCCTACCTCGGCCGCCTGGAAACCCGCGACCAGGGCGCTGATGCCGACCGAATCGATGAAGCTGACCTCCCGGAGGTTCAGGTTGATCTGGGTCGGCCGGGCGTTTGCCATCACCGCCGCCACGGCCTCCCGGACCTCGTGTGCCGTATCCACATCGATCTCGCCACGAGGGCTGATCTCCACCTCACCGCTGAACAACTTCGTCGTGACGATCGACAGACTCACGCCAGCACCTCCGCCCACCCTGTCACATGGACTCCACCGGTATTAGGGCCGCAACTGAGCGTATGCCCTTTCGGGTCACTGCGCCACCCGGAACGCGGACCGATTCGTCATGTCACTCCCGACCTGTCCGCGGATCCGACCACCGCCATCGTAACCGCCTGTCCGGCCGATCCGGAACCCTCCGTTCGTGGCAGCGGGCCGGTCACGCGCGGGCGGCCCAGAGCTGGCCCCGCCCGGCCAGCCTCCGGATCTCCGGTACGTCCAGGTCAGCGGGCAGGTCAGGGGGCAGGTCAGCGGGGTGGCTGGGCCGGTAATCCTGCGGTCCCTTTGTGTCATGTGTTGTACCATTAGCGCACGACAATCCGTGCGACCTTGGAGGTCCCATGGTTTCCAGAGGGGCGGCGGGGGTGCGCCCGACCCCGCCGCGGGCCCGATCGGGGCGCGACCGGCTCCGCCCGGACCGACCGCGGCAGCACACCTGGTTCCCGGCTGAGGCGCGCGTGGTGCCGGCCGAGAGGGCGGTGCCGCCTTGCTGATCAAGATCGACGAGCAGTCGCCCGTCCCCCCGTACGAGCAGCTCCGCGCCCAGCTCGCGGCCCAGATCACCGACCGCACCCTGCCCGTGGGCACCCGGCTGCCGACCATCCGCCAGCTCGCCGCCGACCTCGGCCTGGCCGCGAACACGGTGGCCCGGGCCTACCGGGAACTGGAGGCGGCCGGCCTGGTGGAGACCCGCGGCCGGGCCGGCAGCTTCGTCAGTGCCGGCGGCGAGCGGGCCCGGGCCGAGGCCAGCGCGGCCGCCCGGGACTACGCGGCCACCATCCGCCGGCTCGGGCTGACCCGCCAGGAGGCGCTGCGCATCGTCTCGGCCGCGCTGGACGTCGCGCTCGCCTCCAGCGCCGCCGTAGCACCAGCAGCCACCGCCCCGCGCGTACGGGCTGTCCCGGGGGCCGACCCGCCGTAAGGTGATGTCCACAACACCGCGACCGCGGGCCGGGTGCGAGCGCAGGTCGCGGCGGCGAGACGTAACGATGTGGAGGGAGCTCGTCGATGCGGGTCATGGTCGTCACGGCTCCCCTGCCGGAGCACACCTATCCGCTGGTGCCGCTGGCATGGGAGCTGCGCGTGGCCGGCCACGAGGTGCTGCTCGCCACGGCCGGGGAGGCGGTCCGGGTGGCCGACAGCGGGCTGCCGGTGGCCGATGTGGCCCGCCACTTCGACCTCGGCCGGGCGACGCGCCGCATGGCCCTGCGCAACCCGATGCTGGCCCGGGCCGAGCGCGCCGGCCGGGCCGGGCCGCGGGGGATCGTCACCCTGTTCGGCGAGATCAACGACGACATGGCCGACGGCGCGGTGGCCCTGGCCGACCAGTGGCGCCCGAACCTGGTGGTCTACGGGGCACTGGCGCCGGTGGGCGCGCTGGTCGCCGCCCGCGCGGGCGCGCCGGCCGTGCTCTGTGACTACACCCTCGCCGACGGCCAGCAGTTGAGCTTCGCCGCCACCGGGCACCTCAGCTACGCCTGCGGCCGGCACAGCGTGGCCGCGCTGCCCAACCCGGCCGCGGTGGTGCGGCTGGCACCGGCCAGCCTGGTCGGCGAACGTCCCGGGTGGCCGATGCGGCACGTGCCCTACGACGGCGGGCTCGCGACCCCGAGTTGGCTGGCCCAGCCACCGGCCCGCCCGCGGATCGCCGTGGTCCGCAGTACGCCCGGCGATCCGGACGGCACCCTGATGCGGGCGGTGGTCAAGGCGGTACGCCGGGCCGACCCGCCGCTGGCGGCGGAGGTGGTGCTGGTCCGCCCGGACCTGGGCGAAGGGGGGCCGCCGCTGCCCAGCAACGTACGGACCGTGGAGTGGGTGCCGCTGGGCCGGCTGCTGCCCACCTGCGCCGCGGTGGTCCACCATGGCGGGACCGCGACCGTGCTCGCCGCGCTGCTGCACGGCGTACCGCAACTGGTGGTGCCGGACGCCTCCGAACGGCGGCGCAACGCCGCGCTGGTCCACGCCCGGGGGGTCGGCCTGGTCGGCTCCCGCCGGGAGGTGAGCCCCACCCTGCTGCGGCGGCTGCTCGGCGACGAGCGGCTGGCGTACGCGGCGGCCGAGGTACGGACGGAGATGATCTCCGCTCCGCACCCCTCCGACATCGCCGCCCGGCTGCTGGACCTGGTCGGTGACCAGGTCCAGCTCGCCTGAGGTCCACCCGGGATCACGCTCGCGAGCGTGGCAGCGTGACCCCGGACGGTCCGCCTCACCGGGTGGTGCAGACCTCCCCGTTGAGGGTGAACACCTTCGGCACCGGGTTCGCGCCGTCCGCGTCCCCGATGAAGCCGAAGGTCAGCGACCCGCCCGGCTGGATCACGCGGTTCCAGGAGAGGTTGCCCGCGCTTACCAGCGGACCGTCCTGCGTGGGCGGCGTGACGCTCCAGGCGTGGTCGATCTCCTGA
>Ga0079224_100007737_pt1 | contig 14463 bp, 16 predicted proteins | sample Stecom2015_FD_80414 | JGI IMG/M metagenome (GOLD analysis project Ga0079224, IMG submission 80414) | Agricultural soil microbial communities from Utah to study Nitrogen management - Steer compost 2015 | ecosystem: Environmental > Terrestrial > Soil > Agricultural land | place: USA: Utah...
ACTCCTGTGGAGCCTCCTTACTTCGTTAAAGGTTCAAACTATCCCAACTCAAAATCAATTTCATATTTGTAAACGGTATAAAAATATCGAAAAGTTTACGAAAAAACATCCTTTTATTTTATTAATTATTGTTGCTAAAAATATATAAACGAAGTATACTAGATTTCGTGAACTTCTTAAAAGCCTATGCTTTTGTAACTACTTAAAGGGTTAGGACCTCTTTGGACTAACTTTCCCCCGTGGTAGTTATGCTCATGCTTTACGCGAAGAACTCACCCGAAACTATTGTAAGAGGGGGAACAACAAAATGATGGAAACAATGGGACGTCATGTAATCTCAGAATTATGGGGTTGCGATTTTGAAAAATTAAACGACATGCAAGGTATTGAGGAAACGTTTGTGCAAGCTGCATTAAAGTCAGGTGCAGAGATACGAGAGGTAGCATTTCACAAATTTGCTCCACAGGGAGTAAGTGGTGTTGTCATTATTTCGGAGTCTCATCTAACGATTCACAGTTTTCCTGAACATGGATACGCAAGTATTGATGTTTATACATGTGGAGATTTAGATCCAAATGTGGCTGCAGACTATATTGCTGAGGCACTAGGGGCACAGACACGAGAAAATATTGAACTTCCACGTGGCATGGGTCCAGTCCAAGTAAAGCCTGCACAAGTGAAAGTACTTTAAAAATAAATACGAATCAACTAAAATAGTAAGAGGTGTATATATACACCTCTTTTTTTACATTATCAATTCAAAAAAACATTATATAAATAAAATAGGAGTGGGAGAAATGGGCTTGAAAACGTTTTTTACAAATCATACAGAAACGAGAGACGAACATACGGACGAGCTTTTAAGAAGTCATTATTATAAAACAACGAACAAAAAAGCGATTGAAGCAGTAAAAAAGGTTATAAACAATATGGATGGATACCATATTAATTCTATATCAGAAGAACGTGGTGAAATGAGCATTACGATTAAAAAAGGTAGAAAAGCTTTTATTGTTGCAACCATCATCTCTGTCAGACCATTTGAAACTGCCGTTGATTTCGCTGTCACAACAGAAACAGTATTATTTCCAATCGACTTTGGCTACAGTCGAAAAGTCGTTTTGAAATTATATGAACAATTAGATAAGGAACTTCCACTCGTAAATCGTAAATAAATGAAAGCTTAATTAATGAGGGAAAACTCCTTGTCCTGAAAAAATCTTTCTTATAAGATAAATACATAAACTTTATTCAGCAGGAGTCTTTCTGTATATATGGTGAGATTATCGTAATAAAAGAAGTAAAGTCTTTGTATACATTTAAGTCTATGCCAAATAATGATAATACCTCAGGAGGATACTTCAGATTTTTAAGAGAATTTATGATGTATGTTTTTTAAAAATCTGAGCCATATTCGCCAAGGTGTATTTGATTCTCCTAAGAAGGGAGTTGTAACAAATGAGATGCCCTACTTGTCAACATAATGGAACGAGAGTGCTGGATTCGCGTCCTGTTGATGATAGTCGATCAATTCGAAGAAGGCGAGAATGTGAAAAATGCCAATATCGTTTCACTACATTTGAAAAAGTGGAAGAAATCCCGTTAATCGTGGTTAAAAAAGAAGGGACACGGGAAGAATTCAGCAGAGAAAAGATGCTACGTGGGCTTATTAAGGCTTGCGAAAAACGACCAGTTTCCTTGAAACAATTGGAAGATATTACACTAGAAGTTGAAAAAGAATTACGCAGTCAAGGGATTGCAGAAGTGAAAAGCGATATTATCGGTGAGTATGTAATGAATCATCTTGCTAAAGTGGATGAAGTGGCTTACGTACGTTTTGCATCTGTTTATCGACAATTTAAAGATATCAATGTATTTATAGATGAATTAAAAGAATTGATTAAAAGGGAACGTTAAAGGGCTTAGATACATTTTTAAGCTCTTTTTTAAACGATAAATGTGTGTTCAAAGTAGAGGGTGAAAAGGACCGAATTGACACATGCGTCTTTTTCGGCCCGATTTTTGAACAATCTCTATAATGAAATGGAAGGCCTTGATGAAATGGAGCATTGGAAGGAAATCGTACCAGTCGATCGCTATATCGTGCATGCTGCGGACCTATTGCATGATTATGACCGGAAAATTGTGTCTTTGCTTTACCAACCTCTAATTGGAATGAAAGCCTTCAGTCTATATATGACTCTATGGAGCGAATTGGAGCAAAACCGGCTATGGGGGGAGGAGAGTACCCATTATACATTAATGGCACTACTCCAAACGAACCTTGAAGATATTTATCGAGAACGATTAAAGCTTGAGGGGATTGGTTTATTAAAAACATTTGTAAAGTCTAGCGATGATTCTAGAAGCTTTATTTACGAATTGCAAGCACCTCTTTCACCAAGAGCTTTTTTTACCGATGGAGTTCTTAATGTTTACTTATATAACCGGCTTGGAAAAACAAAGTTTTTTAAACTGAAGCAATTCTTTTCGGATCAAAATCCGGATTTAGATACGTATAAACCGATTACTAAGACATTTAACGAGGTATTTGCTTCTGTAAATGTTTCGCAAATGATTTCTACTATAAGTGATGAAATGAAAAATAATCTTGAACAGGAAGATAATACAGATTTCATGGACCGAAGTCAGGATAAAAAATTAGTTATTGAAAATGAAAGCTTTGATTTTGATTTGTTTTTTGCAGGCATTTCAGATGTCATGATACCGAAACAATCCATTACACCTAAAGTGAAAGAAGCGATTATAAAACTATCCTTTCTATATGGAATCAATCCGATTGACATGCAAGGAATTGTCATGAGTGCCCTTGATCCAAATGAAAAAGTCGACATCGAACAACTGAGAAAAGCGTCAAGAGACTGGTATCAATTTGAAACAGGTAATGAACTACCTAGTTTGTCAGAAAGAATTCAACCGTTGTCAAATCAGACAATGACAAATAAAGTACCACAAACAAAGGAAGAAGAATTGATACAAAAGCTTGAAAGAATCTCTCCAAAAGAGTTTTTAATCGATGTATCTGGTGGTGCACAGCCATCTGTATCGGAATTGAAAATTGTGGAAGAAATAATGTTCAAACAAAATCTTCTTCCAGGTGTTGTAAATGTACTGTTGTATTATGTCATGTTAAAATCAGACATGAGGCTTACAAGGTCTTATATTGAAACCATTGCAAGCAACTGGGCGAGATTAAATATTAAAACAGTAAAAGAAGCAATGGAAACTGCCAAGAAGCATAATTGGAACGCTGATAAGAAATCCAACAAAAATAAAAGACAACCAATCCGCAAAGAATTATTACCAGATTGGTTAAAGCAAGATGACGAAGGTACAAAACAAGAAACCCCAAAAAAGAAGAAAATGCAAGATCCTTCGTTTGAGGAAAAGAAGCGCTTATTTGAGGAAAGATTGAAAAAAAATCAGCAGAAATCATAATTTCCTAATAGGGGGTGATTTATATGAAACCAATCCAAGATTCTTTAAGAAGACTCTCGAATCCGTCTGATTTTCAGCAACGCTATGAAAAAATTAAACATGAAGTATTAAATCATACAGACATAAGGGACTTTATTAATAGCCATCAAGATCAAATTACAAGTGATATGATTAATCGAAATCTTGTAAAATTGTACGAGTACATTAATCAGAGTAAAGAATGTAATAAATGTGAGAGTCTAGAAACATGTAAAAATATGTTGCAGGGTTATCATCCACAGCTTGAACTTAAAGGAAGTACAATCGATTTGAGATATGAAAGATGTCCGATAAAGGTTATGCATGACGAGCGGATTAAATATAAATCATTAATTAAAAGCATGTATATTCCAAAAGATATTCTAGAAGCTTCCCTTGAGTCTCTTGAATTTGATGAAGGGCGTTCAGATGCCATTTTATTAATACAAGAATTTCTAGATAATTACGAACCTGGTAAACGAATGCAAGGATTATATCTACATGGGTCTTTTGGTATTGGTAAAACCTATTTTTTAGGGGCAGTAGCGAATGGACTAGCTCGCAAAAAAGTGGCATCGATGCTTGTGTATGTTCCGGAATTTATAAGGGAAATAAAGGGCTCTATGCAAGATCAATCTCTCAATTCTAAAATTGACGCAGTAAAAGAAGTTCCAGTATTAATGCTTGATGACATTGGTGCTGAAGCTATGTCAAGTTGGGTGAGAGATGAGATACTCGGAAGTATTCTTCAATATCGTATGCTGGAAAACTTACCTACCTTTTTCACATCCAACTTTGATTTCAAAGGTCTTGAACATCATCTCACCTATACACAACGTGGAGAAGAGGAAAAAATGAAAGCTCTTCGGATTATGGAGCGAATCAGATATTTAGCAAAACCAGTTGAACTCACAGGAAAGAACAGACGATACTAATAAAAATGACTATCTCATAACTGAGAAAGTCCCAGACTGTTGACAAACGCTCGCACACTTCGTTACTAGCCTCACTCGTCCGCTCATGAAGGCAACTTCTATTCGCGTCTTCGATCGGCGAGCGCGCCTTGTCTGACAAGCGTTTTCAAGACAGTCTGGGAAAGTAAATCTTACGAGTGTTTCCTATAAAAATGACTATCTCATAACTGAGATAGTCATTTTTTATATTCTAAAGTTGTCCCACTTACCATATACATGTAACAGGGTAATGGTATTGGTTATTAGGGGGGGACTAGCTTGATTGAAATGCATTTTAGAGAACCAACAGAGGCACAAAAAATGTTTAAGGGCTTACTAGAAAAAGTAAAAGCTCTTTCTATAGATTACATACGGGTTGAACATGAAGAAGAGAATGTGGTGTCTGTCTACATATCAGAAAAGATCCAATATGCAGTTCAAGTTGTGATTATTCCAGTGATGATTGAATTTATAATCAAAAATAGAGAGGACGATTGGATCCTCGATTACATTGAAAATATATTTTACTTTACGGATTACGAGGAGAAAAAACAAATTTTAGAGATTGCAAAGGCATTAATGGATGGGAGTAACCCTGAGATTCCAACAGTTCAGGATGTTGTTCCGCGCGAACAACTAATTGCGGAGGCACTCCATGATTTTTTAGAGATACCTATTTCATTTTCATTCGAGTCGTTTATTAAATTTCGTATGCGTTCCTATAATGAGGCGTTATTGCAAGTTGTAGAAGCGGCTATAGATGAATATAAGCTGGAGCAGGAATATCAAACATTTATTCAAGGATTACGTGAATTTCGGGAAAACCGTGAACCACTCCTTGACGAATTACATATTTTACACGATGAACAATTTTACTTTTTTAATCCAGATTTTACAGAAATCAAGCGAGATGAGTTATTTAAGTATATTGATCGAAAATTAATTTTACATCAACCGATGTATATTGATTCTGCGGTATTAGCACCTTTAGTTTCTATTTCACCTAAATCAATTTCAATATATACTGACCAAATTGATAATGGAATGGTCCAGACCATTCATAATATTTTTTTGGAAAATGTTACGATATACACTAAAAAATCATTTGAAAATCGTCGTCTAAAAGCAAAAAACATATAAAATGTGTGAAGTGGCCTTGATTTAACTTTTAAATAGGACTATAATACCTACATATTATCAATATTCACTTAAATAGTGTAAAAGTTATGATGAGGACACGATCAATTATTACGGTTTATCAGAGAAGGAAGCCTAGGCTGGAAGCTTTCTAACACGAATAATATGATTACCACCTCTAAACTTCAGTAGTGAAGCTTTGTATGCAAAGTTGTAATTACTGACGGAAAAAACCGTTATTTTTTTCTTGAGCCATGACAAGACGTACTTTTTTGTATGTTTGACATGGGAACAAGGGTGGAACCACGATACATATACTCGTCCCTTTTTTTAGGGACGGGTATTTTTTATTTTTATTTTTATCTAGCTCCAGGCGCCATCGCCTCTCTTGACTAATCGCTTCGTAAGGTAAGATGTACCTTCTTAGCAGCACTCATCTTATGCTTGTCGTCAAAGGCTTTAGCGCCTAGAGCTTTAAAATTAAAGGAGTTGAAACTGATGTCAGAGGTAGTAAAAATTACATTCCCAGACGGAGCAGTGAAGGAGTTTCCTAAAGGAATCACAACAGAAGAAATTGCAGGCTCAATCAGCCCAGGACTGAAGAAAAAATCGATGGCTGGAAAATTCAATGGTCAAGAAATTGATTTGCGTACTGAAATCCATGAAGATGGTGAAATTGCTATTATTACCCAAGATACGGATGCAGCATTAGAGATCATGCGACATAGTACAGCTCACTTAATGGCACAAGCAATTAAACGCCTTTACAAAGACGTAAAGCTTGGAATAGGTCCAGTCATTGAAAATGGCTTCTATTATGATATTGATATGGAAACATCTTTAACACCTGAAGATTTACCAATTATTGAAAAAGAAATGAAGAAAATTGTGAATGAGAACCTTGAAATTCACCGTGTTGAGGTTACACGAGATGAAGCGATTCGTCGTTATGAGGAAATTGGTGATGAACTAAAGCTTGAATTAATTCAAGATATTCCTGAGGGTGAAACATTATCAATTTATGAACAAGGTGAATTCTTTGATCTTTGCCGTGGAGTTCATGTTCCTTCAACAGGAAAAATTAAAGAATTTAAGCTGTTGAGCATTGCTGGAGCTTACTGGAGAGGCGATAGCGATAATAAGATGCTTCAACGTATTTATGGGACTGCATTTTTCAAAAAGGCTGACCTAGATGAGTATCTTCGTTTACTAGAAGAAGCTAAAGAACGTGATCATCGTAAGTTAGGTAAAGAACTAAGCTTGTTTACAAATTCTCAAAAAGTAGGTCAAGGTTTACCACTTTGGCTTCCAAAAGGTGCTACAATTCGTCGCATTATTGAACGCTATATTGTGGATAAGGAAGTAAGACTTGGTTATGACCATGTGTATACACCTGTACTTGCAAATGTTGATCTATATAAAACTTCAGGACACTGGGATCATTACCAAGAAGATATGTTTCCTGTAATGGAAATGGATAATGAAGAGCTTGTATTGCGACCAATGAACTGCCCGCATCACATGATGATTTATAAAAATGGAATCCACAGCTATCGAAAACTTCCAATTCGAATTGCAGAATTGGGAACTATGCACCGTTATGAGATGAGTGGAGCGTTATCTGGACTACAACGTGTTCGAGGTATGACTCTTAACGATGCGCACATCTTTGTACGACCTGACCAAATTCAAGAAGAGTTCAAACGCGTTGTAAATCTGATATTAGAAGTGTACAAAGACTTTGATATCAAAGATTTCAGCTTCCGTCTTTCTTATCGTGATCCTGCTGATACTGAAAAATATTTCGATGATGATGCAATGTGGGAAAAAGCGCAATCGATGTTAAAAGCGGCAATGGATGACCTTGGCCTTGATTATTTCGAGGCAGAAGGTGAAGCGGCATTCTATGGTCCTAAGTTAGACGTTCAAGTTCGTACAGCACTTGGAAAAGATGAGACACTATCAACTGTTCAACTTGATTTCTTATTACCTGAACGCTTCGACCTAACGTATATTGGTGAGGATGGAAAACAACATCGTCCTGTCGTGATTCACCGTGGTGTTGTATCCACTATGGAACGCTTTGTAGCTTATCTAATTGAAGAATACAAAGGCGCATTCCCAACTTGGTTAGCACCAGTCCAAGTCCAAGTAATTCCTGTATCACCAGATGCGCATTTAGACTATGCGAAGAGTGTTCAAGAAAAACTTCAAGCCGAAGGATTACGTGTGGAAATTGATGACCGCGATGAAAAAATCGGATATAAAATCCGTGAAGCACAGATGCAAAAAGTACCATATATGCTTGTAGTAGGGGATAATGAAATTGAGGAGAATGCTGTAAACGTCCGTAGATATGGCCAACAAAAATCAGAGACTCATGCATTTGATACATTCCTTGCAAACATCCTGCAGGAAGTAAAAAAGTAAAAAACTAAAAAAAGCTTGTCAAAGATAACTGTGCATGCTAGAATAAACCTCGTTGTGTTATTCTAGTTGCACCGTTTGACAGTTATCATCATAGATGTTATACTTTTATAGGTAATTGAATACTTGTTTGAGAAAGTAGAAGCACCCGCTTCTCACCTGATTGACGCAAATTGCAGTTGGTAGGTTTTACGTTCATTAATCATTAATGTTGAAATGATGAATTGTAATAGTGTGGGTGTGTATACATCCACACTTTTTGTTTGTCTCTAATCTGTAATATGCGCAAGATTTCAAACGAGGCAATTCTTTAAAAAACCTTGGAGGTGGCTAATTATTAGCAAAGACATGATGGTAAACGAAGGCATCCGTGCCCGTGAAGTTCGTTTGATTGGTCAAAATGGTGATCAACTAGGAATTAAATCTAAAAATGAAGCATTAGAAATTGCTGCTCGAGCAAATCTGGACCTTGTAATGGTTGCGCCAAATGCGAAACCACCTGTATGTCGTATTATGGACTACGGTAAGTATCGTTTTGAGCAACAGAAGAGGGAAAAAGAAGCTCGTAAAAACCAAAAGGTTATTAACATCAAGGAAGTTAGACTTAGTCCAACAATTGATGAGCATGATTTTAACACTAAGCTTCGCAACGCGATCAAATTCCTTGAAAAGGGCGACAAAGTTAAAGCATCAATTCGCTTTAAAGGTCGTGCGATTACACATAAAGAAATCGGTCAACGTGTTTTAAATCGCTTTTCTGCAGCTTGTGCGGAAGTTGCAACAATTGAATCACATCCAAAAATGGATGGAAGAAGTATGTTTTTAGTACTAGCACCAAAAACTGAAAAGTAATAAATCGAGGAGGAACTCCCTATGCCAAAAATGAAAACTCACCGTGGTAGTGCAAAGCGTTTTAAGAAAACAGGATCTGGAAAACTTAAACGTTCAAATGCATATACAAGTCACTTATTTGGAAATAAAACTCAAAAGCAAAAGCGTAAGCTTCGTAAAGCTTCATTAGTAAGCAAAGGCGATTTCAAACGTATTCGTCATATGTTAGACAACATTAAATAATCGTGATCGATTGATATAGATTCTAGGAGGGAAACAAAATGCCAAGAGTAAAAGGCGGAACAGTTACACGCAAACGTCGTAAAAAGGTATTAAAATTAGCTAAAGGTTATTTCGGTTCAAAACACACTTTATATAAAGTAGCAAACCAACAAGTAATGAAATCATTAATGTATGCTTACCGTGACCGTCGTCAAAAGAAACGCGACTTCCGTAAGCTATGGATTACTCGTATCAATGCTGCTGCTCGTCAAAACGGTCTTTCATACAGCCGTTTAATGCACGGTCTTAAAGTTGCTGGTATCGAAGTAAACCGTAAAATGCTTGCTGACCTAGCTGTTAGCGATGAAAAAGCATTTGCAGAATTAGCAACAGTTGCAAAAAACAACCTAAAATAAGTTTAGGTAAAAGGTTACTCCCATTGTAAAATGAGAGTAACCTTTTTTATTTTTACAACATGTCTGGTATAGAACAGAATTTAGTTTAGACGAAGGTGGTACTAGAATGATAATTCTCATAATCTACTTAAGTTTAAATCTTTATGGATTTTTACTCATGTATGTCGACAAAAATAGAGCAAGAAGAAACAAATGGCGAATCTCAGAAAAACACATTTGGATAGCATCCGTTTTAGGTGGTGCCTTAGGAGTTACTTTAGGAATGAAGCAATTCCGCCATAAGACGAAACATAGGCAATTTGTCATCCTCCTTCCAGCTCTTTCCGTCCTTACAATTGCACTCTACTTATATATTTACATGAACTTGTCATAACTACTTGTACGATTGTATATGCTTAAATAGCACTTGAATTAGCACACTAGAAATGAGGTGAGTCGGACGATTGGATGAAACAATGACACTTCTGTTTGTTTTGATGGAATCCACTGGACTACTCGCCCCCATTATATTTATTGCGTTACATCTTATCCGGCCCGTCCTATTCATACCTGTACCTGTCATATGTGTCGTTGGGGGGATTTTATTTGGATCTGTTTTTGGAACAATCTATTCATTACTAGGCTTAACCACGCTCAGCATTGTTTTTTATTTTTTATATAGGCAAGTCCCCAAACTAGCAAAAAAAATTAACACACTCAAACTAAAGTGGTTGGGTGACAAAGTGAATTTTACCATTGGGCAAATTGCTATTTTACGACTTATTCCTTTTATTAATTTTCATCTATTATCCTTATGTCTCATGGATGTTTCGAGAAATTTTCGCGAATATGCCAAAGGCTCCTTCTATTCAAATATCCCAGTTGCTCTTCTTTACACTGTTTTCGGTCAATTTATCCGTGAATTTTCTACAACTGTTATACTCACAATTCTCCTAGCACTCACTCTCTTATTCTATTTACTCAGAGAAAAACAGGTGATTATCAAGTGGCATGAATTTTTTAAACCAAGTAAATCCTATCAATGAAAAAACAGTCGTGAATTAGCGTTCACGACTGTTTTCTCTAATAAGTTCCTTAATCGGACTTTTCCAATCAATTTTTGCATGTGGATAAATTTCATTAATTCGACGTTCAATGTATTGAAAATCTGTCAATGTTAATCCCTTAAGATTGTCTTTTTTGGCCCAAATAAAAATGGACACAATCTCAAATGATTTTTGAGTTGTTCCTAAATATTTTTCCCCTTCGAATAATACACCTTTGTACGTTAATAAAAAATTTTTATGGACATTTTCTTGATCATCGTACCAGAAGAATTCACCTTTTTCATGAGCAAGTTCAAGTTTCCTCTTTGGATTCAAAACATACTTAAAAATCCGATATAGTAGGAAAATAATGAGAAGTATTAGTACAAAACGAATAAGTAGGACAAACATAAGAGGACTCCCTCCATTCTCAATATGCCAACATATACGATTTACATACGGAAAAGGTTTCAAGTTTTTTGTTATTTGTTATAATTTCTTTCGAAGGAGGTCGAGATTACATGACATTTAACGTAAAGATCATGTTGATAAATGAAGATGCAAGACTCCCATTACAAGCGAACCCTGGTGATGCTGGATTAGATTTATTTTCTGCCGAAGAAAAAAAGATTAAACCTGGTGAGGCGCAAATGATCAAAACAGGAATTAAAATGGAACTGCCACCTGGAACAGAAGCACAAGTCAGACCAAGAAGTGGACTAGCACTCAAGCATTCCGTAACCGTATTGAATAGCCCGGGAACGATTGACGAGGGATACCGTGGAGAAATTGGTGTTATCTTAATCAATCACGGCAAACAGGACTTCATAGTGGAAAAGCATATGAGAATTGCACAGATGGTGATAGCCCCGGTTGCACAGGTGAATTTGCATCAGGTTGATGAAATCACAAGGTCCGAAAGAGGAGAAGGTGGGTTTGGATCTAGTGGAGTAAAATAAAAGATCACCTATCATTGCTCGATTACCAATATTTTCTGTATAATGAAATCGTTAAATTAACGAAAGTTAGGTGATGTAATAATGACAAAGCTTGATGAAACATTAACGATGCTTAAAGATCTAACTGATGCAAAAGGTATCCCAGGTAATGAACGTGAGCCTCGTGAAGTCATGAAGAAATACATAACACCATACTCTGATGAAATTTTGTATGATGGGCTTGGAAGCTTAATTGCGAAAAAAGAAGGCAAAGCCAACGGACCCAAAATTATGATATCTGGTCACCTTGATGAAGTAGGTTTTATGATTACCCAAATTGATGATAAAGGATTTTTACGTTTTCAAACAGTTGGCGGTTGGTGGTCACAGGTCATGCTTGCACAACGTGTAACAGTTGTTACTAGTAAAGGAGATATAACGGGTGTTATTGGTTCAAAACCACCCCATATTTTATCCCCTGAAGCACGTAAAAAGCCGGTTGACATTAAAGATATGTTTATTGATATCGGCGCATCAAGCAGGGAGCAGGCTCTAGAATTTGGAGTGAGACCTGGTGATCAAGTTGTCCCATATTTTGAATTCACTGTCATGAACAATGAAAAAATGTTGTTAGCGAAAGCATGGGATAACCGTATTGGCTGTGCTATTGCGATTGATGTATTAAAATATTTGAAGAATGAAGAACATGCGAATGTTGTTTATGGAGTCGGTTCTGTTCAAGAAGAAGTTGGTCTTCGTGGTGCAAAAACAGCTGCAACGATGATCAAGCCTGATATTGCGATTGCTGTTGATGTAGGAATCGCAGGCGATACTCCTGGAATTTCAGAAAAAGAAGCGTTAAGTAAAATGGGGGATGGACCACAAATTATTCTTTATGATGCGTCAATGGTTTCCCACAAAGGTTTGCGTGATTTTGTAGTTGGGGTAGCAGATGAACTCAAAATCCCATATCAATTTGATGCCATTGCGGGTGGAGGAACTGACGCAGGTGCCATCCATATTACGTTAGAAGGTGTTCCATCATTAGCGATAACGATAGCTACTCGTTATATTCATTCACATGCTGGAATACTACACCGTGATGATTATGAAAATGCTGTTAAGCTAATTGCAGAGGTTATTAAAAGGTTAGACCAAGAAACTGTCAATAAAATCAAATTTGATTAATTATCTACCCAAAATAATTAAAGCCGATGAGATTTATCATCGGCCTTTTGCGTTTATTGCTTTAATCCATCCTCTAATGTCGAAAGCATTTCTTGCTTTTCCTCTTGGCTTGCGTTTTGCCAAATCACTTCAAATAATACACCAAGACCTGGAAGCATTTTTTCTTCTCCGCTTTGGATGGCATCTACAATTGTATCCTCTAATTCAGCTTGCGAGTTTCCCGCGACATTGTGCTTAATCGCATGTCTTAAATTCAAATTCATTCACATGCACACCTTTCTTTATGTAACTTTTTCTTTAGTATGTTTTACGTTGTGCTGCTTTTTTATGTATGTTTGTTAGGATATAATGGAAAAAGAATTGACATAAAGGAGCTACTGGTACGTTGAAACGAATTGAATCTAATAAAAATCCCCAAATAAAACAATGGAAAAAACTACATACAAAAAAAGAGCGGGACAAGAATGGCATATTTATGATTGAAGGATTTCATTTAGTTGAAGAGGCTCTAAATAATGATGCAATAATCCGTGAGTTGATTATTAGTGAAACGATTGAGATTCCAAAGAACTGGAATGTAGACAATCTGGCGATCACTATTGTAACTGATAAAATCATGCAGGAAATCAGTGATACGGATACCTCTCAAGGAGTAGCTGCTATTTGTGAGCAATATTCTAAAATAGAAGCTGATTCTTATTCCAGGGTGCTTTTAGTTGATGCTGTACAGGACCCTGGTAATCTTGGGACGATGATTCGGACTGCTGATGCAGCAGGTATAGATGCTGTGATTATTGGTGATGGAAGCGTTGATGTCTATAATTCTAAGGTGTTACGTTCTACTCAAGGCTCTATTTTTCATATACCTATTATGAAAGAGAATTTACATGAAACCATTGCACGACTTAAACAAAATGGTGTTAAAGTCTATGGAACATCTTTAAAAAATGCAATTGACTATAAAGAAGCGACTATTGGAGATTCCTTTGCACTCATTGTTGGAAATGAAGGGAATGGAGTTCATCCCGAATTACTAGAAAAGACAGATCAAAATTTATATATTCCCATTTATGGAAAAAGCGAATCACTAAATGTAGCGGTAGCAGCTGGAATCTTACTTTATCATTTGCGATAAAGGGAGGGAGACTAATTAGCGACTTTTTTGGAAGGTCAGTCATTGGAGACCCATTTCAATGGTTATCTACTTCACATATCATCATGCTAGGTGTATTGCTAGGATCAGGGGTTTTATTATATTGTTTGCGAGCAAGGCTCTCAAAAGGAAAAGACATCATACGATTTTTCCTAGCGCTTATTTTATTGATAAGTGAGTTGACTCTATATGTTTGGTACGTGCATACGGGGTTCTGGGATCTAGTTGATTCCCTTCCATTTCACCTCTGCTCCATTTCGTTAATATTAAGTATCATCATGTTATTGACGCGAAGTTATTTTTGGTTTGAGATTACTTATTTTTTAGCCATAGGAGGAGCGTTACAGGCAATGGTAACACCAGAGCTCGCCTATGACTTTCCGCACTATCGGTATTTTCATTTCTTTCTGGCTCATATTGCGATTATTCTTTCGAGTTTATATATGCTCTGGTATGAGAAGTGTAGACCAACAATTAAATCGGTGTGGAAGGCGTTTGTGGCATTAAACATACTTGCGTTTGTTGTCTTTTTCATTAACAAAGTGACAGGAGGTAATTATATGTTTCTTGCTAGAAAACCATCCAATCCGAGTTTAATTGACCTTCTTGGTCCGTATCCGTGGTATATTCTATCATTAGAAGTTGTCGCCTTCGCTATATTTTTTATACTTTATTTACCGTTTGTTTTTAAAAAGA
>Ga0079224_100007738_pt1 | contig 14458 bp, 11 predicted proteins | sample Stecom2015_FD_80414 | JGI IMG/M metagenome (GOLD analysis project Ga0079224, IMG submission 80414) | Agricultural soil microbial communities from Utah to study Nitrogen management - Steer compost 2015 | ecosystem: Environmental > Terrestrial > Soil > Agricultural land | place: USA: Utah...
AAGCTGCGCGAAACGCGGCGGCGGCGTCGCGCAGCGCCTGTTGGTCACCTCTCGCGCCAAGCTGAGATAGAGCGTTGCCGAGCGTGTATTGCGCCTCCGCCCAGTGCATCGGACTGTTTTGCCGGGTTTGCACTTCAAGCGCACCACGGATTGCAGCTACGGCGTCATGTAGCGCACCTTCATCACCGCGGGCACCGAGCAGGTATAGTGCGTGCCCCAGGTTGGTCTGAGCGACGGCCCAGCCAATAGGATCGTTTTCGCGTGTCGATACCTCAAGGACGGAGCGATAGGCCGCCACCGCCTCGTGCAGGGCTTGGTCATTGCCGCGCTGGCCTAGCGTTCCGAGGGCCGTGCCGAGATTATTCAGAGACTCCGCCCAACCGGCTGGGTCGGCGTTGCGCGTGCGGACTTCGAGGGCGGAACGGAAGGCTTCAACTGCTTCACGCAGAGCCGAGTCGTCACCCATGGCCCCGAGGAATCGGAGCGCAACGCCCAAGTTATTTTGTGTCTCGGCCCAGTTAGCCGGATCGCCGGTCCGAGTGCGCACCTCCAAAGCGGCGCGATAGGCCGTGACGGCGCGACTGAGAGCTTCGCCATCGCCACGCTCTCCGAGTAAGTTGAACGCATAACCGAGGTTATTCTGTGTGGCCGCCCAATCACCAGCATGCGAGGCACGCGAGGCCAGTGGTAGCGCAAGTATTTGATACGTATCCACCGCAGCCTGCAGATCGGCGGGGTCGCCAAAGCGCTCGCCAAGCAGAGTAAGTGCCATTCCCTGTGCAAAGCGATAAGTGAATCGCTCACGTGCCGCTTCAGGCACCAGTTCCGCAGCAGCAGCGTACCGATTGGCGGCGTCGCGGAAGTCGGCGACGACGAAGGCCAGACGAGCACTTTCTGCGATGTCAGCGGCGTCGGCCAAGTCCTCAGCATCGCGCTGTTGCTGACGCGCGCTTCGATTGGCAAGGATCAGTTCGTCGTAGAGCCCGCGCGCTTCTGAGAGCCGACCTTCTTCCGCCGCCGCAATAGCCTGCATGCGCAGTGCGGCTAGTGTCGGATCAGCCTCGCTTCGTCTCCGCGCGTCCGTGATGTAGGCGCGCAGTTCGCGTGCGCCGCTTTCGATCAACGACGCGTACGTTTCAAAATCCAGATCCGGCCTCGCTCCAAAAATCTCCACCGCGATGTTGCGCACCGCGCTTTCGCGTAGTGCGGTATCCGTCGCCAAGGCCCGCAATTGGGTTTGCAGCAGGCCGAGGCGCCGGTTCAGCTCTTGCTCCTGAGCCTGCGTAAGCGAAGACGAGCGGATCGTATCCGGAACGGGTCCCTGCGCGGCGACGGGTTGGGCCGCGAACAGCGCCGCCATCAATAAGAGCCACCACCGCATGCTGTGCTCCCCATCCCAAGGCGCAGCCTATTACGCGGATTGCCGCGCCGCCAGTCGCGGCCCTGGATCATCAATCATGATTGCAGGCTTTCCGATAGCGAACTGCTCGAAGCGGCGTTGGCCGGCCCCAGCCGATTCTCGCAAAGCAGCGCGGCAGCGATCCGGCTGACCGCTGGGACCGTTGAGTGTGCTCGCAGCGCGAGGGCAGAGGAATCGCCATGAGCGGACTGAGTCGAAGTGCCAGCTCTTCCACTACTTCGCCGTCCGCGTCGTGAGCGAGATGCGGCGCGCGTCAGCATCAACCGAAAGAATGGAAACCGTTATCTGTTGGCCAGCGAGCAATTCCGTCGCCGAGGCACCGTGAGCATCTGCGACGATCTCAGATTTGTGCAGCAATCCTTCGATGCCGGGCTCAAGCTCCACGAACGCGCCATAGTCAGTCGTGTTAGTGACGGTTCCAGTGCGGCGAGCGCCCGCTGGATGCTTGGACAAGACATCTGCCCAGGGGTCTCGCGTCAAGGCTTTCGCGCTGAGGCTCACCCGTCGCCCCGTGGCGTCTATTGCGATGATCTTAACCTTGAGACGCTCTCCTAAAGCGCAGAATTGTCGCGGATCAGTGTTGCGCTTCCAGGACATTTCAATCGAGTGCAGCAGGCCATCCACTCCTCCGACGTCCAAGAACGCACCGTAGTCCGTCACATTCTTGACCGTCCCGGTTACGACATCGCCAACCTTGATCTTAGCTAGGGCGGTCTGTCTCGCGGCGGCGCGCACTGGTTCGAGTACGGCGCGTCGCGAGACAACAATGTTGTTTCGCCATCTTTCCAATTTGATGATGGCGAAGTCGAGCGCTCGGTGAATGTCCTGCAGGGCATCCGCTTTGACGTCTTCGGCTTCGCGCGCCGGAAGAAATGCGATGCGTCCCTCAACATCAATCGCAAACCCGCCGGCTCTACGACCAACCAGTGTGCCCTTAACAGTAGCACCGCAAATCAAGGCTCGTTCCAACGCCCGCCACCGGCGTTCCTCAATCGCTCTTGCATAGGAGAGGCGCACGCCGTTCGGAAACTGCGGCCCAGATTGCGCAAAGACGTCGATACAGGAGTTTGCGATCACCGGCACACCGCTCGCCTCCAGTTCTTCGAGCGCGATCTCGCCGCGCCCGGAATGCCCGAAGCTCAAGGTCGCTCGCTCACTCGAAATTGCGACGATGCGCGCCCGAACGATGCGGCCTTGCAGCAAAGCTTCCCCGAGATAGCGTTCTTCCCAGGTGCGAGCGAACTCATCAAGTTGGGGCAGGCTTTGGCGTCTCACAATTGGTCACCTGCAGGCACCAAGTCCGTCGCGTTTGAGGGTTCGAGACGTATCACGCACTGTTGGTCGAACAGACCCGCGAGCGCCTCACCGCGAGTGGCGAGGAAGGCAATGTCGTGGGCCCTCAATGACATATCTTCATGGACGACAATAAGTGAGGGCCTGGACGGCGATAATCCTAACGCGTGGACGCGCTTGTCGTCCTCCACAGGGTATGTCCACACACGGACACCAGTCGTGGTGTCAAAAACATGGATCACCTGTTCGGTGCCATGGATAAAGGTGGCGACCGCGCACACGAATTCGTTCGCTGCCACGTCGTTGACTGAGATCGGGTCGTCAAGGTCGAGCGTTCGTCGACGCCAATCACCATCGATGATGGTGATGAGTTCGACGTTGCCATTCGGACGCTCAATCCACACGCCGGAAATCTGCGAGAGCTGACCCCACCGTGCTCTCTTGTCTGTATCTATGTCATGCTGACTTCCATTGTGTGAAGCTCGTAGAATACCGGATTTCTCAAAGAATGTGATCTCCGCGCGTTCCGTATCGTATGTCGTCAAGCGACTCGAGAGTCGGGTGGCCTGATGTTGCCCCGCACCAACCGATTTCCAGCTGCCTCCGCCACTCTGCGCGGCTAGGTTCGCGTGCTCCTTCCAAGCGATGAGCGGTCGTGTGGGCGAAGGAAAGAAAGCCGCTAGCGTATCTTTGCTGGGCAGGGCATGAGCCTGTGTCTCCCGCCCCGTTTTCGCGTCGATGAAGCGTATTTGCTTGTTCGTCACCAATAGGAAGCTGGAGCTGTCGCCGGCCCATTGCGCAAATCGAAAGCGCTCACCTTCAACTACGAAGTCGACTTTGCTCCACTCTCTTTCGATTGTGTAGACTCGGCAAAGTCCAGTGCGAAATACAATTAGTAGTCTCGCATTGTCCGGAGACCACATCATCACTCTCGGAAAAGCGCTTTCGTCCATACGCTGACTATGTCGCGGGTATTTTGTGCCACGCCTTCGTGTCTCAAGAATGTGCAGAGAGTCAGGAGCGATGACGATAGCGGCTTTGCCACCATCTTGCGTCATTGTTACCCCGGAGACCGTCCCCACTGTATCAATGACGCTAGTAAACCGCGCGGCGGCGCGGTCGAACAAGAATACTCCATCTTCGTTTGTACCGATCAGCGCGACACCTCGGCGGGTTGAGGCATCTATAGCAGTCACTTGGCCAGCCGTGAGAGCCTGCTCAGCCAAGATCTCGCCGTCGCCTCCTATCGCTACAATCTTTTGCAATGCTGGTGCATCGCACACGGTCAGGTGGTCGTCATGAAGGAATGCGGCGTTCGTGGGAGTGTGCGCAATGCGATACTCGCTCAAGGTGTCCAGTGACGTGGCGTGGATGAAACAAGCTCGCGACGTGTGACTGAGGAAGGCGATTTTGTCCGCTTTTGCGGAAGGGCTTAGGAAGCGAATGCCGCCATAAGCGGCGGCAATTTCAAGATGTCGCACATCGAGATTGGAGAGATCGGCAAGAAAGAGAGACTCGGAGGCATTTTCTATCCAACGGTCGCCCCCGAGTGGCAAAACAAGAGGCCAAATCTGGTACTTGTCCGATGTAGGCTCAATGGCCGTGAAGCTTGCCACCTTATTCTCTGCCCGGTTCGTGCCATAAAGCTCTTCTTCAGCCTCGAGGAGCAGGGCGTCGACACGGGAAATAGCCCGAAGCCTGGAAGAGGGCTCGCGGGAGACACCTTCCGGCGAGTGCTCTATGTCAAAGCGACTGATCGCGCCTGCAGCATCGAAGCACCACGTTTGCGCTTCATCATGGGTGGCGAGCGCAGTAATGATTGGGGCTGACACATCAGCACTGAACGATGGCCACGTGCCAACTTGAGTCAGGTCCTGAAGGGTACATATCCTCACAAGCCCATCCCATCCGGATGTCATGATGGCCCGGCGACCGCGCAGATAGCGACATTCGGTGATGGCTCTTGGCGATAGAGCGAATCGCAGCGGTGTCTGCCCGTCGCCGGTCCAAAGCTTAAGCGACCCATCAATGGTGGCCGCCGCTATTGAGGCCTCGTCTTCAAGGAAGCAGGCACTAGTGATCGCCGAGGAGATCGCCTCCGTATCGGTGAAGCGTTGAATCTCCTCACCAGTAGGTTTGTGTAGCGATGCCGTTCCGTCGGCGCTCCAGGACAGGATTAAGTGGCCGCTCGGGGAGAAACACAGGCCGCGGATAATGTGGTCGTGGGCCTCAATCCAGCTTACCCGTTTGCGCGTAAGGTCGACGAGACGAATCCGCTGATCCCATGAAGCCGACGCAAGCCACGCTGAATCTGGAGAGAATGCACACGCCGAAACCCGGTCTACATGCGCCTCAAGGTCAGACAACACCTTCAGGGAGTCTGCGCGAAACAGGCGACACTGGCCATCAACGAACCCCGCGGCCAAGTGCTTTCCATCTGGAGAAAACTGAAGGTCGAGTATATCAGCGTCATATGCAGCCGAACTGGAGCGCTGTCGCCCTGTCAGGGCGTCGAGCGTGACAATAGTTCCCTTGCTGGTGCCTACGGCGACCATTGTGCCCACAGGCGCGAACTGGATTCTTGTCACCGGCTCCTGGAATCTCTGCGTCCAGGCGCACGCGCCCGTGGTGGAGTCAATTAGGCTAACCGTGCCGTCGACACTAGCGGAGACAACGTGGCCAGAGTGTCTGCTTATATCCGCGCCGATGATGCCCCTCGAGGCGCAAACGACATGCATCGAAAGCTGGGAGGTTGCGAGCGCGCGTACGGCTTCGGCTTGCGTCCTAGGGTAGAGATGCGGATCGGCCTTTAGTACATTGTACGCCAAACGGATTGCCGCCAGGCCTTCACCTCGATCTATTCTTTCCTCCATCTCCTTTTGAAGGCGCCAGTCCTCGGCGGCCTCGCGCTGCAGCCGGCTTTCTCGTGCACTGAGCACGCGGCCTCGCTCTTCTCGGACGCAAGCATCAATGTAATCCTCGATAGCATTGAGCCGCTTAGCAAAGCGCGCATGCTCCCGCAGTGAAACAGTCTGCTGCAACCGCTGCCCTTGGAGAAGCAAGAGGTCGATGCGATCCGTGAACGGCCTCCAAGCCTCGCACTCGCGCTCCAGTGCGCGCATGAGCTGCAAATTTTCGCGCTCATGCTGCACGAGATCATGCAGTCGAGGCCAGAGGCGAAGAAGCGTTTCGTGGGCGACTTCGAAAGTGCGTTCGCCGGCCCCGGTGGCATCCACGACGATCAAGCGAAATTCGGGACGCGCCAGCAGTGTCAGGAAGTCGACCTCACGCTGTGCAAATGCAGACTCGGGCGCCCGACGTCTGATCGGATCACCTTCATCCTTTAAGTCAACGAGATTGGGTATAAAGGCGTTGAGGAGCACATCATCGATGTTGTCCGTCGCGAACTGCGCTACCGCTGCCTCAGCGCGTTCTACCAGAAGCGATTTGAGTGGTGACGTCGAGCGACCCGCTGTTGGGTAGTCACCCAACAGAATGCGCCTATCTCCCCGGGCATGTGCTCGTGCCCAAATGTCCGCAAGCGCAAACGCGACGAGCGGTAGAGCATCGGGTGTATCTGCATCAGACTGAAGCGCACGCACGAGGGCGTCGTCGACATAGTAGGGCGGCATGAGCGCGTGCGCCGGCCCCACGATAATCTCCGGAAGTCGTCTCATATCGAACTTGTTGACGGGAAATAGATCCCAAAGGTCGAAGAGGGGTTCGCAGGCCTGTAGTTGCGAAAGGAAGTCCGAACGAATCGTGGCGAGCACCTGCACACCCGGATGTGAAAAAGAATCCGTAAGTGCTCGCATGAAGTCCCGTTGCACTTGGTCCGTGTGCTGAAAAATCTCCTCGAACTGATCAATGGAGATCAGGTGACGGGACGTGCTCGACGGTGGTTGAGTGCGGGCGGCAGCCAACTCCAGCGCCGCTTGCATTGTGGGGACGGGGGCTGATCCCGGCATAATGGGATCTGGCACTCGCCAAGTATCGCCTTGAAGCCTGCGCAGGTGTGCAATGACACCGGCGCGCAAGATCGAGGACTTTCCGCTCCCCGACGGCCCTACAATGAACCGGCAACGGCGCCCGGGTCTGCGTGGCGGTGCATTGTCAACGGCGGCAACGATGTCGAGGACCTCTTGCCGCCTTCCAAAGAAAGCCCCCGCATCTTCCACGTCAAAAGCGAGAAGTCCCGGGAACGGATCTCGCCCGTGTACCAATCGGAACTGCGTCTCCTCACTGACAGATGCCAGGACGCGTTTGATGATGCGGTCGACATCATCCGCTCGCGTGCTCCACCGCACTGGAGGAGCATTGAGTTCAGGGATACCGAGTGGATAGACGCGGGGGTCTTTCCTGTATCGGCCATTGGTTGTGTCTACGATGAAGCGCGCTTTGCCAGCCAAAACGGCCGTCGTGTACTCAGCGATGCACCACGGGCTGCGCGCCCAATTCGGCGACATCAAAACCAGTACTGCCTCGCAACGGCCGAGCGCATCGACGAGCCGCTCTTGCCAGCGCACACCATCCGCAATGGACTTTGGCGAGTAGAACACTTCGAAGTGCGCTTCCTCGAGCGCGCGAGCTACGAAGCGCGACCATTGTCCGTCTCGTCCTGAGTGACTCAAAAAGACGCCAGGCAACGTTCGCTCCCGCGCTAGGGAAGCTGCCATTCACGGCGCAGCACTTTCGCCATGTTTTCCGTGCGCTGGCGAACAGCATCGGGAGTCCAACTATTCGTGCGCACGAGGTCCGCTCGAATCCCGAAAGGCTTCCTCTTCGTGTGCAAGAGCCGCTTCTTATCCTCAAATGATCGATGTGCGATGTACTCGCGACCTTTGTCCACCAGCGTCAGATTGCCTAACAGGTTGGCGGTCTCTCGATGTGTCTTCGCATTGAAGTGGGTGGCCCACTCACTGTTTCTCTGAAACTTCGGCGGCAAGATGTGGATGACGCTTGAGTCGTCAATGCGATCCAGCGTGTCACCGGACATCGCCGCTTCCACGCGGCGCAGCAGCGCTCCACGCTGTTGGAACGTATAAAAGGACTGGGAAAGTGCGTCGCTCATTTGCTGCTTCAGAGCTGAGCCAAGCACAAGTGAATCGGGATCTCCCTTGCCCGATCCGGTCATAAGGGAGGCAACAGCACGCGCAAAAATATCGCGGCGTGTCTTCCTCCCGGCCCGCTCGTTGTTAATTGTGATAAAGCCGAAGTAGCAAGCTTGCTCGAGTAGCAGCAAGTGGCGATAGGCAAGCTCCGCGTCATTGAGCGCGTTACGAACAATCGCTAGCGCAACCGGCAGCCAGTCTTCGCTATCCCAGCCCAACCACCTTAGCGAGTGGAAGATGACATTGGGGTCTTTGTTGTTCGCGGCGACGGGCAGCTCGCGTGATTTCATTTTCGCGTAGATCTGACCGTAAAGGGGAATCTCTTCGAGTATCGTTTTGCGGGCGTCGCCGGACTTGACGCAGGATATGAACGCCTCATGGAATCGGTCTCGCCGTTCAGGCGCGACTTCCTGTTTGGCGATGAAGTAGATGGCACGAAGCAGTGCAGCCATATCCCGCGACCCAAGCGCTACTTCCGCTTCATCAAACTTTTCGGCTGCGAAATCGCGATCACCGGCCGGCAGCAATGTCAGGAGGTCCGGCTTAATGAGATCGACATCAGAGAGGGCAAGGCCGCGGGTATTAAGAACCTGGAAAATGCGGAGCCCCTTATCTCTGTTGGGGCTGATGACCGCGACGATCTCGCACTTGTGTAACACGAAGTCGCGCAGTTGCGCGCGGGACACGCGGTCGAGTTGCGAGAGTGTGTTTCTGAAAAGCGCCGCTACGTCGACAACGTTCTCCATGCGCTCCGACAGTCCCTCATTTTCGTCGGGGGTGCTGGCCGTCGCTCCGTCGTTAAAAACCCAACGCGACAATCCTAGTCCATCTGGCCCCTGCACTCGCAACCGGGGGCCCGCTGCAATGTTGCGAACGGTTGAGCCCACGTCGCACAGCATTCGATGCAAGTCTGCGCGATCTTGCACGTTGTCTTCAAGGTCGCGCAGAGTCGCCAGCAGGATGGCCAGTGTCGTGAGGCGCTGGCGGCCATCAATTACTAGGTTGCTCCGAGTGCCAGGCTGTCGCACGAGCACCATGCTTCCTATGAAGTATGTATCGCTGTCCTCCCCGCTGACGTGTGCGGCGCACGCGTCTTGTAGGTCGTGCAGCAGGGCTCCTGCTTGCCGCTCGTCCCACCGGTAGGGACGCTGATACAAAGGAAACTCGTAGACGGAGTTGTCGGAGAAAATATCGCGTGTAGTGAGTTGCTCCGTTTCAAAGTCTGCCATTGTCGCGCCCACCTTCGAGGACCTACGACATCATGAAAGCTTGTTTAGGTTCATCTGGCAACCGCAGCTAGAAATGGAGCTGGGAGGGTAGAGATTACAAAGGCTTGGGCCCAAGCGCATCGTTGTCGGTGGAGCCGGCGTTAGCGCCTCCTGGGCCTCCCAATCCCGACATGATCCGCTTTTGAACCTGATCGTTGGGTTGGCGGGCGGGTGAGGCTCTGTCCGCGAGTATGGGCGAAGCGGCAAAAAATCGGGTGTCAGCTTGAAGCCGAGTGATGACATTGAGTGGCGGTCCGTCGGGGCCAAGCCGGTCGCGATCTTCGATGATCACCACTACGCGCTCCTCCCATGGGCAAGGTGGAGGAACGGGCGATCTCAACTGCGCCTTCTTACAATCGACTATCATTGCGATACGCACCAAGCCTTCTTGCGAGCTGCCTTCGACCAGGTGTCCCAGCGCGTGGACGAGGCTGCGCGGCAATCAATGATCAAGGCCATTGATCCGGCCGATGAATCAAGCGTCGAGCGCGCGGTTACCCGCCTCCGCAATGACGAACATATTGACGCTGCGATACGCGCAGGTGTCATCGACATAGCCTTCATAATTGCGGAACAGAACCAACGCGCTGTCAAATCTCGCGAAGACTATGAGTACTTCCGCAAGGCGGATGCGCTCGAAGGCGTCGAAAAGCATCTCTATTTCAAACAAGTGTCGCGACCTCAACCGCCGATGCACTACGACTTGCCAGAGCATCGAATGGTCGCGCTCGACCCACCTCGGTACTTGCGTGCAGGAGAGCTAACTGAGCCCTGGCCGGACAGAGTGCTAGAAAGCGACCATCTCGAAGACCGGCTAAGGTCATTTGATCAGATTTGTATTGATGCGAACGTGCCTCGCTTGGTGGACGCGCCCTATGTGCTTGATCTCGATCTTGACGCGTTCAATACCCACAAGGCATTGGACCCCGAAGACTCCAAGACATTTCGCAGCCTCATCAGAGGCGCTTGTGGGATCACTATTGCTCGCGAGCCGGAATGCTTCAGCAGCTGCTGGTCCGACGATTCGGCGATCACTGTTGACGACGCGTTGGAACGGGTTCTGGCGCATGTCGAGAAGGCGCAGTCGCCAACCTGACATCGCGGCGCCCGCGCGACATCAGTGGGTGATAGTGCATACGGCTCAAGTGTCAGACTGGTTTGTAAGCTATTGATTCCATTAGCCGTGAACGGATCCGGAACAGTCTGACGGTTGCTTGGTTTTCGGCGATATTATACTTGACGTACCCTGACAATCTGTCTATCTTGTCAGCATGGGTAGCGTTCTCGACGCCAAGCATTTCCGCGACGAAGCAGCGGCCTACAGGTGGGTTGAAGCCCGCGTGTGGCCGAATGGCCGTGTCTGCCCCCATTGCGGCGTGGTCGATCAGAGCGGCCCGCTGAAGGGCAAAAGCACCCGCATTGGCGTTTACAAGTGCTACGTCAAAGAGTGCCGCAAGCCCTTCACGGTGAAGGTCGGCACGATCTTCGAAGACAGCCACATCAAGCTGCACATCTGGCTGCAGGCCATGTTCCTGATCGCCAGCAGCAAGAAGGGCATCAGCTCCAACCAGCTTCACCGCACGCTCGGCATCACGCTTAAGAGCGCATGGTTTCTCTCCCACCGCATCCGCGAAGCGATGAAAGACAACGGCGCGATCTTCGGCGGCAACTTCGGCGGCGTTGAAGCCGACGAGACGCTGCAATCTCAAGACCCGCGCCGCGAGCGCGGCGATGACGTTCGCGCCAGCGCTTGGGATTTCAACCGCGTCCTTACGCTGATCGACCGCGACACTGGCGCGGCGCGTAGCTTCGTGCTGACTGAATTCACCACCGAGGAAGTTCAGCGCATCTTCAACGAAAACGTTGCACGCGAAGCCTATTTGCTGACCGACGAAGCCAACCAATACAAAGGCCCTGGCGCGTTGCAGACCTTCCACGGCACGACCAATCACGGCGCTGGCGAATATGTTCGCAAGGATGCGCCGTGGGTCCACACCAACACGGTTGAAGGCTACTACTCTATCTTCAAGCGCGGCATGAAAGGCGTCTACCAACACGCCTCTCGCCAGCACTTGCACCGCTACTGCATCGAATTCGATTTCAGATATTCCAACCGATCCAAGTTAGGGATTGATGACGTTAGCCGCTTCACCAAGATCGTCGAAGGCGTCAAAGGTAAGCGTCTGACGTACCGACGGACTAATCGGGAAGAAGGCGGCGCCGAAGCCTAAAGGCAAAAGGCGCCGCTCTCGCTGGAAGACAAAACGCAGGAAAAATCCGTACAAGATCAAGCCTGAGTCAAAATGACTCAGGTCACACTTAACCTCGCCCGAGAATCACGCGCGTATCCTGCTTCACGGTGGGTCGCCGGAACCACCCGCGCCGTGGGTCTCAATCCCCATGGCACCTGTGCAGGACGCTCGCCGAGTGGGGCGGGCTAGACGCCGACAGGGCAAGCGGGCCGGGACCCACCCTATTGCTCACCCTCTCTGCCATAACCGTAGTAGCGCCAGACGCGCGCTTGATCTTCGCGCAACTTAGCTATCCGCCACTTCGGTACGAGCTTCACTCCGCACCCGTGGATGATTCCAGCGGCAGTTCTGCCCATTCGATCCCGTAAGGCTATCGCAGGCTCAGGGAAGCAATCACTTGGGCGCATGATGTCGCTTGCGTCACCGAATGAACTCGCAACCGCGTCCGCTAGTTGAAGCCCAGGCCGCGTCTCATGCTTGTAAGCGCCGATCTGATCGACATCGATCGTCGACCAAGTAATCACATCGTACGTTTTTGTCTGCGTTCCGCGCTCATCGTTAAAGCGAAGCAGGCGCAGATATTCGCGGATTTCGTCATACCGAATTCCGCCGCTCCTGCTGAACTCCAAACGCACGATGCGAGGTTCGCCGAATTGCTTCATTGATTTACGCAACACGTAGGCGCTGACCTTCTCCAGCAGAATTCGGATCGCCCAGTGATAAAGCCAGTGAGAATTCTGGGGCTTGCCAACTAGCGTTTCAGCTCTGCGCTCAGCGTAAAAGTTGGAATGGCCGCGCATGTTCTTCTTGTTGAACGCAACGATGAAATAGCGCGCAGGAAGTTTTGCCATCGCCTCGCAGACGGCGAGCTTGTTCTGTGGGTTGCGAATATCGCGATAGTGCAGCGCGGGACGTCTGCTTTTCGCCGTTCGTGCCAAGTCCGTCGCCCAGCCGGCCACCTCAGTCTCGCGCTTTGCGGAGATCACCGCAGCGCCCAGCATGAACCACTCGCTTGACCCCTCGGGATCAAGCGGTTGGACGAGCTTAAGGCCGGTGTCGCCCGTCTCGTCGATATACGCGATGTAATCGAAATCAGCCGCCACAGATGACGGTATATCACAACTCCGCGAACCAGCGTAATGTCGCAGGATGCCGAAGAAAAAAGACCCGCCCGAAGATCCAGCAAAGCAGCACGAACGCTTCAAAGAAGCGGCGCGCGAGCATGGCGCTGACGAAAGCGGCGAGAAGTTTGAGCAGGCTTTCGGGAAGATCGTGCCACCAGCGAAGCAGAAGAAATGAACTGGCGCTCTGGCTTCAAACGCATTGAGATTGTTTACGCGCTCGCTGCGCTGCTCTTTGGTTTATCAAACGCATTTGACGCTGGCGGCGGCTGGCATGGTCATAGCGTTGCTTGGAACGTGCTGACGTACCCGAACGATACATGGCGCGTTCACTACGTTGGCACTAGCGAGACAACGCAGCTAACGAACATTCCGCACGGCATGACGGAGGAATGGGTCCGGACAGAATGGGCGCGCACTCAACCCGCCGCCGAAGTCGAACGGTTCCAACTTGAGCAAGAGTTTTACTTCCGTTGGGGAGAGGCGCTGGCGACGCTCTTGGAAGTTCTGCTTATCGCGCTTGGCGCATGGCTAGCCGTGAAAGTCCTGCTTTGGATTTATCGAGGATTTCGCCAGCCGCACGCCTAGCCGTGGCGCGTGGGGATGTTCACTCCTTAAGATTGTCTTAGGCGGCGCAGTCGTTATGATTCGCGTATGAGCGCGAAGCGCAAGCCGCAGTTTGACCTGGAACAGTTCGCGCCTAATGGGCCGTCTGATCTTGACGCTGGCATCCGCCGCGCCGTTCTCGTTCTTCGCAGTGCAGGCATCGAAACATTCGAGTCCTGCGAAGGGGGTGATGGTCATGCGTTCACCGAGCCAACCGTTCGCTTCAACGGCGGCACATGGGCAGGCTATCGCGCCTTCGCGGTCGCGATGGAGCACGGCCTACCCGTGACGGCGGTGCGCTACACCTACGCGACACACAACGGGCATCTCGGCCCGCCGTGCTGGGAGATGGTGTTCGATGACTGCGTTAGGGACGCAGACGGCGCCTAGCGCGAATGTAGCGCGCCAGACGTTCGTTCTTGATGCGCACGCACGTCTGGCAGAGCGGATGCCCGCCGGTGCCGAGCGTGAACCAGTATGCCTCGACGTTGTTGCCGTCCCAGCAATCGTCCTGATCGTGATGGACCTTTGCCGAACCCGGACGGCTCGAATGATAAGGGCCTACGGTAGCCATTTTGGCCTCCAACTTACCGCAACGGAATGGCGGTAGCCGAGTCTCTACACCGATTCGTGGTCACGGAACGTTCCGGGATTCAGTGGTCCTATCCTAGGCCAGGAGTCCTAGCTTTATCCCCACTTAGGAATGGGCCGAGGGGAAGCGGGTTTCTTGTTTGTCCGCTTGTGGCTCTAGGGCTTTAGCCCGAGCGTGGTACGTCAAGTATAATATCGCCTGGTTTTCAAGGCCCGCAGGGCGGTTCAGACAGATTCAATCCCTGTCGCGCCCACCATTTCATGCAGCCAACGCGGCTGCGGATGGAAGCTGGCTGACTTCGCATACCGTCATACCGCAACGTTTCTCGAACCTGCGGCATCAGGACTTTGTGATCGCAATTGTTCTGGTGACGCGAACTCGCCATATCGGCGCCTCGCTTGTCGCTAAGGATACATATTAGCGGGAGCGAGAGGGGGCTGACGCGAGGCGCGGATGCGTAAATCCGCGCGACCGGTCCCGGGCCACTGAGCCCAACCCGGAACCGATCAACACATGTGGTGGAGCTGAATGGATCACGATTTCTGCAATGTGGATGGCGCGCGGCGTCTCAAATTGCGCATTGAGGAATACTGGCGCGAACGGGGCTATAATGTCGAAGTGAAGCTCATCGAAGCAGGCTTCGTTGCGGCGATGCGTTCGGCGCGTACCGACGTTCGGAGCGACATGGTCAACGGTTTCCCGACCAAGCGCGCCGATGACGATGAACGCCCGTCCCCTAGCCGTCGCGGCTTGATGGAAGTCGCGTAAGCGCCGGACCCTGTTGGTTTATGGGCG
>Ga0079224_100007739_pt1 | contig 14455 bp, 13 predicted proteins | sample Stecom2015_FD_80414 | JGI IMG/M metagenome (GOLD analysis project Ga0079224, IMG submission 80414) | Agricultural soil microbial communities from Utah to study Nitrogen management - Steer compost 2015 | ecosystem: Environmental > Terrestrial > Soil > Agricultural land | place: USA: Utah...
CGGTTATTCCCTGATACATTCAGATTTATCCTATCACGACCTGCCCGCCCGGTCCGCCAACTCTAATCAGACTTTTACCCGCTGGCGCACCAGCCCCCACAGCCAGCGCAGTTCTTCGATGCGCAGGGCAAACGACAGCGCCAGATACACCAACACTGCCAACCCGCCGCTGACAGTGACCAGCGCCGCTTCCCGCAGCAGCCCGGTCGTGCCGATCCGATGGACCAGTTCCGGCAGCGCAGCCGCCGTGATCGCCCCCATAGAAAGCGATGCCAGCCCGGCCTTGCCGAAGGTCAGCAGCAAACGCTGCTGGCCCAGACCGTTCAACCGGCGCGCCAGCAGATAGCCGGATACCAGCGCGTGGACGATGTGTTTCAGGCTGTCAGCAATCATCAGGCTGAACAGGCTGAAGGTCGGGAACAGGATAATCGCCACAACCATATACACCGTCAGGCTCAATAGGCCGATGAGCGCCGGCGTGAGTGTATCCTGCCGGGCGTAAAAAGCATACACCAGCAGCAGATCGAGGGCCGCGAACGGCAGGCCGATCAGATACAGGCGCAGCGCCAGCACCGTAATCGTCGTATCGGTTGCTGTAAACGCGCCATGCTCGAAAATCAGATCGACAATCGGCGTCGCCAGCACAAATAATCCCACCGTCGCCGGCAGAATCAGAGTGATTGCCAGCCGCAGGCCAAGACCGAGGGTGTCACGAAATGCTGTGCGCCCCAGCGCAGTGGTCATCACCGACTGGCGCGAAAGAGTCGGCAGAATAGCGATGCTGATAGCTGTCGCCACCAGACCCTGCGGGAATTGAATCAGGGTGGTGGCCCAGTTCATGTAGCCGGTGCTGCCTTCAAAACTCTGGCTGGCGAGATTGTAGCTGAAGGTGCGAATCACCAGGGTATCGAGTACCAGCGAAAACATGACCGGGGTGTACAGGCGGATCATCTGCCCGATGGCCGGGTGCTTCCAGTTCAGGGTCAGCCGCAGCCGAGCGCCCCGCAGACCGGGCATTTGCAGCGCAAGCTGCACCAGCGACCCGATCAGCCAGCCTGCCGCCGCCGCTGTGATGGCAGCCGAAGGACGCGCGAAACTCCAGATTGCGCCGGTAGGTGTCACGGTTGTGGTCACCTGCATGGGGGGCACAAGCAGAACCATAATCAGCACAATGGCAGCGTTGAAACCGGCCCCGGCAAAGGCCGGCCAGGTGAAGACCCGCAGCGCGTACAGAGTCCCGCTCAGGACGCTGAACCAGCTCAGGAAAAGCAGTGCGGGCGCGGTCAGGCGCAGCAAATCGCTGGCGAGGTTCAGGGTGGCCTGGTTGTAGCCGCTGCCTACAAAACGCACGATGTCCGGCGCGAAAACTTCCAGCAGCAGCACCAGCAGCGCCAGCCCCACCGTGACCAGACTCAGCAGCACCGAAACCAGCCGCCACAGCGCCGGCCGGCCATCCCGGGCAACCACCTCGCTCAACACCGGGATAATGGCGCTGTTGACATGCCCGGCGATCAGCAGATCGTACAGGGCTTTCGGAACGATCACCGCCACGTTGAACGCATCTACCGCCGAGGTTGCCCCAAACAGATTGGTCAGTGCCACTTCGCGCAGCAGACCCAGCACCCGGCTGGCGACATTCCCCAGCGCCAGCACACCGGTCGCGCGTGCCACGCCAGCATTAGTCTCAAGCTGGGTTTCGGTGACTGGCACGGTCTCAATCGGGGCAGAATCAGACGACATACACAGCACATGCCTGTTCGACGGACGGATACGAACGGATGATGCAGGAGCCAGTGGATTATAGGGCAGCGTCAGGGAACTATCCAGACGGATTTTGCGGGGCGAATTTTAGGCTGACCGAAATCCTTGACAGCCAGATTTGTTATGTCTATACTGAGTGTGACATCAAAAATTAATGAAAAATAGCGACTTGTTTCAAAAAACTTTAACCGGAACCCACCAGACAGGTGGGTTCTTTGCTTCTCCAGCCTGATAAATTGCAGCCGGGAAAGACAGCATAACGATACTGCCCCGCCCCAACTGGCTGTGACAGGTGACCCGGCCCTCATTGACTGTGGCCATCAACTTCATAATGCTTAACATCCCAGACCGATCCCGCCGGACTCGATGGAGCATCCTTCCTCATCCCAATCAACAAGCGGCTCAGGTTCATTGTATGATAGATTGATCGCAGAATTCGATTATGATTAAAGAGTGGATGCAGTAAGGAATAACCAGAGATGATACAGGATGGCTGGGCACAAAATGGCGAAGTTCGCCTGCACTATATTGATAATCAGGTGACCGCCCCCGGTGTGCCTGTCATGTTTGTTCCCGGTTTGCACGGCAGTGCGGAGGATTTCCGCCCGATGCTCCAGATGATGCCTACGCGTCGGGCTGTCGCCGTCAGCCTGCGGGGTCGGGGACAAAGCGACGTGCCCGAAGCCGGTTACCGCTTCGAGAATCACGTCGCTGATATTGCCGCGCTGGTCAATGCGCTGGATCAGGGGCCGGTGTGTCTGGCGGCACACTCGGTCGGCGTCCCCTACGTCATCGGCTATGCACTGGAATACCCCAAAAAGGTCGCGGCGCTGGTGCTGGCCGGGTATCCGGCGCGGTATCCCGATCTGTCGGCTGACTGGGGCCTGCGCAGTATGATGCGCTACCCAAACCTGATGTCCATGATCGCCGTGCTGGGCTTGCAGCAGGAGTCGGTTGAAATTTCGCTGTGGGAATCGCTGCCCGAAATCCAGTGTCCCATCCTGGTGCTGCGCGGCGGCAAACCGACCTCGCGCCTGCCGGAAGAACTGGCGGAAGAATACCGGCGCTGGCTGCCCAACGTGAATATCGTCGTGTTCGAGAATTCGGGCCACCGCCTCTGGATTCCCAGCCTCAAACGTTTCACCGGCACTATCGAAGCCTTCCTGGTGTCCGAAGCCGACAGCAAACGCCCCTGAGTGCGCGGTAGACAAACCTCCGGTTGAACCTGATATACTAGACAGGGCGCGCTGCGTGCCTGAGAATGCGCGCATCGCCATCGAACATCAACAGCGGAGTTGACAGACAGTTGACCGGTTTACAGCGCCTGCTTATGCTTCTGGTGATCGTTGGGCTGATGGCGTGCAGCGGACGGCGCGGCCAGCAGCTTGCCGATATTCCAACGCTGGCGGCAGATCCGGCAGAAGCAGCCACCGCCCAGTACATGACCGAGAACGCGCCGCCGCCGGGTTTCCGCCAGGAAATATCCTTCCCGGATATTGACGCCCAGCTTATCGGGCTGCCCGGCTGGCGCTATGTCGTAACGCTCGAATTCAACGGCATTTTTGCCCGCACCCCGCGCGAAACTTCTGCCACCGCCCGGGCCGAAGTCTGGTACAACCAGCTTGGCTCAGCGCGGCGCGTGCTGGTCGAGACATCAGGCGAATTGATTGGTCAGGAGGAGAACAACCGGTTCGAGGCGGTGCGGCTGGGCCCGGATGCCTTTCTGGTGCGCAACAACACCTGCAATACCGGAGCCGATGCCGAAACTGCTGCGGACCTGCGGGCCGGGCTGCTGGTTGGCGGTGTGAACCGGGCCACCCCAACCGGGCTGCGAGCCACGCTCAACGGTGAAGAAGCCTGGCAGTATCGCTTCACTGCCGAGGACCTCAACCTGCCATCCATCCGCCTCGATGAAACCGGCACGCTGGCGGCAACGGGCGAAATCTGGGTCGCGCCGGAACACAACGCCGTAGTGCGCTTCTACGTCAACCTCGATGTCGAAAATGCCTTTATCTTTGATCGCCAACTTCCGGTAACGGGGCAGGTGATCCTGCGCTATGACCTGTACGACATCGGGAATGCGCCGAACCTCACCATCCCGTTCGGGTGTTAAGCCAGCCGAATGCTCATGAATACCCCCGCAGGAAAGCGCCTGGCAGGCAGCCTGGCTTTCGCCCTTTGGGAACCGCATCTGTTAACGATACGAGGGAATCGTATGTGTCGAATCTGCCTGCTGCTGGTTTTGCTGCTGGCCGCCTGTAATTTGCAGCAACAGCCGCCAACGCCAACAGCACAACCGACTGAAGCTGATCTGGATGCGCCAATCGACGCCAGCCCGATACCGCCTGCCCAAACCACACCGCTGCCGTCGCTGCAACCCACCCCAACCCAGATCACGCTGGTAACTGCCACACTGGCCCCGCTGCCTACACCGTTCAACTTCAGCAGTGTTGGACCGGGTCAGCCTACGCTCGACCCGGCGCTGGCTGACGAACGCTACGAAATTCAGGTACGCGATGGCGCGACGATAGGGGTCAATTACGAAGTCATCATCGGGGCGCGTGGGACCGTGTCCATGGCCTTGCAAGGGCCGGATGGTCTGGTGTGGCAGCAGGTTTTTACCGCCAGCGAAACCGGACGCGCCGAAGTCGAGATCGAACAGGGCGGCACTTATGAGATTCTCGTCAATCGTGAGAGTCTTGACGGCAGTTATTCAGTATCATGGGATTAGATGCGCGACTGATCTTGTCGGGCAACTGGCGCTGTTCAACTATTAACCGGGGGCTGCCTCATGGATGATCTCGGCCAATATCTGCTGATTGCGTTTACGCTGCTGTGTGTGCTGCCGCTGGTAACAATTGCGGTGCTCATCTTCATCGTGTACCGTGCCGGGCAGCAGCGGCTCGAAGCATGGCTTGCGCCCGATGTCACCAGATTGCAGCAGCAGTTCGACGATCTGCGGGCACGCCATCCTGACGCGGCTCAGGACGCATTGGTCGGGCGGATTATTCACGGACAGGCGGTGCGCTGCGGCATCGTCGGCGCGGTCACCAGCGTCGGCGGCCTGATTACCCTGCCGGTTGCGCTGCCCATCGACATCGTGCTGTCGTTTCGCATACAGGCGGCGCTCATCAATTTCATCGCGCATCTGTATAACGGCGATAACCCGGAAAACGTGGGAGCAACCGTGCGTGGCTATCTGGTCATGACCAGCAGCAGCCGCGTCACCCAGACCTCGACCCGTTTCCTCACCGGGCTGGCGGTGCGGGTGATCGGCAAATCGTTCGCCAAGCTGGTTCCCCTCGTCGGCGCGGTGATCGGTTTTGGCGTCAACTATGCGATTGTGCAGGCGATGGGCCGGGGGGCCTTGCACTGGTACGCACGCCGCAAACCGGGATAGAGGCGACTGGCGCTGCATCCCAATCTGCCTAAAATCAAAACAAGACAGGCAGACAGGACAGCCATGATGGACGGTAAAACTGTACCTGGCCCCAAAGGTCATCCCCTTCTCGGCAGCGCCGCTGATTTCGTGGCTGCTCCGGCGGAGTTTCTGCTGCGGGTCGCCATCGACTATGGCGATATAGTCCGCTTCCGGGTGCTGCAAACCACCTTTTTCCTGTGCGCTAAGCCGGAATACATTCAGGAAGTGCTGGTCACGCAGAGCGAAAAATTCCACAAGGCGCGCCGCGACGTGGCGATTTTGAGCAAATTTCTGGGTCGGGGCATTCTGGTGACGGACGGCGCCTATCACAAACGCCAGCGGAAAATGGTGCAGCCCGCCTTTCATACAACCCGGATTCAGGCTTACGCCGACATCATGGTCGAGTACACCCGGCGAATGATCGATCAGTGGGCCGATGGCAGCGTGCAGCCCGTCGACAGGGCCATGCGCCAGTTGACGATGGAGATTGTCGCCAAGTCGCTGTTCGATGCCGATGTCACCGGACAGGCCGGGGTGATCGGCGAGGCGGTAGAAACCTTGCAGCAGATCGCCGGGCTGGATTTCCGCGTCCAGAATGTTATCCCGGACTGGCTGCCGCTGGAGCGCAACCGCCGCCGCGCCGCCGCCGCCGAAACACTCAACCAGATCATCCGCACCATCATCAGCGAGCGACGCAAAACCCCGGAGGACAAAGGCGATCTGCTGTCGATGCTGCTGCTTTCTGAAGATGAACAGGGCACGCGCATGACCGATCAGGAAGTGCGCGACGAAGCGGTGACCCTGTTCGCCGCCGGGCACGAAACCACCGCGAACGCGCTGTCATGGACCTGGTATCTGCTGTCCCAGAACCCGGAAGTCGAAGCGCGGCTGCATCAGGAACTCGATACGGCGTTCGCCGGCCGCCGTGTGACCCTGGCCGACCTGCCCCGGCTACCCTACACCGCAATGGTCATCAAGGAATCGCTGCGTCTGTATCCCCCGGCGTGGGTGCTCAATGCCCGCGAAACGCTGGCCGATGTCAGGATCGACGATTATGTCATCCCAAAGGGCAGCAGCGTATTTATCGCACCTTATGCCGTTCACCGCAACCCGCGCTACTTCGACGATCCTCTGCGCTTCGACCCCGAACGCTTCAGCCCGGAGCGCGAAAAGAGCATCCCGCGCTACGCCTACTTTCCATTTGGCGGCGGGCCGCGTGTCTGTATTGGCAACAGTTTCGCCATGATGGAAGCGCAGTTGATTCTGGCAACTATTGCGCAGCGATTCCGCCTGTTGCTGCTGCCGGATCAACGGGTGGATACTGACCCGCAGGTGACAATGGGGCCGAAGTACGGCCTGCGAATGCAGGTACAGGCGCGGCAGATCGGCGGGCAGGCGTAGGCCAAACAGCATGCCGGAAATCGACGGTTCCCTTACACTTCCTGACAGTGCCTAGACAATTTTCACAATTGTTCCGTTTTACAATGAAAATGGAACACAATGTTGTAGAACAGCGTCCTTTAAATCAGGAAAGGGGACGCAGAGAGGAGGCAGCATCATGCTGCTGGCATTGTCTACCAATAATCCGTCACGGAATCAGGAGCGTACGGCCCGCTGTCCAACCTGTGATAACCGGACACAGTTCCGTTACGCCGGCGAGCAGCACTGGCCGCCGAAAGTTGCACAGGCTGTCGGTGTTGACCCGGTGGTACGTCTGTGGCACTGCGGCTGCTGCCATACCACCGTGAGCGAGCGCGAACTGAAACAGTAGTCTGTCAGCAACACGCGCCGCTGTCTATTACTATCCCCGGTTGTCATTTCGACAATTGCACACCCGCGCATCAAACCCCTGCCAATGCCCGGCGACGATTGAGATTTGCTGTACAATAGAGGCAGGAAGGTCACTATGCTGCGTCAACTGCTGCTGTATCTCTCGTCGGCGGGCTGGTCACGGAAGATCGTCACACACTGGGGGGGCGCTCGCCGGGTGGCCCGGCGCTTTGTGGCCGGCGAAACTCTCGATGAAGCCATCGACACGGCACGCAGCCTGAACCAGAAGGGCCTGCTCGTCACCCTCAATTACCTCGGCGAAAACGTCGTCCGGGCCGAAGAAACCGCAGATGTAGTCGCCGCCTATCAGACACTGGTGCAACAAATTCACAGCCATCAACTCAGGGCCAGCGTGTCGGTCAAACCGAGTCAGCTTGGCCTCGACATCGGCGAGGAACTGTGCCTGACCAATCTGCGGCAGATTCTGGCCGCCGCGCAGCAGCATCAGGTCCCGGTCACTATCGACATGGAAGGCAGCAATCACACCGAAGCGACGCTGCGATTGTATCGCACCCTGCGCGATGAAGGTTTCGACAACGCCGGCACGGTGATTCAGGCATATCTGTACCGCAGCGAAGACGACATGCGCCAGCTTGCTGCCGAAGGCGCGCATATTCGCCTGTGCAAGGGTGCTTATCTCGAACCGCCGGAAATCGCGTTTCCTGCAAAAGCAGATGTCGATGCCAACTACGTCAGGCTGGCCCGGCTGTACCTGACCGAGTCAACCCGGGCGTATCTATGCCTTGCCACACACGACGAGCAGATGATTCAGGCGGCGCAGGCCATCATCCGCGAGCATCAGATCGCGCCGGAACGTTATGAATACCAGATGCTGCTGGGCGTGCGCACGGACCGGCAGGCCGAGCTTGCCGCTGCCGGGTACAAAATGCGCGTGTATGTGCCCTATGGCGAGGCGTGGTATCCGTACTTTATGCGCCGCCTGGCGGAACGCCCGGCCAATGTGCTGTTTTTCCTGCGGGCGCTGTTCGGCGGTTAGCGCGTGCGTACGCCGCCGCGCAGGTAATCCGCTTCTTCGCTGATAACAAAGGCGATCACTTTTGCCACACCAGGTGGCAGACCGTAATGCGCCTGCGCATAATCGTGAGCCTCCTGTTCCGGCCGGCCTTCCTTGCGCGCTGCTTCGATGTCCACGCTCAGCTTCATATCGGTGATGATATTGCCCGGATAGATAACGTTCACGCGGATGCCGCGCGGCCCGAGGTGCTGTTCCAGCGTCAAGCCCAGCCCGTTCGCGCCGCCCTTACTCGAACCGTAAGCCAGCGACGAACTGCCGCCGAACACCCCCGCGCCCGAAGCAATCACCACAAAGACGCCATTACCGGCAGCTTCCAGCAGCGGCGTGGCGTACTTGGCACACAGGAACGGCCCGACCACGTTAACATCCAGCACCTTCTCGAAATCCTCCACCGGGAATTCTTCCGGTGTCAGCCAGGGACCCAGCAGGATGCCGGCCGCGCAGACGACCTTGTTCAGCTTGCCATGTTTCTGCCGGATAAAGTTGACCAGGGCTTCGACCTGTTCCGGGCGGCGCACATCGGTCTGGACAAAATCGGCCTGCCCGCCGCTGGCGCGAATGTCGGCTGCGGTCTGTTCGCCACCGGTCTGGTTGTAATCCGCGATCACCACCGCCGCGCCGCGTTCGGCGCACAGTTGCGCCGTCGCCTGACCGATACCCTGCGCGCCGCCGGTAATCAGCACCACGTTGCCGGTTAGATCAAGGGGATGAGACATTTTCAAAACATCCTTTTTATACAATATGCTGCTGCACAGGTTCTAGTTTTTCTGGATTCGCACTTTTACTGCCGGATCGGAATGTTTAATGCGTTCAGCTTGCCAACGACAAAATCCCGCGCCAGCATCACGTCCTGATAATCGGTCAGATGCTCGATCAGCGCGTAGCCATCTGGCAGCAGCGCCTCGAAGCGGCGGAACAGCGTATCCCAGTCCAGCAGCCCGGTTCCGGGCCGCGCCTCGCTGATATGTACCACCAGCGGCTCGTCGACCACCACGTCCTTGAGGTGCGCCGTGATAATGTACGGTCCCAGCACGTCAAACACGTGATTAATCATGGTCGTCGTATCGTAGGCGGTCTTGAAATCCGGGATGAAATTGACCAGATCAGCATTTACGCGAATCCATGACGAGCCGGTGCGTTCGATCAGGCGGCGGATGGTTTCGGCATCGCGCAGCGTGGTCGTCACGTGGACTTCCAGCGCGATTGGCATCTGATAGGTTTCGCAGGCTTCTGCGATTTCGCTCAGGCTGCGAACGAGTCGATCTTCCGTCTCCGGCGCGTAATTCAGTGGGTGTGGTCCCCACTGGCTGGTCGGGTGCAGGCTGGTCGGGCGGATACTGGCGACCAGCGAACCCAGCTCTGCCGCGCGCCGGACAATGTTGCGCCCGATGCGCACACCTTCGCGGCGGTCATCCTCGTCTGGACAGATGATACAGGGGTACGATCCCCAGAACTGCACGATCTCAATGCCATGAGCGTCCAGAATAGCTTTGGTGCGCAGGGCATCGTCAAGGCTTTGTTCCAGCGGGTCGCCGTGATAATGCAGGCCCATGCCGGTAAAACCCAGCGCGACGATCTTCCGGGCCACCTCGTCAGTGATCTTGTTCCAGCCGCCAAACCATTCGTCCACTCCGCCTAATCGCATAATGAATCCTTTCGTTGCGCGAAATTATAATTTATATTTCGCGCCCGATTATATCACCCTGCAACCGGAGTCCATAGACCCACCCCAATCTGTGGTATCAACGTCACGGCATAGACGGTATCGCCCGGCCCCTGAATGAACGTGGTGTAAGACCGGCTGCCGACTGGCTGCCGCGCCGAATCGAAGCCGGTTTCTTCCGCCAGTGCCCAACCCAGCGGACTGTCCTCGCCGCCCAGCGCCGCCCACACCCGACCAAAGCCGCGCACCGGTGTATAACGATCCTCCGGCGCTGTAATCAGCGGGTCCGGTTCGCCCTCGACAAACGTATCGGGGAAAACCTGCACGCGATGATCGGCATTGGTCATCACCCAGATTTCGCGGGTGTCAGAAAACCACAGCATGATGCCGCCCTCGAACGGCTGCCACGCGGCAAAGACGGCCAGCGGCGGAGATTGCGGGCAGGCTGAAAAGCCGGTCACGGGGCCGAGCCATCGCTGCGAGCAGGTGACTTCGATGGTAATATCCTCCGTCACCGTGTCGCCTGCGCCGCGCACTTCCAGCCGGAAGCGTTTTAGCCCGGCATACCGAAAATTGCTGATGGTGATTTCGCCGGTCAGCGGCACATTCATAGCCAGCGGCGGACGGCGGCACTCGCTGTTCGGGTCGCCAGGACAGGCGTAGAAATAGGCTTTCGCGCCCTGCGCTTCCCATGTGAAGGTGATTTCACCCTGATTCTGGACAGCCAGATCGCTGGCCTCAAAGTTCATGATTTCCGGTTCGCTATCCGCCTCTCCAATCAGCGCCATGCTGGAACCCGCCGCCGGAACCCAGACGACAGCCCCCACCGGCAGCGCCGCCGGGTCATCCAGACAGTTGAGCGCGGCAAGCTGCGTGACGCTGATATTGGGCACGCCCGTCAGCAGATCGGCCAGCCGTTCGCCGGGACGGATGATATGCGGGACGAAGCCATCCAGAGTCGGGGCCGTGCAGATGTTCAGGCGCGGGTCATCCGGGCCGGGCGTAGCCGTGACGACCTGCGGCGTGACTGCGCCGGGAACAGCCGGGGTTGCTTCCTGCGCGCCCGCCGGCAGAGTGACCAGCAAGGGCAGCAGAACAGCTATTATGTGTCTGATTCGCATGATTCGCCTCCAAGGGTTCAACCCGACGCGGCACTATAGCACAGCTTGCAGGCTGCGAGAAGTTCCGTCGCGCAGGAACTGCTGGAAATCAGCCACCTGACCCAGTATGATCGAAACCATGCGCCGGCAAGTGATACTGTGTAAGGGGGATTTGGATGAGCGAAAAAACATTCAGGCTTCTGTCAATTGACGGTGGCGGCCTACGCGGGCTGATCCCGCTGTGCCGGTAGCTTGTCGGATGCGTGCGCAGATGCAGCTTGTTCTGTTCGACATTGACGGCACGCTGCTGATAGGCCGGGGCGTCGGGCGCGAAGCTACCCGCCGCGCTCTGCTGGAGGTTTTTGGCACAAGCGGCACGCTGGATACCCATCACTTCGGCGGTAAAACTGACTGGCTCACGCTGGCCGAAGTGCTGGCCGGGGATGGATTTACAGCGGAGGCCATCGGCCAGTGGATGGGGGTCTACGAGCAGGCGCTGGCCCGCCACACCGCCGATCTGATTCCTGCCTTTACGGTTGAGGCGCTGCCCGGTGCGCTCGATACGGTGACGGCCCTGCGCCGCCGCGAGGATATGGTGATTGGCATCGTTACCGGCAACGTCGCGGCAACTGCACCCCTCAAGCTGCAAGCCGCCGGCTTCGATCCTCTGTGGTTTCCCGTTGGCGCGTATGGCAGCGAGGCGCTGGATCGGAACGATCTGCCGGCGCTGGCACTGGAACGGGCCACCGCTTTCTGCGGCCAGCCCATCCTACCGGGCGATGTCACCGTGATCGGCGATACGGAGGCGGATATAGCCTGTGCGCGGGCGCTGGGGGCGCGCGCCGTCGCCGTGACAACCGGCTTTGCCCCGCGTGACCGGCTCGAAGCTGCCCGGCCCGATCACCTGCTGGACGATCTGTCCGGGCTTTTGCCGCTGCTGGGGTAAATTCAGCTTACGCCGGTCAACCCGATTTCGGCAAAGCTCTGGCCCGTGTGGGATCGTATCAGGCGCGCTGCAATCTGCGGACAGCCGCCAGCGCCTTTTCGACGCTGGCTTTCGGGCTGATGCCGACCTGCATGTCAACCAGCGTGCCATCGGCATCAATTACCCAGTAAGAGCGTTTCGCGCCGGGCATAGGGATAATGCCCAACAGCACGTTGTCCCCCGCGCCCAGCCGGCTGATAACCTGCTTGTCCGGGTCGGAAAGGAGGTCGTATTGCAGGTTGTGCTGCGTATGCCACCTTTTGAGTTCGGCAGGTGAATCCGTACTCAGGCCAAGCACGACAGCGTTTTCAGCTTCGATCTGGGGGAACGTATCACGAAAGCTGCACGCCTGTGTGGTGCAGCCGGCTGTGCCCGCTTTGGGGAAGGCGAAGATAATCACATTCCGGCCCCGAAAATCGCTGAGTTTCACCGGACTGCCATCCTGGTTGGGCAGTTCAAAATCCGGCACTGGCTGTCCAACAGCAACCATCAGTTTGTCCTTATACCCTAATCCAACAGGCAAAGTGTAACCGGAATTGATGAGACGGCAATGAGATACACCCGTGAATCGCTGTGGGGCGCTGGCTGGTATGGCCGCAAAATTCTGCTACAATCGCGCGCATGTCCGCCATTGTCCGTTCAACCCCGTTAGTCGCCGCGAATATGGCTGCCCGCCGCGTCGATTTTGGCCTGCTGACAACGCTGGTTTTCTGCCTGTTCACCATCTGGCCGCTGACCCAGCAGCCGGGTCTGCCGAACGGAACCGATACGCTGTACCACATCTACCGCGTGGCCGAGATGGATCGGGCGTGGGCGCACGGCGTCCTGATGCCCCGCTGGGCCGAGGCGTTCTATTACGGCTATGGGTCGCCCGTGTTCCATTATTACGCCAGCCTGACCTATTACGTCACCAGCGCCCTGATGCGTCTGTTCGCGCTGGATGCGGTCAACAGCCTGCGGACGCTGACCATTCTGTGCAGCCTGCTGGCCGGCGGCGGCATGTATCTGTTCCTGCGCGATACGGCCGGCAAACTGGCGGGCATCATTGCGGCGCTGGTCTATGTGTACAGCCCGTACATCCTGTTCACCGAGCCGTACACACGCGGCGCGTACCCGGAACTGCTGGCGCTGGCGCTCTTTCCGCTGGTGATGTGGCGTTATCAGCGGCTGCTGGCTACCGGTGGGGGCGGTGCGCTGGTGCTGGCGGCGCTGGGCAGCGGCGCGTTAATTATCACCCACAACCTGATGGCGCTGGTGCTGACCGGCCTGCTGGCAGTATGGCTGGTCTGGCAGGGAATAACGCGGCGGGTCAGGTTAAACGATGCTGTTCCCCTGCGCCATGCCGCGCTCGGTCTGATGGCGCTCGCGCTGGGAGTCGGGCTGGCGGCCTTCTTCTGGATTCCGGTGATACTGGAACAGGGTGCTGTCCGGCTGGGCAACCTGACGGCGCTGGCCCAGTTGGATTACCGCAATTTTTTCGTGCCGCTGGCAGAACTGCTGGCTTTTTCTCCCCGACCTGACGCCGGCGCGATTAACGGTCTGCTGCATCAGCTTAATCTGGGTGTGGCACAGTGGGCACTGGCAGTTGCCGGCCTTGCGGGCGTGGTTGTTCAGATGCTGACAGGCCGGCATGGCGCGGCGCTTTCACGTCGCCTGATCGCGTTCGTTATCTTCTTCACTGTGGCCGCTGCTGTTTTCATCTTCCTGATGCTGCCCGCTGCTGCGTTTCTGTGGCAGGCGACGGCTCCGCTTGCCTTTCTGCAATTTCCCTGGCGTTTCCTCGGCCCGGCAGTTTTCTGTCTGGCGGCGCTGGCCGGGTTAAACGCCGTGTGGATCGAGCGTCTGCCGGCGCGGGCGAGCGCCGCTGCAACCACACTAGTGATCCTGCTGCCGATGGCGCTGGCGCTGCCAACCCTGTACGTCGATGAGTGGGAAAACACCTCGGTAGATAGCTCAGTAGCGGCGTATCATGCGGCGGAACTGCGCGGCTTGCAGCGCGCCACCACCTTTTCCGACGAATATCTGCCCAGCACCGTCATCGCCGAGCCGAGCGCCAATGCCGGCCTGCTGGCGGATTATGCCGACGGCTACCCGGTAGACAAAGCCAACCGCGCCGCGCTGCCGGAGGGTGTCGATCTGGTACTGCTCGATCACGGCCCGCAGCATGACACATGGCGGGTGCAGGCCGGGCGCGAATTCACGCTGGAAGTGCTGACCTACTATTTCCCCGGCTGGCAGGCACACATCAACGGCCAGCCCGTCGCCGTACTTCCATCCGAACCCCATGGCCTGATAACCTTCGCCGTTCCGGCAGGCGAGCATACTATCCGGCTGTATCTGGGCGCGACCCCGGCGCGGACTGCGGGGACAGCAGGCACACTGCTGGCAGCCGCCGCGCTGGCAGGGCTGGGATTTTATATCAGGCGCAGAAACAGGCCCCGCACCGACCGGATCACAGCAGAACTGCCGCCTGTCCGCCGGGGCGCTGTTATCGCCGCCGGCCTGATTCAACTGGCGCTGGTGCTGATCTTCATGCGCGAAGGGCTGGCGTGGGTGAATTCGCCGCCGGGCACGGCACTGGTCGCACAGAATCAGGTCGTTTATTATCTGGGCGACCAGATTCAACTGCTCGGCTACGACCTGAACGGGCGATCATTCC
>Ga0079224_100007740_pt1 | contig 14454 bp, 15 predicted proteins | sample Stecom2015_FD_80414 | JGI IMG/M metagenome (GOLD analysis project Ga0079224, IMG submission 80414) | Agricultural soil microbial communities from Utah to study Nitrogen management - Steer compost 2015 | ecosystem: Environmental > Terrestrial > Soil > Agricultural land | place: USA: Utah...
CGAGATGAAGCCCAGGATCAGCACGGACACCGGCACGTCCTCCTGCGAATCGGACGCGCCGTCGCCGGCGAGCTCCGCGAAGAGCGCGAGGTCGGATTCGCGGACCTGATCGAGCATGAAGTCCCTGAGCGGGTCGAGCGCGAGGAGCGCCGCGTCCTGCGCCGACTCCTCCCCCGCGAGATAGGGCACGACCGCCTCGTCGTAGGCGCGGGTCATCACCGGCGTCATCACGAACAGCGTGAGGAACAGGCCGAGGCCGATCAGCACCTGATTCGGCGGCGTCTGCGGCGTGCCGAGCGCCTGCCGGAGGATCGCGAGCACGATGATGATCCGCGTGAACGCGGTCATCGACAGCAGCAGCGCCGGCAGCACCGTCAGCGCCGTCATCAGCGCGAGCACCTGGATGCTGAGCGAGTAGGTCTCGACGCCGTCCTGCTCGGCGACGGTGACCGCCGGCAGGCTCTGCGCGAGCGCGGGCTCGGCCGCGAGCAGCCAGAGTCCGGCGAGCGCGGCGCCGGCCGCCGCCGCGCGGCACGCGACCCGCCGTGCGCGCGCCCGCATCATCGCGGCCCCTCCGCCGGCATGCCGCCCGGCCGGCCGTCGTCGCGCGAGTCGTCGGCCGCCCTGGCCCGCCCGACGTTGAACACGCCGGCCGGGCTGATCGCAAGCAGCAGCTCCGCGCCCCGCGCCTCGACCAGCACGAGCCGTTCGCGCGCGCCGAGCGGCAGCGAAGCGACGACCTTGAGCGGCCCGCTCTGGCGCGTTACCGCACCGAGCGGCGTGCGCTTCAGCAGATAGCCGCCCGCAACGATCAGGCCGACGACGGCGAGCAGGCTCATCGCCATCGTCGAGACGTCCGCTGCGCCGACCCCGCTCATTCCTTCAGCGACTCCACGCGCTTCTCGCGGCTGACGACGTCGAGCAGCCGGACGCCGAAGCGCTCGTTGACGACGACGACCTCGCCGTGAGCGACGAGCGTGCCGTTGACGAGCACGTCGAGCGGCTCCCCGGCGAGCTTGTCGAGCTCGACGACGGAGCCCTGCGTCAAGCCGAGCAGGTTCCTCACGCTGATTCGCGTACGCCCGACCTCGAGCGTGACGTCGAGCCGCACGTCCATGATCAGCTCGAGATTGAGCTGGCTTTCGCCGTCGGGCGCGGCGGCCGCGAGCTCGCCGAACTCGGCCCGGGCCGCCGCCGTCTGTTGATCCTGACTCATGCCTCTTTTCCCTCTTCTGCCGCGGCCTTCGACCCCTGCTCGACGGCCCCGATGATGCGCACCGCGTTGTAGCCCCGCGATTGCCCGAACTTGCCGATCAGGAGCGGCTTCGTCCCTGCGTTCAGCGATGCCGTCCTCGGCATCTCGATCGGCAGGATGTCGCCCGGCCGCAGCTTCAGCAGCTCTCGAACGGTCAGCTGCGTCGTGAGGAACACGCACGCGAGCTCGAGCTTGGTCTCGTCGAGCCGCGCCTCGAGCGCTCCGCGCCAGCGCTTGCGCGTCTCCGCCGACACGCCTTTCAGGCCTTCGGCGAGCTCGTCCGCGACGGAATCGAAGGCGGACAGCGGAATCACGACGTGCACCGCTCCGCCCACGCCCATCAGCTGCAAGTCGACGCGCGTCGCGACCACAGTCTCGCTCGGTGTCGCGATCGCGACGTGGCGGGCACCGATCTCGCTCCTCTCGTGACGAAACTCGAGCGCGGCGACGGGCTCGAACGCGCGCTGCATCTCCTCGATCAGCGCGCGCACCGCGACGCCCTTGATGTGCTGCTCGGCCGGCGTCAGCTCGCTCCGCGCCCCAGGCGCCGGGCGGCCGGATCCGCCGTAGCAGGCGTCGACGAGCACGAACAGCAGCTCGCCCTCGACCGCGACGATCGCGCTTTTCGCCCACGGCTCGATCGTGTAGACGTCGACGCTGCTCGGCGCGGGCAACGCCGCCTGCCAGTCCGCGTACGGCATCAGCTCGACGCCGCCCAGCGTGATGTCGAGGTCCTGCCGCACGAGCGCGCCGAGCCGCTGCCCGAGCGCGCCGATCCACCGCTCGTGGATGCGGTCGAGGACGGGCGCGCGGTGGCGCGCGGCGGCGCCCGCGGCCAGGCTGTAGGGACGCGGCACATCCGGCCTGATGTTGCCGGCCGCGTGCCCTTCCGCGAGCAGCGCGTCGACCTCCTCCTCGGAGACGTCGACGGGACGGGCGCCCTCGGCTGTCGCGCTCACCGGCGCTGCCGCGCCGCCCTCGGGCGGGAGGGTCGGATCCGCCATGACGCCTACTGGATGATGAAGCTCGTGAAGTAGAGCGCCTCGATGCCGTCGAGCCCCGCGTGACGCTTCAACGTGGCCTGGGCCTCGGCGAGCATCTCCTCGCGCAGCCGTTCCTTGCCCTCGCGCGTCACGACGTCGACGTAGCTCTGGTTCGTGATCAGCAGCAGGAACGCGTTACGCAGCGCGGGCGCATGCGCCTGGATCGCGTCGATGACCTTCTGGTCCCGCGCCATCGCCTGCACACTGAGCTGCAGGAATCGTGTCGCGCCGGTGTCGTCGACGAAATTCGCGAGCAGCGGCGGGTCGAGCGCGGTATAGAGCGCCGGCCCCCGCCGCACGCGCTCGACGGCAACGCCGGCTTCGCCGGTCGCGGCAATCTGCTCGCCGTAGATCAACGGCATGACCAACGGTGCCGCGACCTGCGCGAGCATCACGGCGACGAACACGATCGCGCCGGTCATCAAACTCTGCTTCATCGAGCGAAAGCCCCCTTATCGCCTCGAAAATCGTCGTCGCGGGTCTGTCCATGCGCCCGCGCGTGAGCCCGGTTTCAAGAACCGTGCCACGCGCTACCGCGATCAGTTAGCTGTTAAAAACAGAAGCTTACGTTCGACGAGAATGTTTTGAGCGTCGGTTTTTTGGCGGTCGGAGCCGACAGGCGACGGCGGACCGGCGCTCAGGCGAAGAGGTCGATGCGGCCGGCGGCGGAGACCGGCGCGCGCACGGCCGTGCTCGACGATGCTGCGGCGCCGGCCGGCTCCTCGGGGAAGGCATAGGGCGGGTCGGCGCGGTACGGTCCGGCTTCCGGCCCGGTATCGCGCCCGCCGCCGTCGACCGAAGCGCCGCCGAAGTCGAGCCCGCCCGCGGCGAGCAGCTCGCGCAGCCGCGGCAGCGACTGCTCGAGCGCATCCCGTCCGGCCGCATGACTCGCCGTCATGTGCACGAACGTCTTGTCGTCGACGACGGAGATCCGCACGTCGATCGTTCCGAGCTCGGGAGGATCGAGCCGCAGCCGCGCTTCGCCGGCCCCGTGGTCGATCATGAGCCGGATGCGGCCCGCCATCGATTCGCCGAGCTCCGGCGGCGCGGCCCGCGCATCGACCGGCGCGTCCTGAAGCGTCCGCGCGGACGCCGAGTGCACGTCGGCGGCCGCGTCCGCCGGCATGACGGCCGGCGCGGGCGGCGCGGCGGGCGTGACGACGGGCTCGGTTCGCGGCGGCTCGAAGGCTCGCGGGCCGACGCGCGCGAGCCCCGTCGGCGCATCCGGCTCGCCGTGCTCTTCCGTGCGGACGAGGGCTTCGCCCGCGGCGGACGGGCCGTCGAGCGAAATTTCGGCGCCGGCGGCCCGCACCGCCGCCGCGGCCTGCGGCGCCGCCGGCCGCAAGCCCTCCGGGCCCGCGCGGTGCTCGACCGGCGCGGACGGTGCCGGGTCCGAGCCTTCGGCCGCCGACGGAGCGGGCGCGGGCACGTCCCCGCCGTCTGCAGGGAGCGGCGCCGCGTGCGGCACGGCCGACGCGCGCGGCGGCCCGGGCGGGTAAGGGTCCAGCGGGAACGGGCGCGCCTGCGCGGCGTCCGCGCCGACGGCGCCGGGCTGCGCCGGCAACGCGCCTGCGGCCGCGAACGGAACGCTGCCCTGCGCCGGCGCGGGAACGAGCCGCGGCATCGGCGGCCTCGGATCGGCCGCGGCCGACTCGGCCGACGGCACGGCAACCTCCGCCTGCACGCTCCGCACGTCGGGCGGCGCCGGCCACGCTGACGCGGCGTCGAGCGGCAAGACCTTGCCGTCTGCCGGCAGAGCTTCGCCGCCCGCCGACGCGCCGATCGACGCGAGCAAGGCCGCGAAGGCCTCGTCGCCGGCGTCGGCCGCCGGCCCCCGCCGGCCGCCGGGAACGCCCGCCGGCTCGAGGCCGAGCAGAGCCGTCAACGGCGAGAACGTGATCGAAGAATGCTGCACGGCGGAATATTGCAAAGCCTGAGAAAGGCTGACGATGATCGTCTCAGCAATTCCCGTGCCACGGCCGCCCGGCCGCTCATTTGCTCCGCGCGAACCGATCGTCGAGCTCGATCTGCTCCCGCCGCGCGTCGTTGCGCAGCGCCTCGGCCGCCTGCCGCGCCGCGATCTCCCGCAGCGCGGAGTGCCGCCGGTGCGCGCTCCGCCAACGCTCGACGTCCTCGCGGTGACGCTCCTCGCACGCCGCCGCCTCGCGCTCGCCGGCCTCGATCGCGGCCCGCAGGCGCTCGGCGAACGCGTGCGCGTTCGCGAGGCGTGCGGCGTCGATCGCCCCGCCGCGGCTCGCGTCCGGCGTCCGGTACTCGTCGAGGAAGCGCTTCAGCCGGGCGACCTCGGCCTGCCTGGCGGCGAGCGCCGCGGCGCTGTCGGCGAGCCGGCGCCCGGCCTCGGTCTCCGCGAGGCGCGCGATGCGAAGCAGGCGCTCGATGCGCTCCAGGCCGCTCACGAGCCGTCTGGGAACAGCGCGTCGAGCGCCGCGAGGCTCTCTTCGAACGACACGGCCCGATCGGCGTCCTGACGCAGAAACTCCTGCAGCCGGGGCCAGCAGTCGACCGCCTCGTCTATGCGCGGATCGCGGCCCCGCGCGTAGGCGCCGACCGCGATGAGGTCGCGGTTCTGCGCGTAGATGGCGTTCAGCCGGCGGAAGCGGCACGCGAGCGCGAGATGGCGCGGCGTCGCGACCGCCTGCATCGTGCGGCTGATCGAGGCCTCGACGTCGATCGCGGGGTAGAGGCCGGTCTCGGCGAGCGCCCGCGACAGCACGATGTGCCCGTCGAGGACCGCGCGCGCGGCGTCGACGATCGGATCGTTCTGGTCGTCGCCTTCGGCGAGCACCGTGTAAAGCGCCGTGATCGAGCCGCGCGCCGTGTTGCCCGCGCGCTCGACGAGCTGCGGCAGCTTCGTGAACACCGAGACGGGATAGCCCTTGGTCACCGGCGGCTCGCCGGTCGCAAGCGCGATCTCGCGCTGCGCCTGCGAGACGCGCGTCAGCGAATCCATCAGCAGCAGGACGTGACGGCCGCGCGCGCGGAAATGCTCCGCGATCGACGTCGCGAGCAGCGCGCCGTGCACACGCAAGAGCGGCGGATAATCGGCCGGCGCGGCGACGACGACGGCTCGGCGGCGCGCCGCGTCGTCGAGCGTCTCGGAGACGAACTCCTGCACCTCGCGGCCGCGCTCGCCGATCAGGCCGACGACGATGACGTCGGCCGCCGTAAAGCGGGTCAGCATGCCGAGCAGCATGCTCTTGCCGACGCCGCTGCCGGCGAAGAGCCCGATCCGCTGGCCGCGGCCGATGGTCAAGAGCGCGTTGATCGAGCGCACGCCGACGTCGAGCGGCTCGCGGACCGGCGCCCGCTCGAGCGGATTGATGGTCTCGGCGACGAGCGGCGCGCGATGCTCGCACTCGAGCGGCCCGCGGCCGTCGAGCGGCTCGCCGGCGCCGTCGATGACGCGGCCGAGGAGGCCGTCGCCGACCCGCGCCTCGAACACCCCGGCGGCGGGCACGACGCGCGCGCCGGGCCTGACCCCGTGCAGCGCGCCGATCGGCATCAGGAGCAGCGCGTCGTTCGCGAAGCCGACGACCTCCGCCTCGGCCGCACGTCCGTCCTGGCCGACGACGAGGCAGCGCGCGCCGACGGCCGCCTCGCAGCCGACCGCCTCGAGCGTCATGCCGGCCATGCGCGTCAGCACGCCGTGCGTAACGAAACCGTTCCCGGCGCCGATACCGTTGCGGAGCCGCGCGAGGCGCGCGCTCCAACGGCGGCCGCGCTCCGCCGCGGCGCGCTCGACGGCGAGCGGAGCCGTCATCCTGGCGGCGCTCCGTCGCCGGCATCGGCGGATGCCGCGGGACCCGTGTCCGCATCGCCCGCCTCGTAGGCGGCGTCGAGCAGTGCGCGCACCCGCGTCTCCACTCGGCCGTCCACCTCGGACCGCTCCGCGGTCACGACGACGTCGCCGCGGTCGAGCCGCGCGTCGGGCTCGATCCGGAATCGCTGCAAGTCGTCGCCGGCGAGGTGCTCCGCCGCGAGCCGGGCGTCGTCCGGATGAAGCTTCACCACGAGGTCGCGGCTCGCGCTCGGCAAACCGCCGATCGCTTCCCGCGCCGCGGCGACGAGCGCGGCACTGTCCGCCGAAAGCTCGCGGCGCAGCAGCTGCACGGCGATCGTCTCGGCGAGCATCGCGAGCTCCTGCTCGACGGCCCGATCGAGGTCCTCGAACGGGCGTGCGAGCCGGCCGAGCAGCGCGGCAAGCCGCCTCGCGCAGGCCTCGGCCTCGGCCCGGCCTTCCTCGAGCCCTTGCGCGAAACCGCGCGCATACGCCTCGTCGCGGACCTGCTGCTCCAGGGCCTCGAGCTGCTTCACGGTCAACAGGTGCGCCGCGCTGCCCGGCGCGCCGCGCGCGGCGTCGGCCGCGGAGCGATCGACCGGCGGCGACTCCCAGCGGTCGACCGCGCCCGCCCGCTCCTTCTCGATGATCCGCACGCTCATCGCCGCACGCCCGCCGATCCAACCCGAATCGGTGTCTGACACCGCTCCTCGAGAAAAGGTGTCAGACACCTTTTTTGGGGAAAAGGTGTCTGACACCTTTTTCGGGAAATCGATGTCTGGGGCCTTGCTTGGGGGCCGGCCGTCATCAGACGAACTCCGCGCTGCCGCCGAGCGCGATCTTGCCTTCGTCGGCGAGGCGCTGTGCGACAGCGAGGACTTCCTTCTGCGCCGCCTCGACGTCGGCGAGCCGCACCGGCCCCTTCGCCGCGAGATCGTCGCGCAGAATCTCGGCGGCGCGCTTCGACATGTTGTTGAAGACCTTCGCGCGCATCGCCTCGTCCGCGCCCTTCAGCGCGATCACCAGCGTATCGGCCTGCACCTCCCGCAGGATCAGCTGCATCGCACGGTCGTCCACGCTCAGCAGGTTCTCGAACAGGAAGAGCGCATCCTGGATCTCCTCGCCGAGCGCGCCGTCCTCCGCCTTGATCGCTTCGAGGACGGCGGCCTCGGCATCCGGCGGCAGCAGGTTGATGATGTCCGCGGCCGCGCGTACGCCGCCGAGCCGCGCCGTGCGCAGCGCCGCGCTGTCGTGCGTCTGGCGCTCGACGAGCGCGTCGAGCTCGGCGAGCGCGGACTCGGGAACCTCCTCGAGCCTCGCGAGCCGGATCGCGACCTCGGCCTGCATCGGCGCAGGGAAGCGGGCGAGCACGTCCGCCGCCTGCCGTGCGCCGAAGTGGGCGAGGATCGTCGCGACGATCTGCGGGTGCTCGTTGCGCAGCACGCCCGCCACGGTGCGCGGGTCCATCCACTTCAGCGCATCGATGCCCTTCGACTCGCGGCCGTCGATGATGCGCTCGAGCAGATGCGCCGCGCGCCGCTCGCCGAGCGACTCGGTCAGCACGCTGCGCAGGTATTCGCGGGTACCGATGCCGAAAGGCGTCTTCGTCTCGACGGCGGTGAGCAGTTCGCCGAGGACCTCGACGACCCGATCCCGCGGCACGTCGTTCATCGCGGCCATGGCCGCGCCGACGCGGTGGACCTCGTCGACGTCCATGTGCTTCAGGATCGACGCCGCCGCCTGCTCGCCGAGCGTGAGCAGCAGGATCGCGGCCCGCTCCGCGCCGCTGATCGCCGGTGCGCCCTCAGCCATTGTCTTCGGCAACCCAGTTACGCACGACCTGCGCGACCTGGCGCGGATCCTGGCCGACCAGGCTGCGCGCCGCAGCGATCCGCTCGTCGTAGCCGAGCGCCAGAGCCGCGGGCTGCCCGGCGGGCAGCCCCGGCTGGGCCGGCACGACGGGTCCCTCGATGTCGCCGGCGGCCGCTGCGAGCAGCGGCGGGGATTCGGGGCGCACGAGCGCACGCATGATCGGCCGCACGATCACGAACGCGAGCGCGAGCACGAGCACCGCGGCGAGCCCTTGCCGCAGCGCGCTCAGCACCCACGGCTGCTCGAGGAGGCCGGGCGGCTCGGGCATCTCGATCTCGGGCTGCGGCTGGAAAGGCGAGTTCAGCACCGAGATCGAGTCGCCGCGCGCCTCGTCGAACCCGACCGCCTGCTTCGCGAGCTCGGTCAGCGACGCGATCTCCGCATCGGAAAGCGGCTCGCCGGTGCCTTCGGCCCCGGGCCGGTGATCGATCAGGACCGCGATCGACAGCCGATCGATCGCGCCGACCGCCTGCCGCGTGTGGCTCACGGTCCTGCCGACCTCGTAGTTGCGGATCGTCGAGCGCGACGTGCTCGTCGGCGTCGTCTCGCCGCCGGCCGGCGCCTCGGCCTGCGGCGGCTGGTTGCTGAGCGCGCCGGGCACGCCCTGCGCGAGCGGCTCGCCCCTGCGCGACTCCTCGCTGACCTGCTCGCTGCGCAGCGTGGTCTCGGGATCGAAGCGCTCGCGCGTCTCCTCGCTGACGGTAAAGTCGAGCTCGGCCGACACCGTTGCGCGCACGCGGCCGACGCCGACCGTCGGCTCGAGCAGCTCGACGATCCGCTGCGCATAACGCTGCTCGAGCGCCTGGCGATACTCGAACTGCGTCCGCGTCAGCCCGACCGGCGCGTCACCGTCCGGCGCGGTGAGCAGCGTGCCGTACTGGTCGACGACGGTCACGTTCTTCGGATCGAGCTCGGGCACGCTCGACGCGACGAGGTGCACGACGGCCTCGACCTGTCCCCGCTCGAGACGCCGGCCCGGGAAGAGCCGCAGCATCACGGACGCGCTCGGCTCCCGCCGCTGGCGCACGAACGCCGAGCGCGGCGGCAGCGCGAGGTGCACGCGCGCCGCTTCGACGGGCTGCAGGCTCGCGATCGTGCGCGCGAGCTCGTTCTCGATCGCGTGCGAGTAGAGCGCGCTTTCCATGAAAGGCGTCTGGCCGAAGCTCGTGTGCTCCGGCATCTGCTCGATGCCGAAGCCTCCGCCCCGCGGCAGGCCCGCGCTCGCGAGCTGCATGCGGACGTCGTACTTGCGGTCCGCGGGCACCAGCACGCTGCCGGTGGCCGGATCGAGCTCGTACTCGACGCCCGCGCCGTCGAGCAGCGCGACGATGTCCGCCGCGTCCCGGTCGGCGAGACCGGTGTAGAGCGCCGACATCGGCGTGCTCTGCGACCACAGCACGACGGCGACGCCGATCGCGACGGACGCGGCGAGACCAACCAGGAGGGCCACCTGACGCACCGGCGCAGGCAGTGCATCGAGCGCAGGCAGCGCGGGCAATGTTCTTTCGACGTCGGCCATCAGATCGGCATGTTCATGACTTCTTGATACGCGTTGACCAGCCGGTTACGGACCTCGGTCATCGCCTGGAACGACAAGCTCGCCTTCTGCAGCGCGATCATGACCTCGGGCAGCGAGACGCTGGCGTCGCCCCGCTCGAACGCGGCGGCCATCTCGGCGGCGCTCGCCTGCGCCGCGTTGACCCGTTCGATCGAAGCCTCGAGCAGCTCGGCGAACGAGCGGCCCTCGGCGGTTGCCGTCTCGCGCGGGCCGAGACCCTCCGCCTGCGCCGCGAGACGGCGCATCTCGGCGAGCACGCGGTCGATGCCGAAGTCGCTCATGCCGCGCTCGCTCCCCGATCACCGGGCACCGCAAACCCCGCCGCGCGCAGCTTCGCGAGCTTGTAGCGCAACGTGCGGTCGCTGATGCCGAGGCGCGCCGCCGCCTGCTTGCGGCTGCCGGCGCTGTCGCGCAGCGCGCCGACGATCCGCCGCGCCTCCTCCTCCCAAAGCTCCGCGGCGAGCCCCGCGGCCTGCGCCTTCGCGTGCTCGTCGAGCACGAGGTGCGCCGTCTCGATCCGCGCGCCGCCGTCGGCGAGCACGAGCGCGCGCTGAATCACGTTGTCGAGCTCGCGAACGTTGCCCGGCCACCCGTAGCGCTCGAGCGCGTCCGCCGCCTCCGCCGAGAGCTGCGGTATCCGCCCCCGCGCGTGACGCGCGAGGAAGCGCTCGGCGAGCGGCACGATGTCCGCACGGCGCTCGCGAAGCGGCGGGAGCTCGAGCGGAAAGACGCTGAGGCGATAGTAGAGATCCTCCCGAAAGCTGCCCTCGCGCACGGCCTCGTCGAGGTTGCGATTGCTCGTCGCGAGCACGCGCACATCGAGCGGGATCGGCGCGCGGGCGCCGAGCGGCTCGACCTCGCGCTCCTGCAGCACGCGCAGCAGCTTCGCCTGAAGCCCGAGCTCCATCTCCGTGATCTCGTCGAGCAGGAGCGTGCCGCCGTCGGCCTGCACGAACTTGCCGTCGGCGCGCTGCTGCGCGCCCGTGAACGCGCCCTTCTCGTGCCCGAAAAGCAGCGCCTCGAGCATCGACGCCGGCAACGCCGCGCAGTTGACGGCGACGAAAGGCTTCGCCGCACGCGCGGAGCGCCGATGGATGAACCGCGCGAGCACTTCCTTGCCGGTACCGCTCTCGCCGGTCAGCAGCACCGTGACGTCGCTCGCCGCGACCTTCTCGGCGAGCTCGAGCAGCCGGCGGCTGCGGGGATCGAGCGCGACGGGGCCCTCATCGTCGGCCGACGACGCCGCGTCCGCCTGCGTGCGCCCGCGTGCGTCGGCATGGCGGCGCGGGCGGCGGGCTCCGCCGGGGCTGTCGGCGGCCGCCTCCGCCTCGCCGCGCGCCACCGCGTGACGATCGAGGTAGCGCGTCAGCCGGCGCTCGAGCTCGTCCGCTTCGAACGGCTTGACGAGGTAGTCGACGGCGCCGTCCCGCATCGCCGCGACGGCCTGCTCGATCGTCCCGTACGCCGTCATCATCACGACCGGCAGCTGCGGGTGACGCCGGCGCAGCGAGCGCAGCAGCTCGCGCCCGTCGACGGGCGCCATCTGCACGTCCGTGACGACGAGGTCCACGCTCGCGTCCTCGAGAAGCTCGAGCGCCTCGCCGCCGTCGCCGGCCGCGAGCACCGCATGCCCCGCCGTCTCGAGCGCCGAGACCAGCGCGTCCTTCAGGTGTGGGTCGTCCTCGACGACCAGAATCGTGCTCTCGCTCACGTTCTCGTTCTGCAAAATGCTTCCTGATTGTCCCGATTCGAATGAGCCGTCCTCGATCGATCGCGTCACGCCACGTCGCGGTCGAGCTCGTGGCGCACGCACGGCACGGCGATCCCGATCGTCGTGCCGCGATCCGGCGCCGACGCGAGCTCGAGGCCGCCGCCGTGCGCCTCCGCGACGCTCTTCACGACCGCGAGCCCGAGGCCCGTGCCCGCCGCGCGCGTCGAGAAGAACGGCTCGAAGATTCGCGATTGGATCTCGCGGGCGATGCCGGGCCCGTTGTCGTGCACGGTGAACGCGACGCGCCGCCCGCGCAGCTCGGCCTTCAACGTCACGACCACGTCGGGCGAGGCCTCGAACGCGTTCGCAACCAGATTCGTCAGCGCGGCAGTCAACGCCGTGCGGTTGCCGTCGAGCTCGATCAGCGTGTTCTCGCCCTCGATGACGAGATGCGCGTTCGGCGGCTTGATGCCCTGTGCCGCGTCGTGAACGGCGCGGAACAGATCCGCGATCCGCAGGCGCTCGCCGGGCCCCGTGCCGCGCGTGAACACGAGCATGTCCTGAACGAGCCGGTCGAGGTCGCGGAGCCGTTCGATGCCGCGGTTCAACAGGTCGGGCCGGCGGCTCTCGTCGCATGTCCGGCACTGCGACAGATACAGCAGCGCGCCGGCGAGCGGCGTCCGGATCTGATGCGCGAGGCTCGCGGCCATCTTGCCCATCGCGCTCAGGCGGCGATTGCGGTTCGCGAGGTCCTCGAGCGCGCGGGTCGTCGTGACGTCGGTCAAGAGGACGATGCGGCTCGAGTCCTCTGGCAGAGTCTTCGTCAGCACGACGACGCGGCGCCCGTCGGCCGTCAGCCACTCGCCGCTTGGCGTCGTCTCCTTGACGAACGCGGCATTCGCGACGCTCTGCCAGCGCTTGCCGACCAGCTCCGGGCCGAGGATCTCGGCTGCCGCGTCGTTGCTTTCGCGGATCAGCCCGTCCGAATCGATGACGATCACGCCGGCCGGAAGCGTGTCGAGCAGCAGCTTCAGCCGGCCGGCGAGACGGCGGGCGTTACGCTCTTCCCGTTCCTGCGCCCGGCGCGCCTCCTCGAGCTCCGCCGTGAGCGCGGCGACCCGGCGCTCCAGGGCGCGATACGTTTCCTCCAGCTGGCCCGAGAGCCGGCTGAAGGCGAGGAAGGCCTGCTCGAGCCCGCGCTTGTCGATATCCGTGATAGACGTCACGTCGTGCACCTCTTTCGACGAGGGCTAGGCAAGTTCCGTGCCTCAACGATAACGCCTTGAATTCGCGAGATTTCTTCAAAGTGGAAGAGTGTCGAGTGTCAATTCTTTGACGCTGTGCGGGCGGCTTCGGCACGGTTTGCCGACGCCTTGCGTACGGTTGCCGAAACGCGTGCTTGCCGAGCGTCGTCAGCGGCCTTCACGACGAGTTGCGATCGTACTCGTCCGCGGCTTTGCGGCCGATCCGCACCATCGAAGCCTCCATCAGGAGCATCCGTCGATGATGGTGCGCTTCGCCGATCATCCGATGGGTCCGCGCGACGAGGCCGGACAGCGCGTCGCGCAGCTGCGGCCCGATCTTCCCGCCGCTCTGCTCGAGCAGCGCGAAAAGCGCCGCGCGGCGCTCGGCTTCCAGCTCGGCGGCGTGCTGCCACTCGCCCGCCGAGATCGCGGCCTCGACCTGCTCGGTCAACGCGAGCACGCGCGAGAGATCGATCCCGCGTCCCGCCGATCCGCCGACTCCCTCCGGCACCGCATCGGTCACGCGCCGGCGCTCCCGATCCCGTCCCAGCCGGCCTTGATCTCGCGCACGAGCGCCGCGACCTCGTCGAGCGCCGCGGCGTCGTTGTCGAAATTGGCTCGCAGCAGCACGCGGGACATGTATTCGTAGAGCCGCTCGAGATTCGCGGCAATCTCGCCGCCCCGCTCCTTGTCGAGGCTCATGTGCAGCCCCTCGATGATGCCGAGCGCCTTGCCGATCCGCTCGCCCTTGGCGGCGATCTCCCCGCGCTCGATGTGTCCGCGCGCCTCGTTCACCCGCGTGAGAAGACCGTCGAGCATCAGCCTTACCAGCTCGCGCGGGCTTGCCTCACCGACGCTCGCGTAGCAGCTCACGTCGCGATAGCTCTCGAGACCGTTCATTCCCCTCGCTGCCTCCCGAACCGTTCGATCTCAGCCGCGCTCGACCAGGTTGCCGAAGCCCGGCAGATTGTCGAGCTGCTGAGCGAGATAGTTGCTGGTGCTGTTCAACTGCGCGAGCAGGCCGTCGAGCGCGTTGAACTGGCGGAACAGGCGCTCCTCGAGGCGCGACAGCCGCTGATTCAGCGCCTCGCGTCCCTGGCCGATCCGCTCGATCGTCTTCTTGTAGCTGTCCGTCCGGCTGTCGAGCACGCCGCCGCTCGCGAGGTAGGGCTCGAGCAGACGCTCCAGACGCGCGGCGAGGCCGACGTCGTCCTCGGCAAAGAGCCGGCCGACCGCGTCGAAATCGCCGTTGAACGCGGCGTCGAGCTTCGTTCCGTCGAGCTTCAGCTTGCCGCTGAGCTCGGTCTCGATGCCGATGTCGACGAGCAGCCTGAAGGGCGCATCCGGAGCGTCGAGCGACGACGAGAGCTCCCGGCGAAGCTGGGCGACGAGATTTCTGAGGCCCCCGTCGCCGAATAGCGGCCCGCTCCTCGACGATTCGGGGTCGTAGCTCGCCACGTTGCCTACGGCATCGATCAGCGAGTTGTAGGCGCTGACGAGCTTGTCGATCGCGGCGCGCGCACCGTCGCGGTCGTACGCGACCGTCAGGCGCGCCTGCTCGCCTACGGCTTCGGCCGACAGCAGCTCGATGGAGAGACCGCCGATCGCGTCGCCGATGCGGTTGCCGCTGCTCTCGACGACGATGCCGTCGATGAGGACGCGCGCGTTCGCCGCCGGCCGCAGCTCGGTCAGCGCCGTGGTTCCATTCAACGGATCGTGAACCAGCGCGGCGAGACCGCCGTCGCCGCCGGCTTGCGTGACGACGATCGAATTCTCGGCGCCCGGCTCCGCCGCGCTCAGCACGAGCTGGGCCCCGTCGACGCCGTTCACGACGGTCGCCACGACGCCCGCGTTGTCCGGCGCCTGGTTGATCGCGGCCGCGATGCCGCCGAGGGTCGCGCTCTCCGCGTCGATCTCGACGTTCATCACCGACGCGCCGACCATGATCGTCAGCGTGCCGGTGCCGATCGTC
>Ga0079224_100007742_pt1 | contig 14453 bp, 12 predicted proteins | sample Stecom2015_FD_80414 | JGI IMG/M metagenome (GOLD analysis project Ga0079224, IMG submission 80414) | Agricultural soil microbial communities from Utah to study Nitrogen management - Steer compost 2015 | ecosystem: Environmental > Terrestrial > Soil > Agricultural land | place: USA: Utah...
CCGGCGGATTCTCGAGGCACGCGGCTACCACGTGACCGAGGCGGGCAGTGCCGATGAGGCCCTGGGCCTGGCGTCACAGGACAGCGCCCTGGCGCTGGTCATCTCGGACATTCACATGCCCGAGAAGGACGGCATCTGGCTGCTGGGCGAGCTGCGCCGTCGCTTCCCCGATGTCGGGGTGCTGATGGTCACCGGCGACGGTGGCATCGACACCGCCGTCGAGTGCCTCAAGGTGGGTGCGCTCGACTACCTCTCGAAACCGATGGTCGTCGCCGAGGTGCAGTCGCGAGTCGAGCAGGCGCTCGAGAAGCTGCAGATGCAGTTCGAGATCCGCCGCTTCCAGCAGCGCTACCAGGCCGACCTTGAGATGCGCGTCCGCGAACTGTCGTACAAGAACCAGCAGATGTTCCTTGCGCAGGTGCAGATGGCGGTGCAGATGCTCGAGGCCAAGGATCCCTACACGCGCGGTCACTCGCAGCGCGTGGCCGAGTATGCGGTCGGCACCGCCCGCGTGCTGGGAATGCCCGAGGCGGATCTCGTCGAGCTGCGGCTGGGTGGTGAACTGCACGACATCGGCAAGATCGGGACGCGCGACGCGGTGCTGCACAAGCCGGGTCCGCTCACCGAGGAGGAGTTCGCCGAGATCAAGCAGCATACGATCGACGGCGAGGCGATGCTGTCGGTGTTGCGCGACGATCACCCCACCGTCCTGCAGATCGTGCGGTGGCACCACGAGCGCCTCGACGGGTCGGGCTTCCCCGATGGGCTTGCGGCCGACGCGATCCCGATGCCTGTCAGGATCATCTCGGTTGCCGATGCGTTCGATGCGATGACCAGCACGCGCGCCTATCGCAACAAGGAAACCTTCGACTGGGCAGTCGCCGAGCTGGATCGGTCCAGCGGCGCGCAGTTCGACCCCGACGTGGTTCGCGCATTCCTCGAAGCGCACAGCGGCGCGCCGAACCAGTTTCCCACCTGAACTCTCGCGGAACAGGAAGAATGAGCGACACCCTGATGATTTCAGTCTCCGGGATGCGTGGCCACGTTGGCACCGACCTCACCCCGGAGCTGGTGGCTCGTCACGCCGCCGCCCTCGGCGCGTGGGCGCGAGACAACGGTGGCACCACTGTGGTTATCGGTCGTGATGCTCGCACTTCGGGCGCGATGTACACGATGGCGGCGTCGGCCGGATTCGCTTCGGTGGGCATCGACGTGATCGACGTCGGCGTGGTGCCAACTCCCACGGTGCAGATGGCGGTCGAGCATCATCACGCTGCTGCGGGGCTGATCATCACCGCAAGTCACAATCCGATCGAGTGGAACGCGCTCAAGTTCGTCGGACCAGACGGGATCTTCCTCGATGCGGAGTCGGGTGCCAGGGTGCGCGCGCTGGCGGAGTCCGGACCGCGTCGCAGCGGCTGGGATGGCATCGGTTCGCATCGCCAGGATCCCGACGCGGTGTCGCGGCATCTCGACGCCATCCTCGCGCTGCCAGAGGTCGATGTGGATGCGATCAGGGGGTCGGGCGTCACGGTGGCGCTCGACTCGGTGCGCGGTGCCGGTGGCCCGGTCATGGCCGAGCTCTTCCGCCGGCTCGGGGTGCAGATGTCGGGGATCAACCTGGAGGCGGACGGCCGCTTCCCGCGGGAGCCCGAGCCGATCCCGGCCAACCTTGGCGAGCTTTCCGATCTGGTGCGCCATGGCGGCAGTGCGGTGGGGATGGCGGTGGACCCGGACGTCGACCGGCTCGCGCTGGTGGACGAGACCGGCGCCCCGATCGGCGAAGATTACACCCTGGCCCTCGCAGTCCGGGCGGTCCTCGGCAGCCGGCCGGCCGGCGCACCCCCGGCGACGGTGGTGGTGAACCTGTCGACCTCGCTGGTGGTGGAGGACGCTGCACGGGCCCACGGAGCGCGGTTCCTGCGAGCGCCAGTGGGCGAAGCCAACGTGGCCAGGGCCATCGTGACCGAGGGAGCGGTGATCGGCGGGGAGGGCAACGGCGGGGTGATCCTGCCCAGCCTGCACGTCGGGCGCGACGCCCCGCTCGCCGCGGCCCTCATATTGCACTACCTCGCGCAGGCCCGGGCCCCGCTCTCCGAGCTGGTGGCCTCGGCCCCGAGGTATTCGATCGTGAAGGCCAAGGTGCCGCGAGGTGCCGACCTGGCCGCCACCTATGGGGCGCTCAGGAACGCATTCCCCGACGCCGGCGTTGACGAGCGGGACGGCCTGCGGCTGGGCTGGGACGATCGCTGGCTGCACGTGAGGCCCTCGGGCACCGAGCCGGTGGTCCGGCTGATCGCCGAGGCCCCGACGGCTCGCGAGGCGGAAGAACTGGTGGAAACGGCCCGCAACGCCTGAGTCGAACGGTGCGGCCCGCTCCGATGCATACGTGAACCGAAGAAAGCAGGCAGCAAATGTGCGGTATCGTGGGATACGTCGGGCCCAGGCAGGCGGCCTCGATCCTGATGGAAGGCCTCAAGCGTATGGAGTACCGTGGCTACGACTCGGCGGGCATCGCCGTGGTCAATGGCGACGGTCTCGCGGTGCGCAAGGCGGCTGGCAAGCTGGGGGTGCTCGCCGACGAGCTGGGTGACGACGCGCCCACGGGTACGCTGGGCATCGGCCACACCCGTTGGGCCACACACGGCGCGCCCACCACGCCAAACGCACATCCCCACGTCGACCAGTCTGGCCGCATCGCGCTGATCCACAACGGCATCATCGAGAACGCCAACGACCTGCGCAAGGCGCTGGCCGCTCGCGGGCACGTGTTCGTGTCCGAGACCGACACCGAGGTGCTGGCGCACCTGATCGGCGCGCTCTACGAGGGCAACCTCGAGGAAGCGGTGGCCGCCGCGCTTCGGGATGTCGACGGTGCGTACGGCATCGCAGTCATCTCGATGGACGAGCCCGACACGCTGGTCGCCGCACGCAATGGCTCGCCGATCATCCTCGGCATTGGCGACGGCGAGTTCCTGGTGGCATCCGACCAGTCGGCGATCCTGGAGCACACCCGCTCCGTGATCTACCTCGACAATGGCGAGATGGCGGTGCTCAAGCGCGACGGTTACCGGGTGCGCACCCTGCGCTCGCGTCGAGTCGACAAGCCGATCAACCAGATCGAATGGGACCTGGAGACCATCGAGCGTGGCGGCTTCGAGCACTTCATGCTCAAGGAGATCTTCGAGCAGCCGGAGAGCATCGAGAACACGATGCGCGGTCACCTGCTCGAGGAAACCGGCAACGTACGCGTGTATGGCCTCAAGCTCTCCGATGAGGAGGCGATGAAGGTCCGCAGGATCATCATCACCGCCTGCGGCACGTCGTGGCACTCTGGCCTGATCGGCAAGTACATGCTGGAGGAGCTGGCGCGGATCCCCACCGAGGTGGAGTACGCGTCGGAGTTCCGATACCGCAATCCGATCATCGATGACGGTACCCTGGTGATCGCGATCTCGCAGTCGGGCGAGACCGCCGACACCCTGGCCGCACTGCTGGAGGCCAAGCAGCGCGGCGCCCGCACGCTGGGCCTTGTCAACGTGGTCGGCTCGACGATTTCCCGCGAGGTCGACGGCGGACTGTACCTGCGCTGCGGCCCCGAGATCGGCGTTGCGAGCACCAAGGCGTTCACCTCGCAGGTCGTAGCCCTGGCGATGGTCACGCTGCGATTCGCGCGCCTCAAGCAGATGTCGCTGCTGGATGGTCGTCGCTACGTGTCTGCGCTCGCCAGGCTCCCGTCGCAGGTGCGCGAGATCCTGGAGCGCGCCGAGGAGGTGCGCGAACTGGCGGAACAGTTCGCCGACGCGACCAACGCGCTGTACCTGGGTCGTGGTGTGAACTTCCCGACTGCGCTGGAAGGTGCGCTCAAGCTCAAGGAAATTTCCTACGTGCACGCGGAGGGATATCCCGCCGCCGAGATGAAGCACGGACCGATCGCACTGATCGACGAGAACATGCCGGTCGTGGTGGTGGCGCCGCGCGATGCGGTGCACGCCAAGATCGTGTCGAACGTGCAGGAGGTGCGCGCGCGCGGCGGCCGGGTTATAGCGATCACCAATCCGGGCGACGAGGAGATCGGCAAGCTGGCCGAGGCGGTGTTCACGGTGCCCGAGACGCTGGACCTGCTGTCGCCGATCCTGACGATCATCCCGCTGCAACTGTTCTCGTACTATGTGGCGGTGCGCCGCGGCTGCAATGTGGATCAGCCGAGGAATCTGGCGAAGAGCGTCACCGTAGAGTGACAGACGTGAGAAGGGAGAAGTGAGACGAATCTGCTCACCTCTCCCTTCACTTCTTACTTCTTACTTCTTACTTCTGTCGCGGCTTCCCGCGCCTTCTGCATCAGCAGGTTGAACCCTTCGGTCGATGCACGGGTGTCGACGTTACTGCTGGTGTTCACCACGCCGATGATTCCGATCCGCCGGTCGGGGTCGAGCCAGAAGAACGACCGGAAGTTCGCCTGGGTGCCGGTGTGGCCGATCATCCTGCCATTGCCACCCCGGCGGATGAAGAACGACAGTCCCATCTCCTCCTCATCGTCCACTCGCTGGCGCGGTTGCCACATCTGCTCCAGCACTTCGCGCGGCAGGATCGAGTCGTAGAGCGCCTGCCGGGACGGATCGTCGGAGCCCATCAGGAACGCCATCCAGCGCGCCAGGTCACTCACCGGTGCGTTGAGCCCGCCGTTGGGGATGGTGATGCCCGGATCGAAGTCGGGGCCGTGGTCGATCACGCCGCTGTCGGTTCGGGAATAATTGTGGGAGCGACGCGCCGCGAACGGCCTCGGGGTGGTGCCGAAGTACGAGGCCTCGAAGTCGAGTGGCAGGAAGAAGTTCTTGGCGATATAGCCCTGCCAGGGATCACCGCTGGTGAGCTCGACCATTCGCGCCAGGTACACGATGGCAGGATTCGAATAGCTGTAGCGCTCACCGGGCCTGAAGGCGAGTCGCATGTACGGCATCATCGCTACAAGCTGTTGCCACTCGGTGGGCTCGAATGGTTCCCACGACTGGCCACGGGTCCACGGCCAGGTGCCCGCCTGCAGTCCCGAACTGTGAGACAGCAGGTGGCCAACTGTCACGTCGGACATCGACCCGAAGGGATTGTGGATCCGCCGCAGCTCGGGAATGAGTTCGGTGGCTGGCTGGTCGAGCTGGATGCGACCGAGACCGACCTGCTGCATCACTGCGATGGCGGTGAAGGTCTTGGTGATCGAACCCCAGTGCCAGATGGTGCCGCGGTCGGCGTGGATGCCCCGTTCACGATCGGCGAAACCGTGATAATGCTCCTGCACGATCTCGCCGTCGTGTACCAGCACCAGCGCGGCGCCCACCGTGGCATCGGCCGCCGCGTACCGGTCCAGCGCCTCGACCGCGGCCTGCCAGGCCGCCTGATCGACCTGGCCACTCAGTGGCAGCGTGACCAACGACAACAGCACCGCGAGTCGACACCAGCGCATCATCGTGCTCCGTGTGGGGAATCCCACAACGATAGCGAATCAATGCTGCCAGCGAAGCCCCACGGCCATCGACACCCGCCGCGCTCCACGTGTCTGGTATCCCTCGGGGAGGTCATCCTGGTCGAACAGGCTCGCGCCGAAGCCCCCTTCCAGCCGCATCACTCCGCGAATCGAGCCGGTGAGCGGCATCACACCCTCGGCTGCGATCGTGAACAGCGTGCGGTTGCGCGCCGGGTCGCCGAGGTAGGAGAAGCTCCAGCGATTGATTGTCGCGCCGGCCAGCAGGTGCAGCTCGGCCTGGCCACGTCGGCCCAGAATCCGGGGACCGATCGCGATCCCGAGTGTGGTGGACTCGAGCACGTTGCGGGTCACGATGCCGGTGTCGTCTCCCAGCACCAGCAGATCGGGACTCGAGGTGGCAGCGGTGAGGGACACCCGCCAGGTGCCACGATCCATCCCGACACCGAACCCCAACTCGCGCGCCGTGGCGGGCATGAGTGAGGCGCCCTCCGGATCGAGGGCGTCGTAGGCGTGACCCCGGTGCTCCACCAGCGAGGTCTGCACGGTGAGATGAACCTGGGCCTGGACCGCGCCCGGCGCCTGCGCCACCAGCATTGCCACAAGGACCAACATCGAGCGTCGCTGCATCTGGACCTCCGAAGGGTGAGGGTGGAAGGTCGTCCGGGTCGGTCAACCGCCAATCAAATGGTACCGTGATATGTTGGTCGCGTAACCAATCCCCGGAGATTCAGGAATGCGGGTGGTGCTGCAGCGGGTCAGGGAGGCCTCGGTGACCGTGGACGGCCGCGAGCTCGGCCGGATCGACGCCGGGTTCCTGTTGCTGGTCGGGTTCAGCCACGCCGACACCACCGCCGAGGTGGATTGGATGGCCGACAAGGTGCTTGGCCTGAGACTGTTCGCCGACGCCGAGGGCAAGATGAACCTCGACCTGTCGGCGGTGAATGGCTCGCTGCTGGTGGTGTCACAGTTCACGCTCTACGGCGATGCGACCAAGGGACGCCGTCCGTCATTCATCGATGCTGCACGTCCCGAGGTTGCGATCCCATTGTACGAGGCATTCGTCGCTGCGCTACGATTGCGTGGCGCCAGGGTGGAGACCGGTGAATTCGGCGCGGACATGAAGGTGCAGCTCGTCAACGACGGGCCGGTGACCCTGCTCCTGGAGCGAAAGGCACAATGAAGATTCCAACCATCGTGCTCGCATCCGCATCGCCGCGCCGTCGCCAGTTGCTGGAGATGCTGCACCTGCCGATCTTGGTGCAGCCTGCCAACGTGCAGGAGATCCCGCTGCCGCGAGAACGCCCGGAGGCGTACTCCCGCCGGCTGGCGCGCGACAAGGCCCGTGCGGTTCCCGGTCACCTGGTTCTCGGCGCCGACACCATCGTGGTGCTCGACGGCGACATCCTCGAGAAGCCGGCCGATGCAGACGACGCCGTGCGGATGCTGATGCGCCTGCAGGGACGCAGTCATCACGTGATCAGCGCGATCTGCCTGATTGCCGACGGCGTGGAGCACGTGCATCACGACATCACCGCCGTGACCTTCCGCGAAGCCGACGAGTCGTGGCTGCGAGACTACGTCGCGACCGGTGAACCGATGGACAAGGCCGGTTCCTATGGCATCCAGGGCTGGGGTGCCGCGCTGGTCGACCGGATCGAGGGCGACTTCTTCAGCGTGATGGGACTCCCGGTGCGCCTGGTGCTGCGCGCCCTCGAGGACGCCGGGTTTCGTTACCGATTCGGCGCCGACACCTAGCGCCTGCGCGCGAGGGCCAGGGCACGCAGCACCGCAGCGGCCTTGGCCTCCGTCTCGCGGAACTCCAGCTCGGGCACCGAGTCGGCCACCACACCGGCACCGGCTTGTACCGACGCCTTGCCACCAATGAAAACCACCGTCCTGATCGCGATCGCGGTATCCAGCGTCTCCGCGCCGTAGCCCACGTACCCCACCGCACCAGCGTAGGGCCCGCGCCGCGTTGGCTCCAGTTCGTCGATGATCTCCATCGCCCGGACCTTGGGTGCCCCGCTGACGGTGCCGGCGGGGAATGCCGCGGCGAGGGCATCGAGCGCGTCGAGTCCCTCGCGCAGCTTCCCACGCACCTCGCTCACCAGGTGCATCACCTGCGAATAGCGCTCGACGACCATGTGTGCAGCAACCTCGACGCTGCCCCACTCCGACACCCTGCCGACATCGTTCCTGCCGAGGTCCACCAGCATCGTGTGCTCGGCGCGTTCCTTGGGGTCCGCCAGCAGTTCGCGCTCATTGGCGAGGTCACTCTCCGCATCGGCGCCGCGCGGCCGGGTGCCCGCGATCGGGCGGACCGTGACCACGCGGTCCTCGACCCGCACCAGCACCTCGGGAGAGGCACCCACGAGCGTTAGTTCACCCACGCGAACGAAGTAGCAGTAGGGAGCGGGGTTCTGGGCCCGGAGCCAGCGATATGTCAGGTAAGGATCGCACTCGTCGTCGACATCGATGCGACGAGACAGCACCACCTGGAAGGCATCTCCAGCGGAGATGTAGTCCTGGATGGTGCGTACCGCGTGCCTGAAGTCCTCGTCGGCGAAACGACTGCCCCGATCGAGCACCGGCAATTGCTCGGGATGCGACAGTGGCGCGAGTGTCGCCGGTGCCCGCAGTCGCAGCAGCCATTCGTCCGCTGTCGCGTAGGCGGTCGCGATTCGATTCAGCAGCTCATCGTCGCTGGGCGACCCGGTGAGGTCGACATTGGCGATCACGATGGCGCGATGGAACAGGTGGTCGAGCACCAGCAACGTGTCGACCAGCATCGCCACGGCATCGGGGAGGTTGCGGTCATCCTCCGGGGCGCTGGGGAGATGCTCGATGCTGCGCACGACGTCGTAGCCCCAGAAACCGACCGCGCCACCGGTGAACCGCGGCAGCCCCGCAACCGGCGCGGCCCGGGTCTCCCGCATCAGGTCGGAAAGGTGATCCAGCGGCGCCGCGTCTCCCACCACGCGGGTGTCGCTGCCGTCAGCTCCCACCTGGTGAACCGCAGAGCCGCGATAGCGAAACACTGCGCGTGGTTCGGTTCCCAGGATGGTGTAGCGCGCCCAGCGCTCGCCGCCTTCGAGTGACTCGAACAGGAAGCCGTATTCACCGCGATGCAGTTTCGCGAAGGCCGACACGGGCGTGTCACCGTCGAGCACCAGCTCGCGGGTCAGTGGATAGCGCTGGTAGCCGTCGCGCTCGGCCGCGCGACAGCGGGCGAGAATCTCCTGGCTGTGGATCACGGCGGTGTCACCGGTGCGGCGATCAGGTATTCACCCGGTTCGGAAATTGTCGCGCGCAGCATGTCGCCACCGGGCCTGGTGTGTGACAGGAACTTGAAGCTGCTGTCGCCCTGCAGGCGACCGAGACCGAGCCAGTCGGCGTAGCGTGAGATGCTGGGATAGGTGCCGTTGGGCACGGTCGCGGGCGGAATGAAGTGGATCGCGTAGCTGAACGTGAGCACGCTCCCCGATGGCAACCGCGGGGCCGCGCCGAGCTGCAGGCCGTAGCGACCTGGGGTCGCGCGAAGGGTGACGGTGACGCTGTCGCTGGCGGTGCTGTCGGCCGGCATCGTGAGGATGGCGTAGATCGAGTTGTCGGGCGCAGTGTGACGCATCACCACGGTGCGGCCCTGGGCGGCGTGGAATGTCACCGCGGTGTCGCTGGGCGAGAGACCGGAGCGATCGGCGACCAGGACCTGGCTCAATGAAAGGGTTGGCATTCCGGCCAGCAGGGTTTGCCGACTGGGACCGCCTGCTGGTCCGTACTGGTTGCCCGCACAGGCCACCGAAGCCAGTGTCAACGCGAGCGCCGTCCCTATCTTCCAGTCATGCGCTCGTGGAACCTGTCGCTTGCTCTCTCCCTGTTGCTCGCGGCGGCTCCGCTCGCGGGGCAGGGTTGGCGATCGGGTGCCGACGTCGACGTGGTCCGGCAGGCCGCCACCAATCGCAGTCTGCGCGATGCCGATGCCGGATTGGCCGGGTGGCAGGCGCGGGCCCGTGGTCTGCTGCGCTTCGCGGCTGTCATCGATCACGGCAATGGACCAGTCGAACGGGTGATCAGGGCGGACGAGCTCGAACTGGAAGTGTACGGCGAGGCCCCGAGCAGGAGCAAGCAGGTCATCACCGCCTGGCGCGACACCACCTTCCAGCCGACATCGATCGTCTACCATCGCGATCACCTCGGGATAGTCGCCAACGACTTCGGCACCACGATCCGGCTCGGCGAGGGGGACGAGGTGCGCGACGTGCCGCATCCGCTCTCGCCCAGGGGACTGGACTGGTACCAGTTCCTCGCCGGTGACACCCTCCGCATTGCAAGCGGCGCAGGCACCATCAGGGTGATCCGCGTGGCGATTCGACCGCGAGATCCGGAGCAGGCCGGCGTGATCGGGACGATGCTGCTGGACATAGATCGCGCCACGCTGGTGAGACTGGAGTTCACGTTCACCAGGGCGTCGTATCGCGACCCGACCGTGGCGTCGATCGAGGTGCTGCTCGAGAGCGCGCTGCACGGTCAGTCGCACTGGTTGCCACGTCGACAGGCGATCGCGATTCATCGTGCCGCAGCGATCATCGCCCTGCCGCTGTCGACGGTCATCCGCGCCGATTGGGTGATCGACGACTACCGGTTGGGGATCTCGCATCCGCCGGACCGGTTTGCCGGAGCGACGATCGACGGACTGCGCCGCCCCGGCGGCAACGCCGACTGGAGTCGCTGGAGCGAACGGCTTGCGGCCGCGCCGCTGGAAGACGATGAACTCGATGCAGTGACGAGCCGGGCGCGCGAGATGGTCGCTGCGAACCTGCTCGATGGTATGCCGTCACTGCGCCTGCTCGCGGACGGTGGCGTCAGCAACCTGCTCAGCGTCAATCGAGTGCAGGGTGCCACCGTCGGCGCAGGCGTGCGAATCGCGCTGCCGCTGGCCTCGGAGATCGCACTTCGCGGTGCCGTGGGCACCGGCGATGGCAGCGTGACAGGTGGCGCGCGACTGAGTCGCGAGTTGAATGGGCTGCGCGTGGGTATCGAGGGCGCATCGGAAATCCGCGACGTGCACCAGTGGCAGCGTCGGAGCCGGGTGTCGAACTCACTTCACACTGCGATGAGCGGTGAGGACGCCGGCGACTGGTTGCGTGTCCGCGACGCGGCGGTGTTTGTCGAGCCGAACAGCGGGCTGGTTCGCCGGATTTCGATGGGTCACCAGTCGACCGAATCGGTGGCGGCACGGTTCACGTCGCTCGATGGCAGCCGCGAGGTCAACCCGGGCTTCGCCGCCCGCGACTCGTGGCTGGCGAGAGTGCGGTTGGGGCAGGGCCCGGTGGCGGTGGACCTGGAGGGTGGGAGCGGTGACGACACCCGGTGGCTAAGGGTCGTGGCGGGCGCGACCGGCGGCGGGCCGTGGAGGACCAGGTGGCGACTCGACGGCGGCTGGGGGAGCAGGATGCTGCCAGCGGACAGGAGTTTCGCAATTGGAGGTGCGGGTCTGCTCACCGGAACCGTCCCCCGGTCGGTCAGCGGAACCCGACTGTTGCGCGCAGAGGTGGAGCTGCCGATCGCGGTCGACCTGCCGCTGCCGCTTTGGAACGCCCCGTTGGCGTCGAGCATCCGTCCGTTTGTGGCGGCTGCCATCGCGGGCGGCAGGGTGCCGGGCAGTCCCTGGGGAAGCTCAACCGGGGTGCGGCCATCGATCGGTATCCGATTCGACCTTTGGGGGCCGCTGGTCAGGGTCGAGCTGGGCTGGGCGCCACGCGACCGCGGCTGGGGCGTGTCGGGCGACGCACATCCCTATTGGTGGCCATTGCTGTGATCGGATGGTTGGCCCGAACCCTGCGGCCGGATATGTTGGGGCCGAGGTGACCAGAAACATCTTGCGTGACCGGAGAGTGACTCCTTGAGCAGTTTCAACGACGAGTGGATGTTGGCGGTTCTGGCTCCCCTGGTGACGGAGGAGCAGCTCGAGGCGTTGCGCCAGCCCGATCCCCGCGGGCACACACTGTGGGAGCGGGTGTTGGAGGGTGGCCTGGTGACCGAGGAGGTGCTGCTCGCTGCGATGTCGAGCCGGGCGCGCCTGCCGATTGCCGATCTCTCCGAGGCCTCCGAGGCGAGCCGCGACGCGCTGCCAGAGGCACTGGCTCGCCGCTACGCGGTGGTGCCCCTGGAGGTGACCGACGCGCTGCTGCGGGTCGCCACCGCCAATCCGTTCGATGTCGGCGCGGAGCAGGCGCTGGCGTTCGCGACCGGTCGTGAAGTGCGGATGGAGCTCGCCTCGCTGCCAAGGATCAAGGATCGCATCGACGAGTTGTACGGCGCTCCGATGGGCGACGGTGTGTCGCAGCTCATCGCGGGGATGGATGACTTCGACATCCAGTCCGTCGAGGAGGAGGAGCCGGACGACGACGCCGAACTCGCGGCCCAGGAAGCGACTTCGCGTCCGATCATCAAGCTGGTCGACGTGCTGCTCGCCGATGGGATCACTTCGCGAGCCAGCGACATTCACATCGAGTCGGGCGAGTCCGCAGTGGTGGTGCGCTACCGCATCGACGGCGTGCTGCGCCAGGCGATGACCATCCCGCGCAAGGCCGGCATCCCGCTCATCTCGCGCATCAAGATCATCTCGGGCCTTGACATCGCCGATCGGCTGCGGCCGCAGGACGGTCGTGCGCGCGTGGCCGTCAATGGCAAGCCGGTGGACCTCCGAATTTCCACGCTGCCAGCCACCCACGGCGAGAAGGTGGTGATCCGGATCCTCGACACCCAGCAGACGATGCTGGAACTCCCGGCTCTCGGCCTCCACGACGACGATCTGGAGACGATCCGCAACCTCCTCGGCAACAAGGAGGGGATCATTCTCTGCACCGGTCCCACGGGATCGGGCAAGACGACCACCCTCTACGCCTGCATTCGCGAGATCCTCGGCGAGGGGATCAACATCGTGACGGTGGAGGATCCGGTCGAGTACCGACTGGGTCGCAACATCGTGCAGGTGCAGGTGGCGGAGAAGCAGGGACTCACGTTTGCCACCGCGCTGCGTTCGATCCTGCGCCAGGACCCTGACGTGGTGCTGGTGGGAGAGATTCGCGACATCGAGACCGCACAGATCGCGGTGCAGGCGTCACTGACGGGTCACCTGGTGCTTTCGACGTTGCACACCAACGACGCGCCGAACACCGTCACTCGTCTCATCGACATGGGGCTGGAGGCGTTCAAGATCGGCGCGGCGCTGCGCGGCGTGATTGCACAGCGACTGATGCGCCGGATCTGCCCACACTGCAAGGTGCCGCAGGACCTTGGCGGCCTGCCGGGCAGGATCAAGCCGTACCTGCCTGCGGGCGTCCAGCTCTATCGCGGCGCAGGGTGCAACCAGTGCTCGCACACCGGATATCGTGGCCGTTTCTCGATCGTCGAGATCCTGGTGGTGACGCCGGAGATCGAGCGGTTGATCGGCGCCAACGCGCCGGCTGAGCGGATCGGTGCCGCGGGTCGGGCCGAGGGGATGCGCACCCTGTTCGAGGACGGACTCCGACACGTGCTGGAGGGCCACACCACGATCGACGAGCTGCTGCGGGTCACCGACGTGCCCAATGCGGCCCGCGGTGGTCGGGCGGGGCTTGCGACGGGCGAGGTCGCGGCGGTGCCTGGGGTTCCCGGTGTCGCCACCGTGAGCGGAGTTCCGGTGCCGCATCCCGACCAGTTGCTCGAGGGGCTGGAGCTGATCGACGACAGCAACAGCGGTGAGCACGCATCGATGGCGCCGAGGGCGACGGTGTTGCTCGTGGAAGACGAAGCCACGCTGCGCCGGGTGATGCGCGACCTGCTGGAGCAGGAGGGGTACCTGGTGTACGAGGCGGGTGACGGCGCCGAGGCACTGGAGGCGGTTGATCGTTTCGCGCCCGACGTGGTGCTGCTCGACCTCAACCTTCCCAATGTCGACGGCTACACTGTTCTCACCCAGCTCCGTTCCCGTCCCGCCACCCGCGACCTGCCGGTGCTGGTGCTTTCGGCGCGCGGCGACGAGGACAACGAGGTGCGGGTGCTCCGGATGGGTGCCACGGATTTTCTCACCAAGCCGTTCCGGCCCCGGGCGCTGTCGGCCAGGCTCGAAGCGACCCTCCAGCGTCGGCCGTGACGCAGGCTGTTGTGGCTGTCGTGGATGTGCTGGTGACCAGGCGGGCGCCAGCGCTCGAGATCCTGCTGCTCAGGCGCGCGAGCGGCGGCCGTCACCCGGGTTCCTGGGAGTCGGTGAGCGGCTCGATCGAGCCAGGTGAGACGCCAGCCGATGCTGCCCGGCGAGAGGTGCGCGAGGAGACCGGCCTGGTTCGCGGCAGTCTCTGGAATCTTTCGCACGTCGAATCGTTCTACTGGCACGAACGCCGGCAGGTGGCAATCGCGCCCGCGTTCGTGTGGCTGGTCGAAGTTGACGAGCCGATCAGACTGTCAGCCGAGCACGATGATCACGAGTGGCTGCCGCTCGACCAGGTCGCGTCGCGGGCGCAATGGCCGCGACTGGTGCGCGAGGTCGATGCGCTCAGGCTGATGACGGGGTCGGATGGTGCAGGCTGGTTGGACGACTCGCTTCGTATCCTGGGCGAGGGGCTGGAGCGGGGGTAGCAATCCGAATCCGGGGGGGGGGTAAGTTCCGGTTGACCCGGAGCAACGGTCAACTTCCCTTGCCCAAGCGGAGATCGTATGTACAAGCTGAGCGTGGCAGTGACCTGCGTGTTGGCAGCGGTTGCTCTCCTCTTCCCTGAAATAGGTAGGGCTGCGGAGGAGGAGGGCCACTACTGCAAGGAACAGCTCATCAAGATCGGTGGCGTGTGGGTGGGGCAGCACGGCTTCAGTCTTCCGGGTGCTGGGGCAGGGCTGCCCTATACGTGCGGACCGAATGGCTGCCACCAGATCCCGGATTGGGTCAATGGAGCCTGCGAGAACCACGGCCACGTTGCCTTCTGAATTCGGCTTTGAG
>Ga0079224_100007744_pt1 | contig 14450 bp, 16 predicted proteins | sample Stecom2015_FD_80414 | JGI IMG/M metagenome (GOLD analysis project Ga0079224, IMG submission 80414) | Agricultural soil microbial communities from Utah to study Nitrogen management - Steer compost 2015 | ecosystem: Environmental > Terrestrial > Soil > Agricultural land | place: USA: Utah...
AAAAATCCATCATTAATACCTGCTTTAAGCGAATAGATATAAACAGGGTCTCCAAAATAAGCGTAAGTATCTCCGTTAAGATCTCTTTTTGGTGTGGCTGTTAAACCCAACTGTACTGCTGGACTAAAATAGTCCATGATGGCACGCCAAGAGCTTTCATCCTTGGAGCCTCCTCTATGACATTCATCTATAATAATTAAATCAAAAAAGTCTTTAGGATATTCACCAAAATATGGGGAATCATCTGGACCTGACATAAAGGTTTGAAAAATAGTAAAGAAGATATTCCCATTTTTAGGAACACGTTTCTTCTTTTTAATTTCTGAAGGTGCTATGCGTACTAATGCGTCTTCTTCAAAAGCATTAAAGGAGTTAAAAGCTTGGTCTGCCAGAATGTTTCTATCTGCTAAAAATAGGATTCTTGGACTTCTACTTCCATCACGACGTAGGTTCCATTTAGCATGAAAAAGCTTCCAGGCTATCTGAAATGCTATGGCTGTTTTACCTGTTCCTGTAGCAAGGGTTAAAAGAATTCTATCTTTCTTTTCCGCTATGGCATTTAATACGTTGGTAATGGCATTTTCTTGATAATATCTAGGTTGCCAAGTACCACTTCTATCTTCAAAAGGAATAGCAAATAAACGTTCTTTCCATTTAGCAATTTCTACTTTATAATCTTCTTTAGGTTTTGGGAAAGTCATCTCCCAAAGCTCGTCTGGTGTTGGGTATTTGCTGACATCGCCTTCTGTGGCTTCTTGCATGTCCACCCCATAAATTTGCAAACCATTAGTGGCATAGGTGTAACGTATATTTAAACGTTCTGCATAGTCTTTAGCTTGACCTAAACCATCTGTGTAATATAAGTCGCGTTTTTTAGCCTCTATAACACCAATACGTCTGTTTTTATACTCTAAAACATAATCTGCAAAAATGGGTTTATTACGCCTTCCTTGACCTATTAAACGTCCTTTAGTAATAGGAAACTCTAGACGAATACGACTACCTTCAACAATGCCCCAACCTGCCTTACGCAAGGCTGGCTCTATTAAGTCGTGTTTGGTTTGCGCTTCGTTCATATTAGAATTACTCTTATAAATTGTTGATAACTGTTGCTTAATTGTTGACAACTGTTGCTTAACCTCTTAAAACCCCTGTAAAACCTGTGTAAATAAGTTTGTTTTATCTGTTGCTTAAGTATCAATTAATGTTTTTTAAACATATATAACGCATCTGGATCTCGTTGTTTCTCGCTTACACGTTCTAAAATATCAATTTCAATAAATTTATTTAGATAACGGCTTATTGTATTAACATGTGTTTCGCAAAAGTTGGCTAATTCTTCCTTTGTTGCCTTTTGATTAATAAAAAGGTAACTCAAAATCTTACGATGCGTTTCATTAAAATTCACCCAATTAGTTTCAATTTTTACTATAACGCTAGCATGTATAGTTTTGGAGTGATTGCTAATTTTATTTCGGAGAATTAGATATACATTTTTATTTTCTTCTTTATATTCAGGAACAGATAGCATAGATTTCTCCATGGATTCGTAAATACGAGAAACACCCTCATTTAACTGACGCACATATCCCATATCTTCTAAGACCCTAGCTACTCTTGGATTCCTTGCAAATCTTTCTGTTTTAATATTCTTAATGGTTACTTGTGCCGGAAGCGGTCCACTATTTGAAATTTCCAGTCTGTCATCAAAATGCTTAATATATATTGCGTTTCCTTGTAAATTATACGAACGATGACATAAGGCGTTAACAACACCTTCAATCCATGCATCTTCAGGATATTCTTGTACAATTTTAAATTTACCTTCATTGATATCAAAAAAATGATAATCTCTAAATGAGGTTTTTAAAAATAATCTTAATTCGTCAATGAGATTAGGAATATTGTCTTCAAAGCGCTCATCTTTTATAACATTATGATCTTTTCCTGTAAGCGTTTCAGTACCTTCATATCTTATATATCGTACTGAAGCTGTAGGAATATACTTTTCAGGATCTTTAGAAAACAATAAAATAGCAGCATTTTTAAGTGTATAAACACCATCTTTTTTATTTGCTAAATACCGCTTACACAGCAGATCTAAAACATCATTTTTATAATTAAGCTTTTCCTTATAGCTGTTTAAAAGCTCCATGTCTAGATCTTCTAAATCAAAATCAGTTACCGTTTCTTCTTCAAACCTACGAATGGTTTTATCATACTCTAATTTTTTTACATCATCTCTATTTAATCTACGATTGGTATCTATAATACGTAAAAAAACTTGTTCATTATCTTTTCTACTAAATATGCGTTCAACTTCTTGTTCAACGTGATAAAGAAACACCAGATTGCCTCTAATTAAAACCTCTTCCAATTCAACGTTACAAGCTGGATGAATAAAATCCATTATTAAAGTTCTGTAAGCATCTAATTTATCGCCTAACGCAATAAGGTCTTGAATTTCTCCAGAATCCGATATTCCGAAAGCTAATACACCTCCATCTGCATTCAGCATACCTATTAATTCCTCTGCTATTTTAGACGCCTTAATGTCCTTTTCTCCTAATCCTTTACGTTCAAAATACTGGTTCTCCTTTTTAGTTACTAAATAGTCTTCTGTAATTAATGTGTTGACTGTTGAAATAAATAATGTACTCATTATAATTAATTGTTACTTATTTGTTGTTGTTGTTGCTTAACATCTAGAAACTGCCTAAAAATAGACATTTTAATTTATTTTTAGGTGTTGCTTAATTCATGCTGCGTGTTACTTAATGTGGTTTTTTACATGTCCATCAAATAACCATCAAATAAAAAACTCCTGTTTACCAATAGTTTAACACAACTACTCACTGTTTGAATCAAATAACCATCAAATAAGATTATTGATTTTAGTTTAAATGGTAACCATTTTATTAGTTAACTCTCCTGCAAAGGCTTTTTGTAATATGGATTTTTTGAGTTCTTCTAGGGATTCAATTTTACTCTGATAAGCTGATTCTAATTTTTCCGACTCCTGTTTTATAATATTAAGCGAACCAACTAACTTATTTTGTAAATCAATATTAGTAGGGTATTTAATCTTGAAGTTTTCAATTTGAACTTTTGTAATTGCTTGCCTGGTCGCACCTTGCTCTCCTATACCTAACAGAAGATCTTTTGTCACTTTAGACGTTAAAGCATAATGTAAAAATTGGTGATTCATTACACTTTCCTTGAGTCGTATAATAGAAACATGCTGATTCACTCTTGCTGGAAGGTATTTGCTGTCAACCACACAACAACGCGCTACAGATGCTCCCGTAATATTCAATAAAATATCATTTTCTTCAATAGTTACATTATCCAGTTTACTTGCCTGTTCATCATCTATAAAGGCTAGTTTTCTATCTCTAAAGCCGTCATCATGAACATTCATACTTCTAATTAAAGAAACACCTGACTCTTTATACGATGCTTGACCTCCTCTTGGTGTAGCACCACTTCCAATTTTAGTTGTTATTTCCTTTAATTTCTTCTCCTCCCAGCCAGCACCTTTCTGACTAAAAATGTCATTAAGTTTAGACTGAAACAGTTCTTTAGCATTCTCAATATTTTTCTCAATATTGGCTTTGGCTTGGTCTATGGCTTCAAAGACATTATCTAATATGGCTACGATTTGCTGTTGTTCCTGTAGAGACGGGATTGAACATTTATATTTCTTAATCATCGGAACAGTAAGCTGTGGAATTGAACTTCCAGAGTTACCAAAATCCATCGTCTCTATTACATATTTTAAAAATTCAAGCGAGATCAACTCTTCATTTGGCACTAAAACAATTAACCTTACAACTGGTAAATATGGTTTTATTCTAATTGAAGAATATCCGATAGTTCCTCTCGCCGAAACCGTAACACTTGGCTCAGTGACTCGAGGTACATCCGTATAACCATAAAGACCATCATTCTTAGCTCCGTTAGAAAATATTGGAATGGTATATTCTTTAGTAATATATTTTGAATTCCTATCCTTTGGAACATCGCCGCCTGCAAATAATTCTTTACAAACATGCTCTAAAGTTTTTAATTCCCAACCCTCTCTCATATCAACTCTCTAATAGAGTCTAAAATGGAATTGGTTTCATCATCCAAACGTTCCATCTCCGCCAAAATAACTTCTGGGCTTCGCAATGGTGCTTCTTCTGGGGTGTTTGGGTTCTTCACACTTAAATCACAAGTAGCTTCATCTACATCTGCTACTTTAAGGTTCCATGATTGTTCTGTTTCTGGTTTGGTTTTTTGTAGGGTTACAAACTCTTCTAAATCTTTATCATTTAATGGGTTTGTTTTACCCATATTACGTCCAGGATCTAATTGATAATACCAAATGTTTTTGGTAGGCTCTCCTTTTTGGAAGAACAAGACGACTGTTTTTACACCTGCGCCTAAAAACGTACCGCCTGGCATATCTAAAACGGTGTAGAGATTACAACTTTCCAATAACAATTTACGCAAGGCTACGGAAGCATTGTCTGTATTAGATAAAAAGGTGTTTTTAATAACAATAGCTGCTCGACCTCCTGTTTTTAAACTCTTTAAAAAGTGTTGCAGAAAGAGGAAGGCTGTTTCTCCTGTTTTAATATCAAAGTTTTGCTGTACCTCAACACGCTCTTTCCCTCCAAATGGTGGATTGGCAAGAATAACGTGGTAACGGTTTTTCTCTTGAATGTCTCGTATGTTTTCACCTAATGTATTAGTATGTATCAGGTTTGGTGCTTCAATACCATGCAGAATCATATTCATGATACCAATGACGTAAGCCAAGTTCTTTTTCTCCTTTCCGTAAAAGGTAGATTCTTGTAATGTTTTGAGGTTATTGGTGGTTTTCTCCATACGCTCGTACATGTACTCGTAACCTTCACATAAGAAACCACCAGAGCCTGCTGCACCATCGTAAACAGTTTCTCCTATTTGTGGATCTACAACCTGAATCATGGCTCTAATAAGCGGTCTTGGCGTGTAGTATTGTCCACCATTACGCCCTGCATTCCCCATGTTTTTAATCTTGGTTTCGTACAGGTGGCTTAGCTCATGTTTATCTGAAGTAGAACGGAATGGCAGTTCGTCTGCATAACCTAAAATCTCACGTAAAATATACCCACTTTGGATTTTATTTTTAAGCTCCGAGAAGATTTCACCAATCTTATATTCTATGGTTTGTGCGCTGTCTGCTGTCTGTCTAAATCCTGCTAAATAAGGAAACAGCTTACCATCTACAAACTGCACCAAATCAGGCCCTGTTAAGGCGATATGGTGGTCCAGTTTGCCTTCATCATCTTTAGGCATTGCCCAAGCTTCCCAACGGTACTCCTCGGCTAATATGAAGCTATAATCTTCGCCTCTTAAGCCTGCTTCATCTGCTTTATCTCTTTCTAGTTCATCCAGATATCTCAAGAACATCACCCAAGAGGTTTGCCCTATGTAATCTAACTCACTATCTGCCCCTGAATCTTTATATAGTAGGTCGTCTATATTTTTAAATGTTTGTTCAAAACTCATTGTAGTTTGTTGTCTTTATTATGGAGTTTCCGATGAAATGTATCGTTTGTTAAATTGAATTTTTAAAAATAGGAAATTACGTTTCAATTAAGGAGTTAATATTGAAATAATTTATACCTTATAATTCTATTTTAAAGTAAAAACAAATCATCTATGAAAAAGTTAATTTTAGTATTAATAATATTCCAATCAGTAATTATCTCTGCACAAATTGCTGTTTCAAAGGATCAACTACGCTCAATTTTAGTTGCTAAAAACAATAAAACATACTCAGGTAGAATTGGTCTAACTAAATCATATCCCATTTCAAATTCAAATTCATTTGCTATAATTACTGAAAAAAGAAATATAGATACTAATGCATCAATCGTTTACTTTGACTTTGGACAGGAATCAGGTTTCTTTGAAATTGATTATATTATTGATGAAAACGGCAATAAATTTCAAATATTTTCAGCTGTAGATGCGATGAATTACATGAAAAAGTTAGGATGGAAATACTTGGGAAATAAAGGTTATGAGTACCTACAATATTCACACCATTCATTATCCAAATACATTTTTGAAAATACTGGTGACGCTATAGTTCCAATAATTGAGAATAATTAAAGTAATATATTTAGATATTAGCTAAAAGAAAGGGCAGTTATTCACTGCCCTTTTGTTTTCTTAAGATTACCTATGAAACATATTTCCAAATATATCCTCCACTTTGTTCTCTATCTCCTCGACAAACACGACTGATACATGTCTTTGAAATACCAGAAGCCCTACTTGCTTCCGCCACAGAATTAAAAACTGCTAATTGATTTCCAGAAAGTGTGAATTGCACTACTTTTTTCTTTCTTAAATCCGTATTACATACATAGGGTTCTGTTAAAGTGTAACTCCAGAAATAGCCTTTACAGGTTTTATTTACCCCTAAACAGACATTGTTGATACTTTTTCTACTTGCATTAACGGAAGCTCCCGCCTCTTTAAGAGTATTAAAAGTATTTACGATTTCACCGGATTCTAAATCATATTGATACACAGTTTTTTTGAAACCACCTCCTGAATCGGAGTTATATCCTTGATCTTTTGAGTTATACTCCAAGATATATTCTTTTTCTTTTTGTGCTAACTCATCTGTTGAATTTGCCGAATCAATTTGTGTCCATGTGAAAGATTCAACACCGTATGTCCCTATAGCGTCATGAAACTTATTTGATTCCCCTCTATTTGCCCTTTCTATATGATCAAGCTTTCTTTTATCAAAATAATTTGAAGTAGCTCCCACATATACTTCACCAGTCAGTTCATTTTGAGCTTTGTATATAACATAATCATGATTACAAACCATTCTCTTCCATATTAAGCTTATACATCCCATGGCTATGTCTTATCAACCTTCCATCACTTACCAACTTATTTACATTTTTATGAAGCGTATCTTTGGTCATTATGCTTTTATCAGCATCTACAAAGTATGACGATAACTCCGATGTTTTTATAATCGGACTATCCTGACTATACTGACTTTGAATATAATCATATATAATATCTAAGTTAGTTGTACTAGTTCTACCGTCATATTTATCATTATATAACTCAAATTTATTTTTAATTCCTAAATTTTCAACCCAAGCATTTTCATTGAGCTTATATAAGGTAGCTGTTGTATCATCTTTTTCAATATACTTATTATTAAGCATACACATATAATTACCTCCCATACTAGTTGGAATGTTGGCTAACCCTATAGCGTACTCAAATTCTTGTAAAATAATCCTACTACCTGCAATATTATCTTGTGTCATAGGTGCATTATTACCCTTAGTGTTATGGTGTACAATTATTATAGTAACATCCAAGCCCTCAAAAGCTTCTCGAAATTTTTTAATAAATTTATTCGCAGTGTTACTATCCTCAATCTGACCATTAAACATGTGTGTTAGGCTGTCAATGAATACAACCTCTGCCTCTGATGCAATTACACATTCTCTGATATTCAGCCAGTCTTCTTCCGTAACTATAAATTCAGGAAAACTATAAGGTGAATTCAAATAATTCTCATTAAATAATTCCATTTCAACTTCCGACAACTGAGTAATTTGTCTAGAATTTCTTCTTCCACGAAGCCTGTAACTTTCCTCCAAGTTTATAAATAAGACTTTTTTTGGTTCAGGATCTAATCGAAATCCTAAAAACTCCTTTCTTCCCACGGCCATAGAGATAGCTAAATTTTCAGCCAGTGTCGTTTTGCCTGTTTTTGCCACTCCTGTAATCAAACCTTTAGATCCTTCTGGAATTCCTCTCCAAAGGAACCTTGGTTCTGGTTCATTTTTTACACGATTTATTAAATCAATCCCTTTAATAAATTTCATTTCATTCAATTCTTCATTCAAAGATGTTATATCTTCTTTCATATTTTTAAATTTAAAAATTAACTGCTGGACGAACTATTCCGACAACAAAGTCAGCATAGTCAGATCAGTCAGAACATTTTTCAGCAACTGTTAGGCCGAAATAATTATTTTTATCAAAAATGGTAACAGCTATTTAAACGAAGAAGAAATATAAATGTTCAAATAACTTATATCGAACTGTTTTTTTGGTTTATCATTCATCATTTTCTTCCGCATATTTAACCACAATAAATACAAAGGTACAAAAAATAAACGACAATTCCTAATATTTATTGAATTATTTTCACATAATATGTTAATTTAATCAATATATGATAATTTAAATTCTATTAGTTGTTAATTTTTTATATTATTTATAATCTTTAATTAAGATAAAAGCACTGTAACCGTCTTTTAAATTATCTTGTGAAACTTTTATATCCATTAACCCAAAACTCCCTTAAAACCATCTCTATTTACTGGTTATTCATTCTGTAAAAATTAAAAAAGGAGGCAAATAGAAAATCCTCCTTTTTATTGTACAAATCTTTTTCAGTGGTTTTTTGATAAAGCTGAAACCGTCTCAAAAGCTTGGTATCCAAAATACAGCATAACAGCTATTCATCTAATAGAATATCAAAATAAAAGTGGTAATACAGTTCCTTGTTAATAAGATATACTGTTTTAAGCTCCATGGTTACTTTTACACCTTCAACTAAAACTATTTGTCCTTCCTGCAACCCACCTATACGTTCTAAAACAAGAACTTTAAAAGGACAAAATATTCTTTTGAGTAAGTTGTTCCAAGTAACAATATAAAGCTCTTTAGGGTTGCTGTATTTAAGCATTTCAGCAAGTTCCTTTTCAGTCATTTTAGCTATATAATTAATTAGGTAGGTACCAATTGGGCATTCCGCTTTGTAATGAATTACCCAGATTATTCATAAGCTCATATGTATTTACATTTCTTTCAAAATTATTATCTATGTAACTGCTCTTATTGGCATGTGTAAGCATGTTATATATGTTCCACAAACTAATTGAGCCCTCTCCTAGTCTCCTAAAATTTGGACAACCATAATAATCCTTAACCAGACTATTGATCTGACCATCATTTAATGCAATTGGGAAGACTTGTTTCTGTTCAGATTTGCTCAAATGTTGGTACATCCTAAACTTTCCAATCATGTGAGCAAATTGTTTTTCTGACAATTTAAATCTTCCCATCTTTTCCATAAGCCCTAAATGCTTCTCTCTATTATAACCTGAAAACAATTGTTCCATTTGTAATTCCAAGTCCAAAATTGAACCAATGCGTATTTCATTAGAAAAGCCATCTGTAGAGATACATAAATTGGTGCAAACCCTATTTTGAAACCCTATAAATACTTTAAATTTTTCTAGGGATTTTTTACTGTACAAATTTTCTTGATTGTAAGCTCTAACACCACCTATACATAAATTCAATTCATTTCCATTGATTTTTTGTACTACACTAGGAATCTCAATTAAAAAAGCGCAACGCTCATAATAAATTGTTTTTTCATGTTCTTCTAATTCTTTTGCTGGCTTGCCAATTGCAGAAGGAACACGACCTTTTACTACATGGCTTACTCTAATTTCTGGATTATCAATTTGAAACCCATTAAATAAGTTTTGAGTGACTTCTAAAGCCTTATTTATAAACTCATAATGTGAGATTGTGCTTTCGTTGTCTTTAGAAAAAACTGGTATAATACATTTTTCCTTTAGATGTTTAAGTGTCACTTTTTCTGTATTAGCTTCAATAAAACTACTAGAGGATTTTTGATTTAATTCAACATTATTATGAATCATTCTTTGAGCATTTCGATTAACTATTAGTTCCATCTGTTTTAGTTTTTAAGGGTTCTACAACTTGAGATTCATCAATGATTTGGTTTATGTTTGATTCAATCTCCTCTTTACGTGTTATAATTATTGGTTGAATTTGTTTCTGGATAATGACATATTTGGAATATAATTGTCTTAATCCTTCAATAGAATTACAGGACTCAATTTCTTTTTTAGCTTGTTCAAAAGACAATCCTAAATTGCACCACTGCATTAATTTTCTACCAGTAGCTTGATTTATTACAAATTCTGGTTTGTCCATAAATAGACCTGTTCTATCTTTACTTGCCTTAGCTAGGTGCTTATCATTCACTAACTCAAAATTTACAGTCAATTCGTACTCATAGCCTTCGCGAGTAATTTCTTTTGTGCCATGTTTGACAACTTTTGTACGACCATTTGAACTGGTATCTAATGAATAATCTATTTTGCTCCGAACTGTTGTAATCACATGGCATGATGATTGCAAAATAGCATCGATAAAGGCTTGATGTCTTGGTGACACTTTTGCCCAATCTTGAAAACGACCTCCTAATTGCTCATGAATTTGTAAACAACCACCTTTACCTTGCCATTCGTGGGTTATGGAGTCGACTATTATCACTTCCATAGAGGCTTTTTCGCACGTTTTAATAGCTTCAATATACCTTTCTGGTGTATATGGTTCATTTAAAGACAAGACATTATAATCTCCTAGATGTGAGTATAAACTTGCACTGTTATTTTCAGTATCAATAATGGCTATTTTAGTCCAATCGTTGGTAATGCCGTGTCCAAGTAATAAAGCTGAGTAAGTTTTACCAAATCCGCTTGCGCCTGACATCCCAAGTCTCAATTTTACTTGATGTCTTTTTGCTTGTTGTAATTTCATAATTTTTAATTTTATACGTTATAATTATTTTTATTATTGATTGTTTGACAAAAAAAAAGAGCCTCATTTCTGAAGCTCTCCTTTTCCAATAATTGTTTGGTTATTCAACCAGTTCCTGATTAACAACATGATCTTTAATGATCGCTTCCTCATCGGATAAATATTCATTGCGATGTGAAAGTGTAACCATTTCTCCTGTTTCAGGAATAACATATTCGTAAGGTGTTGTTGTAACCTTTTGAATTCTGCCAGGCAATTCTGTCCCTATTAACTGTTTACATGTCTCTTCACTGAAAGTACATGCTACTCGTGCTGTTTTGGCAGTAAAGTAATTTTTGTTTGTTGTCTTACTTTTAACAACTTCTAATCCACCTTGCACAATTAATGCATGGAATTCCGTCCCATCACCTTCTCTCTGATAGGTTTTGTAATCTACAATCGTAACCATAGTTCTAAAAATTTAAGATTAATTTATACACGGGGCTATCCCGCAAATCCTAAAAAGAGTGGGGGCTGATGTTTTGATTATCAAATACTTACATTAATAAAGTGTAAAAAAAATTTGGTTAAAAAAAATTTTTACTGTTTGGTAAGGTTAAAAAACATTTGACTAGAATAATCATCAGAAACCATAAGATTTAGTTCTTCTTGATCGCTAATATAAAAGGTAAGTGTGGTATTTGTTTCATTCTCTAAATGGTCTGGCAAACATTCATACACTCCAATCCATCTACCTTCAATTTCTGCATATTCACTTCTATTAATCACTCTATAAATAAGCAATTTTTGAGGTATTCTTGGGTCTTGAATAACTATTCTTCCATCTTTAGCATCAGCTTCAATAAATATAGCAATATTGAATTTGGTTTCTTCTCTAAAATTATTTTCAACATACTCGTTATCCTCATAGCTAGTTTTAAAGCTCATATAATCGCCATTAAAAGACTGACTATATGCTTCCAAAGAAAAAATAAACAACAAAATGAGAATAATTGATTTCATGCTTTTAATTTTAATCCCAGAGCTTTCCAAAATGTATAAATTGAAGTGACATATTTTTACATTGAGGACATTTATAAGTTCCATCATGTAATACATTTAAAAAGCTTCTAGACACAATATTCTTTCCTACTTTGCCTATGTTTGTTTTATTATAGGGGGATACTTTCTGTGAATTACAATTTGGGCAAGTAAGCTTTTCTGCTTTTAAATTACCTTCAACCATATCGTTACAATCCTCACAAAAACAAGGAAAATATTCAGTAGTTGTGAAATTCATCATACCACCTCCTATTAAAATTTTCTTGTGGTAACCACATTTACAAATTGCTTTTACTTCAGCTCCCATATTATAGGTTTAAAATGGCATACCATCTGTCCTAGGTGGTATATTTTTACACTCTTCAACTCTAAAAAAAGTTTCACTTTCTTGATGAAACACATATCTAAAAATAAATTCATCTGTTACTGGATGATGAAAGCTATATGCATTAGCAGAAGAATAACAGAACTTACAAGTTGATGGTTTTACAGTAAGTCCATAGATGCCTTTTGATTTAAAATTATAAATAATTTGGCTTAATTCCGCTATAAACTCCTGTTTGTCATTGTGGCTGTAACTTGGACTTTCATATAACATATTTAGATGTTCCGTATTAAGCTCGCAAAAAGATTTAACTACTATTTTTTCAATTACTTCAAGTGTTTTCATTGAGTCGCTAATGCCCATATATTATATTATCAAAACTATTTTCATCAAGGTCATTATCACTTAGATTTCTGAATGCTTCTATAGATTTATGAGCCATTTGGACAAATTGTTCAGGTATACGAGTTGATTCTGAGTTATTAAACCTCTCCCAAGAAGCTAAAAAACTAGCTTTAGATTTTTCTGTTTCATTTTTTTTAAGATATTCTAATCCTTGATTGTAATAATACCTTATTTCTTGTATTTCAATCATTTTATATATTTATTAGTAAAATTAATAATGATGATATAAAAAATCCTAAAACCATTATACTAAAACAGCCACCTCCTTTCTTAACATAACCTTTTTTTAATGCTAAATATTCTTCTTTGTAAAAATGAGTCATTGTTAATCCATAAATTAGCTTATTCCATTCTTCTTCACTTAAATCATGATTAATAAATTCAGAATCTGTTTGCACTTTAATTTTCAAACCAAGCATTGTTACTATTCTAAAATTAACCATGCCATTTGGCAACCTTACTAATTCATAATAATCAAATCCTTTTTTGAAGTTTTTAAGAGGTATAAAATATGATAGTATTTTAGAATCATTAGAAGCTAAAACAGGTCTCTTATCAGCAATGAAAAACATTAGTGCTGACATATAGTTTTGGTATTCAGTTTGTAATTTCATGAAAGTTAAATTTAATATTAGAAAATGTTGGAATTTCAACATACTTATTTGTGTACGGATTCAAAACCGATTTGTAATAACTTAAAACCAAAATATTTTGGTTCATTGTTCCTCTCCAGCAATCATAAAATGATGGATTAATGTTGTCAGATTTAATTGATTCTTCATCTTCAGGTAAAAAATACTTTACTTCAATAGAATATCCTGAAATCTCATACTTTGTTATTTGACTAAATTCATCATAGTCCGTATATAACATAAAGTCATTAATCTCATCCTCACTAGGATGGTATGGACTAATATCATGTGGGATACACCAGACTAAACCATAATCATTAAAAAGAAAGGTGTAGTGAAATTCATAATTAGTTTGAAGTTTCTCAATATATTTTGTAAAACTTGCTGTATAATATCCATTAGTGTTTATTATACTTTTAGTTTTAACTTTTGGTGGTATTGCATCTTTTGGTTTCCAATAATAATCTTTTGCTATTGTTGATGCTTTCAAAAAAATCATTTTCGCTTTAAAATCACTAATTTGATAGTAATAATGCTTAATTATATCTTCTAATGCTATATCTTCATATTCATTTATAGTATCCATTAAAAGTATATAGCCCATAGGGCTATCATTCAAAATTGAAGTATTAAAAATATTATTAGAGACATAAGATATAATGTCATTTGAAATGATTTTTGTGATTTTTTCTTCAAATACATCTGAAGATGATTTTTTTTTAATTAATTCATCTTCTTCTTGATAAAAATCTCTTAAATAATTTTTATCTAAAAACCCTTCATCTGGATAGTTTTCGCAATCATCCATATACTCTTCATCTGGATAATTACTATAAAATGAATCTTTAAATGAACAATCTTCTTTTTCCTCACTATACCCAGAAGCTAATTGAATTAATTCAACCCATTCTTTTACCTCATCAATATATTCAGCATAAAAAATTCCATCCTCTTCATTTTTGATAATTTTTATAACACTTCCTATTTTAAAAATGTTTTTATTTTTTAAAAAATATTCTTCCTTTAAGTAAGCAACTATAAATACGGCTTCTCTAATATAGTAACTCGTTCTGACTTTAACTTTTAAATAGTTTAAAAACTTCTCTGAACATTGATCATAGTCTTCTTCTGAGTATCCTGCAATACTAATTTCGTTTATAAAACCATACAATATATTATCATTCATGAGAAGTATTTAATTATAAAGATAAACATTTTGTAGTATTTTAAGGTTACAGTATTTAATCTTTCATATTGGATTTTTACCTAATGGTACAATTGTCTGATGAAAGATTAGAAAAATTAAAAACTTCAGTTCCAAAAAAGATAGGAGAAAGAGTTAAAACTTTAAGAAAACAAAAAGGTCTCACTCAAAC
>Ga0079224_100007745_pt1 | contig 14450 bp, 11 predicted proteins | sample Stecom2015_FD_80414 | JGI IMG/M metagenome (GOLD analysis project Ga0079224, IMG submission 80414) | Agricultural soil microbial communities from Utah to study Nitrogen management - Steer compost 2015 | ecosystem: Environmental > Terrestrial > Soil > Agricultural land | place: USA: Utah...
CCGATGATGCCGGCATCCTGGACAGCGTGCCAGCGGGCGCGAGCGTGATACTCGGCGCGCACGTGAGCGGTTCGCTGAGGGCCTGGGCCGCTTCAGACAGTGCGCGCGCACTTGCCACTGCCATGGTTCGTGATTCGCTGCACGTGAGGCGTGTGCTAGTACTTGGAATGGCGGGCTGGGAGTCCAGGTTCGTTACGGTTGCCCTGGAAGAAGCCGGCTGGAACGTGGACGCCCGGCTCGGCGTGTCACCCACCGCCACCGTGGCGCAAGGGGTGATTCGCCCGGATACTGCGCGGCATTCCGCCGTCGTGGTGCTCGACTCCAGTGCGGCGCCCTACTCGAATGCCATCGCTGATTATGCGCGGAGCGGCGGCGGTGTGATTCTGCTGCCTGACGCGCTTTCACTCCGTGCATTGAGGTCGGTCGCTCCGGGCGGACGTGGCGGCCTGATGTCGGCGGAGGATGGCATGCTCGCGTCGCCTGAACCAAGGCACGGTTTGCCGATGGTGCCGATCGTTGGCGTTCGGGATGACAGCTTCATACTGGAAGATCGAGATGGAGCAGCGGCTGTTGCGATCAGGCGTACGGGCGCGGGTCGCGTGCTGCAGACCGGCTACCAGGAGAGTTGGCGCTGGCGTCTTGCGGGAGGCGAGGGTGCGCCGGTGGCTCACCGCGCATGGTGGTCTTCCCTGGTGCAATCGGTGGCGTATGCACCGTCGTCAGGCAGTGCCGTGAGCCAGCCATGGACGCATGCCGACGAAACGCCTGTGGCCGCACTCCTCGCCACGATAGGCCCACCTGACGAGAGCGCACCCCTGCAGGAGGCAGATACCATCGAGAGCCGCGGCATTTTTCGCTGGTGGCTTTTCGGCATTGCGATTCTGGCTCTTCTCGCGGAGTGGGCCTCACGGCGATTCCGCGGACTGGCATGACGGTAATGTCCGTAGCCCTCATTTCGCATAGCGACTGCGGAGCGCACGATACCGGGTGGGGCCACCCCGAGCATGTCGGACGGTTGCGTGCAGTAATGCGTGCAGTTCGGGATGATCCAGAGCTGTTCATGCGGCTGGAGCACCTGGGCGGCCGACACGCAACGCTGGATGAATGCCGGATTGGCCATCAGGATGAATATCTGGCCATGCTGCAGGAACTGGCTCGAGAGGGCGGCGGCAGGCTGGACAACGAGACCGTGGTGAGTACCGGCTCGTGGGATGCGGCCACGGCGTCTCTGGGCTGTGTTATCGAAGCAGTGGAGCGGGTGGCAGATGGAACCGTTCGCAGGGCACTCTGTGCGGTGCGGCCGCCAGGTCACCACGCACTGCCCGATCTCGGAATGGGGTTCTGCCTGCTTGGGAACGTTGGCATAGCCGCGCTCGCCGCACGTTCGATGCATGGCATGGACCGTGTGCTCGTGGTGGATTGGGACGTGCATCACGGCAATGGTACCCAGGCGATGGTGGAACACGATCCGGGCATCCGCTACGTGTCTATGCACCAGTGGTTGCTCTTCCCGGGCACTGGCGCTGCCGAGGATCGGGGTGCATGTGAGAACGTGTGGAATGTGCCGCTGCGCGGGGGCCTGCGCCCGATGGAGTACCTGCGGGCACTGGAAGAGGGTCTCACCAGGGCTACGCTTGACTGGACGCCGGATCTGGTGCTGGTTTCGGCAGGATTCGACTGCCTGGCCGGAGATCCCCTGGGCGGCTTCACTCTCCGATTGGAGGATGTAGACACGCTGACCCGCATTGTGACCGAGCGATCGGCTGACTGGTGTGGAGGGCGCGTGGTGAGCGTGCTGGAGGGCGGCTACGTACCGGATGCGCTAGGCAGCGCATGCGCCATTCACCTGCGTACGCTGCTCGATGGCTGAGGACGTTGCAGGTGAGGGAGTGCCGCCTGAGACGCCTTTACGGGTGCCGCCGGTGCCCGGAGTGCTGCGTCTTGCGCAGCGATCCGTGCTGGGCCGCTGGCGAGCCACACCGGACGATCTCTATCGCGAGATAGCCGCGCTCGTGGAGGCACGGCCGGGGCGTGAGGTGCTGGTATCTGCCTGCGGCGATGGTTCCACGGTGGAGTGGCTGGCGACGCGCACCGGTGCGTCCGTTACCGGGGTGGACCAGGACGCCGCTGCCATCGAGGCGGCTGACAGGCGCATTCGTGAACTGGCTGCGCGTGGCGACGGGCTGCGTCTGCCGGTCACATTCCAGCAGGGGGCGCCCGATGACCTTCCGCACGAGGATGAGGTTTTTGACGCTGCCGTTGGCGAGCCCGGAATTGCCGCCGTGGAAGGGCCGGCGCACTCGATTGCCGAATTGGCGCGTGTGGTGAAGCCAATGGGAGTGGTGGTGCTGCTCCAGCTTACGTGGTCGTCAGACATTCCCGCTGGTGCGCGAGAGGCCGTGGTGGAGAGGCTCGGGTTGCGTCCGCACCTGCTGGTGGAGTGGAAGCAGATGCTGCGGGACGCGGGGCTGGTTGACATTCAGGTACAGGACTGGACACGCCCTCCGGTGCAGGACGAGGAAGAAGACGCGCTCGGCTGGCGCGACAGGATGCGTATCGTGAGCAGGGCGTGGAAGTCTGCGGGCTGGAAGGCTGCGCGCGATGCGGTTCAGCAGGAGGAAGACCTGTTGCGCGAACTTTCGCGTGAGCGGGCGCTCGGCTTTCAGCTGCTGCGAGGGGTGAAGTGGCCGCGTGAGCCAGAGGAGCGCGACGCACTGTGACCGTTGCGGCAGCGAACGGTTCGGCGGTTGCCACAAGGCTGACGGAGGTTGCGGCAAGCATCGAGCGATACGGCAACGCGTGGCCGGTCGTCATTCTGTGGTGGCACGATGCGCCGGGGTTGGAGAGGAAGCAGCCGTCCACGGTGGCAACCGCTTACTGCACCGAGTAACGATCGGAGACTGATTTGTTCTGTCCGCAATGTGGAACCTGGAGCCGCGCGCGTGCGGTGCGTTGTACGCGGTGCGACTCCGTGCTGCCGGAGCTGCCCGATACTCCGGGAGAGCAGCCGGACGAGGAACTCACGAACCTCCGGCGGATGACGGGCAACCGCTATCGTGTTATCAGGCGTATAGGTGGCGGCGGAATGGCGAATGTGTACCACGCCATTCACCATCAGCTGGGTCGTCCGCTGGCGTTGAAGGTGTTGCATGCGCACCTGGCGAAGGAAGACGAAATGCGGGAGCGCTTCCGTCGTGAGGCGGAGGCTGCTGCGCGGCTGGTGCATCCGCACATCTGCGGTATCCTGGACTTCGGTGCGTCGCCAGAGGGAGTGTACATCGTTATGCCCTTCCTGCCCGGGGGGTCGCTTGCGGACGAACTTGCGCGCGATCGCGTGGTGGAGCCGAGGCGCGCTGCGGTAGTTGCAGCTCAGATGGCCGTGGCGCTGGACTACGCTCACCGGCGCGGCATCGTACACCGTGACGTGAAGCCGGATAACGTACTCTTCGACGAGGACGGTTACGCGCTCATCACGGACTTCGGGATTGCAACCGCGCGCTTTCATGCGCGCCTTACGGGTACCGGGCGTGCGATGGGAACGCCCCACTACATGTCTCCCGAGCAAGCCATGGGGCGACTGGTGGACGGCCGGAGCGACGTGTACGCCGTGGGGGTTGTTCTGTACGAAACGCTGGTAGGCTTTCCGCCATTCGATGGCGCCGATGCGTATTCCGTTAGCTACAAGCAGGTGCATGAGCAGCCGGTAGCGCTCGAGACGATTGATTCGCGAATCGAGCCCGGCCTTGCTGCCATCGTTGCGCGGGCACTGGCGAAGGATCCGGATGCGCGCTACCAGCGAGGGCAGGACCTGGCAGAAGCACTCATCGGCTACCTGGGGGAGTCCGGCGTGGCGGGTGATTCCCGCAGTGCATGGCTGGCGCTGCGCCCGGTAACGCCCGCGGGAGGAGCGGCAGGCCGCTGAGGTCGCTAGCTTGCGTCGTTCGTTCGATGCATCACCCTACGCAGTATCTTGCACCCGTGGTCGCGTTCAGTGGCTGAAGCCGGGAGCCTGCACCGATAACACAGCGCGCCGGCCACCAGGGCTGTTCCTCACTCGCTTGTTCTCCAAACCCTTTCGCGCGGCTTTGCCTGCCTCTCGAGTCCCATGTCGCAAACCCTGCAGCTCTCACATCAGTTTCTCAACCTGAATACGCGTCATCCTTTCGTTATCGCCAGGGGCGGTTCGAGCGGATGGAAAACCGTGTGGGTGAAGGTTCGTGACAACGACGGCGTGGAAGGATGGGGCGAGGCCGCACCGAATCGTTTCTACGGCGAAACCGCTGAGAGTGTAGTGGTGGCGCTGGAGGTGCTGCGGCCGCTCATCGAAGAGCTGGACCCGTTCGACCTGGAAGGTGCCGAGCAGGCGATGGAGAAGGCGCTACGGTACAACGCGAGCGCGCGCAGTGCCGTAAGCGCGGCGCTGCACGACCTCGTGGCAAAGCGACTCGGCGTACCTCTGTACAGGCTGCTGGGGCTGAATCCGGCAGCGTCTCCGCGTTCGAGCTACACCATAGGCATCGCCGATGACGACACGCTTCGCCAGCGTGTGGAGGAAGCTGCGGACTATCCCATTCTCAAGGTGAAGCTGGGAACGGATCGCGATCGGGACATTCTGCACATCATTCGAAAGGCTGCGCCGAACAAGGTGCTGCGCGTGGACGCCAACGCTGCCTGGACTCCGCGTCAGGCCGTGCGCATGGCGGAGATCCTCCACGACTATGACGTGGAGTTCCTGGAGCAGCCGCTCCAGGCGCATGACATCGAGGGGCTGCGCTTCGTTCGCGAGCGGAGCCCGCTGCCGATCATAGCAGACGAGTCCTGCCTCACGAGCAAGGACGTCGCTCGTCTGGTGGGAGTGGTGGACGGCGTGAACCTGAAGCTCGCCAAGTGCGGCGGTCTTCGCGAGGCGGTTCGCATCGTGACGACAGCCCGATCGCACGGAATGCTCGTGATGGCCGGCTGCATGATCGAGAGCTCGCTGGGGATCGGTGCGGTAGCGCACATGGCGCCGTTGCTCGATTTCGCAGACCTGGACGGAGCGGCCCTGCTGGCGAACGATCCGTTCACCGGTGTGAGCATCGCCGAGGGCCGGATCAGCGTCTCGGACGCCCCGGGAATCGGCGTCACTCCCAACTGAGCCGTGCTGCTGTGGGAGCTCTCGTTGACGTAGCACTCCCGGTACCGCTCTTTCGCACCTTTACGTACGCCATTCCCGAGGTGCTTGCTGCGAATGTTGCAGCGGGTACCCGGGTTGTGGTTCCGTTTCGCCGCGACAAGCTGGTTGGGATTGTCATGGGCCCGGCCGATCCGGAATCCGCCGCACGCATCAAGCCGCGCGACATACTCTCGCTGCCGGACGCGGAACCGGTGCTCGACGGGCACATGCTGGAGCTGGCCAAGTGGATGTCCGCTTACTATGCCGCGCCACTCGGCCTCGTGCTGCGCAGCATCCTGCCGGCGGTGCTCTCGGGCGCGGCACAGCCCAACCCTTCGCAGCGCACGCGGCGTGTGGCAACCATCGTGGAGGCCATTCCGTCGCTGATGCTGCGCGACGAGACGTTCGGACGAGCGAAGCAGCAGCGCGCGCTCTACGAGTTGATCGAGTCATTCGGCGGACGAGCCGCTGTGGATCATCTGCTGGAGCAGCTCAGCTTCTCGCCTTCGGTGCTCAAGGCTTTGGAGAAGCGCGGGCTGGTGGAGGTGGCGAGCGAGGTGGTATCCCGCGACCCGTTCGTGAATCGGAATCCGGGTGCCGAGCACACCCACGAGCCCAGTAAGGCGCAGGGCACTGCGATCGATGCCATTCGTCAGGCCGAACCTGGAGCCACGTTCCTGCTGCACGGCATTACCGGAAGCGGCAAGACACTCGTGTACCTGGAGGTGCTGCGAGACATCGTGCTGCGTCGCGGAAAGGGCGCAATAGTTCTCGTTCCGGAAATCGCCCTCACGCCGCAGACGGTGGACAGGTTCCGCTCGGTGTTCGGTGATCGGGTTGCAGTGCTGCACTCGGCGCTTTCGGATGGCGAGCGCTACGATGCGTGGCTTGCACTCGAGCGTGGAGAGCGGCAGATCGCCGTAGGTGCGCGCTCTGCCATCTTTGCGCCGGTGCGCAACCTTGGCGCCGTGATCGTGGACGAGGAGCACGAGTCCAGCTACAAGCAGAGCGATGCGCCGCGGTACCACGCTCGTGAGGTGGCGGTGGTTCGCTCGCGGCTCGCGGGTGCCGTGTGCGTGCTTGGCTCCGCAACGCCGAGTCTCGAGAGCTGGGTGCGTGTGCAGCGCGGAAAGTTCCAGCGCCTCGTGCTTCCGGATCGAGCAGGACTGGCGAAGCTGCCCGTCATGGAGGTACTGGACCTGCGCGCCTCACGAGCAGAAGCGCGAAAGCAGGCGCAGCGCACGGGCTTTGCCGATGCCGCATTCCAGGCTGTGATCGCCCCGGAACTGGAGCATGCAATTGCAGACCGGCTTGGTAAGGGCGAGCAGACCATCCTGCTTCTGAACCGTCGCGGCTATGCGTCGTTCATGCAATGTCGCGACTGCGGCAACGTGTCTGCCTGTCCCAACTGCTCGATCAGCCTCACGTATCACAGGCTGCCTGAGCGCCTGGTGTGCCACTACTGCCAGTACCAGGAGCAGCCTGACGACAAGTGCCCCAGGTGTTCGGGCAGCACGATGCGGCAGCGCGGTCTCGGAACACAGCAGGTGGAACGGCTGGTGAGCGAACGCTATGCAAGCGCACGTATTGCGCGCATGGACGTGGATACCACGAGCGGCAAGTGGGCGCACGCCGAGATCCTCGACCGTGTTGGCCGCGGTGAGGTAGACATCCTGCTGGGAACGCAGATGATTGCGAAGGGACTGGACTTCCCCAACGTCACACTGGTGGGTGTGGTGGATGCGGATGTCGGCATCAACCTGCCGGATTTTCGTGCGTCGGAGCGTTGCTTTCAGCTGTTGGCCCAGGTGGCGGGAAGGGCAGGGCGCGGAGCGAAGGGCGGGCGGGTGATCATCCAGACGCGCACCCCCGATCATCACGCCGTGCGTTATGCCGTGAGTCACGACTACCACGCGTTCGTGGAGGAGGAGCTTCGCGGAAGGGAGTCACCCAGGTATCCGCCGTACACGAAGCTGACGAATGTGGTGGTGAGTGGAACGTCGGAAAGCGCTACGGCGCAGCTTGCGGGTGAGGCTGCCGACTGGCTGCGCGATCTCGTGAAGCAGCGTGCCGCGGGCAGGATGGAGGTGGTTGGCGCCGCTCCTTGCGCGCTGGAGCGAATCAAGAACCGCTGGCGCTGGCACATGCTGCTCAGAACGGACGACGCGAAGCTGCTGAGCCGAGTATCGCGCTACCTGCTGGAGCGATTCGACGTACCGCGGAGGGCAGGATTGCGGGTAATCGTGGACCGGGACCCCGTGTCACTGCTCTGACCGTGTGGCGGGCGGGGTGGGCGCCGCTTGAAGCAAACCTTCCCTGCGGCGATGTTTAGGCGTGTCCAACTACACCCCTCCCGACTTCTCGGCGCCTGCACTCGATGGCGCGCCCGACGCTCGCTTTCAACCCGCACCGTCGGACGGCGTACTGCCTGAAGGCTTTTTCACTACAACGAACCTGCCTACGTACGTCCGTGTGGATGGCAGGTGGATCATGCCACGCGAGCCGCGGATGGATGCCGCGATCGTGCTGGACAGTGCCGGCGAACTGTGGGCGCGCGAGGGACGCCGCGTAAGCGCGGGCGAGCTGGTGGCCATGGGAATGCGCGAGGATGGCGGAGAAGGGATCTTCGTGCATTCGCGCGGGTTCGTGGAAGTCGCAACGGGCGGAGCCGAAGGTGGTGAAGAGTTCCGCTTCATGACCAGTTCGGTTTCCCGCGAGAAGCCGATTGATTACGGAGTGATGGCGCGGCTGCTCCTGGAGCAGCGTGATGCGGGCGGCTATACGGTGTGGGTGACGGGTCCGGCACTGGTGCATTCGCGGGCTCGGGATGACATGGTGTGGTTCATCGAGCAGGGGTTTGTGGGAGCGTTGCTGGCAGGTAACGCGGTGGCCGTTCACGACATCGAAGCGTCCATATTCGGTACGACGCTCGGGATGACCGGCACAGGTGAGGCATCCAGCGGAGGACACGGGCTTCACATGCGCGCGATCAATGCCGTGCGTGCTGCCGGTTCGATTGCCGCCGCGGTGGAGCAGGGGGTGGTGACTGACGGAATCATGCACGCATGCGTCAGGCACGGCATTCCGTTCGTGCTGTGCGGCTCCATTCGGGACGACGGTCCGCTTCCCGACGTTGTGACTGATGCCATTGCCGCGCAGAATGCGATGCGTGACCACACCAGGCGTGCCACGATGGTTGTGCTCGTAGCTACCGCGCTCCACGCAATTGCGACAGGAAACATGCTGCCGGCGTTCTACGATGCGGGCAACGGCGATCTGCGCGAACTGCCCACCATCTGTGTGGATTCTTCGGAGTTCGTGGTGAGCAAGCTGAAGGACCGCGGAACGCACCAGGCGTACGGGGTGGTGACGAATGCGCAGGACTTCATGCACATCCTGCGTTTGTACGTGGAGCGGGAGACAGCCTCACGATCGCTTGCAGGTTCCCCGGCCGGGGAGGCACGATGAGCGCAGAAGTGATCACGGAAACGCAGCAGCGATTTCTGCGGGCGATTCTGGAGCAGATTCCGCTCGAGCGAATGGCTGAGCTGCACCGGTTTGCCCCGATTCGACAGGGTGGGAGCGAGACGGGGCTGGCGGTATTTGCCACGTGGCCGCAGGAACCGAGCGTGGAGGGCGTTGCGGACGTCGCGGAACCGGAGGTGGATTCTGCGACGAATGACGTGGAATCCGCCGACACACCGGCCAGGCCGGCTCGCGTCAGGCATACCGTGTACACCGCCCGCTATCACCTCGTGCTCAAGGGCCCGGATCGCGGCAGCTGGGCGCTGGATATCCGGGAGGAGGCCGACGCCCCGCTCGTCACTGTGGATGCCGTAGTGCGCGGAGTTCAGCGACGCACCGGCGACATGGCAGAGGTGGAACGGATGACTCCCGAACAGCTTGCAGTGGCAGTCAGTAACACTCCATGGCAGGGGAGTGAATAGGCTGCGCTCCGGCCATCGTCAGGTGGCCATACCGTGTTCCTGTGCTGTATCGGCTGCCTTCCGTGACTCTCTGCCTGTGCCTCCACGCATGACGGTGGAATAGAGGTCCCGTGCGTCCTCCAGCTTCACGCCTGCCAGGTCAATCGTGGGAGGCGTGAGAAGGAAGGGCCACACCTGGTCACCTCCAAGTGAGCCGTGGGCTCCCACCTGGTCATCGAAGCTGACGATCGTGTAGCCGTCATACGCACCGAAGAGTACCATGTCTCCGGCGTTGTGCTGCTTCACGAGCGACTCGAGCGCGCGTATGGCAACCGGCTCCGTTCCGTACATCTCGAGCGGATTGGAACCCTCGCTCACCGTAAGCTGTCCATCACTCACACGGGCACGGCCATTCTCCGACGACACATGAACGGAGCCGTCTGCATCCAGCATTGCCACGAGCCCGATGGCGTCATGCGCGAGCAGTGACTCGTACAGATGGCGCCGGCGCGGACTGGCAAGAACATCCTGCACCGTGAGGCGATTGCTGTCTTCGGCGAAGTACACGAGTGCCAGGCAGGAGCTGTAGGTGATCACCACATCGTGATGCGCAGCCACCAGATACTTCTCCGGCATGATGATCTCGCGAATGCCGTAGTGCTGCCGCCACCACGCTGCGAGGCCGGAAAGCCTGCTCCGCAACATCTTGCGGCGCGGCGGCATCACAGCGCGAACCGTGTCCATCACGCGCGGGCCCATGTCGGCGTACTCGCCGGCTTCACCGTAGCTCTCCACGGCGCGCCACTCCTGCGTACCTCCCACCGGCGGTGCGCGATCCAGCATAGTCTGTATGGTCCTGCCTAGCGACTCGCGAAAGAGTACCCGGTAGCTCTGTGCCGGCGTCATGCCGTGATCCGAGAGAATCACCAGGTCGTAGTCACGTCGCTCGGACAGACGAACCATTCGCCAGATCTCGCGAATGCGTGCATCGGTGCGCCGGAGGTCGCTCAGCGTATGGCGGCTGGTTGGTCCGAAGTGATGCGCGAGCTCATCGTGCTGCATGTACGTGCTGTAAATCACCGGCACGCCGAGGTAGATATCCAGCAGTATGGCCATCGTCTGGAGCTCGCGCACGACAACGTTGCTCAGGATCCTGACGAACGGAAATATTCCCTCGGCATGAGTGATACGCCGGCGACCCAGCTCGGCGCGAAACCGGGCCCACTCTTCCAGAAGCCATTCTGCGGACGCCTGAAAGGCCATGCGGAGAACGCGGATCGGATGGAGCAGAATGAGCACGGCCATGCGAGTTCCGCCAAGTCGCGCGTACACGGAGGTTTTCTCGCGTGTTGCGACGGTGAATGCAACTGTATCGGCGTCGCCATCGAGCAGGTTCACATAGCTGGAGCCTCCGGCAAGCGCGCCGGGTGTGTGCAGCCTGTCGCGAATGTATTGCACACCCTGCGGCGCGTTACAGGTAACCACGCGCTGTTCGTCCTTCAGGTAGAAGCGGAAGGCGGGTATTCCGGCGTTCTCGCCGTGAAAGATCCCTGCCTGGCAGTACGGAGTGGCGGAGGGAAGGCCGCAGAACCAGCGCCGGAGCTTGTATCCGTGCCGGTCCATGAGTCGGCTGATGGTGGGGCAGTAGCCCATGTCGAGCGCGCGCCGGAGATCCGCATGCGAAAGCGCATCGATCTGGAGCACTATCAGGCCTCTTATTCCATCCGGGACGTGCGCCTCGCGGCGAAACAGCCGATATTTCAGCGCGTAGTACCAGCGAAGGAGCCGACGAGCCGCGGGCGGTATGCGGTCGCGTCGCTCCGCGCCTGACCACGACTGGGGCGCATCCGGCGCATCCGGCGCATGATCGGGCGACTCGCGAGGTGCAATCGGACTCGCAATGGACACGTCACTTTCCATCGGTTTCGGCATCGCTTTCAGTGCGGGCCTGCTGTCGTTCCTCTCGCCATGCGTGCTGCCTCTGGTTCCGAGCTATGTCACGTTCATAACGGGGCTGAGCCTCGATGACGTGCAGCGGTCACGGCGTACTGCGCTGGTGCACGCCCTGCTCTTCATACTGGGCTTCTCGCTGATATTCATCGCTCTCGGAGCAACCGCAACCCTGCTGGGGCGTGTGCTGCTTACGTATCGGGAATGGATAACGCGAATCGGTGGTGCGCTGGTAATCGTGTTCGGATTGTATCTGCTCGGCGTTTTCAACCTGGGCATTCTAACTCGCGAGCGCAGGGTGCACCTGGCGGACAAGCCTATCGGCTACCTGGGTACGGTACTGGTGGGAATAGCATTCGGCGCAGGGTGGACGCCATGCATCGGGCCCATACTCGGCTCCATACTGGCGTACAGCACGTCCCAGGCCGACGTAAAGCAGGGGGTGCTGCTCCTGGGTGCGTACTCGCTGGGGCTTGCCGTGCCCTTCTTCCTGGCGGCGATCGCCGTGGAGCGCTTCCTCGGCGTATTCGGCTGGCTCAGGAAGCACATGGGAACGGTGAACCGGATTGCGGGAATCCTGCTGATCGTGGTGGGAATCCTGATGGTCACGGACTACTTCACGATCATGGCGTCCAAGCTTCAGTCGCTCACCCCGGAGGCCATCCGCTCGCGCATCTGAGGCATTGAACACGCTCCTGGCGTGCGAGGCAACTGGCGACACCTGGGCGTGTAACGCAGAATGGCGTGAAGCGAACGCGCACGGCAGCTGACTCGAACGGGACGCGTGAGGCAGCCGATGAGGATCAGGTGTGCGATATCGCGCTTTCAGGCGTCGCCCGCCTCACGCGCCTCCGCCATCCAGCCGTTCACGTTGGCCATGAGTTCGCGTGCCGGTACGGGTTTCAGCAACACCTCACGACATCCGGCCTCGAGGCACTTCTTTCTGAGGCCGGGGTCATCGTGACCCGTCAGGGCAACGGTTATGGGCTTGCGGGCCGCCGTGCCCGCGTACTCACGCAGGGCGTCCAGTCCGCTGCCATCGGGCAGTGTCAGGTCCAGCAGCACGAGCACTGGCAACCGCTCCCGAACCTGCGCAATAGTGTCTGCAACGGTTCCGGCGGTGACAACGTCATGGCCGCCGGACTCCAGCAGAACGCGCATCGCGTCTACAACAAGGGAGTTGTCCTCCACTACGAGAACCACGCTCATGCCAACTTCACCTCAGCCCGTACGCTCGGCAGGCACGGTGAAGTAGAAGCGGCTGCCGCTTCCGAGTTCGCTCTCCACCCAGAGGCGTCCGCCATGCAGCTCCACGAAGCGCCTGGCAATCGTCAGGCCGAGCCCCGTGCCGTGATGCCGGCGAGACGGCGAGGAGTCCACCTGCGCAAATTCCATGAAGATCAGCTTGTGATTCTCCGGAGCTATGCCGATGCCGGTGTCTCCAACTTCAAAGCGAACTTCGCGGTGGGAATCCGTTGTCCACGGCTGTGCATGCACCCACACTCGGCCGCCTGGCGGCGTAAACGCTATTGCATTGCCGATCAGGTTGGAGAGCACGTGTGTAAGCTTCTCGCGGTCGGCTTCGACTATCGGCACGTCGTCGGACATGTCAACCTGAAAGGTTACGCCCTTCCTGGCGCATAGCGGCTCGTTCAACTCGCGCGCCAGGCGAAGCAGGTCGTCTACCCGTACCGGCACGCAGTCGAGTGCCATCTGATTGGCGGCCCCGCGAGCGTAGGTGAGAATCTCGCTCACCATGCCAAGCAGCTGGCGACCGCCGTTTATGATGCCGTGCAGGCTGTCCAGCTGACGGTCCGTCACGGGACCGAGCATGCCGTCCCGAAGGATTTCCGCGTGGGTGATTATGGCTGTGAGCGGCGTGCGGAGGTCGTGCGAAATGTTGGAGAGAAACTGTGTTTTCAGCTCATCGCGCGCTTTCAGGTCTGCGATGAGTGTGGTTGCATCGCGCAACCGTGCCTCGAGTGCGTTGAGATCAGCCTCGGGAAGGCTCTGGGGTGTGTCCAGTTCAGGCATGTCCTTTCAACCTACCGCACCGGCGTAATGGCGGCCAGCATATCACGGCTCGGGAGCGCCGGTTAGCGCCTGCCGGCACCGCGTGAACCAGGAAAAACGCGCGAATGTGTGAGTTCGGTCACCCGCTCGAGGGTGCCGTCGCGCTCGGCGACGGATTGCTAAATGGAAGCGTCGGCTGGTGTTTCCTCGATTGCTGCCACGAGTTGCTGACGTCGAAGCAGTGACCAGTATCGTCCACGCAAGGCAGTCAGCTCCGCGTGGGTACCTTCTTCAACAATTCCACCGTCTGCGAGAACCATGATGCGGTCTGCGTCCTTGACCGCGCTGATCCGGTGAGACGCAATGAGTGCGGTACGCCCGCTCAGCACGGTGCGCAGTCCGCGAAGTATCTCCGCCTCGGTGTTCGTGTCCACGGCCGAGAGCGAGTCATCCAGCAGCACGATGTGCGGGCGCCGTGCCAGTGCACGGGCGAGCGATGCACGCTGTCGCTGCCCACCGGAGAGGTTGATGCCGCGCTCGCCGAGCAGCGACTCGTAGCCTGACGGCAATTCGGCGATCGTAGGCGCCAGCTGTGCAATCTCAGCTGCCTCACGAACCGCCTCGTCGCTTACGTCTGCATATGCGAGGTTGGCCCCGATGGTCTCGCTGAATACAATGCTTTCCTGGGGAGCGTAGCCGATCTCGGAGCGCAACTCGTGCAGCGAGAGTTCCGAGATCGGCACGCCGTCGATCAGGATCACGCCTTCCTGCGGTGTATGCAGGCGCGGGATGAGGTCCATGATGGTGCTCTTTCCGCTGCCGGTTGCGCCAACGATGCCCAGCGTGTTGCCGGCAGGGACGCGGAACGACACGTTGCGCAGAACCCAGCGCGGCTCCGCCCCTTCTGCCACCGGGAAGTGGAACCCGACGTCGCGGAACTCCAGCGTACGTCCCGCAACAGCCGGTGGCAGGGAGCGCGGCGAGTCAACAGTCACGACTATCGGCCGGGCATCCAGAATCTCGGCCAGTCGCTTCATGGAAGCGCTGCCGCGCTGGAACAGGTTGATCACCCAGCCAAGTGCGATCATCGGCCATGTGAGCATTGCCAGGTAAAAGCCGAAGGCAACGAACGCACCCACGGTAATCGTACCATTCACCACGAGCCGGCCACCCACGCCCAGCACGATTACGGTTGCAAATCCGGCAATCAGGCCAAAGCCCGGGCTCATGGTGCCGTACAGCCTGGCGAGTGAGAGGTTGCGCTCCAGGTAATCATCGCTCAGCCTGTCGAACCGCTCCCGTTCGGCGGGTTCCTGTCGATAGGCTCGCACGATCCGAACGCCAGCCAGGTTTTCCTGCGCGAGCGTGGTAAGCTCCCCGAACTTCGTTTGAACCGCTTCGAACCG
>Ga0079224_100007746_pt1 | contig 14449 bp, 14 predicted proteins | sample Stecom2015_FD_80414 | JGI IMG/M metagenome (GOLD analysis project Ga0079224, IMG submission 80414) | Agricultural soil microbial communities from Utah to study Nitrogen management - Steer compost 2015 | ecosystem: Environmental > Terrestrial > Soil > Agricultural land | place: USA: Utah...
ATGTCATCTGCTTTTTCGGAAGTATGATATTTCCAGGTGCAAATAGACTTTTAGGTGTATACTATCCAGACTCGCCATTTTTCGAAGTATGGCAGCCCATTACCTATATGTTTATGCATGACAACACCAGCTTTGGGCATATATTCTTCAATATGTTTGCTTTAGTGATGTTTGGACCTGTGATCGAACGTATGTTTGGCGCTAAAAGATTTCTGAACTATTATATTATTACGGCACTGGGTGCGCTCGTACTTCAATATGGTGTCCAAGCCATAGAAGTGCAACAGATTATGGGAACACCATTTGCAAAATCTATGCTGCAATATATTCCCCAATATAGCCGGTACTTTCCCATGAATACCGCTTTGGATGTACAGGATATAGGCACTATTTCCGACATTTATAATATTCCGATGGTTGGAGCATCAGGAGCAATATTCGGCTTATTATTAGCTTTTGCATATTTTTATCCCAATATGCCTTTGTATTTTCTATTCATTCCAGTACCTATTAAAGCTAAATATTTCGTTGGGGCATATATTTTGATTGAAATATACCTAGGATTTAATAATTTCGGTTCTTCAATAGCGCATTTAGCCCATGTCGGCGGTGCATTATTTGGCTACCTAATGATTAAAATCTGGGGCTATAAAAAAGGATATTATTAACAGCACACTAGCGATATGAGAGAGAATGTAGTAACTTCATTCATTAGGGATACGTATAAGACCACCTCGATAATCCCGTATATTATTACGGCGCAAGTAGTACTATTTGTTCTTCTTCATATTCTGGAGCTTTTAACCTTCGCAGAGACGACATCTGTGGATTTGTTTAGTCTACTTTTGTCCAAGAGCACACTTCCTCTTCGTGCGGAGGATTTTATTTCACAACCTTGGTCATTCATTACACATCCATTTATTTACCAAAGTCTCTGGAACCTATTGTTCGACTGTCTTTGGCTATACTGGATAGGCAATATGTTTTTGACCTATCTAAATACACGACAATTCAACACCGTGTTTATAGGTGGATTGGCGGCAGGCGCTTTACTATATCTAAGTTTAGGTTTTATTCCGAATTTCCATGCGCAAGGACTATCCTGGCACACAAGTGCCTTTGGTCTTGCGGCTCTCATTAGCGCACTGCTCCTATTGGTACCCAATGCCGAATTAAGGCTATTTTTGCTAGGTAACGTTAAATTCAAATGGATCGCTATAGTCTATCTGGGTATACAATTTGCACTTCATATAAACAGTAACCCAGCAGCGGCAATCACTTACATCGTAATTGCAGCCGGGGGTATGTTATTCATGCACCAATTGCAAAATGGAAAAGATTGGAGTAAGGTTTTGGATAGAAAAAGAAGAAAATTAAAACCTATTAAGGGCAATTATACTATCAACCAAAAAAATGTGGAGCAAGAGTATCCAGATCAACATCAAATCGATCAAATTCTGGATAAAATTTCGCTCAACGGTTATGAAAGCCTAACTTCGCGAGAGAAAGAGTTACTTTTTAGGGCAAGTAAAAAGCAAGATTAATGGCAAACCAACGGTTTTTAAGAAATAAAAAACTCGGTTACTTTAGCAAAACAATATTTACAGCCAATATTTTTGCTGTAGTGGCTTTATTATTAAGTTACAGCGCCTCCTTCATTGATCCCAGCCAATTCTGGCCTATAGCATTCTTTGGGTTAGGATTTTTACCCATCCTGATCATCAATATCGGCTTTATAGTTTATTGGTTCTTACGCAAAAAAAGATATATGTTGATAAGCCTTTTGGCGATTGTGGCAGGCTGGTCACTCCTCAGCAAACACATCAACTTCAAAAATAATAACGATAAAATCCTTGTAAAACCTGATTCTGTTGTTCGTGTTATGAGCTTCAATGTGCATCTGTTCCAGCATTATGATAAGCACCGTACAAGCTTTCGCGATGAGACCATAGAATTTATTCGTACAGTCAGCCCTGACGTAATCTGTTTTCAGGAATTTTATAGTCGCATCCGCGGTTCCAAGCAATTTACGAAGGTCTTACAGGCTGAAGGTGAATTTGAAGATTACTATTTCGAACCTTTTAAACGGAACGATTATCAAGGCTATGGCCAAGCTATTTTTTCCAAATACCCTATTATCAATTCGGGTTCTATCAATGAGCATAGCTATGGGGTGAATCGTATCATTTTCGCGGATATCAAACGCGAAACCGACACCTTACGTATCTATAATGTGCACTTGCGCTCTTTTGCGCTCCAAGATGAAGACAAGGACTTCATACAAAAATCTCCTTCTGAACAAGTGAAAGATGAGGAAAAAACAATCAAACTCGGCCGTAAGCTAAAAACAGCCTTTACCAATAGAAGTCAACAAGCCAAAACACTGGTCCAGCATATTCAAAACGACTGTCCACATCCGTATGTGGTGATGGGCGATTCTAACGACACTCCCATGTCGTATAGTGTGAACCTCGTAGGCAAAAATATGAATAATGCATTTGCTGAAAAAGGCTTTGGTTGGGGAGTAACGTATTTTGGAATTTTGCCAATTTTTCAAATCGATTACATCATGAGCGACAAACAGATTCGTATCGAGGATTTTGGGATTTTGAAAGAAAAAGCATCCGACCACTACCCAATCTGGGCAGATTTGGCCTATTAAGAAGATGCAGGTTTGGCAGGCTGCAAGATTCTTAGCGCAGTATCTAAATAGTCGTCATATCGATTTTTGACCTTAAAATAAGCTTCTCTACCGAAATAGTACCTTCCTACGATAGCCTCAATATCGGATTGAATCAACTTCAACAGCTCTCGCTTCTTACGATCACTTATTACAAGACCTTTGTCCTTCAAATAATCAATAAAGGAATCATATTCCTGTTGTGGTAATCGATAACCTTGCAAGAAATTCTCCAACGAATAGGCAGGCAGAAGCTTAGTAAAGCGCTCATACACGAAATTTTCAACATAGCTCGATTTCTGAATCTCCTGATACAATAAACTCAACGCATTTGAGTCTATCTGAATATTCACATCCGGATTGATACCTCCCCCACTAAATAATTCTCTTCCAGCCAAAGTCTTGAAAATCTGTGAACTGTTATAGGTCGTATCGAGAGCCCAGAGTCCACGATACATCGATACATAGTCCACCATATTGGACCAATTGGCTGTATACTTGCGTTGTATCGACCGTCCAAGTGGGGTATAATATCTCGAAATGCTTAAATTTATCCGTGATCCATCCAAGAAATCAAACTGCTCCTGCACGATCCCTTTACCATAGGAGCGACGTCCTACAATAGTCGCCCGATCCCAATCTTGCAGCGCACCGGCGACAATCTCTGATGCGGACGCTGAGGATTCATTGATTAATACAGTGAGCTTGCCTTGAGGAAAAGAACCATTCCCATCCGAAAAATACTCACGCTTAGGTTCATGAGCTCCTTGCGTATATACGAGCATTTTTTTTTCCCCGAAAAATTCGCCTGCCACTTTTATGGCAATGTGAAAATACCCACCACCATTATCACGAAGATCAAGAATTAAATTTTGTGCGCCTTTTTTCTTAAGTTCAATGAGTGCGGTACGAAATTCTTCTGCCGTCTTAAGGCCAAATCGTCGCACCTTAATATATCCTATTTGAGGTTCAATCATGTAGGAAGCATCGATAGAACTTACGCTAATCTGATCCCGTCTTACTTTGAATAACTGATTAATAGTTGAACTATCCCGTTGCACATGCAGATTCACTATCGACCCTTTCTTGCCGCGCATCAAGCGATCCACCACTTTCTGACCGATATTGCGACCCGATACGTAAGTGGTGTCTATTCGGATTATTTTATCTCCTACTTTCAAACCGGCTTTTTCGGCAGGTCCATTACCCACCAATCCCACCACAAGCAATGTGTCATGGAGATTGAAAAAATCCAATCCAATGCCTTCGAAAGTACCTTCCAACATCTCATTTTGATTTTGAGTCTCGTTGGGCACCAAATAAGTAGAATAAGGATCTAAGTGCGAAATAATGTGGTTAATAGCGCCATTTTGCAACGAATCCAAATTGATGCTATCGACATACGAAGTGGCCAGTAAGTCAAGAACTTGTTGTATTTTATACGAATTGTCAGATAGGCCAATGGGAATAAGGGATACCCCTGGATTATTATTCTGTTGAGCGACATAGTTTTGCCCTAGAATAATACCCAGCAGAAGTGTAGCCGCATAAGTAGCCGCTACAAACAAATTTCTTCCAGTACCTTTCTGCATGAAATAATTACGTGTGCAAAAATAAGAGTTAAATCAATTTTTTGTATAGATATTTCAATATTTATTAAAACAAATTGTATTCCAAATTCTTTATTATCAATAATTAAATACCAATATTTGGACAAGATTAGATATTATGCACGAAATTGAGCCTTTCTACAATTGGAGACATGACTATATAGCAGCTGAAGATGAAAAATCACCATTCTACGGCGTGGAATACAACGAGTTTGAATTTGACAAACAAGTCTACAACTACCTGCTTCATCCTCAATGGGATGAATTTGGCTCACAAACCTTGTATCTGAAGGTATTGTATGCCGATTACGAACACAGCTTTGCTATAATCGAATTTATTGGCGAATGGAATGACGCCATCTACAACGACATTATGGCACTCAAACGCGAAATTATTGATGTAATGATCGGCGAGGGCATCACCAAATACATACTCATTGGCGAAAACATTTTGAACTTCCACAGCTCGGATGACTCGTATTACGAGGAGTGGTTTCAAGACATCGAAGATGGTTGGATTGCTGCTTTACATTTCAGAGAACATGTCATCGACGAATTCAAAGACAATAGCATTGACTACTATATCAACTTTGGCGGATACCTCAACGAAATCCCTTGGCGCACCCTCAAACCCAAACAGCTCTATAAACAAATCGAAGAGAGCCTGCAAAAGCGATTGAATATGTAGGCTTTACAACTTGTTATTAAATCTTTCACGATCATACAATCCTGGGGTGGCGTGGTCCAATTCTTCAAAGTCTAAATAAACAAATTGAAAGGGACGAACTTCTGTCAGTGAATACACAATTTCTGCTAAGACACCATAGTTGCCACTGGAGCCCATTTGGCTTAAAAAAGTCACGTCATTCATCTTAACGAATATCGTATCGCCAGAGGTTTTCACCAAATCCAACTGCATGCTTTGATATTGTTTATTCAAATCCGCAAGCACTTGGTCAATGGATAAGCTATCTGGTACGGCCAACTGCACCATGCTATCTGCTTCGGCATCGTATTTCCAAGTGACGGATGATACTTTTGGTTCGACGACTGCATCCGAAGTATTTGCTATGGAATCCGTAGAAGTGCTGCTAGATTCGCTATCACCCATACAACTCCATAATGTCAAAGGAAATAAAAGGGATAAACAAATAATACGCAGGGAGAACTTTCCTTTCATAAGCTTAGAATTAATAAAATCAATTCTTAAAAATACGAAAAAATTGAATCAAAAGAGACATTTCCCTTGCAATTCAAAGTTTCTATTCTATAGATAATTCAGTAACTTTGGGTCACAAAAAAAAAAATAAAACTTTACTATCATGTCATTCAGAATAGAAAAAGATACAATGGGTGAAGTTCAGGTACCAGCAGAAAAATACTGGGGTGCACAAACCGAACGTTCACGTAATAATTTTAAAATCGGCCCTTCGGGCTCTATGCCAAAAGAAATCATTGAAGGCTTTGCTTATTTGAAAAAAGCGGCGGCTTATGCTAACCACGAATTAGGTGTATTGCCTATTGAAAAACGTGATGCTATCGTGGCTGTATGTGATGAAATCCTTGCAGGTAAATTAGACGATGAGTTTCCGTTGGTAATCTGGCAAACAGGTTCAGGAACACAGTCCAACATGAACGTAAACGAAGTAATCGCTAACCGTGCGCAAGTACTGGCAGGCGGAAAAATCGGTGAAGGCGAAACTGTATTGAAAGCTAATGATGATGTAAATAAATCACAATCTTCCAACGACACTTACCCTACAGGGATGCACATTGCGGCATACAAAGCGGTAGTAGAAGTGACTATTCCGGGAGTAGAAAAATTACGTGATACTTTGAAGCGCAAATCTGAAGAGTTCATGAGTGTCGTAAAAATCGGTCGTACGCACTTGATGGATGCTACTCCTTTGACTTTAGGTCAAGAGTTATCAGGTTACGTTGCTCAATTGAACTACGGACTTAAAGCAGTTAAAAATACATTAGCACACTTATCAGAAGTTGCATTAGGCGGTACTGCTGTAGGTACAGGCTTGAATACACCTGCTGGATACGATGTTTTGGTAGCAAAATATATTGCAGAATTCACTGGGCACCCTTTCGTGACTGCACCTAATAAATTCGAAGCTTTAGCTGCTCACGACGCGATTGTAGAGGCACATGGTGCATTGAAACAATTGGCCGTAGCTTTAAACAAAATCGCGAATGATATCCGTATGTTGGCTTCAGGTCCACGTTCTGGTATCGGAGAGATTTTGATTCCTGAAAATGAGCCAGGATCTTCTATCATGCCAGGCAAAGTAAACCCTACACAATGTGAAGCATTGACAATGGTCGCTGCTCAAGTAATGGGAAATGATGTTGCTATCACTATTGGTGGTACACAAGGTCACTATGAATTAAATGTATTCAAACCATTGATGGCGGCTAACTTTTTGCAGTCAGCACGCTTAATCGGTGATGCTTGTGTATCTTTCGAGGAGCACTGTGCAGCAGGTATCGAACCGAATTATACGCGCATTAAAGAATTAGTGGACAATTCGCTAATGCTAGTGACTGCGTTGAATACTAAAATTGGTTATTACAAGGCTGCTGAAATCGCTCAGACGGCACACAAGAATAACTCTACGTTGAAAGAAACAGCTATCGCATTAGGTTATGTGACAGCCGAGCAATTTGACGAATGGGTAAAACCAGAAGAAATGGTGGGAAGTTTAAAATAATATAGTGATTAAACTTTCGAAAAAATATAATTTTCCAAAAGCATACCTATTTATCATGGTAGGTATGCTTTCTGCTTTCATGAGCTGCCAGCGCCACTCGGATATGCAAACAGAGGGTGTCAAAGCACTGCAAGGTGTCTGGGTACAGGATAGCGTCGAAAATCAGGCTAATCTGCTTTCCTATTCTCTACATTCTTTTACTTTTCGTTGTGATTCTATTTACAGCACCATGGATGTGTATGCCAAAACCAAGACTATTCCAGACTCTTGCTATAATAATGGCAACTGGCAGGAATATGCAAAAGGCGTATACGTACAACGGGGAGATAGCCTCATCGTAGAAGGCGTCTACACCAAAGAAAATGGTAAACAAAAGATATCGGGATGCTATAAAAATGGGCAGTACTTACCTCGATTTAAGATAATATCTATCTCTGAAGATTCAGTAGTCCTACAAAATAAGTTTGAATCAAAACCTATTACATTGCGCAAGACTCAAGATATTAACTGTATTCCAAAGAAACGTTGGGAAATGTAAAATTTAAATTAAAAATGCTAAATATTATTAGCATTTTGATTTAAATTTTTAACCCAACATGAAAACACGATTATTCTTAATTGCCACAATACTTTTTAATGTTTGCTATGGTCAAAGCGATAGCACTAAAATAGTCAATCTAATTTCGTACATAGCAAAAGGCGAAACTTTAAACTACGCTGTTTTAAAAACAAGAATTGACTCAAGTAGCACCAAAGAGCCCAAAACAACAGAAGAAGCCTTTAACTTCAAAATTACAGTAAAAGATTCTACAGATTCAAGTTATATAATTAGCTATCATCGAACTGCAGATATTTTTGCTAATCCAAAGTTGCTTGAATTGCCAGAAGAAATGCAACAAAAAATCTTTAATCTATCAACAGTAAAATTCGACTATGAAACGAATGAATTAGGCACATTCAAAAAAATATTCAATGAGGACCAACTCGCGGATAAAATATCCTCAGATTTGAAAGAAATATTTGAAATGTTGTCTACAGAAAATTCGGATGAAAATATCCAAAAATTTTTAGAAGATTTTCAAGGTTCAATAGATCTCAAATCATTAATTGCTGTTTATGCTCAAGATATACATGCATTGCATTATGCACTTGGTGCCTCACTAAATCTCCAAGATACTATTTCTTTTGAAGAAGAGTCTCTCGCTCCTATTTTAAATGTTCCAATTACTATGGAAGGAATATATTATTGTGCTGAATATGATCAAGAAAATGATTTCATCTCTATAGTTCAAGAAAAAACTGTTAACTCTAATTTTAAGGAGAAAATTCTTGATTTCGCAAGAAAGTACGAAAACAAAGAAAAACCAATCAATGAGGAAGAATTCAAGAATATGGACATGAATATTTATATTCATAATACCCATCAATATAACTCTTACTATGGTGTTGCAACCTATGTTGAACTATTTAAAGAAATTACAGTGAATACTAAAAATGAAAACATGAAGAGAATAGACATTTATGAAATTTCTCTGGTCGAGGATTGATAATATTTCCCAATCTTCGAAAGACTTAAATCAATTAAAAAAGCCGCTTTAAGCGGCTTTTTCTAGTTTATCAATTTCGTATCATCTGAAGATTTTAGCAGATTTTGTTTCAATTCGTTTTCAGATTGCAAGAGTTCTTGCTCTACAACCTTACGTTTCTCTCGACCGTCACGTTGGATCTGCAACACCTGTTCGATAGTATGGATAATATCGCTATTTGCTTTCTTGATTGTTTCGATATCCACGATACCACGTTCCGTTTCACGTGCTACACTAATCGTAGATTCTTTCAACATTTCCGAATTCTTACGTAATAATTCATTTGTCGCATCAGTAACTGCCTTTTGCGCTTCCAAAGCACGTTGCGAATGCGCAATACCCAAAGTCAACACCATCTGATTTTTCCAAAGTGGCAATGTGTTTACAATACTGGATTGGATTTTTTCCATCAAAGAAGAACTATTACTCTGAATCATACGAATCTGAGGTGCTGTTTGTAATACGACCATACGGGTCAATTTCAAATCATGCACTTTACGCTCAAAACGAACAACATGCTGCTCCATATCCTTGTAGGCCTGAATCTTGTGTTGATCGCCGGATTCTTCCGCCTCTCTCTTCAATTGAGGAAGTGTAACTGTGTGTACTTCTTGTAGCTTTTCCTCTCCCGCAGCGATATGCAGGGACAATTCTTTGAAATAATTCTGATTCTCCTGAAAAAGTTTATCAAAAATATTGACATCTTTCAACAGCGTTTTGTAATGCCCTTCGAGCTTGAGTTCGATTTGATGGATATTTTTTTCGACCGAAGCATATTCGGTACGTAGACGCGCTACTTTTTTCTTCAGGTTGTCAAAAAATGGAATCAACGGCTTTTTGTTCAGATTTTCATCAAAAGATTTGATATCCGAACGTAAGTTCAGCAAAATATCTTCAGCACCGCCCATGTCTTTGGTACGCACCTGCTTGAGGATTTCATTCGAAAAATTACTCACCTTAGTCTGACTCGCCACACCAAACTGAATGATGTCGGTTGTGGAATTCAGATTTATTTTATCCTTATATTGTTGGATCAAAGCCTTCTCTTCAGGTGAAAAATTCACTTGCATATCTTGACTCTTATCCGAATTATTATCATCGTAAGTAGTTAGGTCTATTGTACTCATAGTTTAGTCATTAAGTAATTTTTTATTTTTGAGGGTTTGTAGATAGACGTCCGACTCAGCAGACACATCCAGCAACCGGTATTTAATCAAATTGGTAACATCTAATTCTATTGCCGAAGAAGCTTGTACAAGCACCGCTTCCAGCTTATTCTTTGATTCTAGTGTAATGGCATTATTCAAGCGCGTCTGCTCCAGATCATAATACTCGCGCAGTACATTCACTACGGTACCATGTCTTACCAAAAATTTTTCCGCCTCTTGAAGGTCCCTTTGCTCCAGCAGATGAAACAAACGAACTATCTTTTCTATATGTGTTTGCAGATTTCTATTTTGAATAGATTTCTTATAAAACATCAATTTTGTAACAAAAGATTGAGGAGTTTCAATCTCTGCCATCGCCAATTCGAGTTGTCGCTGATGTGAAATGCTATTGACCCAAGTAAGCTGACGTACTTCTGATAATTCTAAGCGCTGTAAATAATCTTTGGATTGACTCAATAGTAATCCATTACCAGCGATATAAGAAGCAATATACCCACACACGGTAGCCAACATACCCGATGACATGGCGCCCGCAAAATAATAGAAGGAATAAAATAAGCCAAATTGGATAAATAACATTATCCAGGCTAGAATATACCATGAACGCACTTTACTCTTGGAAGCCTGCGACATCATCACTAAGGGATGAATAGGTGGAATAAACAATAAAATGGAAGAAAATGTCCATTTTAATTGACCAAATTCCCAACGTTTACTTTTCTTTGTCGCAAAACCCATTGTCCTTTATTCGTTATAATGTTTAAATATACTTATTTTTTTTATCGCTATAATATATCAAATTCACAGCAACATTAATAAAACGTTCAATTCCTATTCCAATAATCAATATTTTTACACAATGGCAACAAAAAACAACTATATCAGCTACTTACGTGTCATTGCGACAGTCTTTGTTATATTGATTCATGCCAGCACCGGATTTTTGAATCGGTTTGATGCTGATGGCTTTGGTTGGAATTATGCCAATTGGATTAATTCGGCGACACGTTGCTCAGTGCCTATTTTTGTGATGCTTTCAGGGGCTTTACTCCTTCGAAAAGATGAAGACACATTTGTGTTTTATAAAAAAAGGATTACCAAATTACTGTATCCCTTTGCGTTTTGGACGATTATTTATCTGACTTATTACTTCTATCGATACACCAATTTTAATGCTTTATCCACGGACAAAATAGTTAGTATTACTCAAGATAAAATATTGCATGGGTCTAATGCACATCTTTGGTACCTGTACATGATTATTGGAATGTACTTAGCCATCCCCTATTTGCGTAAAATTATTAACCAAGTTAGTATTCGGGAGATTGAGATATTTTTAATGCTGTGGTTTGCATCGATGATTTTGTTGAACAAGCACTATTATCCTGTTGTACCAAAATTCGATTTATCCTTTTTCTCGGGATATTTGGGTTATTTGGTATTCGGGTACTATTTATCCATCAAATCTTTCAATTGGAACAAATATCTGCCCCTGATTGGTTACATAGTAGTATCCATTTTCACCGTATATATGACATACAATTGGAGCCTAGAGTCTAACAAATACATCCCACATTGGTATAATTATGTTTTTCCGAACACAGCATTAGCCGCGGGATTCATATTCTTATTTATAAAAAATATTACGCCCCAAGACACCGAACTACCAAGTTGGCTTCGCGTAATAGATGAATACAGTTTTGGTATTTATCTCGTTCATATATTACCGCTCAATTATCTACATCCTCATGTATCTAAATATATGAGTACTCTGTGGGTGGTCCCAGTAGCTACGCTATTGACATTGGTTAGTTCGATTGGAATTATATATGTATTGAGAAAGATTCCTTATGGAAAATATGTGAGTGGATAATTGCCCCCTATATCGGACGGGAATCATCCTTTTCACAGCAAAAAAAAGCTATCTCATTGGAGATAGCTTTTTATAAGTATGTGTTATACGGTTATTTTCTAAAGATTAGAACGGCAAATCGTCATCGTCAGTACCTGAAGATGAAATATCTACTGGAGCAGGCATATCATTGTATGATGGTGCAGCAGCTGCAGCCGTATTTGCCAATTTAGTCACTCTCCAAGCTACTAATGAGTTGAAATACGTTGTTACACCTTGTGCATTCGTCCAAGGACGACCACGTAAATTGAAAGAAATTTCAATCTCTTCGCCTACAGACAAATTATCAAAAATATTAACTCTATCTTGTGTCGCTTCAAAACGAATATACTCCACAAATTGTGGGTTTTCTGCGTATGCAACGATCAAATCTCTCTTTTTAAAAGATTCAGTAACCTGTTGTACAGCACCTACTTCGTGAACTTTTCCTCTGATTTCCATATCATTAATTGTATTAAACCGTAAAATTACACATTTTTTGCGTCGAAGATTAATTAACTTTGCACAAATATGAAAGAAGTTTTCAACACAGCAAGCAAAGTGATAATAACTTGTAACAAAAGATTATCACCATACCTTCAAGAGGAAGTTACAGCATTAGGATACGAAATAAAGAGAGCATTCAATACGGGTGTAGAATTACACGCATCCATCAACGAATGTATTCGACTGAATCTGAACTTGCGCACAGCAAGTCAGGTTTTATATGAATTAGGTTCATTTCGTGCCAATGACCCCAAAGAATTATACGATGCATTAGTGAAAATCGAGTGGGAAACCATTATCCCTTTTGATGGATATTTCACCGTGACATCCAACGTGCACAACGACACGATTACTACGCCACTTTTTGCAAATGTAAAAGTGAAAGATGCTATCGTAGATAGAATCAAAGATAAGAAAGGGGTTCGTCCAGATACAGGTCCCGATGCGCACAAATGTGTGATTCACTTACACTGGATGGAAGATCGCGCAGAAATTTTCTTGGACACATCCGGCGAAACATTGGCGAAGCATGGCTACCGTAAACACCCGGGAAAAGCACCAATGCTAGAAGCATTAGCTACTTCAACCATCATGGCTACCAAATGGGACGGTAAATCTCCTTTTATTAATCCGATGTGTGGTTCAGGAACATTGGCTATTGAGGCAGCTTTGCTAGCACAAAAGAGAATGCCCGGTTTGTACCGTATGAACTATTCATTTATGCACTTCATTGGGTACGACGAAGAAGTTTTCTTCCAAGAAAGAAGATTGCTAAAAGATAAAACCGAGAAGACCAATCTTCCGCCTATCATCGCATCTGATATTTCGAAAGAAGCGATTGAAATCGCCAAGATCAATGCACAGACCGCTGGTGTAGAGCATTTGATTACCTTTGAAGTTTGTGATTTTGCGGACACGACAGTTCCAGCTGAGCCGGGAGTTATCATGTTCAATCCTGAATATGGAGAAAGACTAGGTGTGCACAGCAAATTAGAATTGACTTACAAACGCGTCGGAGACTTCATGAAGCAGGAATGCAAAGGCTACCGGGGATATGTGTTTACGGGTAATCCTGACCTTGCCAAAAAGATTGGACTCAAAGCTTCGCGAAGATTTGAATTTTTCAATGGCAAATTAGATTGTAGACTCCTGCAATATGAGCTCTACGATGGTACCAAAGAAGATCAAAAGTAATTCAAAATACCGTACTGCGGAATACCGTAGATACCCTACTGAGAAATACTGTTTTTTAAAATAAATGGATAAAAAGCTAATAAAGAACTCTTATATTAGCTTTTTATTCATTTACAGATGCAAAATATCATTGATCTTACTGTAGCTTTCGTACAAGATAGGCTTAAATTTGCTGAAGCAGGACACGACTGGTGGCACATCCAACGCGTGTGGAACAATACAAAACTTATATTAGAGACCGAATCAGCAGATCGTTTGGTATGCGAATTAACCGCCTTATTACACGATATTGCAGATAGTAAATTTCATGATGGAGACGAGACCATTGGTCCGCGTGTAGCGGGCGAGTTTCTGGCCTCTATTGGTGTCGAGGAGCAGGTGATCGAGCAAGTGAAACTCATTATTCTGAATATGTCTTTCAAAGCATCACTCGGTGAAGTAACTTACCACTCCAAAGAGCTTGAGGTCGTACAAGATGCGGACAGATTGGACGCTATCGGCGCTATCGGTGTTGCGCGTGCCTTCAATTATGGCGGCTACAAAAACCGTGAGATGTACGATCCGAATATTGCCCCAAAACAAAATCTAAGCAAAGAAGAATACAAAAAGACTTCAGCTCCAACCATCAATCATTTTTATGAAAAATTGTTGTTATTAAAAGACAAAATGAATACCCCTACTGCCAAAGCAATTGCCGAGCAAAGACACCAATTTATGGAAATGTTCTTGCAACAATTTTATGCAGAATGGGAAGGAAAGCGATAAACACTCGTTTATTTATTTGAAATAATTTAAATTAGGCAGTAATTATGAAAAAAATTACTGCCTTTTTATTTGTCCTATTATTCCCTGTACTTGCTTATTGTCAAGCAGATTCGCTCACTTTTGTTCAGCAGCAATGGCAAACCCAAAAACTCAGCAAAGGCGTCATCTGGAAAAGTACAGCATTCGCTTCCCTATTCAATAGTCAGCAGATTATTAATATCGTAGAGATTGACCTCAAAAAGTACCAGAAAAAATTAGGCATGAAAGCGCTGCCGAATAGTCGTGAACGCACTTCCACTCTCGCTCAGGAAGCCCAAGCTTTAGCAG
>Ga0079224_100007747_pt1 | contig 14447 bp, 13 predicted proteins | sample Stecom2015_FD_80414 | JGI IMG/M metagenome (GOLD analysis project Ga0079224, IMG submission 80414) | Agricultural soil microbial communities from Utah to study Nitrogen management - Steer compost 2015 | ecosystem: Environmental > Terrestrial > Soil > Agricultural land | place: USA: Utah...
ATTCCTGAATAATATCCCTGGTTGAAATATGAAACCCGAACATCATAAAATAAATTATTTGCAACGGTATGAGTAAGAGTTATTGAACTTTGATAGCTGTCAGTTTTTCTTCTTAAATATTGTTCCGGAATATATTTGTATGAATGGCTGTAGCCCTGTCGTTTTCCAATGCTGCCTCTGTTTGAAAGAGATATTTTTAAAGTTGGAATAAATGTAGAAGTTAATTTTGCAAAGAAAGTACCGTTCCTGTCATATCCAAAAGGAAGATAGCTTCCGCGTTTATCCTGTTCCAGGGATACAAAGAATTTTAAATCGTTTGTAAACAAAGGGCCGCCAAGGCTTCCGTTCAATCTCAGTTCATGCAGATCGGTATAGCGTTTAATTCCAAATTCACTTGAACGCACTTCTAGTTTCCCGGTTAATTCATCCGAGCCATCACGGGTAACAATATTAACAACGCCGCTTAATGCGTTACCATATTCAGCATTGAATGTTCCGCTTAACAGGCTCATCTCCTGTATTGCATCATTATTTATTTGTGTTGCAAGTCCGCCAAGCAGAGGATCCTGCACGTACATTCCATCAACAAGGTATGCTACTTCATTTGATCTACCGCCGCGAACGTGAAGATTTGCACCGCTGCCTACTACTCCTGCCTGCAATGATAGTAGTTCTGTGAAGGTAGAAACCGGAAGTGCTTCAATCTGTTCTCTTGTAACAACAGAGATACTGCTTGTAATATCTTTTTGAATCATTGGAGTTTGAGCAGTTACAACAACTTCATCAACTTCAATAGATTGCGGACTTAATGCTGCGGGAAGTTCTGTTGTTTGATCAACAATAATTTTTACATTTTCTACAATTGTAGTTTCGTACCCTAGATAGCTGAAGCGGACACTGTAAGTTCCGGGTGGAATATTTAATATTACAAATCTGCCGTTCACATCAGATGCAGCGCCGAGATTTGTACCATCAATCAACACGTTTGCGCCAATAAGCACATCACCGGTTTGTGCATCTGTAATTTTACCGGAAAGTTTTCCGGTAACGCCGGCAAATAAAAAATTCTGAAATAAAATCAGAACAACAAAAAACTTCTTCATAGATAACTCCAATAAATTGAGCTTAGATTATTCTTCGGTAATAATCTGGTTTTGTTCTTCCATAATTTTTACAGATTCCTTTAAAATCTTTTTTGCTTTTGATTTATTCTGCACTGCACATTGTGTTGCAATTGCATTTATTAAAACTGAAATAGCCGCAAAAGAATTTGTAAAAAGCATGTTTTCACTTTTCACCAGCAAAGTAACATCTGAATGAAAAGTTATTGGTGAAGCCTGCTTGTTTGTAATTGATATAACTTTAATATTTCTGAGCGAAGCATATTCAGCGGCTTCAACTGTTTCTTTAGAATAAGGCGGAAAGGAAAAAGCGATAACAAGATCATCACTGTTCATGAATAAAATCTGTTCATGAAACAATGCATAGCTGTGTTTGAAAACTGATGCATCAACTGCAACCTGTGTAAGCTGATAAGCAAGCAGTTCCGCAAGCAGGTAAGATATTCCCAATCCGGCAGTATAAACCCGCTTTGATTTTAATATCAACTTAACTGCTTTGTTAAAATTATCCCGCTCAATAAGATTGAGCGTATCATTGATATTTTTAATATCAAGATTTGCTACTGATGTAAGTAAATCTTCGCTGTTTTTTTCAAGAAGAGGAAAAATATCTTTTTTAGTGAGCTGATCCTGCAATGAACCGGCAATTGAATCTCTCAGCTCGCTGAAGCCGCGGAAACCTGTACGCTGTGCAAATCTTACAATTGATGCAACACTTGATGAAGTAGCTTTTGAAACTTCGTGCACACTTAGAAAAGGAATTCTGTCAAAGTTGTCGATAAAATATTCGGCAATACGCTGCTGATTTTTGGGAAGTGAGTTATACTTGCCGTGAATTTTATCTTTAACTTCTTTATATCGTGTCATTGCTTTGTTCTTATAAAAATAAAGGAAGAAGCATTCTCAAATAAGAATGCTTCATTCCATTTGAAGATTTTATTTTGAAAGAATCATCTTTCTAACATCAGAAAAAGTTCCTGCATTTAACTGGTAGTAATAAACGCCGCTTGAAAGATTTACTGCATTGAAATTAATATTGTGCTGCCCAGCTTCCAACTCAGAATTTATTAATGATGCTATTTCCTGCCCGAGAGAGTTGAATATCTTCAGTGATACCATTTCCTTCTGGGCAAGATTAAAAGTTATTTTTGTTGAAGGGTTGAAAGGATTCGGATAATTCTGCTCAAGACTGAATTCAGAAGGTACTAAATTAACTTCAACTTCGTTCGAGTAAGAGAAGGTTCCGTCAAAATCAATTTGTTTTAATCTGTAGGTTAATTTTGAAGCAGAATACGAAGCTACATCATCTGTAAAGGAATATGATTGGCTTTCTGTAGTTGTACCTTTTCCTTCTTTAAATCCAACAGTAACCCAATCGCTGCCGGCAGCTTTTCTTTCTATTTCAAAACCGCGGTTATTTACTTCTGTTGCTGTATTCCATTTAAGCTCAACTTTTCCATTAATTGAAGCTGCGGTGAATGATGTTAATTCAACAGGAACAACCTGCAAATATTTTGCAGCGGCTGCGGATAAATTATTTGCCAGAGCATTTTCATCGGCGCCAAGTGCTACAGCAAAGTAAAGTTCAGTTGAATCACCCGGAGCAAGATTAACGGCATCGGTGGACATGAAAGCAATCAAGCCGTCGTCATCAACCGGACCAAATGGAGCTGTATCAAAATTGCCGGAGTTCATCCAGTTGTAAAGATCAGCATCAACCGAGTAGCCGCTGTACCACTCTTCATATTCAACCGAAGAAGGTGCTCTTGATAAAAATTTAACACCAACAATAACATTATCGTATATTGTTAGTACCTGTGTAGAAGTATTATAAGAAATTACATCTCCATCATAAGTACCATTAACCTGCGGAATCATATCAAGCCCTATTCTGGCATTGATTGCTGAAGCCTCACGGTTTATAACATTGAATTTGATAATGAGAAATTCTTCGTTTGTCCATCCATAAATATTCTGTTTAACCAAAACATCAGGCGGAACAGGAGTAGATGGATATTTATTATTCAGAACACTAAAAATTTCAAAATCACTATGAGCAGGATTATCTAACAACGCTGCATTAACTTCGGCATCTGCATCATTCGAATAATCAAATACTTCACCCGGATTTCCGGATACCATTGCTGATATTCTATCAAACTGGCGTGTGGTATTATCTCCGGATAATATTCTTATTCTGCCGCCGTTAGTAGCATTAACTGCAATCTTCCCCGTGTTAAAAGATGCCTGAGCAAATATGATTGAAGAATCAACCAATGCAAAGGCTGCAATAAAAAGGAACAGAAAAATTTTTCTCATAAGCGAACCTCTCTGTTAGTTATTTGGTTAGTAACATTTTTTTAGAACTTGTAAAATTACCGGCTGATATTTTATAGAAGTAAGCACCGCTTGGTAAATCAGCAGCGTTGAAATCTACAGTGTATCTTCCAGCTTCAAGTTCAGAGTTAACAAGGGTGGATATTTCCTGACCGAGTGTATTGAATATTTTAAGTGTAACAAAATCTTTTGCAGGCAGTTCAAAAGTAATTTTGGCTGATGGATTGAACGCGTTCGGATAATTTTGAAGCAAGTTGTAATTAGCAGGTACTAAAGAATTATCTGCTTTAATTGAAGTGATAGATCCGTATTTATCAACGGCTTTGTTAATATTTTCTATCATCTCAGCTTCATTAGCGCCAACAGCAACTGCAAAGTAAACGGTTATTGAATCACCGGAATTTAGTGTTACTGATTGAATTGCCGGGAATGAAACCGGACCATCAGCATCTGCAACAAAGAAATCATCAATTGCGCCGTGAGTAAGCCAATCCCAGTAACTTGCATCATCATAGTAACCATCATACCATGTAATTGAAGTTAACGAATTAATTTGATGAGAAAGGAATTTGAATCCAACGTGAGAACCGCCTCTGTAGGTATCCATAATCTGATTTGATGCATTATAAGAAACAGTATCAAATCCATAATCATTATCTACTTCTGCAATAAAATCAACTCCAACTATTGCATCAATTGTTGAACTTTCACGATTGATCAAAACATTTTTTACGATTGTATATTTTTCATTATTCCAGCCGTACACGTAAAGTTTTTGTAATATATCTGGTGGAAGTGCTGAATACACATTATTAAAAGCACCGTAAATCTCAAAATCTGCTACTGATGATTGACTCAGCAAAACAACAGGTTCTTCAATATCAACATCATTTTGATAATCAAATACCTGGTCTGCTGCAACTCCAACAAGAATTGAAACACGCTCAACATGTTTGATAGTATCTGCAGCAGTAGTTGTGTATAATCTTATTCTGCCGTAGGAGCCAACATCAATGTTTAAAGGTCCGGTATAAATATCAGCCTGCGCAAAAATAGTATCACAAACAAGCAGCAGCATAGAAACAAACAGAAACAAATGTTGTAATATTCTTTTCATAATATTCCTCACATTTTATATTGATAATTATTGTTGATTAATCTCATCATCTCAGTTCCAAGCTAAAAAGTATGGTCGAATAAGAAGAAGCAACCCAACTATTAAAAAAATAATTTCAAGCGGCAGAAGCCATCTTGCCCATTTTTCCCAGGGAACATCAGCTAATGCAAGCACGCCCATAGTAACAGCAGAAGTTGGAATAATCATATTGCTGAAACCATCTCCAAACTGAAATGCAAGTACCGCCGTTTGTCTTGATACATTTACAAGATCTGAAAGCGGCGCCATAACCGGCATAGTTAACACTGCCTGCCCGCTTCCCGATGGAACGAAAAAATTAATCATTGTCTGCACAATAAACATTGCTTGTGAAGATATAATAGGATGAAAAGTTGAAATAGGATTTGATAACGCGAACAAAATTGTATCAATAATTTTTCCATCCTGTGATAATATCAAAATACCTCTTGCCAAACCAATAATAAGCGCTGTTGCTGCAAGATCTTTTGCTCCCTGCACAAATGAACTTGTAATTTCATCAACTGAAAGTTTGCCGAGAATTCCAACCATTATCCCTGTGAAAAGGAATACTGCAGAAATTTCTTCTATATACCAGCCGTATTGAAGAACGCCAAAGACCAGAACTGCAAGTCCAAGTATAAACGCAGCAAGAACAATTTTATGATTGAATGATAATCCGGAAAAATCATTTACGTTTGATAATTTAATTTCCTGCTTCTTTTGTAAATCACTATTGTATGTAATGCTTAACCCAGGATTTCTTTTAATCTTTTTTGCGTAAGAAGTAACAAACAATATTGCTGTTAACGTTATTATTAACCAGCAGAATAACCTGTAACCAATTCCTGAAAATAATTGAAGTCCGGAAATATCCTGCGCAATTCCAACTGTAAAAGGATTTAAAAATGCCCCGGCAAATCCGGCACCGGCACCAATAAAAGGAATTGCTATACCGGTTATTGTATCATACCCGAGCATTAAAGCAAGAGGAACGAAGACAAGAATAAACGGAATAACTTCTTCACTCATTCCAAAGGTTGCACCGGCTAAAGAAAAAATTATCATCAGCAGCGGAATAAGAAATAACTGTACAGCTTTTGATTTATTATGGATGTTTGCGATCCCAAGAATTGCAGCATCAAGAGCGGCTGTTTTATGAAATATTCCGAAAGCTCCGCCAACTATTAAAACCAATCCGATTATTAAAGCAGCATCAACAAATCCTCTAATTGGAGCTAATAGTACATCATCAATATTCTGTGGATTTGATTCAGTAAAAGTGAAAGAATCTGCCTGCACTACCTGCCTGCCGTGAAGCTCTGTGCGTTCATATTCACCGGCCGGAATAATCCACGTTAACACAGCAACAATAATCAGTAGTGAAAAGATTATTAAAAAAGTATTTGGCGCTTTCAGTTTTGTTAATTTCATTGAATTAATTTTTTAGAATTCAAATCAAACTTTTCTCCGGATGAAAGAATATGAAGTTTCAAATTACTTCCGGATAAATTATTGTTCTTATCTGTACTAATATTAACTGCCTCCGTAGCATCATAAACAATAACCTGATTTTCACCAAGCACTTCAAATGTGTCATCAGGATTTACAATTATACATGTAGCTTCATCTATTCCAATACCAAGCAGATCAGGATGTTCAAGTATTACACTAAGCAATCTGTTATTTCTTTTTCTTTTTATAAAATGCTGATCAATAACTGCCTTTGTAACGAAACCAAATCCTTCAACAGTTTCAATATTATTTTTTTGAATGGTATGATAGGCAGAACTTGAATCACTATTAGCAAGCTCATTGCCGGTGAGCATTACTTTACTCATTATTGCTGCGCCTGCACTTGTACCGCCTAGTATTGCACCGTTAGAATAAAGTTCACGAATTTTTTCCAGAAATTTTGATCCGAGAAAATCTCTTGTTAATCTGCTTTGATCTCCGCCGGAAAAAAAGATTCCTGATACATTCTCAAGCTTCGCTAAATTGCTGTCGGCATCGGCAGTTTCTTTTGTACAATCGATATAATCAACATTCTCAACCCCAAGGTTTTTGAACTGTTCAACCTGGTATTCAGCCGTACCGATACGATCACCACTTGCATTCGGAACGATAATAATTTTTGCATCTGTTCCACCAGCATATTCAATAAAGCGGTTCATCATGTAGTCAGGTCTGTCTCCGCCGCCGATGATCATTAATCTTCCTTTATTCTGTGCAAAGGAAGATGAAATACAAACGAAAACAATAAGCAGAAAAAATTTTCTCATAAGTTTTTTCACTAATTATTTAGATATAAGATTAAGAGCTATTTTAGCGCTGTTTAACAAATCTTCAATAAAAATAAATTCATCATTTGAATGAGGATTCTGCGCGCCGATTCCGATATTAACAGAAGTAATACCACGTGCATTCAATGAATTAGCATCACTGCCGCCCAGAGAAATTTTTGGATGCGGTTCAAGTCCGCAGCTTTTTATGGCTTCGGTTATCTCCTTGTAAACAGGGGATTCCTCCGGAACATAGTAAGGTTCAAAATCCCAATCAGCTTCAAAAAATAATTTGGCTGAAACTTTATCAGCTTCACTGCTTATGCATTCTTTAATAAAATTAATTTCCTTCTCAACTTTTTCTCTGTTGAATGAACGAACCTCTCCATCAATTCGTGTTTCTTCTGGGACAACATTTACGGCAGAACCGCCGTTAATTTTTCCGATATTGGCTGAGGTTTCCTCATCTATTCTGCCAAGCCTCATTTTGCTGATTGCTCTGCTGATTACCTGGATTGAATCAATTCCCTTTTCAGGTGCAAGCCCAGAATGTGATGCCTTGCCGCGTACAGTTGCTTTGAATCCCATTGAACCACATGCCGTATGGATAAAATTTCCGGGACGAAATGATGAATCAAAAACAAATCCTTTTTTTATTGCTCCGTTCACTGAAAGATTTTTTGAACCGGAAAGTGTTGTTTCTTCACATGTAGTAAAAGCTACCGTAAAATTTTTAGTTTCAATTTTTTCAGCAGCAATTTTTCCAAGCACGTACAGCAACACTGCAACACCAGCACGATTATCAACACCTAAAACAGTATCTGAACTGGAAATAATTTTATTATCAGTAATTTTGGGAACAGTATATTTAGTTGGTCTTGCCGTATCCATGTGTGAAAGAAGAACAGAATCCCCGCCGTCACCAATTCTGCAAATAATATTTCCCGTATTGCTTCCGGAGCTTTGCCATGAATCATCAATAGTAAAAGAGTAATTATGCTGCTGAAGAAATGAAGTAATAAAATCAGCCAGCGGCTTTTCATTTCCGGATTTAGCTTCAATCTTTGCAGCATTTAAAAAAATTTCTACGAGTCTGTGCATTGTAATGATAGTTACAGTTTTCGAGTAAAAGTGAAAATTTTGTTACAGAAATTAATAGAATTTTATTCAAATGCAACTACATTTTACGGAAGAAATGTTTTATTCAGATTCCTGATCTTCAGCAATATCTTCTTTTTGTTTGATTTTCAGAAATCCTTCTTTGGCAAGTATATCATTGGATTTATAAATCTTTATCGTAACCTCATTGCTCAGATGATATCCGGTTGATTCGATTTTTATCCCGTTTATCTCTTTTGAAAGTTTTACAGTAGAATAGAGTTTATCATCTGCAATGAGATCATATTCCAGCCTGGATTTCTTTTCAGGAATATTAGACAATGCCCAGTATAATCCCTTCTTTGCATTTTGAAATGCAATATCCAGGTCTTCTTCAATTTTATTTTGTGCTTGTGCACTAAGGAAGAGTAAAGAACAAAGGAAAACAATAAGCAATACTTTCATTTTCCCACCCTATTTGTTTTTTAGGCAACTTGTTAAATATCGAATCTTAATGCAATAAAAATCTGCCGGAAACTATTTATTGACTTTTTAGTTTCCATTGCTTAAGTTAGAACCTATCAAAAAAATCTGGCTGAGTAAATGTCTGTAGCAGAATCAACAAATCAGGAGCGGGAAAAAATCCTTAATCGGATTAGAGAATTATATCTAACCGAAGGCTTCTATAAGACATCAATGGATTCTGTTGCTGCAAGATTAAGAATAAGCAAAAAAACTATTTACAAATATTTCCCTTCCAAAGAAAAACTTATTCATGAAGTTGTTTTCGGATTAATGCAGGAAATTAGTCCGCGGATTGATGCCATTATTAAAAACAAATCAGATGCACTCACCAAAATATATTCTCTGCTTGAAATTCTTGGTAGCACATTTTTAAAATTCAGTGATCAATGGTTGATGGATTTGAAGATTCATACTCCGCAATTATGGAAACAAATTGATGAGTTCAGAACGAAAAAATTATTCAGCGTAATGTCTGCACTTATAATGCAGGGACAAAATGAAGGACTTATTGCAAATCTTCCAGCAGAAATTATGCTATCTGTTTTGGTTGCTTCAGTAAAATCAATTATAAATTCTGATTTTCCTTACCGGAACAAATTTACTTATACCGAAGCAGTTAAAGTTACATTTGATATTTTCTTTGAAGGAGTTCTTACATCGGCAGGAAGAAAAAAATTTAATACAATTAAAAAAGTGAAATAAGATGAAATTAATTTATTTATCATTCGTTATTCTGCTATTCATCCAGGCATGCGGAGATGACGAAAACACGAACAAAATAACTGCATCCGGCAGCATTGAAAGTAAGGATGTTACAGTAAGTTCAAAAGTTGCGGGTGAGATTAAAGAAATTTTGATTGATGAAGGTGAGCGTGTTGTGGAAGGCGATACTGTAATGATTATTGACAGCGAACTTTTATCCTATCAGCTTCAGCAGGCGCTTGCCGGAGTGAAAATAGCTGAAGCTCAATTGAATCTTTTAAAAACCGGCGCACGTGAAGAAGATATTGCTCAGGCTGAACAATTTTTGAAGCAGGCAGAAATCAATTATAACAGTGCACAAAAAGACCAGGAACGAGTTGAACGGCTTTATAAAGAAGGAAGTGTAACACAAAAACAATTTGATGATGCTAATGCGCGTGCTGAAGCTCTGTATGCTCAGTTAATTTCTGCAAAAGAAAATCTGAATAAATTAAAAAACTTTGCCAGACCCGAAGAATTACGCCAGGCTGAAGCTAATCTTGAAAAACAAAAAGCCGCGGTAAAAATTCTTGAAAAAAATATAAGAGACTGTTACATAACTTCTCCGGTTGATGGATTTATCGTAAACAAATTTGTTGAGAACGGGGAAACAATAACACAGCTTTCATCATTATTTAAAGCTGCTGATTTATCAAACGTTGAATTGATAATCTATGTTTCCGAAGCAGATTTAGGTAAAGTTAAATTGGGGCAGAAAGCTGATGTAAAAAGCGATACTTATAAAAATAAAATTTACAGAGGAGTAATAACGTACATTTCTCCGGAAGCAGAATTTACGCCCAAAAATATTCAAACAAAGGATGAACGAACCAAACTTGTTTTTGCTGTAAAAATTAAAGTGGATAATCCTGATTATGATTTGAAACCCGGAATGCCTGCCGATGCGGTTGTTTACCTGGATTAATTTTTATGAATCCCGTTATTGAAATAAATGAACTGAAGAAAAATTATAATACTGTTAATGCAGTAAACGGAATTTCGATGCAAGTGAATGAAGGAGAAATGTTTGGACTTGTTGGTCCAGATGGTGCTGGAAAAACGACTACAATCAGAATTCTTTGCGGATTATTAAATCCATCCGGCGGTAGTGCTTTTTTGTTTGGTAAAGATATTTCTATAAACAGAAAATCTATTCAGAATCAAATTGGCTATCTTTCACAAAAGTTCAGCCTTTATGGTGATCTTACGATTGATGAAAACATCGAGTTCTTTGCAGATATACATGGCGTTAAAAATTACGCTGAACGCCGAAATGAACTTTTAGAATTCACAAGATTAACTCCTTTCAGAAAAAGGCTGGCTGAAAAACTCTCCGGTGGAATGAAACAAAAACTTGCACTTGCATGCAGCCTTATTCATAAACCTAAAATTCTTTTTCTTGATGAACCAACAACCGGTGTTGATCCGGTTTCACGCAGAGATTTCTGGAAAATTTTATCCAGCCTGCTTAAAGAAAAAATTACAATCCTTATGTCAACACCTTATCTTGATGAAGCTGAAAGATGCAACCGGGTTGCATTGATGAATAATGGAAAGATAATCAGTCTTGATACACCGCAGAAGATTAAGGCTTCTTTCAATAAGGATGTAATTGAAATAATTTGTTCGGAATCCCGCAAAGCAAATTTGGTTTTGAAAAATCATTCGGAATACGAAGCGCAATTATTTGGTGATAGAATTAATGTAGTTGTAAATAATTTTGAAAAGGATTATCCCGAAATAGAAAAAATATTTATGAATGAAGGAATTGAAATTCTTGATAGAAGAATAGTTACTCCTTCTCTTGAGAATATTTTTATTCATCTTGTTAAAAAAGAAAATGAAGATGCATAGCATTGAAGTAAATAATTTCACAAAAAAATTCGGCACGTTTACCGCAGTTGATGGAATATCATTTAATGTTAACAAAGGAGAAGTGTTTGGAGTACTTGGCGCAAACGGTGCCGGCAAATCAACAACAATTAAAATGCTTTGCGCTCTGCTTAAACCAACAGATGGCGATGCAATAGTAGCAGGATTCAGCGTTAAACGTGAGCCTGAAAAAGTAAAAAATAATATTGGCTATATGTCTCAAAAATTTTCTCTCTATAATGATCTTACTGTTGAAGAGAATATAAATTTTTTTGGCGGGGTTTATGGATTAAGCAAAAAAGAACTTGATGAGAGAAGGAAATGGGTTCTTGAAACTGCTAATCTTTCAAGAAAAGAAGAAATATTGACCGGCTCACTTCCGGTTGGAATTAAACAAAGATTAGCGCTTGGTACAGCAGTTATTCATAAACCAGATGTAGTTTTTCTGGATGAGCCAACGAGCGGTGTTGATCCTGTTTCACGGAGAAATTTCTGGGATCTGATTAACAATCTTGCATTTAACGGAACTACTGTTCTTGTTACAACTCATTATCTGGAAGAAGCTGAATTCTGCAGTGATATTATATTGATTGATGCCGGAAAAATAATTGCACACGGAAATCCTTACGAACTTAAAACCAAATATCTCAAACATCCTATCATTGAAATTGAATGTGAGAAAGTTATTGATGCGATGGAATTGCTTGAGAAACAAAATTTCATAAATGATACTTCAATCTTCGGAAACAATATTCACATAAATATTAATGAAAATTATCCCGGTGATGCTTCTGTAAAACAAATGTTAAATGATAATTCAATCCGCGTGAACAAAATAAACAAAATTGTACCAACACTGGAAGATGTGTTCATTCATCTTCTTGAAAAAAAATGATGCTGAATGTTTACACGCATTAAAGCAATATCGAAAAAAGAAATCAAGCAGCTTCTGAGAGATGTACGGCTTTTGTTTGTTCTTCTCTTCTTCCCTGTTTTTCTACTTATCATTTTTGGATATGCAATTAATTTTGATGTTAAACATATTCAACTCGCGGTTTATGATAAAGATAAAACTGAATTCAGCAGAGAATTTATACGATCATTAATTAATTCGGAATATTTTGATCTTGTTGAATATATAAATGATGAATCACAAATAAAGAAAGCACTTGAGGAATCTGCTGCTCAATGCGTGGTTGTAATCCCACACAATTTTGCTGCTGATTATTATTCCTCCAGAGAAGTTAAAATTCAATATCTGATTGATGGAGTAAATGCAAACACTGCTACCATAATCAGGAATTATGTAATAGGAGCAACAGCTTCATTCAATCAAAAAATAAGTAGTGAAATTCTTGCGGTGAAAGGTATCCAGATATATCAGCCATTAGATCTTCAGCCGGTTTTCTGGTTTAATCCAACCTTACAAACAACAAAATTTTTAATACCGGGATTGATTGCAATGATTCTCATTATCACTGCAATTATCAGTGTTTCACTATCACTCGTCCGTGAAAAAGAACGCGGTACAATTGAACAGATAGATGTTTCACCCGCTTCTTCATTTGAATTGTTAGTTGGTAAAATTTTTCCTTACATAATAATTGCACTGCTTGATGCGGCTCTCATTCTTATTGCCGGATACATTCTGTTTGATATTGAAGTACGCGGAAGTTTGATTTTACTTTTTTTATGCACACTATTTTTTATTACCGCATCAACAACACTTGGAATTTTTATCTCAACAATTGCAGATTCGCAGCAGGTTGCATTTATGATGAGCACATTCGCTTCACTTCTGCCATCTTTAATTTTATCGGGATTCATCTTTCCGATTAACAGCATGCCGTTAGCTGTTCAAATATTAACAAATATTTCTCCCGCAAAATTTTTTATAGTAATTCTCCGTGCAATAATTCTGCGTGGAGCCGGAGTTGAAGCGTTCTGGGGTCAGTTAATTTACCTGGCAATCTTCACATTACTGATGGGTACGCTTGCAGTAATTGTGCACAGAAAAAAATTATTATCAGCCTGATCATGCAAATTATTTTACATCTTATAAAAAAAGAATTTTTGCAGTTCAAACGAGATCCAAAAATGTTTGTATTGGTTTTAATTGCACCTGTACTGCAGATGATTCTTTTAGGATATGCAGCCGTGCTTGATGTTCACAAAGTTGCTGCAGTTGTTTATGATATGGATAATTCAACCGAAAGCAGAAAATTTATTAATGATCTGACAAGTTCAGCCTATTTCCAAATAAAATACAAAGCGTATAATTATGATGAAGTTACAAATCAGATAATGAAAGGAAACGCAATTCTCGCAGTGGTTTTTCCAGATGATTTTGAAAAAAATATTTTGCGCGGCAAACCTGCTCCTATTCAATTAATTATTGATGGATCAGACGGAAACACTGCTTCAATTGCAGCAGGATATATTCAGGCAATTGCTGCTGATTACTCCCGATCGCTTGTTGTTCAATTAATGGAAAGAACAGGAAGAAAAATTTCTTTATCCGGAACTATTTCTGCGGAACCGAGAATCTGGTATAATCCTGAATTGAAGACAAGAAATTTTATGGTTCCCGGAATTGCCGCTCTGCTTTTGATGATTGTTACGTTAATACTTACTTCACTTGCAATCGTTAAGGAAAAAGAAATCGGCACACTTGAACAATTAATAGTTACACCAATAAAACCACATCAGATGATAATCGGCAAACTTGTACCGTTTACAATTCTCGGTTTTGCAGCAGTAATAATCGTGCTCGGTGCAATGCAGATTTTCTTTAACATTCCAATCCGCGGAAGCGAAGCATTTTTATTTTTATCAACTGCTTTGTTTGTACTTTCAACACTTGGCTTAGGATTGTTCGTTTCAACAATTACAAAAACGCAGCAGCAGGCAATGATGATTGCTATCTTTGTAATTATGATGCCGATGGTTTTTCTTTCAGGATTTGCTTTCCCGATTGAAAACATGCCGCGGGTAATTCAATATTTTACCTATGTAATTCCAATGCGTTATTTTATGGAAATTATCCGTGGGGTTGTTTTAAAAGGATTAGGCTTCAATGATTTGTGGTTTCAGGCATTAATATTATTTTTATCCGGTACAGTAATTCTGTTTTTGAGTTCGTTAAGGTTCAAAAAGAATTTGGATTAATTTCGGTTCCTCTAAAATTAAAGAACACATGAATTAAAAAATTTAAGATGGGAGAATTCGGTGTACAAATTTTTAATAATTTTTATTATGATTATGAATATTTCACACGCACAAGTTGAATGGCAATTAATTGCCGGGAATTTACAATTTCCCGAGGGCCCGGCATGG
>Ga0079224_100007748_pt1 | contig 14447 bp, 12 predicted proteins | sample Stecom2015_FD_80414 | JGI IMG/M metagenome (GOLD analysis project Ga0079224, IMG submission 80414) | Agricultural soil microbial communities from Utah to study Nitrogen management - Steer compost 2015 | ecosystem: Environmental > Terrestrial > Soil > Agricultural land | place: USA: Utah...
TCCAGCCGCGTGAGGATGCCGAGCACGGGCTCCTCCGCCCTCTCCGGATCGTCCGGCACGACGAGGACCGACCCGACCCGCGCCGCCTCCATGCGCGCGAAGACCTCGCGCAGCGGTTCGCCGGCCCGCGCCGTCACGGGCGGGCCCTTCATCACGACCTCGAGCGGGGTGTTCATGTCCCGCCGCTCGGCGGTGCGCAGCGCGTAGTTCGCCTGCTGCTGCGCGCGCGAGATGTCGAGCAGCACGGCCAGCTGGTGGGTGGTGAACTCGCGCCACGCCTCGCTGCGCCGGCTGAGGTCCTCGAAGTCCGCCCGCAGGAGCCGCCAGCAGAACACGTCGCCTACCGCCCGGAAGGTGGTCTGCGTCGGCCGTCCCGCGGCGAGCGAGCCCACCGGGAACGATTCGCCGGCCACCAGGCGGCTCAGCAGCGGCTCGTCGTCCAGGCCGGGGCTGGAGGCCTCCACCACGCCCTGGCGGATGATGTAGCAGGCCTCGGGCACGTCCGGGCCCGGCGCCACGATCACCTCGCCGTGATGGAAGTACTCGAGCTCGAGCCGGCTCGCCAGGTGGTCGAGCAGCGGGGGCTCGAACTGCGAGAACGGGGCGTACTGGGCGAGATCGGCCCGGACCTCGGCGATCAGGGTGGGGGCGCTCATCCCGATGCCCGCCTGTCCCGACCGGACCCGGCGCCCCCGCCGTTCCTAGCTCGCGCCCGCGCCGGGCTCGCGCCGCACGACGGAGGTAGCGGTCGCGACCATCGAGGTGACGTCGGCGAGGTTCGCCGGCACGATCATCGTGTTGTTCTCCTTCGCCAGTCGCGCCAGCGCATCGATGTACTTCTCGGCCACCTGCAGGTTCATCGCCGGCATGCCGCCGGGCGACTCGATCGCCTGCGCGATGCGCTCGATGGCGCGCGCCGTGGCATCGGCCACCGCCTGAATCGCCGCGGCCTCGCCCAGCGCCCGGTTGACCTCGGCCTGGCGCTCGCCCTCCGACCGGGCGATCTGGGCCTCGCGCTCGCCGCTGGCGAGGTTGATCTGCTGCTGCCGCCTGCCCTCGGACTCGGCGATCACGGCGCGCTTCTCGCGCTCGGCGGTGATCTGCGCCTGCATGGCGTGCAGGATGACATCGGGCGGGGTGAGGTCCTTGATCTCGTAGCGCAGCACCTTGACGCCCCAGTTGAGCGCGGCCTCGTCGAGCGCCTCCACCACCCGCGCGTTGATCAGGTCGCGCTCCTCGAAGGTGTGGTCGAGCTCGAGCTTGCCGATCACCGAGCGCAGCGTCGTCTGCGCGAGCTGCGTGATCGCCGAGACGTAGTTGCTCGAGCCGTACGACGCGAGCCGCGCATCCGTCACCTGGAAGTACAGCACCCCGTCCACGGTGAGCTGGGTGTTGTCCTTGGTGATGCAGACCTGGCTGGGCACGTCGAGCGGGATCTCCTTCAGCAGGTGCCTGTAGGCGACCCGGTCGATGAACGGCACGAGGATGTTGAGCCCCGGCCCCAGGACCTTGTGGAACTTCCCGAGCCGCTCGACGACCCAGGCATGCTGCTGCGGCACGACCTTCACCGCCTGCGCGACGAAGACCACCGCCAGCGCCAGCACCACCAGGGCCAGGACGAGTCCGTTCGATGCTTCGATCATGTCCGGGATTTCCTCAGTTTCCGGCCGGGGTGACGACGAGCCGGTTGCCGACCACGCCCCGGATCACGTGGGGTCCCGGACGCCCGGCCGGGCCGTCCGGGTCGGCGAGCTCCACCTGCCAGGCCGAGCCCCGGTAGCGCGCGATGGTGCGGTGGGGCTCGTCCCAGTGCTCGATCTGGATGCGGGCGCCGACGTCCAGCGCGAGGTCGGCCTCCTCGCGCCGGGCCCGCGCCCGGCGCCGGCGCCAGATCAGGGCCCACCCGGCGATGGCGCAGGCGGCCGTGGCCAGCAGTTGCAGGGTGAGCGAGCCGCCGGCCAGCGCGACCACCCCGCCCGCCACGCAACCGAGCGCCAGCACCAGCAGGTAGAAGGTCCCCGTGAGCATTTCCACGATGCCCAGGACCAGCGCCGCCAACCACCATGCCTCGTGGATCTGCATAGAGCCTCCGCCGCGAATCCTATCACCCGGCCCCGGCCGTCCGTCCATGCCGCGGCTTACCGCAACGAGGCCCTCGCCGCGATTGCCGCGCCCTCGAAAAACCGGCTAGCATCTGCCGACGCCGGATCACCGGACTCATGTCGGATCGAGCCCGTCCGCCTTATCGAGGAGACCCTTGAAATGAAGAAGACCCTGTTGAGCTTCGCGCTTGCCGCGGCCCTCGTGCCCCTCGCCATGCCGGCGAGCGCCCAGACCGTGGTCAGGATCGGGCATGTCGCCCCGCTGACCGGGGGGATCGCGCACCTCGGCAAGGACAACGAGAACGGCGCCCGCCTGGCGATCGAGGAGCTCAATGCCAAGAGGCTCAAGATCGGCGGCAAGGAAGTGCGCTTCGAGCTGCTCTCGGAGGACGACGCCGCGGACCCGAAGCAAGGCACCGCCGCCGCCCAGAAGCTGGTGGACGCCGGCGTGGTCGGCGTCATCGGCCACCTGAACTCGGGCACGACGATCCCGGCCTCGCGCATCTACTACGACGCCGGCATCCCGCAGATCTCGCCATCGGCGACCAATCCCAAGTACACGAAACAGGGCTTCGACACCGCCTTCCGCGTCGTGGCCAACGACGGCCAGCTCGGCGGCACGCTCGGCCGCTATGCGGTCAACGAGCTCAAGATCAAGCGCATCGCCGTGATCGACGACCGCACCGCCTACGGCCAGGGCGTGGCAGACGAGTTCGCCAAGGCGGCCGAAGCCGCCGGCGCGACCATCGTCGGGCGCGAGTTCACCACCGACAAGGCCACCGACTTCAATGCCATCCTCACGTCCATCAAGGGCAAGAATCCCGAGCTGGTCTTCTTCGGCGGGATGGACGCGGTGGCGGGCCCCATGCTGCGCCAGCTCAAGCAGCTCGGCATGCAGGTGAAGTTCATGGGCGGCGACGGCATCTGCTCGCCCAAGCTCGCCGAGCTGGGCGGTGACGCCATTGCAGACGACCAGGTGGTCTGCGCCGAGGCCGGCGGCGTGACCCAGGACCATGTCGCCGCCATGGAGGCCTGGAAGAAGCGCTACCAGGAGCGCTTCAAGGCCGAGGTCCAGATCTATGGGCCGTACGTCTATGACGCGACGATGACCATGGTCGCGGCCATGCAGAAGGCGGACTCGACCGATCCGAAGAAGTACCTGCCAGAGCTGAAGAAGATCTCGTACGACGGCGTGACCGGACCGATCAGCTTCGACGAGTACGGCGACATCAAGGACGGCGCGCTGACGCTCTACACCTACCGCGGTGGCCAGCGCGTCCAGATGATGGTCGTGAAGTAAACGGAAGGCCCATCCGGCCCGGCGCCCGCCGGGCCGGATGACGGCGCGTCAGCGCCCGGACCGGTGCGCCGCCAGGCGCTGCCAGGTATCCACCACCGTGTCCGGGTTCAGGGAGATCGAGGCGATCCCCTGGTCCATGAGCCATTCGGCGAGATCCGGATGGTCCGAGGGTCCCTGACCACAGATGCCGACGTACTTGCCGGCATTGCGGCAGGCCGCGATGGCCCGGGCGAGCAGCTGCCTCACCGCCGGGTCGCGCTCGTCGAAGCCGTCGGCGACCAGCCCGGAATCGCGATCGAGGCCCAGGGTGAGCTGGGTCAGGTCGTTCGACCCGATCGAGAAGCCGTCGAAGTGCTCGAGGAACTCCTCGGCCAGCAACGCGTTCGACGGCAGCTCGCACATCATGATGATGCGCAGCCCGCCGTTGCCATCGGCATCGGCGCCGCTGCCGCGCGACAGGCCGTGGCGGGCGAGCAGCTCGATCACGCCGGCGGCTTCCTTCACGGTCCGCACGAACGGGATCATGAGCTCGACGTTGCGAAGGCCCATCTCCTCGCGAACCTTCTTCATCGCCTTGCATTCGAGCTCGAAGCACTCGGCGAAGTCGCTCGACAGGTAGCGCGCCGCGCCGCGGAAGCCCAGCATCGGGTTCTCTTCCTCGGGCTCGTAGCGCGACCCGCCGATGAGCTTGCGGTACTCGTTCGACTTGAAGTCCGACAGCCGGACGATGACGGGCTTGGGCCAGAAGGCCGCGGTGATCGTCGCCACCCCCTCGGCGAGCCGGTCGATGTAGAAGCTGCGCGGCGTCGCATGGCCGCGGGCCACGCTCTCGACCGCCTTCTTGAGCTCGCCGTCCACGTTGGGGTAGTCGAGGATCGCCTTGGGATGGATCCCGATGTTGTTGTTGATGATGAACTCGAGCCGCGCGAGGCCGACGCCCGCGTTGGGCAGCTGCGCGAAGTCGAACGCGAGCTGCGGATTGCCCACGTTCATCATCACCTTGACCGGCAGCTCGGGCATCTCGCCGAGCCGGGTCTCGACGACCTCGGTCTCGAGCAGGCCGTCATAGACATGCCCGGTGTCGCCCTCGGCGCACGACACCGTGACCAGCGCGCCGTCGGAGAGCACGTCCGTGGCCTGGCCACAGCCGACCACCGCGGGGATGCCCAGCTCGCGCGCGATGATCGCGGCATGGCAGGTGCGCCCGCCCCGGTTGGTGACGATCGCCGAGGCGAGCTTCATGACCGGCTCCCAGTTGGGATCCGTCATGTCGGTGACGAGCACGTCGCCCGCCTGGACCCGTTGCATCTCGGAGGAATCCGACACGACGCGCACCGGGCCGGCGCCGACCTTCTGCCCGATCGCCCGGCCGCTCACGAGGATCTCGGAGCTGCCCTTCAGCTTGAAGCGCTGCTGCACGCCCTCGCTGCCCTGCGACTTCACGGTCTCGGGCCGCGCCTGCAGGATGTAGAGCTTGCCGTCGATCCCGTCGCGGCCCCATTCGATGTCCATCGGCCGCTTGTAGTGGCGCTCGATGATGAGCGCGTAGCGGGCGAGCTCGATGACCTCGTCGTCGGTGAGCGAGTAGCGCCCGCGCTCGGCGGCGCTGGTGTCCACCGTGCGCACCGTGCGGCCGACCGTGCTGTCGGCGGTCGCCTCGGCACCCTCCTCGACGAATTCCATCTTGATGAGCTTCGAGCCCATCTGGCGCCGGATGATCGGGAAGTTCCCCGCCTCGAGCATGGGCTTGTGGACATAGAACTCGTCCGGGTTCACGGCGCCCTGCACGACCGTCTCGCCGAGGCCGTAGGCGCTGGTGATGAAGACGACATCCCGAAAGCCGGACTCGGTGTCGAGCGTGAACATCACGCCGGCCGCGCCCCGGTCGCTGCGCACCATGCGCTGGACGCCGGCCGACAGCGCCACCTCGGAGTGGGCGAAGCCCTTGTGCACGCGGTACGAGATGGCGCGGTCGTTGTACAGCGACGCGAAGACATGCTTGATGCGGTCGAGCACCGCATCGATCCCCACCACGTTGAGATAGGTCTCCTGCTGGCCGGCGAAGGAGGCGTCGGGCAGGTCCTCGGCGGTGGCCGACGAGCGCACCGCGACCGAGATCGTGCCGCCCGACTCCGCCTCGAGGCGCGCATAGTGCTCGCGGATCTCGGCCTCGAGCGCCCTGGGCAGCGGCGCATCGACGATCCATTGCCGGATCGTGGCGCCGCATTCGGCGAGCGCCTTGACGTCCTCGGTATTGAGCCGCTCGAGCTTCTCGGCGATGCGCCGGGTGAGATCGTTCTCCTCGAGGAAGTTCCGGAAGGCCTCGGCCGTGGTGGCGAAGCCCCCCGGCACCCGGACGCCGCTGGCGGCCAGCTGGCTGATCATTTCCCCGAGCGATGCGTTCTTGCCGCCGACGACATCGACGTCGTCCATGCGTAGCTCGTCGAACGGTACGACGGCCCGCCCCTTGAATCGAGTCATGTGAAAGTCCTGAAATGGAAAAAAACTCTTTGCGCAAAACGCTCCAGGAGGAAGTGGCGGGGCGGGCCACTGCCTTCTGCAACGCTCTGCCGGGGCGCCCCTCGCCGCGGCCCGGCCGCGGGTCGGGCCGGACGCCGGCGTACGCCGGACTGCGCTATTTTAGGCCCTGCGGCCAGGGCCGCGCGGCGGGCCCGGGACAGGGCCGTGACCGAAAGCACAACCGATCCGCCCATCCGGAGCCCCAGATGACCGATGCCAGTCCGCAGCCCGTCGACCGAACCGTGTTCTACGTGTCCGACGGCACGGGCATCACCGCCGAGACCTTCGGTCATTCCCTGATGACGCAGTTCGAGCACCTGCGGGTCCGGCAGGTGCGGCTGCCCTTCGTCAACTCCCCCGAAAAGGCGATCGAGGCGCGCCGCCGGATCGACGAGCAGGCCCGCATCGACCGCTTCCGCCCGATCGTCTTCAGCACCCTGGTGGACCCTGCCGTCAACGAGATCGTGCGGGCCGCCAACTGCCGCTTCCTCGACCTCTTCGCCACCTTCGTCGAGCCGCTCGAGCAGGAGTTCGGGCTGAAGTCCACGCACACGGTCGGGCGCTCGCACACCATGGGCGATGCCGGCCAGTACAACCGCCGCATCGAGGCGATCAACTATTCGCTCGCGCACGACGATGGCCAGGCCCATACCGACCTGGCCGCCGCCGACGTGATCCTGGTGGGCGTATCGCGCAGCGGCAAGACGCCCACCAGCCTCTACCTCGCGATGCAGTTCGGCATCAAGGCGGCGAACTACCCGCTCATTCCGGAGGACTTCGAGCGCAAGCGCCTGCCGGACGCGCTGTATCCCCACAAGCGCAAGCTCTTCGGCCTGTCGATCGCGCCCGAGCGGCTCGCCGAGGTGCGCAACGAACGCCGGCCAGGCAGCTCCTACGCCTCGCTGCAGAACTGCCGGCGCGAGGTCTCGGAGGCCGAGGCGATGATGCGGCGCGAGGGCATCCGCTGGCTCTCGACCACCAACAAGTCGATCGAGGAAATCGCGGCCACCATCGTCGAGCACCTCCAGCTGCGCTCCTGAGGCCGGCGCGGGACTCATGCCGGCGGCCCCGGCGGTCGCGCGCCCGGAAAGCCGCGCTGGCGCCACTGCTCGTAGAGGCAGATCGCGGCGGCCACGCCCACGTTGAGCGACTCGACGCCCGCCGTCTGCGCGATCGCGACGGCCGCATCGGGCGCCGACCGGCGGATCTCCTCGGCCACGCCCTGTCCCTCGTTGCCGAACGCCCAGATGGATGGCGGGGATAGATCGCATTCGTCGATGCGTTGCGGCGCTTCCGCCGTCGCGTACCGCAGCGCGACCCGGGACCGCCGGCCGATCGCCTCCCATTCCACGTCCTCGTGGATCTCCAGATGGAAGTGCGCGCCCTGCCCCGCGCGCAGCACCTTGGGCGCCCAGCATGAGGCGGTGCCCGGGGCCGTGGCCACCCGCCGCAGCCCGACGGCGGCGCAGGTGCGCAGGATGCTGCCCACGTTGCCCGGGTCCTGGATGCGGTCGAGATAGACGAGGTCCTCGACGATCGACCCCGGCAGCGCCGCGCGCGGGATGTCCACGATCGCGAGCGGGCCGTGCCCGTTCTCGACCTGGCTCACGCGGGCGAAGAGGCGCCGGTCGAGCGCCAGCACCTCGGCACCCGCCCCGGCGGCGAGCCGCGCCACGGGCGCCGGCGCATCCTCCGGGACGAAGACCCGTCGCGGCGCCCCGAACCGCGCCACGTAGGCCTCGAGCAGGTGGGCGCCCTCGATCACGCTCGCGCCCAGGCGGCGGCGTTCGCGCGACTTCCCGACAAGCTCGGCGAGCATGCGGAAGCGGGGATTGGCCGTCGAACGGATCGGCGCCGGTGCCTCGCTCATGGGCCCGGGACGAAGAAGCGGCGGACCGGCTCGAAGCTGCGGCGGTGGTGCTCGGAGGGCCCCAGCCGGGCGAGGCATTCGAGGTGGTCCGCGGTCGGGTAGCCCTTGTGCCGGTCGAAGCCGTAGCCCGGGAAGGCCGCGTGCAGCCGCATCATGTAGGCATCGCGGGCCGTCTTGGCGAGGATCGAGGCGGCCGAGATGGCGGCATCGCTGTCGTCGCCGCCGACGACCGCCTCCACCGGCAAGCCGAGCCGGGGCGCATGCTTGCCGTCCACCCGCACCAGCGTCGGGATGCAGGACAGCGCCCTCACCGCCCGCTCCATGGCGAGCAGGCTGGCCTGCAGGATGTTGAGCCGGTCGATCTCCTGCGCGCTCGCGGACGCGATGGCCCAGGCCGCCGCCCGCTGCCGGATCTCGATCGCCAGGCGCTCGCGCCGGGCCGGGCCGAGCCGCTTGGAATCGCGCAGGCCCTCCACCGGACGCGCCGGGTCGAGCACCACGGCCGCCGCGTACACCGGCCCCGCCAGCGGGCCCCGGCCCGCCTCGTCCACCCCGCAGACGATCTCGATCCCCGTCCGCGTGGTGGCGGCGAAGAGGCCCTCGCTCATGCTCCCTTCCCCCGGGCCACGGAGAGGATCGCCTCGGCTGCGCGCGCCGCGCAGCCCTGGCGCAGCTGCGCGCCCAGCTCCGCGAAGCGCTTCGCGATGGCGCGCCGCGCCGGCTCGTCGTCGAGCTGGGCCAGCAGGGCCGCGCCCATCCGGTCGGCCCGGGCGGCGTCCTGGATGAACTCCGGGACGACCCAGTCCCGGCAGAGGATGTTCGGCAGGCCCACCCAGGGAAGGTATCCCATCCGGCGCATGATCCGGTAGCTGAGCCAGGCGAGCCGGTAGGCGATCACCATCGGCTTCTGGAAGAGCGCCGCCTCCAGCGTGGCCGTGCCGCTCGCCACCAGCGCCATGTCGGCGGCGGCGAGTGCCTCGTGGGAGCGGCCGCTGACGATCCGCAGGTCGAGCTCGGCCGGCAGGCCGAGCTGCGCGAGCGTGCCGCGCATGGCCTCGAAGAGCGCCGGCGAGGCGGCGGGCACGACGAACTGGATGCCGGGCCGGCGCGCATGGAGCCAGGCGGCCGTGCGCATGAACTCGGCGGCCATCATCCGCACCTCGGAGGCGCGGCTGCCCGGCAGCAGGGCCACTACCGGCCGATCGGGCGACAGGCCCAGCGCGGCGCGCGCCTGCGCCACGGGCGGCTCGGGCGGGATCGCGTCCGCGAGCGGATGCCCGACGTAGGTGGACGGGATGCCGGCCTTGTCGTAGATCTCCTTCTCGAACGGGAAGACCAGCAGCATGTGGTCCACCGACTCCCGGATGCGGTCGATCCGCCCCGCGCGCCAGGCCCAGATCGAGGGACCGATGAAATGCACGACCGGCACGCCGGCCTCGCGCATGCGCTTCTCGACGTTCAGGTTGAAGTCGGGCGCATCCACGCCGAGGAAGACATCCGGGCGCCACTCGACCATGCGCCGCTTGAGCTCCTCGCGCATGCGCCGCAGCCGCGGGTACTCGCGCAGCACCTCCGCGTAGCCGTTGACCGAGAGCGCCTCGATATCCCACCAGCGCTCGAAGCCCGCCTCGGCCATCGACGGGCCACCGATGCCGCGGGCGTCGAGCCCGCCCTCGGCCCGCGCGAGCGCGGCGAGCACTCCCGCCGCCAGCAGGTCGCCGGACTTCTCGCCGGCCACCGCCCCCAGTGCCAGCCCGGACCGCGTCATGGTCCTACCTCACGATGCCCCGCGTCACCCCGCCGAGGAACTCCAGCATGAGCGCGAGGTCGGCGGCGGATTCGCCCGAGGCGGCCGCCTGCTGGGCGGCGAGTTCGGCGCGCGCCTCCTCCAGGCCGAGCCCCCGCTTGTAGAGGGTCTTGTAGGCGCGGCGAAGCTCCTGGATGCGCTGGGCGTCGAACCCGCGCCGGCGCAGGCCCTCGCTGTTCAGCCCATGGGCATTGGCCGGCGTGCCCGAGGCCATGACGTACGGCGGCAGGTCGTGCAGCACCACGGTGCCCACGGCGGTCATGGCGTGCGCGCCGATCTTGCAGAACTGGTGCACGCCGGTGAAGCCGCCCAGGATGACCCAGTCGCCCAGCACGACGTGCCCGGCGAGGTTCGTCGTGTTGGCGAGGATCGTGTGGTTGCCGACGACGCAGTCGTGCGCGATGTGCACATAGGCCATGATCCAGTTGTCGTCGCCGACGTCGGTGCGCCCGCGGTCCTGGACCGTGCCCCGGTTGATCGTCACGTACTCGCGGAAGGTGTTGCCGTTGCCGATCACGAGCGTGGTCGGTTCGCCCGCGTACTTCTTGTCCTGCGGCGGCCCGCCGATCGAACCGAACGGATGGAAGACGTTGTCGCGGCCGATCGTCGTGCCCGAGGCGATCACGCAGTGCGCTCCGATCGTCGTGTTGGCGCCGATGCGAACGTCGCGCTCGATGATCGCGTAGGGGCCGACGCGAACGGAGCTGTCGAGCTCCGCGCCCGGATCGACGATGGCGGTCGGGTGGATCAGGGATGCGCCGCTCATTCGTCCTCGACGCCCCTCGCCGGCTCGACCTCGCGCAGCGTGCACATCAGATCGGCTTCCGCCGTCGTCTGCCCTTCGACGCTGGCACGGCCCTGGTACTTCCAGATCGAGCGCGCCACGCGCGTGATCTCGACCTCGAGCCGAAGCTGGTCGCCCGGCACGACCGGGCGCTTGAAGCGCGCGTTGTCGATGCCGACGAAGTAGTAGACCGAGCCCGAGTCGGACTTCCGGCCCATGGTCTGGAACGAGAGGATGCCCGCGGCCTGCGCGAGCGCTTCGATCTGCAGCACGCCGGGCATCACCGGCAGGTAGGGAAAGTGCCCGACGAAGAACGGTTCGTTGATCGTCACGTTCTTGTAGCCGACGATGCGCTTGCCCTTCTCGAGCTCGGTGACCCGGTCGATGAGCAGGAACGGATATCGGTGAGGGAGGTGCTCCAGGATGCCCCGGATGTCGAGAACGGTCATGAACGGTCCCTGGATTGGAATTCGAGCTTGCGCAACCGGGCGCGCAGGTCCGGAAGATGGCGCAAGGTGGCGGCGGCTCGCTCCCAGTCGGCGTTTTCCATGAGCGGGAACGTGCCGGAGTAGAAGCCGGGCTTGCGGATCGAGCGGGTCACGAGCGCCATCGCGGACACGACCACGTCGTCGCAGATCGTCAGGTGCCCGAGGATGCCGGCGCCGCCGCCGATCATGCAGCGCTCGCCGATGACGGCGCTGCCGGCGATGCCCACGCAGCCGGCGATCGCGGTGTCGCGCCCGATCCGCACGTTGTGCGCGACCTGGATCTGGTTGTCGAGCTTGCAGCCGTCGCCGATGACGGTGTCGTCGAGTGCGCCGCGGTCGATGGTGCAGTTCGCGCCGATCTCGACGCGATCGCCGACCAGCACCCGGCCGAGCTGGGGGATCTTGCGCCAGCCGTCGGATTCGCGGGCAAAGCCGAACCCGTCGGCGCCGATCACCGTGCCCGGATGGACCAGGCCGTCCGAGCCGATCTCGCAGCCATCGGCCAGCGTGACCCCCTGCGCGAGCCGGGTCCGTTCCCCGACCAGGGCATCGGCCCCGATGCTGACGTGGCTCGCGAGCCGGGCGCCGGCGCCGATGCGCGCCCGGGCGCCGATCACCGCGTAGGGCCCGATCGCGACATCGGGGCCGATCTGCGCATCGGGGGCGACGATCGCGCTCGGATGGATGCCCGGCGGCTCGGGCGGGCCCGCCAGCCGGCGCTCGAACCACTCGGCGATGACGGCGAAGGCCCGGTAGGCATCCTCGACGACCACGGCGACCGCGTTCGGCGCCAGCAGGTGGCGCAGGCCCTCGGCGACGAGCACGGCGCCGGCGCGCGAGGCGCCCGCCTGTGCCCCGTGCCGGGCGTCGGACAGGAAGCTGATGTCGGCGGGCCCCGCCGACGCGAGGCTGGCGAGCCGCTCGATGCGCAGGCCCTCGGCCGGTCCGTCGATGCGACCGTCGACCAGTCTCGCCAGCTCGGCGAGCCCGACCGGTTCCGCGAGGGGTCGCATCGCCTGCCTGCCCGGCCCGCTACTTGCCGCCCTCGCCCGCCAGCGCCCGCAGCACCTTGTCGGTGATGTCGACGCGCGGGCTCACGGTGACGGCCTCCTGGAGGATGAGGTCGTAGCGTTCCTTCTCGGCGATGTCCTTGATCGCCCGGTTCGCCTGCTCGACCACCTGGGCGAGCTCCTCGTTGCGCCGCTGGTTGAGGTCCTCGCGGAACTCGCGCTGCTTGCGCTGGAAATCCTTCTCGAGGTCGGCATACTCGCGCTGCAGGCGCATGCGGTCGGCCTCGCTCAGCACGGCGGCATCGCGGTCGATCCGCTCGGCCATGGACTTCAGCCGGGCCGATATGTCCTGCAGCTCCTTGTCGCGTCCGCTGAACTCGCGCTCCAGCTTCTGCTGCGAGGCCTTGGCGGGCGCCGCGTCGCGCAGCAGGCGCTCGATGTTCACGAATCCGATCCGCAGGCCCTCCTGGGCGACGGCGGTCGCCGAGGCCAGGATGAGGCAGCCGGCGAACACAATGCTCGAAAATTTCATCAGTGCCTTCCGTCGGGGTGGATGGGGCATTCTCGCACATGCGGCCGCCGTGGCCGCATGCCCCGGGACGCCGCGCGGGCGCCCCTCGCCGACCCTAGAACCCGGTTCCGATCTGGAACTGGAGCCGCTGCGTCCGGTCGCCCTCCTTCTTGTTGAGGGGGTAGCCGATGCTGAACTTCAGCGGCCCGAAGGGCGACAGCCACGAGAGGCCGACGCCCGCCGAATAGCGGAACTCGCTCGCATCGACCTCCCCTTCCGGGAAGACGTTGCCGCCGTCCACGAAGAAGAAGGTGCGGAAGCTGCGGTCGTTGCCGGTACCGGCGAGCGGCATCTGGAACTCCACGCTGCCCACGATCTTGACCTGGCCGCCCAGCGCCACGTCGTCGACCGGGTCCCGGCCCGGGCCGAGCGAGCTCGGTTCGTAGCCCCGGATCGAGCCGATGCCGCCGGCGTAGTAGTTCTTGAACGGCGGGTAGTCGTCGTTGCCGTAGGCACGCCCGTAGCCCAGGTCGACATTGAACGCGAGGGTGTGGTCCTTGGTCACCGGCAGGAAGTACTGGTGGCCGTAGCCGAGCCGGTAGTAGCTCGAGTCGCTGCCGGGCAGCGAGGCCTCCAGGCTGGCGATCTGGAAGCGACCGCGTGTCGGGATGAGCACGCTGTCGCGCGTGTCGCGGCTCCAGCTCAGCGACGCCACGATGTTCGTGCTGGACTTGCCGGCGGAGTTCGCGAAGTCGATGTAGCGCTGCGGCGGCGTGTCGCCCAGGGTCAGCTGGTTGTTCTCGATGGCCAGGCCGAAGCCGAGCTTGTCGATCTCGGTGTACGGGATGCCGAAGCGCAGGCCGACGCCGTTGGCCCGCCAGCGGTAGTCGCCGAGGCGCAGCGAGGACGCGTTGAACAGCCGCGTGTACACGTCGAAGGTCCGGCTGATGCCGTCCGGCGTGAAATAAGGATCGGTGTACGACAGCGCGATCGTGCGCGAGATCTTGCTGGTGTTGACATCCAGCGAGAGCGACTTGCCGGTGCCGAGGAAGTTGGTCTGGTGGATCGAGCCGGAGATCACCACCTTCTCGGTGCTCGAGAAGCCCAGGCCGAGCAGCAGGTTGCCCGTGGTCTGCTCGGTGACCTTCACCTCGAGATCGACCTGGTCCGGCGCGTCGGGCACCGGCACGGAATTGATCTGGACGTCGGTGAAGTAGCCGAGCCGGCCGATCCGTTCGCGCGACAGCTTGATGCGCGCGGCGTCGTACCAGGCGTCCTCGAACTGGCGCATCTCGCGGCGGATCACCACGTCGCGCGTGCGATGGTTGCCGCTGATGTTGATGCGCCGCACGTACACGCGCCGGCCCGGGTCGACCATGATCGTGAAGCGCACCGTCTGCTTCACGCGGTCGAGCTCGGGCACGGCGTTCACGTTCGCGAACGCGTAGCCGAGCTCGCCGAGCCTTGCGGTGATCGCCTCGGTGGAGGCCGAGAGCTTCGCGCCGGAGAAGACGTCGCCGGGTTCGAGCTGGATGAGCTCAGAGAACTGCTGCTCGCGTCCCAGCAGCTCGCCCGCCAGTTCGAAGCCCTCGACGGTGTACTGCTTGCCCTCCTTGACGACCACGGTGATGTGGACGTTCTCGCGGTCGGGCGAGATCGACACCTGGGTCGATTCGATCGAGAACTCGAGATAGCCGCGGTCGAGGTAGAAGGAACGGATCGCCTCGAGGTCGCCGGCGAGCTTCTCGCGCGAATAGCGGTCGGACTTGGTGTACCAGGTGAGCCACGTGGGCGTGGACAGCGTGAGCTGGTCGATCAGGGTCTTGTCGGAGAAGACCTCGTTGCCCACGAACCGGATCGAGGTGATCTTGGCGGACTCGCCCTCGTCGATCTGCATCGACAGGCCGACGCGGTTGCGCTCGAGCGGCGTGACCGTGGTGGTGACCTGGACGTTGTACTTGCCTCGGGAGAGGTACTGGCGCTTGAGTTCCTGCTCGGCGCGCTCGAGGATGCTGCGGTCGAAGATCCGGGATTCGGCGAGGCCCTGGTCGCGCA
>Ga0079224_100007749_pt1 | contig 14446 bp, 16 predicted proteins | sample Stecom2015_FD_80414 | JGI IMG/M metagenome (GOLD analysis project Ga0079224, IMG submission 80414) | Agricultural soil microbial communities from Utah to study Nitrogen management - Steer compost 2015 | ecosystem: Environmental > Terrestrial > Soil > Agricultural land | place: USA: Utah...
ACATTAGAGTCAAATAAATTAAAGGCAAACCCTAAAATCATAGAAGCCATAAACACCACATTCATAATGGTAGAACTAACTTGTACAATAGGTACCATTTTAGAACGGAAGTTTAACCATTTATATGCCGTAGCATGTTGTACAGCATGTCCACATTCGTGCGCAGCAACAGCAGCAGCACTAATACTACGACCAGAATATACTTCTGGACTAAGGTTTACAGTTTTATTAGCTGGATTATAATGGTCAGTTAAATGTCCTGGAACACTTGTTACTTGAACATCATAAATACCATTATCGTTTAACATTTTCACGGCAATATCACGGCCCGTTAAACCACTACTCAACGGATACTGTGCATACTTATTAAATGCACTCTTCAATCTCCAACCTACAAAGAGGCTGATACCCATAAAAACAATTCCAATTAAGAATAACATAGTCTAAAACTTTTTTAAAAAATTACAATCAAATATTGTACCATTCCAAATTTAATACAAATTTAGCATGTATTAACTAGACTTGACAGTAATAAATTGTCGAATTGGCAGTTTAATAAGACAATTTTACCTTTGCATTTAAATTAATAGGAAATGAAGCCGCTTATACTTATAACAAACGACGATGGAGTGTTTGCCCCTGGAATTAAAGAACTAACCCGTATTGCAAGAGAATTTGGCGATGTTTTTGTAGTGGCTCCAGATAGTCCGCAAAGTGGTATGGGACACGCTGTTACCCTTAATAGTCCCATTCAAATCAACGACCTAAGTTCCGATTTCGAATTCCCAGTTTATTCGTGCAGCGGAACCCCTGTAGATTGCGTAAAAATTGCTGTTCATAAGCTTTTACCTCGTAAACCAGACCTAATAGTTAGTGGTATCAATCACGGTGCCAATTCTTCTATTAATGTAATTTACTCTGGAACTATGTCGGCTGCCATCGAAGGTGCCGTTATGGGATACACCTCTATTGGTTTCTCTTTATGCGACCATAGCTATAAGGCCGATTTTAAACCAGGTGCCCCATATATTGCTAAAGTTATTAAATACGCTTTAGAACACAATTTACCTAAACATACTTGTTTCAACGTTAATATCCCTAAAGGCGATAATATCCAAGGAATTAAAATTTGTCGCCAAGCTAAAGCTCATTGGGATGAAGAATTAGACGAAAGAAAAGACCCTAGAGGAGGAACCTATTACTGGCTAACTGGCGTTTTTAATGTTATGGACAAAGGTGAAGATAGCGACGAATACGCTTTAAAACATAATTATGTGTCACTCGTTCCTGCACAGTTCGACCTTACTGATTACAAAATGTTAGAAAAATTAAACCAAGAATTTAAATAGAGATTATGAACCAAATAGCTCCACCTAAAAATCAAAAAGGTCTAAAAAAAGACGATTTTAAACTTGGCTTATCTTTAGGTTTATTAGTCCCAGCATTTATTTTTGCTATAATCTACGCAATAGATCATTATTTCGCGATTCGATTAGATAAAGAATTCATCATGAAAGATGGAACTAAACTCGTTATCGGTGTTGGTATTAATGTTTTAACCTTCCGTTATTACATGATAAAACTCCGAATGGAGCAAACTGGTAAAGGTGTACTTGCCGCTACTTTTATCTACGCTATTTTTTATATGATCTACTTTATTATGCTCGACAATGTAAATTTATTTTAGTAGAGTAAATTCTTAAGAATCGTAATAAATTCTTGGGGTTGTTCTATGGGACTTACATGTCCACAGCCCATCATCACAAATAATTCAGAGCCCGTATTGCGGGCTTGTTTTTCTATATCTGGTAGCGGAATTACTGCATCTTCAGAACCTGCAATAAAAATTTTACGTAAAGTAGCTTGTTTTAAAGTTTCTTCATGATCTGATCGGTGCATCAAAGAACGCATGGTAGCAATTACAGTATCGATAGGTATTGATTTTGAGGCTTCGTACTGCGAACGAACTACATCCATATGCTTTTGCTTAAATTCTTCGGAATAAAGATTTTTAAAGAATTCAAGCATATATAATTCTCTGTTTTGCAACAAAACTTGCACTCCCCTTTCCCTATTTTTCTTTTTCTCTTCACTATCAGCATATGCCGATGAATTAACTAAGAAAATTGCCTTACAAATATTAGTTTGATGAATAAGTTCTAATCCCACATAACCGCCCATACTATGCCCAATAAAATGCGCTTGAGTAATATTATGAGAATTTAAAATAGAAATCAATTCGCTTACAATATCATTCAAGCTAAAATCAACCCATGGAGCAGAATTACCACATCCTGGTAAATTGAGAAGTATATGTTTAAAGTTAGGTAAGGCTTTTAAACAATCAAACCACATTTCATAATTCTCGCAAAGTCCATGCACCCAAACAATGGGAGTACCTTCACCTAAAATTGTGTATTCTAACCCTTTTTCAGACTTCATAAATCGTTAATTTTTCTTAGTATAAAGTTAAAAGAAATCCACAAAAGTAGTGGTATATAGGGCATTTGTTAATTACCTAGCCAAAAAAGTTGAAAACCTTTGTAAAAAAAACGGGAAATTGCCGATTATCTAAGTAATTTCGCATAAAATTTTGATAAAATTGAGCACATTAGATTTTGATATAATAGTTGTTGGTGGTGGTATAGTTGGTGCTGCTACTGCCTATAAATTGCAATTACGCTACCCAAATAAGAGTATTGCACTAATCGAAAAAGAAAAAAATCTAGCTGATCATCAGACTGGAAATAATTCAGGTGTAATTCATAGTGGTATATATTACAAACCAGGCTCCTACAAAGCAAAGAACTGTGTAGAAGGACGTAGAGAGTTAGTTGCATTTGCCAAAGAACACAAAATCAAACACGATATCTGCGGTAAATTAATAGTTGCGGTTGACGAAGACGAGAATAAACGTTTAGATGGCATTTTCGAAAGAGGTTTAAAAAATGACATCGAAGACATGGAAATGATTGGTCCTGATAAAATAAGAGAAATCGAACCATTCATTACAACCGGAATACGAGCAATTCGTGTGGGTTGCACAGGTATAATCGACTTTAGAGGAGTTACAGATACCCTTGGTAATTTGCTTGAAGGCTTAAACTCCGCTAGTAAAGTTTTCCGCCAAACAGAAGTAATTGGCATTAGTAACGATGCAAGTGGTAAAATAATAAAAACCAATAAGGGCGACTTTAAAGGTAAAAAAGTAGTCTTCTGTGGTGGTTTACAAAGCGACCGTTTAGCAGAGATGGATGGAATTAAAACCACAGCTAAAATTGTAGGTTTCCGCGGCGATTATTACGATTTAACCGAAAAAGGACATCATAAAATTAAACATTTAGTCTATCCAGTACCTAATCCAGCTTTCCCTTTCCTAGGCGTACACTTTACACGCATGACTGACGGAAGCATAGAATGTGGCCCTAATGCCGTATTCACGTTTAAAAGAGAAGGGTACGGTAAAACAGATTTCGATTTAAGAGATACTATAGATGCTCTAACATTTGCTGGAACATGGAAATTATTCTTTAAACATACCAAATTTGGTATAGATGAATACAAAAGAGCATTTAGTAAAAAATTATTCTTAAAAACTCTACAAAGATTATTGCCTTCATTAGAAATGGACGATATAAAACCAGGTAGAGCAGGTGTGCGTGCAATGGCTTTAGGTCCAGATGGAGAAATGATTGACGACTTTAAATTTGAATATAACCAAAATAGTATTCACGTTCTAAACGCACCTTCACCAGCAGCTACAGCATGTTTGGCAATTGCTGCTGAAGTTACTAGAATGGCTGAAGCTCATTTCGGAGAATTTTAACCTAACCTATATAATCATATCATCACTATGTTCGGATTTTTAAAAAAAAATAAAATTAAACAAGCGCAACTCGTGCAAGTTTATACCGATAACTTATACGATGTTATCGAAAAAGCATTCCCAGAAGTTGCAGGCTTCATAAATGAAGAAAAGAAATTCGAAAAATCTCCACAAATTGGTGTGGAAGATTTTGAATGGTTTACCTATATCATTTATGGAGGTAATGTTTTAAATCTTTACAATCATTTCGACGTAGAAACTGCCGATAATTTAAAATTTAAAATAATCGCAGAAGTAGCTGAAAGATATACAAAACGTGACACGAATATTGCTGAAGATATTATCTTGGATTATGAAAAGTTCCTTGCAGATATACAACGCAAAACCAACGATATTGCAGCTACTATTTCATTAGCTTTATTCTATAAGTTTAAGTTGAATGAATATCAAGATGAACACTATCAAAAATTAAATACACCCAATCCAGTATTCTTTAAAGAACTTAAAGATATGATGGAGTTATTCATCTGGAATTGGCCTGAATTCTTAGCGAAATATAAGATTTCAGAAAACTAATATTAATATAAATTTTTACATTAAAATATGCCATTAGATCAGCCAGAAGAAGAAAAGGAAATGTCCTTTTTAGACCATTTAGAAGAACTTAGATGGCATCTAGTTCGTAGTGTTATAGCAATAATGATTGGAGCAGTAATAGCTTTCATCTATGATGAAATTTTATTCGATAAAATCATTTTTGCACCTAAAGATCCAAACTTTATAACCTATAGAGCGTTTTGTAAAATTGGTCAATTCTTCGGCTTGGGTGCCAATTTATGCATTACTGAAATCCCAATAAATATCATAAATATGAATATGGGAGGGCAATTCAATATGCATATGTGGGCATCTTTAATTGCGGGTATTATTTTAGCTTCTCCCTATATTATTTACCAAATTTGGAGTTTCTTAAAACCTGCTCTGTATTCGCACGAAAAGAAAACTGCAAGTGGTTTACTTTTTTATGCTGGCACCTTATTTTTATTAGGTGTTTGTTTTGGTTATTTTGTTCTCTCGGCCTTGTCGGTTAATTTCTTAGGAAATTACCAGATTAGCGAAAATATCGCAAATAACATTAATATTTCTAGTTATATCAGTACCATTACTACGGTAACTTTAGCTACAGGGATTCTTTTCGAATTACCTATTTTCATTTATTTCTTAACTAAGATTGGAATAGTTACCCCACAATTCTTAAGAAAATATCGCCGCCATGCACTAATTTTAAATCTAGTTGTAAGTGCTGTTATTACTCCACCTGATATAATTAGCCAAATAATTGTTGCCTTACCACTTAGTTTATTATATGAAATTGGTATATTAGTATCCAAAAGAGGTGTGAAAAAACTTGAAGAAGAAAAAAATAAGGCCTTAGTAAAAAATTAACCATATTGATGCCCATGAAAAAAAGACCAATACTCTTATTACTCACTTTAATCCTAAGCACCTATCATATTTTCGCACAAAATAATGAACTGTTCATTACATTTAAAGATAGCTCTAAAGTTAAAGGAGTTATAGAGTATCGTGGTAGTAAACGTTTAATCTTAAGAGGCGAAAACAATGTTTTTTTCGAAATAAACACTAAAGCAATTCAACGTTACCACGGTGGGCGATACAATTTTAAGTACACCGCTCCAGCTGGCGACTATTCTAATGTTAAATACAACTACAGACGACTTAAAGCTAGCGAAATTGGAATTAATTTATTGGCTCTTTTAAGTACCGATATTAATGTATTCTACGAATACAGATTCTTAAAAACTAAAATTGGACTACGCTTTCCGTTAACTTTCGGGTTTAATAATTTTAAATATCCCTATAGTACTTTCATTTTAGATTTTTGGAAAGATCTAAAAATGAAAAATACCATCTTTGGTATAGGAGTAGAACCTAGAATTTATGCAAATAAATATGGAAATAATTCGTACGTTTTTAGTTTCTCTGGAGAATATCAACTAAATAATACCCGAATTTATTCTGAAGCTGATCATGCTAATTGCTTAAGAATGATGATTAATAATGGTAGCTCGCACCGTATTGGTTCTCATTTAAAAATGAGCACTGATTTTGGAATTGGTTATACCATTTTTTTCTGGGGAAATCAGTCGGGTGCTGAGGTTTTACCACAATTAAGACTCCGCTTAACGCTAAGTGGATTGTTCTAAGTAAATTTGTCTAAGCTTAAAAATTATATAAAATGAAATTACTTGAAGGAAAAGTTGCCATCGTAACCGGTGGAAGTAGAGGAATCGGAAAAGGAATCGTAAATAAATTAGCTGAACAAGGAGCTACGGTTGTTTTCACTTTTGTATCAAGCGAAGAGGCCGCTCAAGCTGTTGCAAACGACGCAGCCGCTAATTATGGGGTTACTGTTAAAGCCGTTAAAAATGATGCGGCAAGCTTTTCTCAAGCTGAAGAATTAATCGAAAATACCGTTAAGGAATTTGGACGTATCGATATAGTAGTTAATAACGCAGGTATTACTAAGGATAATTTATTAATGCGTATGACCGAAGCCGACTGGGATGCGGTTATAGATACGAACCTTAAAAGTGTGTTCAATATGACCAAAGCTGTTCAAAAAGTAATGCTTAAACAACGCTCTGGTTCTATAATCAATTTGAGCTCTGTGGTTGGTCGTAGCGGAAATGCCGGACAAGCGAATTATGCCGCTTCTAAATCTGGAGTTATCGGATTTACACAAGCTATAGCTCGCGAACTTGGCTCTCGTAATATTCGTTGCAACGCTATTGCACCAGGCTTCATAGAAACTGAAATGACCGAAAAATTAGACGAAAACACTAAAAATGGATGGATCCAAAATATCCCTCTTAAACGTGCTGGAACTACTGAAGATGTAGCTAATTGCGTACTTTTCTTAGCTTCAGACCTTTCGTCTTATATCAGCGGACAAACCATTAATGTTTGTGGAGCTATGCTTACTAACTAATTTGTTTAGTTATACTTTTTTCCCGTCTTAAACGTTTCTCTACAGGTGCAAATCATTCTGTCAAATAGCTATTGGTTTATACTCCTTTGCCTGTTATTTGGCTTCGGATTAAGTGCTGTTTTATACCTATTCAAAAACTCTGATTCGGTTATCCCTAAAAATATTAGAATCGGACTTTTTGTGCTTCGGGGGGTGCTTGCATCACTCATAGCCTTCTTTCTGTTAGACCCTCTGTCGAAACACAAAATAACTGAACTGGAAAACCCTGTTATCTTCTTAGTCCACGATAATTCTAAGTCGGTTCTACTTACTAAAGATAGTACCTATTATAAAAATCAATACCAAGATCAATGGGAACAACTGCGTAAGGAACTTGAGTCTAATTTTCAAGTTAGAAATTTCAGCTTTTCTGATATACTAACTGAAAACTCTCAACTCCATTTCGACGGATCTGAAACCAACCTAGAAGCTGCGTTTAAAGAATTAGAAATTTTAAGTGCAGGACTAAATACAGGCGCTATTGTACTTGCTAGCGACGGAATTTATACACAAGGCAATACACCTTTAAACCGAATTTCAAACTTTAAATCTCCAATTTATACAATCGGACTTGGAGATACAACTACACGTAAAGATTGGTATATACGTAATGTTATTACTAATAAAATTGCTTTTACCAATAGTCAAATCCCCGTTGATGTTCAAATAAGCGCCGATAAACTTAAAAACCTTGGTGGTAAATTAAGTCTTTATTTCAACGGCAAAAAAGTCCAAGAACAAGCTTATCAATTCCAAAACGACAAACAAGATATTTCAGCAAGCTTCTATATACAAGTAAATTCGCCTGGAGTATTTCCTTTACGTGCTGAATTAAGTTATATAGACGGTGAACAAAATATCCAAAACAATTATTTCACTGTATTTGTTGAGGTAACCGATACTCGGAAAAAAATTGCACTAATAAGTGATGGGCCACATCCCGATTTAGGAGCCATAAAACATGCATTATCGAAAGACGAAAATTTTGAAGTTAATATAGTTTCTGCTCAAGATTTTAATTTGAACGAAGATTATAATTTAATAATTCTTCATTCTATTCCTAGTAATAATGCATCAGCAAATAATTTATTTACTACACTCAAAAACAAGAAAATTCCACTTTGGTTTATCTTAGGCGACAAAACCAGCGCTTTTGCCTTTAATAATTTATCAACTGGGGTACAAATCTTAACCCGTGGTGGTAAAACAGAAGATGTTCGTCCAGCCATACAATCTGCCTTTAGTGGATTTTCGGTGAGCGAAAGCATGCAGCAATTGTGGAAATCTGCTCCTCCATTACAAACCATTCCTGGCGAAATAAAAGCTCAAAATAATGCTCAAATATTAGCCTATAAAAAAGTTGGTAGCATTGAAACGAACCAGCCATTATGGGTATTTACCAACGAAAATGGATTTAAAAACTCTATACTTTTTGGAGAAGGATTATGGAGAATACGTCTTTTTGACTACGAACAAAATGCCAATTTCGATGTATTTGACGAATGGATTCAAAAAACTGTACAACTCTTAGCAGCAAGCGATGATAAAAGTAAGTTTAGAGTGGATGCCAAAAATAAATACGCACAAAATGAGCCCGTATTTATTCGTGCAGAACTTTATAATGATGCGCTGGAATTAATAAACACATCGGATGTACAAATAGAAATTACAGATAGCAGCAATGCCAGTTTAAAGTTCACCTTCAACAAAGTGGATAATTACTATCAATTACAAGCTGGAATCTTAGCTCCAGGTGTATATAAATACAAAGCTGAAACTCAATTTGGAGGGACAAAATACAGTAAACAAGGTAATTTCATTGTGCATAGCGAAGAAATAGAAAATGTACGTTTAAAAGCTGACCACGATTTATTAAATCAAATAAGTGCTCAAACTCAAGGTGCATTCTATTTACCAAATCAAATGCAACAAATAGCTGAGGATATAAAAACAAGTAAAGACATTCATACAAAAAGTCGTACCTTTACTGACTATACTAGCTGGATAGATTGGAAATGGATTTTATTCCTAATAGTTCTTTTATTCAGTTTAGAATGGCTTACTAGAAAATGGTTCGGAACTTATTAAGATAAAACTATTATTCATGGAAAAAACTGCAATACTAAGTGCTTCAGATATAGAAATTCGTACAGAAAGAATCGCATTTCAAATATTAGAAGATCATTATAAAGAGGAGCATTTGTTCTTAGTTGGCATTTTACCTAATGGTAAAAGCTTTGCAGAAGATTTAAGTCAATATATCAAAAAAGAAATTCCAAATATTAATTGCACTTTGGTTACCGCTCATACAAGCAATAAGAACAGTTCAGATGCAAGTGTAGAATTTAGTATAGACATAAACGATTTTAAAGACAAATGCGTAATTGTTGTGGATGATGTATTAAATTCTGGAAAAACGATGGCAGCTGTATTAAAAGAAGTATTTAAAATGTCGCCTAAACGTGTAAAAACTGCGGTGATGGTAGAGCGTGCCTATAAGGATTTTCCAATTACTGCAAATTATAAAGGTTTAGAAATAAATACCAATATTAAAGATCATATTGAAGTGCATTTAACTGAACCTAAATCGGCATGGTTAATTTAATTTAAAGCTCCCGTCTAACCTATTAAAATTTAATAATTTAAACCATCTATCACAGCATAGTAAAGGTAAAGGTCTCTTAAGCTTAGATTATTTTTTTACCTTGCGCCCAGTTTTGTTGTATTATGGTAAAGATAAATAAAGTAGAAAATTCGAAACTGCCCTCTATAGACTTCAACAGTATCGATTTCGGAAAGTACATCTCAGACCACATGTTTATAGCTCAATACAAAAATGGGCAATGGTCTGAAGGTGAAGTTGTACCCTTTGGAACAATAGAAATTAGTCCGGCAGCTCTTGCTTTACATTATGGCCAGAGCGTGTTCGAAGGAATGAAAGCATTCCGTACCGAAGGTGGTAAAATCAATATCTTTCGTTTAAATAAACACATAGAGCGTTTAAATAAATCATTAGATCGCATGTGCATGGCTCGCTTGCCTGAAGAATTATTCTTTGAGGCGGTAAAAACCTTTGTAGATGTTGAAAAAGGCTGGGTTCCTTCTGCTGAACAAGGTTCTTATTATTTAAGACCTTTTGTTTTTGCTAGCGAAAGTAGATATGGTGTAAAAGCTTCTGAAGAATATTATTTCATAATATTTGGTGGGCCAGTAGGACCATATTACCCAAAACCACTTCGGGTTAAAGTAGAAACTTTATATTCTCGTGCCGCTCCTGGTGGTACTGGTGCCGCTAAATGTGCTGGTAACTATGGCGCTTCATTCTACCCTACTCGTATGGCTCAACAAGAAGGTTTTGATGCCATTATTTGGACCGATGGAAGCAAACACGAATACATTGAAGAGTCTGGAACTATGAATGTAATGTTCGTGCAAAATGGGACCATAATTACCCCTGCTTTAACAGATAGTATTTTACCTGGTATTACCAGAGATTCCTTAATGATTTTGGCTAAAGACCTTGGTTATAACGTCGAAGAAAAAAGAATTAAAGTTAGCGAATTAGCTGAAGGCTTAAAATCTGGAAATATTACAGAAGCTTTTGGTACTGGTACCGCTGCTGTAGTTGCTCCTATTAAGCAAATTAATATAGATGGAGTAGATTATTCTTTGCCTGAAATTGGTGCAGATTCTATCCAAAATAAACTTAAAACAGCTCTACACAAACTAAGAACTAGCGACGTGCAAGATAAATTTGCTTGGAATAATTTTCAATAATTTTTAGGAACCAAGAAGAGTAAAATAATAAATACTCAATCCTACCGAAATAAAATTACCTATTAGGTAATAATCGTTATAAATGGATTGTAATTTTTGCTCTTCTTGCGTATCCGATTTCTCAGTTCGCTTTAAACGAGTCCCCAATTTTAAAGCCCCAAATAAGGTTAAGGCATGCGGAAATCCCTGTATTAAACTAAATGTCAAAAAAGACCGCTCCACTAACCCTTTGATTACCGATTTAATATCGAATTTCTTATTATTTACTTGCTTCGGCATTATTGCCCAAAATATTAAACTAAAGGCTATCTCTAGTCCTGCTATTATCGCAATTTTCGCTATAAGGGTCATAAGCAATTCAGTATTATTTCTTTGACAGCAAAATACGAATCCATTCGCATAGTTTTCTCTCTTTTCCAAATTAATGACCTATTGCGACCAAGTTTATCCGCTACTACTTTATAATCTTGAGTCCTAAAATACTCATTTGCTATGGCATAATCTCGCTCTTGATGCCAATTAGCTATCAACTCCTCATAAATTATGAAGGCATTATTTAGAAGCTTCGATTTAGCTTTACTGCTAAATTCTATATGAAACCTATGCTCCGAACTTTTTAATAACTCTAGCTTTTTACGCGCTGAAGTAAGTCCTGGACCTAACATTTTATAGGCTATTTTCGGATTTATGGGAGTATCAAGCTTGCCTTCTAAAACTACATGGCGTACCTTAAAATTTAAACCCATACTTATGCTATGCTCCTCCCATTGCACCAATAAATCAAGTGCATCTTGGCGAGTTTTTACTATAGCTTGAAACTCATCTCCCAATGTTATTGTAAGCGGTGATAATATTTTATCTGCATATTGGCAATTGATAGTTTCTACTAGCTTATTAAACTCTTTCATAAGCTTGTAACCTTCATGCTTACTACTAGAGATAATATCTGCCATCCAAATTATTGATTTCATAAAAAATGAAACATTGATTAATATTTCAAATTTAATGAAATTATTTGGATTATTTCAAGAAAAGTGAAATAAATTATGGAGCAGGAACAAATTCGCCAAACAAATCGAATTCCTGAGCGTCAGTAACTTTAACCCAAACAAAGTCGCCCATACGAGCATAGGCTTCATCTGTAGCAGGTACTAAAACTTCATTATCTACATCAGGAGAATCGAATTCAGTACGACCTACAAAATACCCACCTTCAACTCTGTCAATAAGAACTTTAAAGGTTTGCCCAATTTTAGCTTGGTTCATTTCGTAGGAAATTTCGCGCTGAATTTCCATAATTTCGTTAGCTCTTTCGTGTTTAGTATCTTCATCCACATCGTCTTCTAATAAGTAAGCATGTGTATTTTCTTCATGAGAATAAGTAAAGATTCCTAAACGATCGAAGCGTATATCTTTAACGAATTGCTTAAGTTCTTCAAAATCCTTTTCAGTTTCACCAGGATAGCCAGCGATAAAAGTGGTACGTATAGCCATACCAGGCACTTTTTCTCTAAAACGGCGAACTAAATCATAAGTTTTTTGTTTGTTTACACCTCTACGCATACTTTTAAGTACGCCATCACTTACGTGTTGCAGAGGGATATCTATATATTTACAAACTTTAGGATTATCTCTAATTACATCTAAAACATCATCAGGGAAACCGTTCGGGAAAGCATAGTGTAAACGAATCCACTCTATACCTTCCACCTCACTTAGGGCGGTCATTAATGCCGCTAATTTTCTTTCCTTATATAAATCTAAGCCATAATAGGTAGAATCTTGAGCAATTAAAATAAGCTCTTTAGTTCCATTAGCGGCTAATTTTTTAGCTTCAAGGACAAGGTCTTCAATTGGTCTACTTACGTGTTTACCTCGCATAAGAGGGATTGCACAGAAAGAGCAGGGACGATCGCAGCCTTCAGAGATTTTCAAATAGGCAAAATGGCGAGGAGTAGTAAGTAAACGCTCTCCAATAAGTTCCGCTTTATAATCAGCCTTTAGTGTTTTCAAAAGAGCGGGTAATTCGCGTGTACCAAACCAACGATCTACCTCAACAATTTCAGATTCAAGATCGTCTTTATAGCGTTCGCTTAAACAACCTGTAACATAAACCTTATCAACATAGCCTTCTTTTTTCGCCTCGGCATAGCGTAAAATGGTATTAATACTTTCTTCTTTGGCATTATCAATAAAACCACAGGTATTAATAACCACCACGTTAAAATCATCTTGTGTAGATTCATGAACTACTTGCATGCCATTAGCTTGCAATTGTCCCATTAATACTTCCGAATCATACACATTCTTAGAACAACCAAGGGTTACAATATTGACTTTATTTTTCTTTAAGGTTCTTGCTTTCATTTTTATCTAATTCTATCTGCACTTTTAATTAATTCGTCGTCAGACTTTACGCCTTTATAACCAAAATAAGTAGCTATAAGTGCAAATATTGGGAAAAATGCTCCATAAGAGCGAACATAATCAACTTCTATACCTTCCGAAGGCTTAACAGTAAATAAATAAACTAAACTAAGTACTGATAAAACGCTTAATAAAAGCATTACTACTTTTGAAAATAGTAGTTGTTTAGCTCTATCTTTAAACATTAGGATGGTAAATATTAGTAAGAATGTGGTCGAAAAAACCTCTCCTAAAAGGATATAAGATAATGCATCAGAGAAGAAATCACTATCGTTTCCCCAGGCACTTCTTATAGAAAAAGCATTGGTCACAGGATCAATATAAAACACAGATAATGACGCCTTAAGACCACTTACTGTATCAACAATATGTACAATTGGGATAAATAAGAAGCCCACTAAAATTACGATAGCAAGCAAAAAATATAAGCTTTGTATGCGTTGAATCATCTCTTAATTTTTTTGCAAAGAAACGGAAGATTGCCCAAAATTACAAGGGATTAAAGATGTCGGGGCAATTCAAATATTTCGAGCTTTGTAGGTTGTGAATTTATAATTTCGAAACGGATAGCCGTTCTAACTTTATGCCAACCATGTAAACCAGCAGCACCGGGGTTTATATGTAAGTGTTGTAAATCTTTATCGTAGATAACTTTTAGTATATGCGAATGCCCCACTACAACTATATGTGGTTTTTCTTTTAAAATCAAAGCTTTTACTCGAGCATTATACTTACCAGGATAACCGGCAATATGAGTTATAAGAATTTTTAGTCCTGCACGCTCAAATATGGCATTTAACGGATAGCGCAATCGCATTTTAGCGTCGTCAATATTACCATAAACGGCCATTAAAGGTTTAAATGCCTCTAAATCGTCCACTATTTTAGCGTCACCAATATCACCTGCATGCCATACTTCATCACAATCTTTAAGGAATTCGTAAAAACGAGGATCTAATGAACTATGTGTATCCGAAATTACTCCAATTTTCAATTTTGGCTTGATTTTATGGAGCAAAATTAGGTTTAAAATGTTAAAAAATGAAAAACTTTATTCATATCGGAAAATTAAGCAAACAGGCTCCCCCCCTTTTATCGAACTTTCAGGAAGAAAAACCCTGAATTTATACCAATTAAGCAAAAATTCAATGTAAAAAACAACATAAAATATGATTTTTTAGCATATATTTGCAATCTAGTTTTCCCCCCAAACTATGAAGAACTTATCCCCCCAACTACCGCTGACACTATTATTGTGTCTAATTACGATTGCATCTTTTGCTGAATGCGTAATTTCGTCTAATACTAATTTATCTACTTTTAATCCGGATGCCTGCAATGGCGTATTCCGAGTTACCAATGGA
>Ga0079224_100007750_pt1 | contig 14446 bp, 11 predicted proteins | sample Stecom2015_FD_80414 | JGI IMG/M metagenome (GOLD analysis project Ga0079224, IMG submission 80414) | Agricultural soil microbial communities from Utah to study Nitrogen management - Steer compost 2015 | ecosystem: Environmental > Terrestrial > Soil > Agricultural land | place: USA: Utah...
CGCTCCGGCAGGTCGAGGATGAGCTCGAGCATCTCCTCGCGCGCGCGCGGGTCGAGGCCGTTGGTCGGCTCGTCGAGCAGCAGGAGCTCGGGGTCGTGGACCAGCGCCTGGGCCAGCTTGACCCGCTGCTTCATGCCGGTCGAGTAGCCCTCCACCTTGAGGTAGCGCTTCTCCTCGAGGCCGGCGTAGTAGAGGGCGGCGTGGGCCCGCTGCATCGCCTCGCTGCGCGGCAGGCCGGACAGCTCGCCGGCGTAGGTGCAGAGCTCCACCGCGGTGAGGTCGGCCAGGTAGGAGTCCATCTCCGGCATGTAGCCGACCCGGTCGCGGATGCGGAACGAGTCGGTCGCCGACGACAGGCCGAGCACGCGCGCGCTGCCCTCGTGCGGCGTGAGCCCGAGCATGCACTTGAGGAGGGTGGACTTGCCGGCGCCGTTTGGCCCCAGGAGGCCGATGATCTGCCCGCCGATGCGCGCGGTCACGCCGGCGAGCGCCTGGACGCTGCCGTAGCTCTTGCGGACGTCCTCGAGCTCGAGCAACGCGTCCACCGCCGGCATCTTGCCAGGGGCACCTCACCCGGGCAACGGCGGCCGCCGCCCTTCCGCACCACCCTGGTGAACCGGATCACAGCCGGGCCGCGCCGGCGCCGCTCACAGGTAGCCGAGCGCCTCGAGCTGGCGGCGGAGGTCGCCGTCGATGTCGGTGCTCTTCGCCTCGAGGGTGCGGGCCGCCGCGCCGCCGCTCATGCGCGTCGCCTTGCGCGGCGCGCCGAGCGCCTCGCCGAGGTACACGCCGCACAGCCGCACCGCCAGCGGCGCCTCGCCGGCCAGATCGCGCTGCTCGTCCGGATCGCGCTCGAGGTCGAACAGGCGCGGCTCGTCCCGGTCGGAGTCGACCACGAGCTTCCAGCGCCCGATCCGGATCGCGCGCTCGTCGCCGCGCGAGGCGGCGATCGCGTAGTGCGGCCGCTGCCGCAGGTCGCGGCCGCGCAGAAGGTCGAGGAACGAGACGCCGTCGGTGTCCGGCATCGCCGGCAGCCCGAGCGTCTCGACCAGGGTGGGGGCGAGATCGACGTGCTCCACGATCTCGTCGATCTGGGTGGCGGGCGGGAACAGCGGCGGGTAGTGGACGGTCAGCGGCGCGCGGATCATCTCCTCGTAGAGGGTGTAGCCGTGCCCCATGTGGCCGTGGTCCTGCAGCTCCTCGCCGTGGTCGTTTGTGACCACCACGACGGTGTCGTCCCACAGCCCGAGCCGGTCGATCGTCTCGAGCAGGACGCCGAGCTGCTCGTCCTGGAAGGTGACCTCGCCGTGGTAGAGGGCGCGGATCCAGTCGAGGTCGCGCCGCGAGATGCGCAGGTCGAAGTTGTCGACCGCGATCTGCTCCTGGGCGTCGAAGCTGGAGCCGATCGGCCCGTCGTAGGAGCCGGAGAAGTAGCGGCCCCAGTAGCTCTGCGGCACCTCGTAGGTGGTGTGCGGGTCGACGCTCTGCACCATCAGGAAGAAGCGGCCGCGGTCGTGGTGCTCCTCCAGCCAGCGGGCGGCGCGCCGGTACAGCGGGCGGCCGTTGCCGGCGCTCGAGCGCGAGTGGTTCTCGAACAGATCCCAGCCGCGGTCGAAGCCGAACTTGTCGCTGACCACCGCGTTGGCGGTGATGAGCGCGGTGCGGAAGCCGTGGCGGTCGAGGTGCTGCGACAGGAGCTGCACCTCCTCCGGCAGCACGCTGCGGGCGTAGCGCGCCGTGTGGCTGGTCGGGTACAGCGAGCTCAAGATGGTGGCGACCGACGGCTTGGTCCAGTTCTCGTTGTTGTAGGCGGAGGTGAAGGTGGTGGCGCGCGCGGCGAGGTCGGCGAGGACCGGCGCGTGGACCCGGGTGTCCGGCGAGAACGGGGTGAACGAGTCGGCCCGGGTGGTGTCGAGCACAACCAGGATGAGGTTCTTGGCCGGGGCGTGCGCGGGGGCGCTCGTGCCGCGCGCGGCGGCGGCGCCCCGCTCGCGCGGCACGTACAGGGTCGGCTCGCCCCACCCGGTCGCGGCGGCGTCGCCCAGGGTGGCGAGCTCGAGCCGCACCGCCTGGCCGGCCAGGGGCGACAGATCGACGACCTGCTCGCGCAGGCGATCCGGCGTGGCCCGGCCGCGGAACAGCTCGTGGACGCCGCCTTCGGTCTCCGCCCGCACCACGAACTCGACGCGCGCGGCGGAGGCGAGGTCGAAGACCAGGCGGGCGCCCTCCGGCGGCCGCAGGTAGAACGAGTAGCTGCGCGCGGTCGGCGCGACCAGCGCGCGCCGCACCCGCCCGCCGAGCGAGATCGGCGCCACCCGCGGCAGGAGCTGCGGCGGCCGGGCGCCGGCAAGGCGCGCCAGGTACACCCAGTCCACCTCGACGCGCCCCTTGCCGCCCCCGCGCGTCAGCTCGAGCGCGATGGTCTTGCCCGGCGCGACCTCGCCGAGCGCGATCCGCGCGATCGACCAGTCGCGGCCGATCTGCGCGCTGCCCTGCGCGCGCCCGTCGATCGACACCTTGATCTCCTGCGGCGCGCCGCCGGTGCGGGCGCGCAGGAGCAGCTCGGACGGCTCGGCCAGCGGCCGGACGTACAGGGTGGCGGACTTGCGCCGGATGACGGCGTGGGTCACGCCGCCTTCCTCGCGCGGGTCGGACCAGCCGGTGGCCCAGCCGCCGCGCGTGTACTTGTGCTGCTCGGCGGTCCCGAGGTCGATCACCAGGCCGCCGCGGCGCAGCTCGGCCCGGAGCGCCTCGTCGATGAGGGAGCGGTGCGGCACCAGCTCGGCGCGGACGGAGCGCGGACCGGTCCGCTTGGCCTCGGGAACCTTGCGATCTCGAGACGTTTCAGTGTCGTTGCACGCCAGCGCAAGCGCCACCAGGGCCAGGCACGCCCCTCCGTGCCGCCTCGGCATGGGCCCCATGGTAGGCCACGCGGCGGCGGGGAGCAACTCGAAGCGCCGCGCGGCCTCAGCGCCGGCGCGCGCGAGGCGGCGGCTCCTGCAGGACCTCGAGCGTCACCGGCACCACGCCGGCCTTCATCATGCCGAGCTTCCTGGCCGCCGCGTGCGACACGTCGATGATCCGCTTGCGCCGCCCGAACGGCCCGCGGTCGTTGATCCGCACCACCACGGAGCGCCCGTTCTTGCGGTTGGTGACCCGCACGAGGGTGCCGAAGCGGAGCGTCCGGTGCGCCGCAGTGAACGCGTGCATGTCGAAGCGCTCGCCGGAGGCGGTCTTGCGGCCGTGGAAGCCGCGCCCGTAGTAGCTCGCCTTGCCGCGCATGGTGCGCAGCGCCGGCCGGTCCGGCGCCTCCGGCTCGCGCCGGCTCGCGCTGGTGCAGCCGAACGCGACCAGGAGCGCGACCACCAGCCCGGCGCGGGCCGCCGCGCCCGCCTGCGATCCGCGCGCGCGCCTCACTTGCCGCACCCCTCGCCGACGGCGAGCCCGGCCTTCTCCAGCGCCGCCTTCCTCAGCTCGTGGCCGGTCGGCCCGTCGCCGAGCCGGGCGCGCAGCTCGGCGCCGTGACCCGGTCCGGTCACATCGCGCAGGTACGCCTCGTACTCGAACGTGTCGGAGTGCTCCTCGTTGTGGCAGCGGAGGCAGACGTCCTCGCTCGGGCTCTTCACCACGGTGCGCGGCCTGTCCTTGCCGTCCTTGTCCACGTGGATCGAGCCGGGGCCGTGGCAGACCTCGCACTGCACGTCGCGCAGGGACTCGTTGAACGCCAGCGTGGCGCCGCCCGGCTGATCCCAGCCGGTCACGTGGCAGCCGATGCAGTCGTAGGAGGCCTCCTTGTGCCCCTCGACCAGGGTCTCCCAGGCGCCGGCGTGGCGGGTCTTCTTCCAGAACTCGACCGCGTCGGCGTGGCAGAAGCCGCACTCCTCCACGCCGGCGAAGCCCGGCTTGCCCGCCGGCGGCGGCGCCGCCGGGCCCCTGGCCTTCGACTCGGCCAGGTTGACCTCTGCGATGGCGCGGTCGAGCTCCTCCTTGGCCTGCCGGGTCTCGCCGTTGCAGGCGAGCCCCTTGCGGATCGGGACCTGCGTGAAGGTGAACCAGTTGCCCTTTTCAGGAACGAGCAGCGGGCTCTTGTCGAGCCGGGCGCGCTGCTCCTGGAGCCCGGCCAGCTCGTTCTTCTTCTGCGCCAAGAAGCCCTGGTCGGCGCTGGGATCCTTCTCCCAGCCGGCGATGTCCTCGCGCAGCGCCGCGATGCGCGCGTCGAGCGCGGCGATGCGGCCGGGGCCGAGCGCGTCGGAGAACGGCCCGGCGCCGCGCACCGCGATCTCCAGGCGCGAGACCACCTGGCCGCGGTTGGCCGGCTGGAACAGCCAGGTCTGCCCGACCTTCTGCGGCTCGTCCTGCACCTTGCGCGGATCGGCCGGCGCCTTCTGCCCGACCAGGAGGAAGTCGATCCCCTCGACCCGCCGGGCCAGGGCGACCGCCTCGCGCCGCTGCATGTGGGCGAGGGCGACCACCACCTGGGCGCCGCGCTCGCGCAGGTCGGCGACCGCGCGCGCCGCGGCGGCGACCGGATCGCTCGCCTGGATCTTCGCCGCGTCCAGCGCCGACGGCGCCACCACGCCGAAGACGCCCACCTTGACCTCGCCGGCCTCGAGGACGGCCGGCGGCGCGAGATCGACGCCGGCCTCGGCCGGCACGTTGACCGCGTGGCGCGGGAGGTCGACCGCGCCGGCGCCGAGCGCCAGGTCGTGCGGGCCGAGGCCGACCGCGTCGGCGCGGAGCTCGCGCTCGACGATGCCGGCGAGCGCCTTCGCCTTGAGCTCGGCCTGGGCCTTCTCGCCCGGCGCCACCGCGTCCCCCTCGAACAGGAGCGAACCGCCGTCGACGACCAGCACCGGGACCTCCCCGGCGCGCGCCTCCTCGACCAGCGCCACGGTGCGGGCGATGTCACCCATGGGGTCGCTGTTGCAGCCGCACGGCTCGAGCTGGCCGTTGAGCTCGGTCGTGGCGAAGAGGATCAGGCGCTCGCCCTGGCTCGCGGCGGCGCCGCCGCCCTTCCTCTCCCCCTTCGAGGAGCAGGTCGCGGCGGTGGCGAGCAGGGCGCAAAGCCCCGAAATGACGACCGTCCGGGCGGTCAGCCGGCCGGTTGCACCCTCCTTCATGCGCCTTCCTATAGCACGCTTGACACCCCACCTACGCCCGCGTAGATTGCGCGGCCTGATGTCGGTCAGCATCCGATTGGCCCGCCAGGGCAGCAAGAAGAAGCCGTTCTACCGCATCGTGGCGTCCGATCGGCGCGCGCCGCGCGATGGCCGCTTCATCGAGCAGCTCGGCTACTACGATCCCCGCAAGCCGGACTTCCGCCTGGACGCCGCGAAGTACGAGACGTGGCTCAAGAACGGCGCTCGCCCGACCGAGACCGTCGCCACCCTCGTGAAGAAGAACGCGCCCAGGGCGTGACATCCATGGCTGAAAACGGCGCCCGCGATCTCGGCGAGCTCATCCGCTACCTCACGGTCAACCTGGTCGACCAGCCGGAGGAGGTGGTGGTCTCGCTGGTGGAGGAGCGCGACGCCAACGTGTACGAGATCGAGGTCGGCGACGACGACCTCGGCAAGATCATCGGGCGCGGCGGCAAGACCGCCCGCGCCATCCGCTCGGTCGTGAGCGCGGCGGCGCCGCGCACCGGCAAGCGGACCCTGGTCGAGATCCTCGAGTAGGGGCGGGCGCCCCGCGGCGGACGGTGACGCGCGGCGGCGGCAGCTCCCCGGACGGCCCGGTCGAGATCGGCGTGGTGTCCCGCGCGCACGGGATCCGGGGCGAGATCCGGGTGCACCTGCACAACCCGGAGTCGACCGCCCTGGAGGTCGCCGAGGAGGTGCTGGTCGGCGGGCGCGCCTTCGCGGTCGCCGCCGCGCGCCCGGTGCAGGGCGCCTACCTGGTGGCGCTCCGCGGGGTCGGCGATCGCGACGCCGCCGACGCGCTGCGCGGCCAGGCGGTCGCGGTGCACCGGGACGACCTCGAGCTCGGCGACGACGAGGTGCTGCTCGCCGATCTGATCGGCTGCCGCGTCGAGCTGCCGGACGGCTCCGACTGGGGCGTGGTCCGCCGGGTCGAGCCCGGCCCGCAGGACCGGCTGGTGATCGAGCACGGCGCGGTCGAGCGGCTGCTCCCCGTGGTCGACGAGCTCCTGATCGACATCGACCTCGATCGGCGCCGCGTCGTCGTCGACCCGCCCGAGGGCATCCCGGAGGATCGGATCCGCGGCCGCTGACGCGGCCCACCTCGCCCAGCCGCGGCCCGCCGCCATGCGCTTCACCGTCGTCACGCTGTTCCCGGAGCTGTTCGACTCGCCGCTCGCGGCGAGCCTGCTCGGCAAGGCGCGCGCCGCCGGGCTGGTCGAGGTCGACTTCGTCAACCCGCGCGACTTCACCAGCGACCGGCACCGCACCGTCGACGACACGCCGTACGGCGGCGGCCACGGCATGGTGATGAAGCCGGAGCCGCTGCTGGCGGCGATCGAGCGCGCCTGCGAGGGGGCGCCGCCAGGCGCGCCGGCGCGCCGCATCCTGCTCACCCCGGCCGGCGCGCCGCTCGATCAGGCGAAGGTGCGCGCGCTGTCAGCGGAGCGGCACCTGGTGCTGGTGTGCGGCCGCTACGAGGGGGTCGACGAGCGGGTGAGCGAGCTGGCGATCGACGAGGAGATCTCGGTCGGCGACTTCGTCATGACCGGCGGCGAGCTGCCGGCGCTCTGCCTCATCGACGCGGTGTCGCGCCTGGTGCCGGGCGTGCTCGGCGAGCTGGCCTCGACCGAGGAGGAGTCGTTCTCCGACGGCGCCACCCTCGAGTACCCGCAGTACACGCGGCCGCCCGAGTTCCGCGGCCTCGCGGTGCCGGAGATCCTGCTCGGCGGTCATCACGAGCGGGTGCGCGCCTGGCGGCGGCGCGAGGCGCTGCGCCGCACCGCCGCGCGCCGGCCGGAGCTGATCGCGCGCCGCCGCCTCGCGCCGGAGGACATGGCGCTGGTCGCCGGCGACCCGCTCATCTTTCCTGCCTCGCGCACGACGGTCGTCCTCGCCCACCACCCGGTCTTCGATCGCACCGGCGATGTGGTGACCAGCTCGGTCACCAACCTCGACATCCACGACATCGCGCGCTCCTGCGCGACCTACGGGCTGGCCAGCTTCGCCGCGGTCACGCCGGTCGCGGTGCAGCGGGAGAAGATCCAGCACATCGTCGACGTCTGGCTGGAGGACGCGCGCGAGATCGCCCGGCGACAGCCGCCCGCGCGCGCGCGCCGCGGCCGGCAGGGCAGGGAGGCGGCGCCGGCGGGGGGGACGGGGCACCGCAGCGAGGCGCTGGCCCCGGTGGAGGTGTTCGCCTCGATCGAGGAGCTCCTCGGCGAGCTCGGCCGCCGGGCCGGCCAGGCGCCGCTGGTGGTCGCGACCTCGGCGCGGCTCCACGAGGGGCCCGGCGCGCCCCCGCGGATCGGCGAGCGCGAGCTCCTCGTCTCCCTGGCGCGGGCGCCCGAGCGCCCGGTCGCCCTCCTCTTCGGCACCGGAGGCGGGCTCACCGACCCGGCGATTGCCCTTGCAGACTGGGTGCTTGCGCCGATCGAGGGGCACGGCCCGTGGAACCACCTGTCGGTCCGCTCGGCCGCCGCCATCGTGCTCGATCGCCTGTTCGGGGTCCGCGGCCCGTGAGGCCGGCGCCGGCGCCGGCCGGGGAGGGCTCACGAGCGGGGTCGGCCGCTTGACGCCCCGGGGGGCCATCTGGCACAACTCGCGTTCCCGGAGAACCAGCCATGTCCCAGCCTGCCCCTGTGATCCAGAAGATCGAGCGCAACCAGATCCGTCAGTCCGCGCTCCCCGACTTTCGCGCCGGTGACACCGTGCGCGTCCAGGTGAAGATCCGCGAGGGCGAGAAGGAGCGCCTGCAGGCGTTCGAGGGCGTGGTCACCGCGCGCGCCAAGTCGAACAGCGCCGCGCGCGCCAGCTTCACGGTCCGCAAGGTCTCGTACGGCGTCGGCGTCGAGCGCAAGTTCCTCGAGTCCTCGCCCAACGTGGCGAAGGTGGAGGTGCTCGCGCGCGGCAAGGTCCGCCAGGCGCGCCTCTACTACCTGCGCGACCTGAGCGGCAAGGCGGCCCGCATCAAGGAGCGCGCCTACGACCGCACCAAGGCGCTCGAGGAGGCCGCGGCCAGGGCCGCCGCCGAGGGGCGCACCCTCAAGACCAAGACCCAGGTCCGCAAGGACAAGAAGGCCACCCGCACCAGCAAGGCGGAGAAGGCCGAGAAGGCGGCGGCTCGCAAGAAGGAGAAGGCCGCCCGCAGCAAGAAGGCCAAGGCGGCCGAGTAGCCGGTCGCCGGCTCACCCGGCGGACCGACGCATCGCCTCCGGCTGCGCGCCAGCGCCGCCGGCTCATCCGTCCGGCCGCGCGTCCGACATCGCTTCCATGTCGGACGCACCGGGGCGGGAAGGGCAGGGACCGAGCACCACCGAGAAGGGCCGCTCGGCCGAGGATCGCGCCGAGCGCCGCCTGCGCGCGCTCGGCTACGAGATCGTCGAGCGCAACTGGCGGTCGGCCGCCGGCGAGCTCGACCTCGTCGCCATCGAGGGCGGCGACCTCGTGTTCGTCGAGGTGCGCAGCCGCGAGGACGACTCCGCCGGGCCGGCGGCGCTGGCGGTCGGCCCGGCCAAGCGCCGCCGCGTGGCGCGCGCTGCGGCCGCCTACCTGCACGAGCGGCGGCCGTCGTTCGACACCTGCCGGTTCGACGTCGTCGCCATCACCGGCGAGGACATCGAGATCTTCCAGGACGCGTTCCGGCTGGGGCTCCTGGCCCGCTACGGCTGACGCGGACGAACATCAACCGCGGGCGGCGCGCGCGCGCCGCCCACGAGCCGTCAGCGCCAAAGCCCGATCAGTTCTGGCACTGCGGCAGGTCGCCGCGGCCCTCGAGATTGCAGCAGGTGTTCTCGGGGTTGTCGGCGACGCACGCCTCCGGGGTCGGCATGCCGCCCTCCGGGACGATCAGGAAGTCCTTGCAGATGCACATCTTCCTGCAGCAGAACGGGCCGACCACGACCGGGATCGCGCAGGTGAAACCGCTGACGCACGGCGACTCGGCGACCTTGTCGCAGTCGTCGTCGGTCTCGCACTCGGCGGTGCACATGTCAGCGTACTCGGCGCCTTCGGGCGGCGTCGCGCCCTGCTCCTGCGGGTAGTGCAGGCAGGTGCGCGACGGACACTCGAGCGCCGGCGAGGCGACGATCGCCTCGGTGCTGCTGCCGGCGTCGGCCCCGATGAAGCACTTGCGCCCGACCGGGTTCTCGGTGCAGGCGGCGCCGCCGATCAGCGCGCCGAGCAAGATCGAAACCCAGATCAGACGTGGGCTGCAAGACCGCCGAGAGTGCATGAGATAGCGCTCCTCCCCCGTGAAGAATCGTGAACGAGAGCGAGTCGCATCATCGGTCGGCACCCGACCGATGTCAAGGCGACGCGCCCGGCTGTTCCCTAGGCAGCTCGGTACCTTGACAAGGTGCACGAGCGGAGCCGAAGATTTCGGCACTCGAGCGGGGTGGGTGCTACGCGGGTCCGCTCGCTCGACCCAGGAGGAACTGATGCGCCTTGGCAAGTACTGGCAGCTCGGGTTCGGCATGGCCCTGAGCGTGAGCGTGATCGCGATCCTGTCGTCGGTGGCCCTCGCACAGGACGAGGAAGGCGGCGAGGAGGAGATGACGTTCGAAGCGGAGGGCACGCCGACCGCGGCGCCGGAGCCGCCGCCGGACAACAAGCCGCCGACGAAGACGCTCGAGCGAGCCATCAAGCTCTACGACAAGAAGGACTACTACTCGGCGTCGATCGAGCTCGGCAAGGTGCTCAACGGCGAGACCGACGACTCGGAGGCGAACAAGCAGCGCGCCGAGTTCTTCATGGGCAAGACCCTCTACCAGATGGGGTACTACGCCGGGTCGCTCGCCTACTTCGACCGCATCGTGCAGAAGCGCACCGGGCACCGGTACTTCGGCGCGACCCTCAAGTGGCTGGCCGCGCTCTCGCGCGTCCTGCCCGAGACCTCCGGCATCCTCGAGAAGATCGGCACCTACGATCCGAAGGACCTCGAGCAGCCGATCATGGACGAGGTGCGCGACGAGCTCTACTACCTGCTCGGCCGCCACTTCTACCGGCAGGGCAACTTCGACCAGGCGATCACCCTGTTCCAGTCGGTCCAGGAGCAGAGCCCGTTCTACGTCAAGGCGAAGTTCTTCGAGGGCGTCACCCACGTCCGCCAGTACAAGGGCGCGCCGGCGGTCGACGCGTTCAAGGCGATCCTGGTGATCGGTCAGGAGCGGCCGGACTACTACTCGAAGGCCGACATCGATCAGTTCGAGGAGCTGGCCAACCTGCAGCTCGCCCGCGTCTTCTACTCGACGCAGCAGTACGACACGTCGATCAAGTACTTCGAGAAGCTGCCGCAGGAGTCGCCGGACTGGCTCGAGTCGCTGTTCGAGGCCTCCTGGGCCTACTTCATGAAGACCAACAACTCGAAGGCGCTCGGCAACATCCACACCCTGACCGCGCCGTACTTCGAGAACGAGTTCTTCCCCGGCATCGCCGAGTCGGTGCTGCTCAAGGCGGTCATCTATTACAAGTACTGCCAGTACGACAAGGCGCTCGAGGCGGTCGCCGAGTACAACCAGAACTACGGCCCGCTGCGCGAGGACATGCGGCAGATCCTCTCCAAGTACGAGGACAACGCCGAGTTCTATCAGTACGTGAAGAAGATCCAGGACGGCAAGGCGGGCCTGCCGGAGCGCACCCAGCGGGTGGCGGCCAGCGCGCTGGCCGACCGCACCCTCGGCAAGACGTTCGCCTGGGTCGAGGAGCTCGACCGCGAGCTCACCATGCTCGAGAAGGCCGACAAGGCCTGGCTCACCACCCGCGTCGCCGTCGAGGTCAAGCAGGAGCTGACGGTTCAGCAGTCGCTCGCGGCGGCCGACGCCGGCAAGCTGGCGCGCGACCGCATCCAGCGGCTCGAGAACGAGCTGCGCGAGCTATCGCGCGACGGCCGCAAGGTCCGCATCGAGGTGCTCAACGAGAAGGCCGGGCAGATCGACGCGAAGGCGCGCGGCGAGAAGATCTCGGGGGATCACCGCCCCGAGCCGATTGTCGTTGACGATGAGCACTTCCTGTGGAAATTTAATGGCGAGTACTGGAAGGACGAGCTGGGCTACTACCGGTTCAAGATCCGCTCCAGGTGCCCGAAGAAGTAGCGTTTCCTGTCAGCCGGCGCATCGCCTCGCCCACCGCGAATGACGGCTGAAGGTGGAATGACTCGTTCGGGACATGGCTTGCCCCTCCGGGGGCCAGAGGCCGCTCCCTCGCGCACCGCGCGGGAGGCGGCCTCTTTGCGTTTTCCGCCGCTGAAAGCAAAGGAACGGCAATGAGACCCACTGGTTCTAGACGGCAGCTGGTTTCGACCTCCCTCGTCCTCGCGCTCGCCGCGGCCATGGCGTGGCCGGGTGGACCGGCGCGCGCGCAGACGACCAAGTACAAGCGCGAAGGCGGCGCCAAGGTGAACGTCAAGGTCAAGCAGACCGAGCTCACCCGCGGCCTCAAGGCCGACAGCAAGGCCAAGAGCGAGTTCGTCCCCGAGGTCACGGCGGACGAGTTCATGAACATCCAGGGCCAGGTCAAGCACATCCGGGCGATCCAGATCGCCGAGTACCGGCGCCTCATCGAGGACACGCCGCAGAACGACCCGGAGCTGCCGGACCTCCTGTTCCGCCTCGCCGAGATGTACTCGCAGCAGCAGCGGTACTGGCGTTTCCGCGCAGGCGAGATGTACGCGAAGATCGACAGCGCGCCGAAGAACAAGAAGGCGTCGCTGCAGTCGCAGCAGAAGAAGTACTTCGCCGAGGAGAAGAAGTACCTGACCGCGGCGATCAAGATCTACTCGCTCATCGCCAACAACGCGCGGTTCAAGAACTACCCGCGCATGGACGAGGCGCTGTTTTACTACGCCTACACCCTGCAGGGCGCCAAGCGGGTCGACCTGGCGCGCAAGGTCTATCACCAGCTCATCCAGAACTACCCGAACTCGAAGTTCATCCCGTACGCCTACCTGGCGTTCGCCGACTACTTCTTCGCCGAGAACCAGCTCTCGCAGGCGGAGAAGTTCTACGACAAGGTCCTCGAGTTCCCGTCCTCGCCGGTCTACCCGTACGCCATGTACAAGAAGGGCTGGGTGTACCTGAACCTCGACCGGCACCAGGACGCCCTCGAGACCTTCTACAACGTCTCGCAGAAGACCAAGGGCAAGAAGAAGCTGGCCGTCCTCAACAAGGCGTCGAAGAAGGACTTCGTGCGCGCCTACGCCGAGGTCGGCCGGCCGCAGAAGGCGTACCAGGCGTTCCAGCGGGTCGACCGCAGCTACGCCTTCAACATGCTCAAGATCCTGGCCACCATCTACCTCGACCAGGGCAAGGCGGAGAAGACCATCTACACCCACCGCGAGCTGATCGGCCTGGCGCCGAAGGACCCGATGGTGTGCGAGTGGCAGTTCAACATCGTGCAGGCGATGATCTCCGCCGGCAACAACAAGCAGAAGGTCGAGGAGATCGAGAACCTGGTGAAGCTGTACAGCAAGTACAAGAACACCGGGGTCCTCAAGGGCAGCGCGCTCACCGAGTGCCGTGAGAACGCCGAGGGCATCTCGTTCGAGATGGCGGCGCTCTGGCACCAGGAGGTGATGAAGACCCTCAACTTCGACACCCTGGCCTACGTCGAGCGCCTGTACGAGTCCTACCTCCAGCACTTCCCCAAGGGGCAGCACTTCGCCGAGGTGCAGTACTACTTCGCCGAGTGCCTGTGGTTGCGCGCCGAGAACGAGCAGAACGCGCGCCTGGCGACCGAGCGGTGGGAGAAGGCGGCCCTCGCGTTCACCGACGTGGTCAAGCAGGGCAAGGTCGACGCCAAGCTGAAGAAGGAGTCGGCCTACGCCGCCGTGCTCGGCTGGAAGAACGCGCTGGCGGTCGATCCGCGCACCCAGACGCCGGAGTCGGACCTCGACAAGCTGGAGGATGCGCCGGCTCCCAAGCCGCGCCCGATCAGCGAGCGCGAGCAGAAGATGATCAGCGCGTTCGACATCTACATCGACTACATCAAGGATCCGAACGACGACGAGCTCGTCATGATGAAGTTCCTCAAGGCGCGGATCCTGTGGACCCACGATCACCTGGAGAAGGCGCTGCCGCAGTTCCAGGAGATCGTGAAGAAGTACCCGAAGCACGAGACCGCCGAGTACTCGGCCGCGATCATCCGCGACTCGCTGATCCGCCTGAAGCGGCACGAGGAGCTCAAGACGTTCGTCGAGGCCATGCTGGCGAGGAACGACTTCTGGGACGGCCGCGACGAGCTCAAGGAGACCTTCCTCAAGGACAAGGCCAAGGTGCAGCGCATGGTGGCCGAGCAGCTCGAGAAGGACGGCAAGCACCTCCAGTGCGGTGAGGCCTACCGCGAGATCTTCAACAGCAACCCGAACGGCCCGAACATGGACGAGGTCCTCTACAACGCGGGCGTCTGCTACGAGAACGCCAAGTCGGTCGGCCTCGCCATCAGCATGTTCGAGCAGCTCAACAAGCGCTTCCCGAAGTCGGTCCACACCCAGAAGGCGATCATCCGCATGGGCAACGCCTACGGCGCCATCGCCTGGTACGACCGCGCGGCCGCCAAGTACGAGGAGTTCGCCAAGCGGTACGGCGGTGAGAAGGACGCCCCCGGCGCGCTGCAGAACGCGGTGACCTACCGCAAGGGTATCGGCGACGACCGCCAGGCCGTCGCCAACATCGAGTTCTTCGTCAAGCAGTACAAGAACAAGAAGAAGACCGACGCCGCCGACGCTCTGTTCGGTCTGGCCGGCATCTACGAGAAGCAGGGGAACGAGGAGGCCGAGATCAAGGCCTACGAGCGCTACCTGCGCGAGATGGGCTCGCGCGGCGGCAAGGACCGCGTGGTCATCGCGCACGCGCGCATCGGCCAGCTCCTGTGGGAGAGCTCCTGCAAGGGCAAGGGGGTGGACGGCGCCTGCGTCAAGATCCAGCGTGAGCGCGCGATCCGCCGGCGCGGCAAGCGGCGGCGCGGCACGGTCCTGCCGGAGCGCTGCGGCGAGGCGTCGAAGATCAAGCTGACGGTCCTCAAGCGGGATCCGCGGCTGGTCTCGAAGGCCAAGGGCCACTTCAAGAAGGCGATCTCGGCCTACGGCAAGGGCAACGTGTCCAACGACGCCCAGCGCGCCGCGGTCGCCACCTACTGGTACGCCGCCTCGCGCTTCTACCTGGCCGAGGAGGAGTACGAGAAGTTCCTCGCCATCGAGTTCCCGTCGGGGCTCGACTTCGACCCGCGCAACCCGAAGAAGGTCGAGCAGTCGAAGAAGAAGTTCAACAAGTGGGTCGAGGAGAAGAAGAAGATGATGGCCAAGGTCGGCGGGC
>Ga0079224_100007751_pt1 | contig 14445 bp, 12 predicted proteins | sample Stecom2015_FD_80414 | JGI IMG/M metagenome (GOLD analysis project Ga0079224, IMG submission 80414) | Agricultural soil microbial communities from Utah to study Nitrogen management - Steer compost 2015 | ecosystem: Environmental > Terrestrial > Soil > Agricultural land | place: USA: Utah...
GCCTTTTTTTCTAAGTTAATGTCGCACTTCGGGTCGGAAAAGCTCTTCCCGAAAGCGGCGGTTAGCCGCGTTGGCCGTATACTGCAGAATGAAATCGAGAGCTTGTCAGGCACCACGGTGCCCGACAAGCTCGAAGCGATACATCATAACTACGGCGCAAGGTATCATGGCGGTCAGGCGTCCATCTTCCAGAGTTGGATATATGGGCCCGTCTTTAATCCGATTCTCACTCCAAACCTATATCGTGCGGCTCGTTCCCTGCCTGTGCAAGATAGAGTCAATGCCACTCTATTCTACGACATCGTTAAACGGCTGGTGCCAGAGTTGGCGTGTTTCAACTATGACAAACCATTTCCATATGCTGATAGCGCGATTGCGCGCAGTTCCAATAAGCGGATCATTGATTCGACGTACAATACCGACCCCTATTACGCCCAAGTGAAGAAAATAAAACAAGCTTATCGCTATAGCTTTCTCGCCGGCCGCAAGTTCGGATTTACCTTGAACGACCTATCTATCCACTATCAAACCGAATTTCCGGAAGTCTGGGATCGATTGGTCAGGGGAGACGCGGCCGGTAGTAGTTACTTTAGCGATGAACTCGGTAAGAGTATTATGAACGGCCTAAAAAGCAACACCTCCGTAGCACACCGTCGTGCTCTTTTGTTGCTCACCGCTTACCGCGCTCAAGGGCAATAGCCCTTTCGCCACGACGTGCCCAAAGGATGAGGGAAATGCATTTAACGGAATTAGCCAAGCTGTACAAATCCGTCATCGGAGGAGACTACGCTCAACAGAAAGAAATAGGCTTTAGCCCTCGGGCCGGCGTGAGGCCCATCACTGTGACCGTACCTTTTCGTTGGTTGCATGCCGATAGAAACGTGGAGTTCTCCCTGCACGCATGGCGGATCCTGAACCCGATCTTTCAAGAATTTATCGCAACGAAAGATCCCGTATATGTTGTGGAGGCTTGCAACCTTATTAGTGATTGGAATCGATACAGGAAAGACGGAGGTAAGAGCCCGTTTCTTTGGTACGACATGGCGGTCGGTTTGCGAGCGGTCGCACTGGCGTTTATCGCAAATCTCGAAAAGAACGGATATGTGACCTTGGACATCGCGGCTTCTGCGATGTTGCACGAACTCAGCACACTACACATCGAACATCTCTCCAAAGGAGAGAACATTACAGCCGGCAACCACGCAATCTATCAAATACTCGGCCTGCGACTACTCAGCATTGCACGCGACGTTCCAGATACCGAGGATTTCTGTAATGACGAGTTGGAGAAACTTCTTCAGAAGAGCTTTGATCGCAATAGTGTCAATACGGAGAACTCGCCGTTTTATCACCATTACAATATCGGACTCTTGTGGCAGCTTCGTGGCAACCTTTTTCCGAAATTGGACGACCGCATCACTCATATTCTGAAACAAGGAAATTCGATATCGGGCTGGCTTACTGCGCCCGACGGGAACTTTTTTTGTATAGGCGACACCGAGGGAAAGGGAAAACCTCTTACAGCACCTGGACCCGCGGATAAGCGCAGCCTACCGGGAAAATTCGTTCACAAGGACCTTCACGAGTCCGGATACATCGTCGTCCGTAGCCATCCGTCTACTCCACTCAATGATTCGGCCGCTGTCGTCTTTCACGCCACCAACGCAAGCTTAGTGCACGCGCATGCTGACCATCTATCGTTCATCCTTATCCATAAGGGAGCCGAACTTCTGTCAGACCCCGGAAAATATACCTATAACTACGACAAATGGCGCCAATATTTTATATCGGATCGTGCGCATAATGTTGTCGGCCTGTCGTCCCACACATTCTATCCGGATGACACACCCCCAGGGTCTGCTCGACTGGATCCGCTGGTACGAGATGGTGATGCGTATGTTTTATCCGGCACAGTGCAACGAGGGCAGATATTCAAGACCAATCGCCAGATCAAATATACGCCAGCTCAATGCGTGTCCATTATTGACCAGGTTTCACACTTCACCGAACATCCCGTTGAATCGCGATTCCACCTGGGTGCAGGGCTCGACTGCAAACTCCGGGGTCACGAATACGTGGTTTCTCGAGACAACGTTCCGTTGGCCATTATCAAGCCTGATATGCAGCAACTGGATATGCGCGACTTTAAAGGATCTGTGGATCCAATCATTGGCTGGAGCAGCAAGAAGTATGGGCAAAAGCAAGCGTCCATTTCGTTGGTGTTAACTTACCCTCCTCAAGTTCGCTCAATAGCGATAAAGATTGAGCTCCTCTAAACTTTATTCTTTAGAGGCGTGTTCAAAGCAACGAGCGTGCTGCGAATTCACCGCGGCAATTACGAGCCGCGACGGGCGTACGACGACATGCTTCACGCTAGAATATTCTCGAAGCCTCGAGGTGCTCTAGGCGTCGCTCCCAAGTATGGTCTCGACTCACTTGCTGCGCGCCTTCCCTGGCCCGCTCTTTCGCCATAAGATATTCCGCGCCCGCGATAGAATCTATCGCGCCGTTAAGTTCATCCGCGGTTGCGACGACATAACAGTAATCTGAAAAAAGCCGACTCACCGCCAATGAGGGCGTTGAAATCGCCACACCGCCCACGGCCAATATTTCGATTAGACGACGGGAGTACATAGTCGGGGAATCTTCTATCGTGTTTACATTGAGGTTAACCCGATAACTTCTATATATTTCGGCTGTTTTAGCGTATGGAACTGCCTTATGTATTCTCATTCCGCTAATCGCAGGGTACCGATAATGGGCCGCTTTCCGCTTATAGTTGCGGTCATAGATATCTAGCCCATAGCGTGCAGCACTTTCGAACAGCAGATGTTGCCACTGCCGCCGGCGCGGATGGATGTGACTGGAGTAACTACCAATAAAACAGCTAAAGCCTGTCGCGCAATCTGTCTTATCATCCAAATAGTGAAAACGAGGTTGAATTGGAAACATCAACGTTCCCACCTTACACCCCGGGATATCCGATTGATATTTGGGAATACAGTTGGAATCTACAGTAAATATATACTGAAAGAAAGAGGCGGTGTTTATAAATCGATCGTAATGGACACTGTCCTCTTTATTCCAGAAAACGGCCGGTATGCCTAAATCCGCTGCCTCGGCAACCACCATTGCGATATCCCGAGTTGTACGCTCCGGATGATCGGTGTAACTAGCAATCTTGTATTTCCAAGCATTTCTCCAGCCGGCCCAGGCGGATTCGACAAAGACGATATCAGGCCTCCATCGTCGCAGCACTGTCCGATAATTAGACGGCGTCAAGCGGCGGACATTACACTCAGCGCCAAGACCAGCGTCCGTCAGAGCATCGGCAACTAGGGCAACCTTAAGATTGGAGTACCGCCCACGTTGACCGATGTGCCCGCCTTTAAGCCAACGATGAAAAAATCCCATGCAGCACCAAGAAGTTATAAAGAAAAGGCTTGCGCGGCACGCCTGTAAAGATAAGAAACATCACATACAATTGCGCAATTCTTAGCATCGTATTCTACAAGTTAATCCAGCTAGATCGCCACGCTTTAAGGTAAACTGCTTCACCTCTCCGCCGATGCCACTATGCAGAAACGTCATCCGTTAGAAATCGTAAAATCGGTAATATTCGCTCTCGTTCTCCGAGAGATGCGAGGACGCTTCGGTCGGCTACGCATGGGAGCCTTATGGGTGGTGCTGGAGCCGGTGGCGCATTTGGCCGCTGTGGGCACCCTTGTAACGCTACGTACACAGGCGTCTCCCAGCTATGAATTTCTAGTTTGGCTTCTGGTGGGTTTGTCCCCTTTTCTGTTGTACAAGAACATTGTTTTAAAATTGATGGGCAGCGTAGACGCCAATAAGGCCCTGTTTTCTTACAAGCAAATACAACCGGCAGACGCGTTTATCGCTCGTACTTTAGTCGAATTTTGTATCTCCGCCATTGTGTTTTTCCTGATTTATGTGGGATTAACGTGGTATGGCTTAGACACGCGAATTGCCGATCCGCTAATGTGGCTCTTCATTTTGCTGGTTGGAATCGCTCTGTCAATGTCACTTGGTACTATTTATGCCATCATTGCGAATGCCATTCCGGAGGCAGCCTTTATTCTTCGCCTCACCTTCCTTCCATTATACATACTGTCAGGAGTAGTTTTTTCACTCCACCGCGTCCCTGATGAATATATGCAATACATATTGTGGAACCCATATTTGCATATTATCGATCTAATTCGATCGAAAACGTTTTTTCGTTATAACGTCTATCCGGGTGTTTCACTGCGCTATGTAATGGAGTTCACGGCCATAGCATTGTTCTTCGCAGCTGCGGCCTATCGACTGCGAAGGTTCCGTCTCATGGCCCTGTAGGAGACGGATATGTTCGAGCTACATAACATAACGAAATCATATTGGACGCCCCGTGGGCGGCGATACGTATTTCGCAATCTTAATCTGTCCATTCCTCCCAACCGCAATATCGGTCTGATAGGCCGAAACGGATCAGGCAAGAGCACACTTATGCGCCTACTGGGGGGCGTGGATCAGCCCGATTCCGGGAGAGTGGTCACAGATAAGAATATTTCCTGGCCCGTGGGCCTTGGCGGAAGCTTTCAAGGCAGCATGAGTGGCCGTGACAACGTAAAGTTTGTATGTAGAGTGTATGGCGCCGTTGGCGAAGCCATGCGGGAGAAAGTACGCTATGTACAAGATTTTGCCGACATCGGGCGCTGGTTTGACGAACCCGTGCGCTCTTACTCTTCCGGAATGCGCTCTCGACTCGCATTCGGCATGAGCATGGCGTTCGACTTTGATTATTACCTGATAGACGAAGTGATGTCCGTCGGTGATGCGCATTTCAAGAAAAAATCCACCGAAGTTTTTGGTGAAAAACTGAAGAAATCCAACGTTATTCTTGTCAGCCACGCGATGCCGGACATTAAGCGTCTATGCAATCTAGTGTTGCTCGTCGAAAATGGCGGCGTACGCATATTCGAAGATGTGGCGGAAGGCATTAAGGCGTACAGAAGCTAAAAGGTTGCCCGTGATTGAATTTGAGAAACTAAAAAAAATGCCACTATTTTTATATCTAGTGGTCCTGCCGGTGATAGCTGTCGCCGTATACTACGCGTTTTTTTCGATTGATCGGTACGTCAGTGTCTCAAAAACGGTAGTTCGCCAGCCCCAAGATAGTCAGGCCGCAAACATTCCAAGCTTGGCGTTGCTCATGGGCGGCTCAAACCCGACCTCACGAGAAGAAACGCTCTTCTTACAAGAGTTCATCGGCTCCATAGATATGATGAATTATTTGCAGAAGAACCTGAGTTGGGTACAGGCATACGCATCTCAGCATACTGACCCCCTCTATTTTATTGACGCGGAAGCGCCGGTAGAAGATCTTCTAGAATTCTATAACAGGATCGTAACCACGCACTTTGACGATCTAACCGGCCTGCTCGAAATCGAAGTTCAAGCGCCGACCCCTGAGCTCGCCGAGAACATGCTCATCGCTATCCTCAAGGAGAGTGAGCGATTCGTGAACGAGATCTCGCACAAGATGGCGCGCGATCAGATGACTTTTTTCGAATCGGAGTTAGCAATAGCGCGGCGAAATTACGAGGCAAAGAAGAACAACCTGATTGCTTTCCAGGCTTCGAACAATGTGCTGGACGCGAATGCGGTAGCACAGTCCCGATCAGAAATTATTGCCGGCTTGGAAAGCCTGCTTACTTCTGAACGAGCTCAGCTTAGCAATCTGCTGTCCACGCTCAATCCGTCCAGCCCTCAAGTTCGACAACAGAAGACAAAGATCGCTGCAATCGAGCGTCAACTCCAAGATGAGAAAAAAAGGCTGGTGTCGCCGAGCGATGGTGATCAATTGAACGTCGTAGCCGCCAAGTACCAGAATCTGATGATAGATGCCGGCATAGCGGAGGAAAGCTACAAGCTCGCCGTCACAGCGCTGGAAAATGCGCGGATAGAGGCTTCCAAGAAGATTCGCAGCCTGGTAACCGTTGTGAGCCCCAGCTTGCCGCAGCGCGCCATATATCCGGATCGGCTTTACAATCTCGCCACGTTGCTCGTGCTCCTGCTTTTGCTTTACGGGGTTGCACGTTTCGTTATAGCCACGATCGAAGATCACCGCGACTAATGCAATTGCCTATGAACACAGCAACCACTACCGCCGTAGGGCACCCCATGGCTACAAGATCCGCTTCTCCGTTTCGGGGGATTGTGCGGTTCGGGGTTACAGCCTTGTTGGTCACGTCGCTCGCCGGATGCGGAATCCTCTCCGGTGCAGGGCCATATAAGGCAACCATTTCCGCTCAGGAAGGCGATACCGATCCGCGATACGAAGTAATTGATCTCAGCGCGCTGACGATAGCACCGTACATGCGCCCCCCCGCCGCGAAGCTAACGCCCGACGTGTCCCAGTTGCGCGCCAGCAACGTCTATCTCATTCCCGGCGATGTTATCGGCGTAATGATTTCGGACAGTGCACAAGAGGGAGCTCTCTTCACTCCGTTGAGCGCAGGCGGCACGGTTTTTCCCAAAGTGCGTGTCGATGCAGGCGGCCGCATATCATTGCCGTACGTCGGGGCGCTGAAAGTGGCGGGAATGACGCTTGGACAAGTGGAGACCGCCATCGAAAAACGTTTGGCAGGCAAGGCAGTCGATCCACAAGTCCATGCGGAACTGGTGGGAGACCTGTCTGGGTCTGTACTCGTGGCTGGCGCCGTGAAGGCGCCGGGGCGTTTCTCCGCGTTGCAAGGCCCCCTCACTCTGCTTGACGCCATCAACCAGGCTGGGGGCCCCATACTCGAGCCGCACCTGGCCAAGGTGGTGGTCCGAACTGGTAGCAAAGTGTTCACGTTCAATTACCAACATCTGCTGCAAGGCAAAAATCAGCCGGTGCCCCCCAGATCCGAAATCGTTGTTGAGCGTGCGCGCCAGAGGTTCGTGGCGATGGGGTCAGTAAAAGATCCGGGCCTTCACGATCTGCCATCAGAAAACCCCAGCCTGTTAGAAACGCTGGGCGCTGTCGGCGGTTTGGATGAAGCCAAGGCAGACCCTACCGGCGTCTTTGTTTTCCGGCTTACGGAGGATGACGCGACGGACCCTAAAGCAGTGGTGTTTCGTTTGAATATGCGGAACCCCGAGTCGATATTTCTGGCACGCCAGTTCCTTATCCAGCCGGAGGATGCTATTTACGTCACTAATGCGGCAGTGTACGAATGGCAGAAGATCATTACGCCGATCGTACAGGCCATCTTGCTGGGACAACGTTTCTAGCATCGTATGGGGGTAGATTCTGCCGCTGTGCACTGGCTGGACGGGGGGCTTTGGCGCCAACCGCTTCTCTTCGAGCGATTGGGGCTAAGGCTGACTATCACATCGGGCGTTCGGCCCTGTTCGCCGCGGTCGGCTTACGTTGGCTGGGGAATGAAGCGTAGCGGTGAGCGCGCCCGCAGGCTCGCTCATCGGCACCGTCGTCCATGCTGGCTGCTGGAGGATGGCTTTCTGCGTTCGATAGAGCCTGGCGCAGTGCCTGCCTGCTCCATCGTCGTCGACGACGAAGGCATTTACTATGACGCCCGACATCCATCCCGACTGGAGCGGTTGATCGCAACGCCGGTAAGCGACTCACAGGTCGTCAGGGCGCAGCGCCTGATCGCGCAGTGGCGACAGGGCATGGTATCGAAGTACAACCATGCACCTGATCCTGATATGTCGGCCATACCGTCACCGTACGTGTTGGTCGTAGACCAGACTGCGGGAGATGCGTCGATCGCATCAGGCTGCGCCGGTGCGAAATCGTTCCACGAAATGCTGGAAGACGCATGGAATTCGCATCCTGAATGCTATGTGGTCGTAAAAATGCATCCGGAGGTTGTGCAAGGAAGGAAAGCTGGCCACTTTAACGTTGATGTGTTGCGCAATCGACCGCGCATCTATGTGATGGCCGACGACGTCCATCCGGCGGCATTGGTCGCCAGCGCGCAGGCGGTCTACACTGTGACGTCGCAGCTCGGATTCGAGGCCCTCCTCTGGCACAAACCGGTACATGTCTATGGCATGCCGTTCTATGCCGGGTGGGGCCTGACACACGACAGGTTAACTGCGCCAGACCGTAGAGAAACCGTGTCGCTGGCGCAACTCGTGCATGCCTGCTTGGTAGACTATCCACAATATTTCGACCCAGAATCCGGCGCGCGCTGTGACGCGGAAACCGTGCTATCTTGGCTCGCTTTGCAGCGCCAGCAGCGCCAACGCTTCCCTTCCCGGCTGGTCGCATATGGATTCTCGCGATGGAAACGACGTTTCGTACGCGAATTCCTTGCTGGCAGCGACGTGACGTTTATTGATCGGCTTCCTTCCCGAAACACGGCTTCGGCACCAGTAGTCACGTGGGGCCATAAGCATTCTCGGGAACTGCGCAAGCACGGCTATGCAGACTCGACTGTTCTGCGCATTGAGGACGGCTTTGTACGTTCGGTGGGCCTAGGAGCGGAATTTACCCGCCCATTGTCCTGGGTCGTGGATCCCGAAGGAATCTATTACGACGCCAGCCAGCCGTCGACCCTTGAAAACCTGTTGAATTTTGCTCAGTTCGATTCAGAAACGATCGCTCGCGCAGCTCGGCTCCGGGATGCAATCGTTGGGAAGGGGATCACCAAGTACAACCTACCTCAGGCGCGGCGGTGGCAGCGCCCACCCGACGCGAAGCATGTAGTCCTGGTACCAGGACAGGTAGAGACCGACGCGGCTATTACGTACGGTGCATCTTACTTACGCAGCAACTTGTCCCTGCTCAAAACCGTTCGACAACGGCACCCTGATGCATGGCTGTTGTACAAGCCTCATCCGGACGTCGTTGCAGGCCTCCGCGATCAAGGTACAGACGAAGGCCAAGCCCATGAATGGTGTGATGAGATACTGACCGAAATTCCCATCCAGACACTTCTGGATCAGGTCGACGAGGTGCACGTCCTGACATCGCTGGCAGGCTTTGAGGCACTATTGCGCGGTATCCCGGTGACAACTTGGGGGCAGCCGTTCTATGCGGGATGGGGTTTGACGACCGACATGGCTCTGGCCCCCGAAGTGGCGGGGCGTCGCAACCGCAAATTAAGTATCGATGAATTGGTTGCGGCGACGCTACTCATGTATCCCACGTACGTAAGCCGCCAAACTGGCCGCTATTGCACGGCGGAACGAGCGGTCCAAGAGTTGCTTGAATGGCGGGGTACGCCAGACGTGAATTTTCTGCGTCGCGTGATCGCCCGGTTGGCCCGTAAGCCATGACGCGCCGCTTCTTGTTCTTGCAGGGCGTCTGCTCGCCTTTTTTCGACCGTTTGGGACGCGCGCTGACCGCCGTTGGCCATCCCGTCACTAAAGTGAACTTCAATGCGGGTGACAGTTGGTACTGGAACAACGGCAAGGCCTTGACACACCGAGGCGGCATAGGGGACCTTGACCATCTCTATCAGCACCTTTTCGATAGCGAAGGCCATACCGATGTCGTGCTCTTCGGGGACCAGCGGCCTATCCACCGCCCCGCCATCGAATTAGCTCGCGCAAGGGGTGTGTCTATACACGTTTTTGAAGAAGGCTACTTCAGGCCGTACTGGATCACACTTGAGCGAGATGGCGTCAACGCATGCTCTCAACTTCCGCGGGATCCACAGTGGTATCGGCGTGTCGGCCCTACGGTTCCGGACTACGGCAACGGCATACCGTTCGCATCTGCATTCAGCATGCGCGTTTGGCATGATGTGGTATATCACGTTGCAGGCGCCCGCAATGCCATCTGCTATCCCGGATATCGGAATCACGCACCGGTTACGGCTCCCGTGGAATACGCGGGCTATATTCGCCGAGCCGCGAAAATGATCCGCGCCAAATCGTCAGACGCTCAAGCCATCCAGGCGCTTATTTATAGCAGGACGCCTTTCTGGCTCGTTCCGCTTCAGCTAAACAGTGACACGCAAATCCGCGAACACTCGCCGTTCTCCAATATCACCGAGATGTTGGAGGCCGTCATTCGCTCTTTCGGACGCGCATGCCGCCCTGACGCCAGCTTGGTCATCAAGAATCACCCCCTGGACCCCGGGCTTATTGATTACCGGAAGGTTATCTCCAAACTATGCGCCGATTTCAGCGTCGCCCCCGAACGCGTTGTTTACCTTGAAAGCGGACCTTTGCCGGCTTTGCTGAATCATGCACGCGGTGTAGTCACCGTCAACAGCACAGTGGGGGGTTCTGCCCTTGTACACGGACGTCCACTAATCGCCTTAGGCGCCGCCATCTATGATCTTCCTGGCTTGACCTTTCAAGGCGGCCTCGACGATTTCTGGCGTTACGCTCGCCGACCTGACCCACGACTCTTTCGCTGGTTCCGAAATACGGTTATCCATACTACGCAAGTAAATGGCGGTTTCTACAGTCAGGCGAGCATTGCCATGAGTGTTGCTGGCTCGCTTCCGAGGCTTCTGGCGCCTCGGGGTCGAGTTGAACAACTGCGCTGACTCGTGGCGTCGTCTACGGGATAACCGAATGAAACCGTCTGACTGATGCCTCTCTTGACTAGCTAATGGGCTATTCGATAATCCGGCAAGGCGGTGCCCGAAGATTGCCCGCCTTTTTCGCACCCCTGAACGACTTCCGGCACGTGCACAGCAACGGGGGACCGCATCGCTTTTGCGCTGGAGCTTTCCACTGAATTGTCCCTGTATCTATTGCCCCAGGAAGGACACTCCACCGATTTTTTTGTACAGCCCTCCGTGCGTGCCCTGTTGCAGTACCACTCATCGAACAGCGCATCATATTCGATGGCCCTGAAGACGTTTCCTTCTACTATATTATTGTTTGAAGCGTCTCTTACTCGAATCGGCGACCCGCAGGCGTTCTGAAATAGATTACCTTCGATTCTATTGCCGCTGGAATGGTGAGCCAGATAGATGGCATGCAGCGCGTAGCACCCTCGCCGGTTCCGGATATTAATAAACCGATTGTCTTTCACGATGTTGTCGCGGGCGTTAACAAACCGAAGGGCCGCTGTGCTGAATTCGGGGTTGTTGGAGTAAAGCTGTCCGATGTTGCGAAAAACCATTCTCTCTATAGCGTTATTACTCAAGTAACGGCCTGGATCTTCTCTGTCTCCTTCAAACGACATCGCAGTAAAGTAGTTGGCGACTTCCAAGTCTGCAAACCTAAACTTAGCTCCGTTCTGGTCCTTCGCTTTCAGTACGAACCAAGTGCGGCCATTTTTCTGGCCGTCAAAAACCGGGCGTTCTGTGCCGGAGCGTGTGCCTTGCACCACAAAGTCAGCAGCTGCAGGGGGCCGGCCGATGGTCACACTTTGTTGGACGTAACGGCCGGGGAGAACCTGAATGGTTACTCGGTGCGCGCCTTCCTTTACGTAACGATAGGCGATATTGAACGCCCGCTGAAGTGATTTCACCGCGTTCTCTGCTGTAAGACCGTCTGATGCGTCAGAACCCACGGCGCTCACGAAAATCGCAACTGAACTACTGGCACCCGCCGGCTCAGCACTCCATAGTATGGCAGTGCAAACCACAGCGGCGACCATCAGTTTTTCCAGAACTTTGTACATTGGTAACCTTTGGACATAAGCGCATATCAAATATGCGTCGAACGAGCCGCGCACGACACTTGGGTACCAATAGCGTAGCAGCCATAGGAAATGCGAGCGTCAGCGCACGCGTCCAAATCAGCATAATGTCGTGCAAGCCATGTATGATCTTTCCAATGGGGCGCCAAGAAAGGCTGCCCGCCAAAACGAGCATACAAATAGAAGAATGCCGAAGAGACGTGAGCAACCGATTTCCCCTCAGACCTTAAGCGTGCCGGCTCGGCAGTCGCGATCCGTGCGCGGCCTTTCTCCATGCAATGGCTCCGATGTGCTCGACGTTACTGTCCGGGCCAGTAGTCGGCTGCACGTCGAGGAGTCGACGCTTACGCTGCGATTGCGGTATGCCGGCACCGCCGGGGAAACAGCTTATCTTCTCATCGGCAGCAACACGGGTGTATGGATTGACGATTGGCATGGCGATACCGCCCCGGGCGCGATTCATATTGAAATAGGCCCCGGCGCGTGCGTCGGAATTGGAGGGAATGCCCTCGCCGGCAAAGGGAAAACCCAATTCCGCATCGTTTTCGCCAGCGGGGGTCAAGGCACACTGACCGTCGAACAGCCGATGCAAGATATGACAGCTCTCGAGCTCAGCGGCATCTCCGTCGGGGACAGGATAAATTTGTTGACCTGCAACGCCACCGGCATTCAGCGAGAATTCTTCGCCGAATGCGTCGGGAACGATGGGGATTTGCTGCCATCCGTGACTCCTCACTGTTTTACCGCGCCAGTCCAGGGACTTCAAGCATCTACGTTAGTCTGGAGCGAGAATCCTTGGCAAACGTCCCCCCTCCCATACGGCTACCTCTGCTGTTTACCTGACGCCGCATCTCATAATTCCCAGGACAACACCCGCGTTCTGGGAGAGCCGAGGCGGCCCGCGCCACTCAGCCACCACATCGTGTTGTGCCACGCAAACGCGGCAACTGCCTGGCCGCGGCTTGCGCCTGTAATTTTCGAGGCCGACGCTTTAGGCGCTGGTGCGCCAACCCGCCGAGTGGCATTGGCGCCCGGACAAGCTATACAGTATGAAGGATCCACCGTACTAGCGCACCAGTTGGTCAATGGCCGCTCCGTCGTCCAACGATGTATTGGACATCAACTTTGTTATATACAGCCGACTGCGTTGGCTAATGCAGACGTCGAACACGCCGGCTTGACACTTGCCCCGCCTACTCGTCCGCTTGCTCCTTATTTCGAGATTGAGCGTTGTCGCGAACGGCTGCTGGCCTATACATCGGCGCGTGGCCATGCACTCTTATCTTCGGACCCTGCCCTTCGGCTGGAGCTCGACGGACTTTCGATCCCTGCCCGTGCACCGACAAACGGAGAGAACGTCTGGCGTGTCAGCGTGCCGGAATCAATTCCTGCTGATAGCGATCTGCGCATTGTCTCCCGCAGCGTCGCCGCGCGCGATACTTCCGGACTTGCCCTGGAAGACACTCGCATCCTTGGTGTGGGTCTGGGTCGCATTGTGGTGCATGGGACGAGCGGCTCGCGCGCCATTGATCTCTTCCATCCCTTGTGGACGGGCCTATACGAATGCGAATATCGCCGCGGGCGTGCACATCGGTGGACGAACGGGCTGGCCGCCATCCCCAGTGCCATACATAAATTGCACGGCGGCGAGACCGTTGAGCTGCACATAACGTCCCTATGCCGCTACTGGATTGACCAACCGCTCTCAACGAACGGAAGCACTACATGAGAATTGACGAATTGGCAACAGGTGCCCTGAGCTGGCCGGACGCGTTCGTATCTGCGGTGTTGGCCGGTAAGCCCGTGAATGGGCGCCTACCTGACTTGCTGATGTACTACCCCGTAGCTCAGATCAATCCTTTTCAGCAATTGTTGTATTCCGAAGCGCAGGCACACGGGTTTTCGGTACTGCCCGTCCTCCGGCTGGAGGATATTGAACAGGTCGGCTGGGGCGGGCACGCCATTGTGCACTTGCACTGGCTCTCCGGCCTGCTCCAGAAGGTATCCACACAAGACGAAGCCAATGAGCGCATCGCTTGCTACAAGGCTCAACTGGAATCCTGGCGGAACCGCGGCCTGCGCATCGTCTGGACAATACATAACATCATGCCGCACCGCGTTAAATGGGCTGACGCCGAAGTGTCACTGCGACGTCTGACGGCCCAGGCCGCCGATTTGATTCATGTAATGAATCAGGATACCGAGAAATTAGTCGCACCGTACTTCAACGTCGACCATGACAAAGTCGTCGAAGTGCCGCATCCAAGTTATGGAGAATGGTATGCGAACATTGTGCCGCGAGCCCAGGCGCGGCAAGATCTCTCTCTCGACCCTGACGTGTTCGTCTTTTTGTGCTTTGGATCGATTCAACCGTACAAGGGAATCACCCCTCTGCTGGATGCCTACGATCAGCTGCTCGCGCGCAAGCCGAGCCGGCGCACCGTCTTAGTCATCGCCGGTCAGGTAGACGATGAAGAATACTTTTCAGAAGTCCGTGCTCGAACACGCGAACGTGAGGATATTCGGGTTTTCCCCGGCAATGTGCGCGACCAACGGGTCCAACTGTTTTTCAACGCCTGCGATGTCGTAGTAGCGCCCTACCTGGCCACGCTGAACTCGGGTGTTGCATTGCTGGGCGCCACATTTCGTCGAGCAGTTGTGGGACCTGCAATTGGCGGGATAGCGGAGATTTTTGCCGAGGACGCTTCCTTGCTCTATACAGACAGCGCCGGTAACGGCTTGGTCGACGCATTGCACCGTGCCCTCGACCACCAGCTTTCGCCCCAGGTGTTTGAAAGCATCCTCGCCCGGCACCATCCGGCTCA
>Ga0079224_100007752_pt1 | contig 14445 bp, 21 predicted proteins | sample Stecom2015_FD_80414 | JGI IMG/M metagenome (GOLD analysis project Ga0079224, IMG submission 80414) | Agricultural soil microbial communities from Utah to study Nitrogen management - Steer compost 2015 | ecosystem: Environmental > Terrestrial > Soil > Agricultural land | place: USA: Utah...
GTAGGAAGGATGGCAGTTCTGTCCCTGGTTACCTTCCTGGCCGGATCCAGCGGTCTCGCTGGTACTGTCCTCTGTCTCCCCGGACTGTTCAGATTCAAGGCCCCAGAGGCCCCTGGCCGCCTCCCGGGCCTCACGCTGGAACTTCGTGAAAAGATCTGCGTACTTGACGTCAGGCGGGTAGGTCGAGGCCTGGGCGTAGCCCCCGAGGACCAACAGCGCGTTGAACATGTGCCTCCTGACGTCATCCTCTGTGGGCTCCGCCGGGGGTTCGGTCAGCCAGACGTAGCGCAGGGCTCGACCGTAGCGGTCGGTCTCGGAGGCATCCTTCTCCAGCCAGACGGTCTTCCCCGTCAGCTGCGCCTTCGTAAACGCCGAGGCCTCAGCGCCGTAGGGGTCGGTCCGGGCGTGGACCTCGGGGGTGTCCACGCCGATCAGGCGGACCCGGGCGTTGGGCAGTTCGGTGCCGTCCCCATAGGCGACGTCGATGGTGTCGCCGTCGACCACATTCGTCACGGTGGCCATGGTGATGCCCGGACGGAGGGCGGGTTCTTCCTCAGTCTCCTGGGCAGGCTGGGACGCCTCAGCCCCGCCGCCGGGCGACTCCGCCGACTCGCTCGGGGGTGCCACCTCCTGCTCAGCTGAAGTGTGCTCACCGGGCCCTTCGTCGCCGGCTGTGGCCTCGTCGGTGGGCTCAGACTGCGGTTCCGCCGGCGCACCCTCCTGAGGGGTGGTTGCGGCTCCTTGGGACACTTCGGGTATCGCGGGTGGCCCATCGCCCGCGCGGCCACCGGCCACGGCCATGGCCGCTAGCCCCGCCGCGACCACCCACGCCGCGGATCGGCGTGACCGGATGCCGAGCCGCTGTATCGGCCGAACCAGGCTGATCAGCCCCACCACAGTGGCTAGGAAACCCAGGAATACCAGCACAGAACTCCTCCCAAGCCCTGCGATAAGCACCAAGCAAACCACGGCCGTTGCGCATCCTGAGGCCTTCGGCTTTACCTTTGGTGTTGTGAAGGGCTTCGACAGGTCCACCTCAAGCACATACTCGGGACTTGCTTGCCGTTTAATCGGCTTCTCCGCAATAGCCGCAGCGGCAATGGGTCTACGCCTCCACGGTTTCCGTTTCTCCTTGCCGATCTGTGGCCATAGGGCGAGAAAGATCTGTTCGCAAGCTTCCACATCCGTGAGAGCTCGATGGCCACGGCTAAAGGGAATGTCCAGGGCCGCTGCCACGTCCTCTAGGCGGTGACGGCCGGTCCTCGTGGTGATGTACTTTCTGCTCAGCCGCAGAGTGCAGGCCACAGGGCCGGTGAATGGAGGGAGCCCAATCCTTCGAAGCTCCTCATCCAGAAACCCCAGGTCGAACGGCGCATTGTGGGCGACGACGATGGGCTCATCAGCCAGGAACTGGTCAAAAAAGCTGCGTAAGGCCTCCTCAGTCGGCTGGCCATCCCGGACCATCGCCTGCGTGATGCCGGTGATGCGGGTAATGTCACGAGGAATTCTTACTCCCGGGTTGACGATCTGAACGTAGGTACGGCGGCCGCTTTCATCCCATCGGACTGCGGCGATTTCGATGATGCGGTCCGTGGTTGCGTTTAACCCCGTTGTCTCGAGGTCGAGGAAGACGATCGGCTTTTTGACCAGCGAAAACAGGTCTTCCATGTCTCTCGTCTACGCCTCGCTCGCCGCCGCCGGCTCCGAGATGATGTGGGCGACGATGCCCAGCACGGTCAAATCGCGCCGCTTCACGATCTCCGGCGGGTAAGCGGGGTTGTCCGCGCTCAGGATGATGCTGCCGTCGCGCCGGTACACCCTCCTGAGCTGTGCTTCGGCCACGTCGGGCCACAGTACGACCGCAATCTTCCCGTCCTGCACATCCGGTTGGCGGCGGACGATCACGATATCGCCGTCGTGGATGGGCTTCGTTCCTGCGGCAAAGCAATCGCCCTTCACGCGCAGGCCGAAATACTGGCCGCCGCGCGCCATGTACTCTGGGATGGCCGTCCAGCCGATCACGTTCTCCTCCGCCGGGATCGGGTCGCCGGCGTGGATCACGCCGAGAATGGGGATAGGGACGACGGGGAGGGCGTCGCGCTCCAGGATCTCGCGGGCACGCTGGTCGAGCGGCGTGGGGTCGTCGGTCTCGCCGAGGAGGTAGGACGTAGAGACTGCGAGCAAATCGGCCAGCTTCCCCAGAAGCTCATAATCAGGGCGTCGGGATCCCGATTCCCAGCCAGAGACTGCTTGCTGAGTAACCCCCAGACGGCGAGCCACCTCCGCCTGTGATAAGCCGGATTGCTCACGTGCTCGCCTTATCCGTTCACTAGCTGGCCTCACCCGGACCACCCATCCCCCCATCCCCAATCTAGAACAACGCTGGGTTGTTTCGCAATAAGAACAGCAAATCGAGAACTCCCTATTGACGACACAACAAAACGTTGTTACGATAGGGGCACAGCAGAAAGTTGTGGTGATGCATGTGGCGACAACGCGCCGCGAATTGCTCGCAAACAAGCGCCGGGCCGCTGGCCTTACCCAGGCGGAGATCGCCAGTCGCGTGGGGATCACTCAGCAGCACTACAGCCTGATTGAAAACGGCCAGCGTGATCCCGCTTTGCGCGTTGTACTCCGCATCGCGGAGGTCCTCGACGCCGACCCCCGCGAGCTGTTCGCCGACGTGCTTGATGAGCAGGCCGCCACCGCCGAGTCCGCCTGACCGGTCGTACCCAGCGTACCGGCGCCAGCCGGGCGCTGTGGAGCATCACCGCTACGGAAAGGGGGAGACGCGTGACGGGACTTTCGGTCGGAGCGCTGATCCGGGCCTGCCGGGTGCGCAAGGGGTGGAGCCAGCAGCAGCTGGCCGATGCCACGCACACGCACCGTGAGTGCATCAGCCAGATCGAGCACGGCCGGCGCCAGCCGCCGGCGGGATGGCTGACGCTGGCTGCTCGGGCTCTGGATGCTCCGGAGCTCCTCCAGGCCGAGGCCTCAGGACCTTTCGAGGGCATCGCCTTCGAGAACCACCTGGAGGTTGCGGCGGCCTGGTACTACGAGGAGCGGCAGGAATCGGAGACCGCCCTGGAGCGCATCCGCGAGGCACGCCGCAAGGATCGGCAGATCAACGTCGCCGACGTCGAGCAGATCATCGACCTGCTCACCGCAGTCGAGAATCTGGTGCTGGCCATTGGCCGCGCCGGTGCCGACCTCGAGGCTGCCCATCGGGCCCATCGCCAGAAGCTTCGCCGCTATCTCCACAACGCCGTCGCGGTCGCCTGGAGTGGGAGGGAGGCGGCATGACGGAGCTGCGTCTCATCCATCTGCCGCCTGAACGCTTACGGCGCTACGTCCAGATCGCCTACCCCATCGCCAAGCGTGTGCTGGAGCAACGGAGGAGGGAGCAGGATGCCGGGTCTGAGGTTCAGCGGGAAAGTCAGCGACCTGCGGCGAGCGCTTGAGCGCCTGGCGCCGCTGGCGTCCGGCCGGCTGGCCGACGACGAGGTCAACCGCCTTCGCTACGTGCGCGAACTACGGCGAGCACAACTGGTCAGTCTGCGGAGGCACATCCTCAGCGGCGGTGGTCCGGATGCGGCCTAACACCTACCGCCAGCCCGATGGGTTGTGGCGCACAGAGAGGGGGTGGCGACGGTGCAAGTCATGGTGACCCGGGAACTGCCCAGCGGCCTGGATGTGCTCGAACGGACGGGCGCCCAGGTGCTGGCGTACGGTTGGCGTCGCACGGCGCAGGTGCTCGGTGCCCCGGAGCTCGTCCGGCAGGACGTCGGCGGCGAGTGGTACGCCGAGTGGCAGGCCGGGGATCTGCGTGTGGTGGTGCCGGTAAAGGGCGAGGACCTCGACACCGTCCTGGAACTCTGGCCGGACATCGAGGTCCTCACCGCTCTCGAGTAGCGCAGAACCAGGGCAGGCGGTGCTGCCACACTGCCTGCCCCCAGCATATCACCCGGCGAGCAGCCGGGAAAGGGGGATGAACAACCATGCCAAGCTGCACGAGGTGCCACCGGCCCCTGAAAGACCCCGCGTCCATCCGGCGCGGGATGGGTCCGGTGTGCGCGGCCAGGACGGCGGCGGAGGCCGCCGAGCGGATCCACGGCGTGATCGTGACGGTGAACGGCCGGCCGCTGCGCCACATCCGCCTCCATAGCCCGACCGGCTTCGAGTGGGGGTACGGCGGCAGTGGGCCGGCCGACCTGGCCCTGAGCATACTCGCCGACTACCTCGGCGAGCAGGAGGCCGTCCGGCGCTGGTTCCGGCCGCTGGGGTGGGCGGTGCAGGATGAGCCCGTCACTGTCCGGCTTTGCCAGCGGTTCAAGCGTGCGGTCATCGCGGACCTGCCGCGCAAGGGCTGGCGCCTCACCGGCGCTGAGATCGCGGCCTGGCTCCGGGCCCATGGCGTCGAGGCGCCCGAGCGGGACGTGGTCTACGAGGGGAGGCGGGGGGCGTGAGCGAGCGCAACGGCCGGAAGTACTTCAGCATCAGCGAGATCAAGTCGGCTCTGCAGTGCGGCGCGCAGCATCACTTCCGGTACACGCTGCGCATCCGGAAGCCGTCACCGGCCGCCGTAGCCAAGGGGATTGCCTACGACCGCGCGCTGCAGGTCCTGTACGAGGCGAGGATGGCCGGCGAGGAGCCGGCCTTGGAGGATGCCTTCGACGCCGTCGACGCCTACTGGTCCGACCCTGGGGAGATCGACTGGCAGGACGAGGACCCGGAAGCGGCCCGCAACGAGGTACGTGAGGCCGTGCAGCTGTACTACGCCGAGGTCTGGCCCTCGATCCGGCCGGTGGCTGTCCAGGACCGCTTCGAGATCGAGTTCGAGGACACCGATTGGACCTTCCTGGGCTTCATGGACCTCGTGACCGAGGACGGCGTGGTCGTCGACAACAAGCTCCTCGGCCGCACTCCTGCCCAGGACGACGTCGACCGCGACCTGCAGCTTACGGCTTACGCCCTGGGCTACCAGCAGAAGTACGGCCGGCTGCCCGAGAGCCTGCGCCTCGATTGCGTGATCAAGACCAAGACGCCGAAGGTCGTTCAACTTGAGACCAAGCGCACCGAGGACGACCTTCAGCGCTTCCTGGCCGTCCTTGGCCAGGCCGTCCGCATGATCGACAGCGGCATCGTCGTGCCGAGGCCGGGCGGCTGGTACTGCAGCCCGACGGCCTGCCAGTACTGGCGGGAGTGCCATCAGATGTTCGGGGGTGTCGCGGTGTGAGCACGGCTGAAAAGGCCCTGGCCCGCGCCGACAGCCCGGCCGAGGTCCTGGAGCAGGTTGTGATCCATGGCGACCTGTCCAAGCTGACGCCGGCGCAGCGTGTCGCCTATTACCGTCACGTCTGCGAGAGCCTGGGGCTGAATCCATTCACGAAGCCCTTCGACTACATCACGCTGAACGGGAAGCTGACGCTGTACGCGAGGCGGGACGCGGCCGATCAGCTGCGCCGCCGGGATCGGATCAGCGTCCAAATCGTCAGCCGCGAGCGGATGGATGACATCTTCGTCGTCACCGCCCGGGCGACGACGCCGGACGGCCGGACTGACGAGGCAACCGGCGCCGTCAGCATCGCCGGGCTGAGGGGCGAAGCGCTGGCCAACGCCATTATGAAGGCCGAGACCAAGGCGAAGCGGCGCGTAACCCTCAGCATCTGCGGGCTCGGCTGGCTCGACGAGAGCGAGGCCGACTCGATTCACGACGCCCAGCGGGTGCAGGTTGACCCGAACAGCGGCGAGATTATCCATATGCCCGCGGTCGAACTGCCTGCGAACAAACCGGAACCCGGCCAGCCGGCAGCCAGCCGGCCGGTATCGGGTCCCCGTCCTAAGGGCAACCGTTCTGCGCCCCGCACTCGCATGGGGATCGACTGGTCGTCCTTCTGGAAGATGGCCAAGGGCGAGCTCGGACTGAGCGAGCAGACCGTCCACAAGCAGGCGGCCGTCTTCTTCGAGCGGCCTGGCCTGAAGAGCCTCACGGACGTGGTCAAAGAGCAGGACGACCTCGACCGCTTCGCGGCCTACCTCCGGCAGTTCGCCGATACGGAAGCGGCGGAGGTTGACGACGAGTTGGCCGGCGATGCCGAAGCCGAGGAGGTCTTCGACGTATGAAGACCCGCTCGGCGACGCTGGTGCCCTCCGCGCCGGAGCTTCTCCTGGAGCTCCGGCGCCGGGGGGCCGAGGTGGAAGTCACGGAGGACGGCCGGCTCCGGGTGCGGGCGCCGAAGGGGGCGATCTCCGGGCAACTGCGGGCGGCCCTAGGAGCACGGAAGAACGATCTGTTGCGCCTGCTCTCCCGAGACGCACCTCGGTGCCAGGGGTGCGGCGCCGAGGTCCTCCATCGCGCGACGCGCTTCTGCCAGGACTGCGTCTGGGACGACGTCCGGGCGGAGCGTGCCCTGAAGTCGACCATCGACCGGGCGGCGGAGATCTATCAGGAAGCAGGCTGCCCGGAGATCGGCGACCCGGATCCTCTCGCTCCCCATGAACGGGCCATCGATAAGGCCTTCCGCGCGCAGGACATGCCAGCCCTGCGTAAAGCCCTCGAAGCCTTCCTGGACGCCATGAACCGACTTTGCGCCGCCGGAGGAGGTGGGCGCCTTGCTTAACGTCGTCTGCCTCGGCGGCCGGCTCACAAAGGACCCGGAACTTCGGTACACGGCGTCCGGCCGACCCGTGTGCGGGTTCGTGTTGGCCGTCGACCGCGACTACAGGGACGACGAAGGCAACCGGCCAGCCGACTTCATCCCCGTCGTGGCCTGGGGTCAAATGGCCGAGTTCTGCGCCCAGTACCTCAGCAAGGGCCGGCTCGTGAACATCACGGGCCGGATCCAGACCCGCTCCTACGAGACTGACGACGGCGGGCGCCGACGCACCGTCGAGGTCATCGCGGATTCGGTCTACTTCATGGACCGGCCGAAGGGCGGTGAGCGCCATGACGCTTGATCTGTCTACCCTCAACCCGGCTCAGCGGGAAGCCGTGCTCCACGGTGAGGGCCCCTGCTGCGTCATCGCCGGCGCCGGAAGCGGCAAGACGCGGGTACTCACGCACCGCGTCGCCCGGCTCGTGGTGGACGGCGTTGACCCCGAGACGATTTGGGCCTGCACGTTCACCAAGAAGGCGGCAGGTGAGATGGCGGAGCGCCTCGAGACGCTGATCGGGCCAGCGGCCGAGGAGGTCAACGTCGGCACGATCCACAGCTTCTGCTTTCGGATCCTCCGGGAGGAGTGGCGCGAGCAAGGGGTCCACTACGACGTCCTGGACGAGCGTGGGCAGAAACGGATCATGCGCGAGATCCTGGGCCCACCCGGGCCGCGGAACCCGTGGGGGCTGAACATCGCGGAGCACGTGCTGTCCGCACCCGATGCTCTTGCCGCCATCGGTCGGCTGAAGAACGACCTCGTTACGCCTGACCTGTACGCGGAGCGGGCGGAGCACGGAGATCCCCTCGTCGACGTCTACTGGGCGTACGAGCGCCGCAAGGAGCGCGACCGCCTGGTCGACTTCGACGACATGCTAGTGCGCTGCTACGAGCTGCTGCGGGACAACCCGGCCATCCTCGGCAAGTGGCAACGCCGCTGGCGGTGGGTCCTTGTCGACGAGTTCCAGGACACCAACCGGGCGCAGTGGGAGATCATCCGGATGCTCGCGGCGCCCGAGGACAACCTGTTCGTCGTCGGCGACGACTGGCAGGCCATTTATGGCTTTCGCGGGGCTCGACCCGACCTGATCGTCCAGTTCCGGGACTACTACCCGGACGCCGCGGTCGTCGTCCTCGACACCAACTACCGCAGCGTCGAGTCCGTCGTCCGGGCCGGCAACCGTCTGATCGGGAACAACCCGGACCAGTATCCGAAGACGTTGGTCTCCCACCGGGGAGCCGGCAGAGACATCGCCCTGCTCCTGGCGACCGACGAGGAGGACGAGGCCAGCCAGGTCGCGGCCGAGGTCGAGGCTCTGCGCAGGGAGGGCCTCGCCTGGCGCGACTTCGCCGTGCTCGTGCGCACGAACCGCCAGACCCGGAGCTTTGAGGACGCGTTCGTCCGAGCCAGCATCCCGTACACGGTCGTGGGCTCGGCCGGCTTCTACAACCGCCGGGAGGTCAAGGACCTGCTCGCCTACCTGCGGTTGATCGCGGACCCCTCGGACGACGAGGCCTGCCGGCGCGTCATCAATGTCCCCTCGCGGTTCCTCGGTGCCGCCTTTGTCCGAGATGTCGAGGCGTATGCCGCGCGGTCCGGGCTCAGCTTCTACGAGGCGATGCGGACGGCACCCGGCCTGCGCCCTTTCCAGCAGCGCTCCGTTGGGGATTTCACCTGGACAATCGATGCGTTGCGTCGGGATTACGCCCAGGCCCGGCCGGCTGATGCCCTGCAGGCCATCCGCGACGCCACAGGCTACGACGAGTGGCTGCGCCGCGAGCAAGCAGACGAGGCCGACAACCCGCGGCTCGAGAACGTGCAGGAACTCGTCGCTGCCGCGGCTCGCTTCGCTACGATCCAGGACTTCTTGGCCTACGCCGCGATGATGGCCAGCCACAGCCGTGACGCGGACGACGCCGGCGACAGGGTCCAGGTCCTCACGATCCACCGGAGCAAGGGGCTGGAGTGGCCGGTCGTGTTTCTGTGCGGGCTGGCCGACGAGCTGCTGCCCCATGCCCGGGCAGAGTCCCTCGCGGAGGAACGCCGGCTCTGCTACGTCGGCATCACCCGGGCGAAGGACCGGCTCTACTTGAGCTACCCGGCCAGCTACAACGGCCGTGAGAGGGAGCCGTCGCCGTTCCTCGCGGAGGTCGGGTTCCACGTCCAGGACCCGGTAGTCGAAGAGCTTCTGTCCCGAGGAGCGTGACGCCGATGCCTGGCCAGGGCCGCCGTCTGATCGGTCGCAAGATGCACGGAGCTACTTCTATCAACGGTGGGCGCTCCGGCCCCGACGTGGACGCCGCCAACTACGGCAAGGCCGCCAGCAAGAATGAGGCACGGGCGCAGGAGGAGCGGCTGCGGGAGGCTCTGGCGCAGGCAGCAGACCGGGCCGCTGAGGCCGCCGACGCGATCAGTTCCTACGAGGCTGCCACCGAGAGGGGTGAGGGGGCATGAGCCTTCCCTACTTCAACTTCTACCCGTCCGACTGGCTCGGCGAGCCCCGGATCGCCGCCATGAATCTTGAAGAGCAGGGCGCTTACATCCGGTTGCTGGCGCTGATGTGGGAGCTGGGCCAGGACTGCTCGCTACCTGGCGATGACGAGACCCTGGCGCGGATGCTCGGCGTCAGCCGCCAGAAGTGGCGGCACCTGCGCGCCGTCCTGGTCGACGGGCCGATGGCCGTCCTGGACCGAACCGATGACGGCCGGCTCACGAACCGCCGGCTGCGTCAGGAATGGGAGAAAGCCACGAGGAAGTCTGACCTGGCCCGCCAGGCCAGGAACAAGCGCGGCGACCAGGTGGCTACGGACGCACCTACGGACGTACCTACGGACGCACCCACGAACGCAGGCACGAACGCAAGGGCGGCCGTGGATACCATCGCAAGCACGGACGTGGGTACGGAGGTAACTACGGACGTAGGCACGGATCCCGGTGCGGACGCGGGTGCGGACGAAGGTACGAGCGAACTGCGGCCGTTCAACGGACGCACCCACGAACGTACCCACGGACGCACCCATAATCCAGATACCAGATACCAGATACCAGATACCAGAAGCAGTACCTCTGTAGGTAGTGGAGAGAGTGAAAGGGAAGTAGGGAGGTTGGAAGGGGGGTTCGGGGGGAAACCACCGACGCCCTCCGGCGGCCTTTCTTCCCTGACCGACCACCAGCGCATGGCCCTGGAGGTCCTCCGGTCCGTTCCCGGCTGGCCGGCGGACGACGAACAGGACGCCGGGCTGCTTCGAGACCTCGCCGAGGACTTCCCGACGGTGAACCTGCTCGCCGAGGCGAAGAACTGGCGCACCTACAAGCGAGACAAACCCCTCGACCGCAAGAGCAGGCCTCGGGCGCAGTTCCGTAACTGGGTACGGATTGCATCCGAGCGGCAGAACGCTCGGACGACCGTGCGGCCGGCAGACGACGAGCCGAAGTGGCCGTACTACCGGCCCTTGAACGGCGGTGAGGGTGCATGAAGCTGCCGTACAGCCGCGAGGCCGAGGTCGCGGTGCTTGGCGCGTGTCTGCTCGACGGCCTAGCCCTGGCAGCAGCCGCGGAACTCCTGACGCCGGCCGACTTTCACGATCCGCGCCATGCGACGGTGTTCGAGGTCATGCTCGACCTTGCCGATCGCGGTTCACCGATTGACCTGGTCACGGTCACGGAAGAGCTGCGTGCTCGGGATCGGCTGAACCAGGTCGGCGGCATTAGCGTCCTGGTGGACCTGATGCACGCAACTCCGACGACGGCCAACGTGGAGCACTATGCCCGCATCGTCATGGAGATGTCCCAGCGGCGCAGCCTGATCCGGGCCGCCAGGGAGATCGCGGAGCGGGCCGTCGACCTCGACGAGCCGGTAGAGGCCGCCCTTGAAGTGGCCGAGCGGTCCGTCTTCGCCGCCACGCAGCGGGAAGCGAAGGATCCTCGGCCGGCGGACCGGATCATCGCCGAACGGTGGCAGCAGCTCTATGGCAGCCGGCACGAGCCGCCCGACGCCATCGAGACCGGTCTGACAGACCTCGATCGGTGCACAGGCGGGCTCCAGCGGGGCGCGCTGAGCGTCGTGGCGGCCAGGCCGTCCATGGGCAAGTCCCTGCTGGCTCAGCAGATCGCGGCCCATGCTGCCCAGCGCTGGCACGTGCTGCTGTTCACGCCGGAAATGTCGGCAGCGGAGGTTGCTGACCGGTTTGTCAGCCGCTGGACGGGGATCGACCTGGTTCGCATCCGGTCGAAGCGCCTCACCGACGAGGAGTGGGAATCGGGGCTCCGGGCTGTCCTGCAGCACAAGGTCGGCCGGCTGCTCGTCGACGACACGGCCGGCATCACGACCCGCGAGATCCGCTCCAAGGCGAGACGTGCCGCGATGCGCGACAAGGTCTACCTGATCGTCGTCGACTACCTGCAGTACCTGGCCGACGAGCCGGAACGCGGGCAATCCCGGAACGACCTCATTGGCACCATGACCCGGCGGCTCAAAGCCCTGGCCAGGGACCTGAGCTGCGCCATACTTCTGCTGTCCCAGCTGTCACGGGCGCCCGAGCGGCGCGCGAACCGCCGGCCGGAGTTGGCTGACCTCCGGGACAGCGGGAACATCGAGCAGGACGCGGACCTGGTGATCCTTCTGCACCGGCCGGCCTACTACGACCCCGACGACAAGCCGGGGATCGCCGAGCTGATCGTGGCCAAACAGCGGAACGGACCGGTCGGGATCGTGGAGGTTCAGTACGATCCGAGAACCGGATTCCGCGATCTCGCCCGGCGCTGGCGAGAAACGCAGCCTCATGGAGGGAGAGCCCATGCCCAGGCGGTTTCCTGAGCACATCCGCGAGGAGATGCTCGAAGCGACGGCCGAGCAGGTTCGGCCCGTTCGCCGGCTTCGGCAAGCCGGGGTTGACGAGACCGAATCCGTCGACCTCGCTGCCGGGGCTGAGGCCGGCGCCGGGCCGCTGACGGAGAGCGTCGATCTGTCGGGCTTCGAGTGGCTCAATCCTCTGGCCGTAGGCCGTCGGGGCAGGCCGCCGGGGGTCACCGTTACGACGCAGAGCATTGCGCTGACGCCGGCTGCCGACGAGCTCCTCGGGCGACCAGAGCGTGTCGCCGTCGGCCTCGCTCCGCGGGCTATCGCGGCGCGTCCGGCTGATGACGGCAACGAGGCCAGCTACCGCGTTAGCCGCAAGACAGATAACGGGCGAGTCGTGGGCGGTTGCGCTGTGACCTCCCGCGCGGTCGCTCGCCTGCTGGCCGAACGGGGATGGCCGGTCGGCCGGATGATCCCAGCTCGCTATTACCCTGAGCAGCGGGTGCTGGTGGCGGTGCTACCGCGCCATGAAGCGTCCGCGGCCAACTGACCTGTGGACATGGAGACAAATCTGTGGAACACCTGTTAGCGGGAAGGGGTGTTCGGGTAATGGACAGGAAGGCCTTGCCACGTGACGAACTAACCATCAGCCGCCGACAGGCTATTGACGACGCCCTCCCCAAGATCCGCCGGGCCCTGGAGTCCATCCAGTACGGGGAGGTGATCATCAAGGTCCAGGGCGGAAAGCCGATCTGGGTGGACAAGTACGAGAGGGAGCGGGTTGGCTGATGGCTGCCTGGGATCCTCAAGTGGTCTTTGAGAGATTACAAGCGAGCGCGAGGATGTCGGTTTACGGCGAGTTCAATCGCCTTCAAGCAGAGATAGCCAGGAAAGAGCTTTCCGGGAGTGACCCAGCGGCCATAGAGTTTGCCAAGAATGGCGCAGAAGCCATAGAGCGTGAAGTCCTCGCACTTCTTGAGCACATCCGCCATTTTGCACCGACCAAGGCAGAGTGGCGCATTGTGAACCGTTTGGCCGTAGACTTTGTGCGTGCACTTGCAGCAGAGGCAGAGAAGCGACTGGTCGCTGCTAGGCCACGCGAACTAGCTCCGAATCTGGGCGGACTTCCACACTACGTGGAGCGGGTGACCGCAGTCGTGGACGCCTTCGTCGCGTCCAACGTCGCGGCCATCGAGCGGGAGTGTCGGCGGTCCTGGGGCCAGGTCGGGCTAGTGGTGCTAACAGCGGCTTTGACCGCACTCTTCTCGTCCTGGTTTAACTGACAGCCCGGCTACGCATAGACGCGAGGCCGACCACCGGAGAGGGAGGTCGGCTTTTCTGTGCTTCGGTTGACCGTCCCGGGGGTTCCTCCCAGCTGGAACGAGATCATGCGACACCGGCCGCCGGCACGGAACCGGCTGGCTCAGGAGTGGGAGCATCGGGTGGGCGTCGCCGCCCGGGCGGCAGGCCTCCACCGGCTGAACATTCATCGCGCCCGGGTGACCTTGCGCTACCGGTTCCCGGACACGCGCCGGCGTGACCCTGACAACTACTCCGGGAAGTTCATCTTGGACGGGCTGGTGCGCGCGGGTGTGCTACAGGACGACTCGTTCGACCACGTGGTGCTCCAGATTGTGCGGGGCGAGCCGGTGCCGGGCGGCGCCGTGGAGATTGTGGTGGAGGCGCTCGAGGAGGGAGCGGCGTGAAGGTCGGCTCCCGGGAGCGCCAGCAGGTCGAAGCAGAGCTTCGGCTCTACCCCCGCCGGCGCCGGCGTATTGAGGAACTGATGGCGCGGTATGCGTGGGAGCTTCCGCCAGCCCCCTGGTCAGAGGACCGCATCACGGTCAGCGGCACGAACCGGGTCTGTGACCTCACCTGGCGCTCGGTTGAACGGCTCAACCGCAATCCAGAGTACCGGCGTCTCGTCCGCGTCGTGGCGGCCGTTGAGCGCGTTTACTGGTCGCTTGACGCACAGTGCCGGCGGGTCATGGAGGCGTACTATTGGCAAGGCCTCGGGATGGACGAGGTGGCCGATCAGATCGCGGCGTCGGTGGACACGGTCAAACGGCGTCGGCAGGAGATTGTCGCGCGGGTGCTGGAGGAGTTCCGGGGGGCGGGGATCATGACGTTCGAGGAGGCGGCCGGGTAGAACAGACGTTCTTGACAACCTGCACCGCCTGCACCTACGATGTCAGTAGCATGGCATGGTGTCTCCAGGAACCCGTCGCGACCGCGGCGGGTTTTCAGTTTTGTCTGCTGGAAAGGCGGCTGAGCCGGCATGGCCACCGATACGGGACCGGCGCCGTGGGAGAGGCAGCCCGGGGAGCCAGCCCGGGCCTACGGCGCCTTCTGTATCTACCGGGATCTACCGCCGCAGGAGCGTTCGCTCCTGGCCGTGGCCCGCAAACTGGGATACGTGCGGGTGACGGGTGGGCGACGTCCGAGTGTGCCGGGTCGCATCCAGGAGTGGAGCACGCGCTGGCGATGGGTCGAGCGCGCGGGGGCCTGGGACGATGAGCAGGACCGGCTTGCGCGTGAGGCGCAGGTCCGGGCCATTCAGGAGATGCGGGAGCGCCACGCCCGCGAGGCGGTGGCCCTCCAGCGGAAGGCGCTCGAACGTCTCAAGAGCATGGACCCGGAGGACCTGTCGGCCAAAGACGTGCTCTGGTACATCGTGGAGGCCGCGAAGCTAGAGCGGCTGTCCCGCGGCGAGCCGGACCAGATTCAGGAACAGCGCAGCGACTGGGTGGCCGCGGTGCTGGCGGCGTGGCCTGAGAGGGCGCCGAACCAGACCGGTGCCTGAGCCGGAGGCGACGCAACATGCAGGCTGATCCGCGGCTCGTCGCGCTGGCTCGGCATTGGGTCCGGCACCCCGTGGACTTCGTGCGCCGGGTTCTCCGGGCCGAGCCCGACGAGTGGCAGGCACGGGTCCTGCAACACCTGGCCGATGGGAAGAACACCGCCGTACGGTCCGGCCACGGCGTCGGGAAGAC
>Ga0079224_100007753_pt1 | contig 14444 bp, 11 predicted proteins | sample Stecom2015_FD_80414 | JGI IMG/M metagenome (GOLD analysis project Ga0079224, IMG submission 80414) | Agricultural soil microbial communities from Utah to study Nitrogen management - Steer compost 2015 | ecosystem: Environmental > Terrestrial > Soil > Agricultural land | place: USA: Utah...
CCGGCTGGTCCAGCTGGCGCAGCAGGCCCAGTCGCTGCCCGGCCCCGCCACCGTGCACATCGGCACCTGACGGGGGCCGGAGCCGACCGTGCGCCTGAAGACCGAGGGGCCGGGCAGGGCGGTGCCGGAGCGGGTGGAGCCCGCGGCCACGCCGGCGCCGCAGCCGCTCGCGCTGGATCCGGGCGATCTCGACCTCCTGCCGCCGATGCCGGACGCCGGCGGCGGCCTGGACGAGGTCATGCTCGCCATGGACGTGGTCGACACGCTGCGGCACCAGCACGACCTGGTGGAACATGTGCTGGGCCAGGACGAACGCGATGCCGAGCTGATCGCACACATCCGCCGCATCTACGCCGAGCAGGGCATCGAGGTCAGCGATGCGGCGATTGCCGAAGGCGTGCAGGCGCTGAAAAAGGACCGCTTCGCCTACCGCCCGCGCGCGCATGGATTCGCGCGCCGCCTGGCCCTTCTGTACGTGGATCGGGGCAGGTGGGCGCGCCGCCTGGCCGTCGTGGCCGGCCTGGGTGTGGCCGGCTGGCTGGCCTTGGCCGTGCCGGACTGGGTCGAAAGCGGCCAGCGCGCCAGCGCCGTGCGCACCGAGGTCGCCCACCTGCGTGCGCGCCTGGCACAGGCGCAGGAGCGTCTGGCCAGCGCGCAGCGCGCCCAGGGGGTCGCCGGCACACCGGCCAGCGCCACCGGCCGTGCACTGCTCGAGCAGGCGCGCGCCGAGACGGACCTGGCCGGCCAGGCACTGGCGCAGGCGCAGGCCGCGGCGCCGCGGCTGGACGGCGCCGCCACGCTGGCCGACCCGGTGGCGGTCGAACAGCTTCTGGTGCCGGTGCGCAAACCGCTGGCGGACGCCGAGCAGGCCCTGCAGCAGGCGGAGGCGCGGCTGGCCGACCTGTCAGGCCTGGACGGGCTGGAAAAGGCGCTCGCCGCCGCCGTGTCCACGCTGTCCGCCGCCAACCTCACCCCGGCGCAGCAGGCGGATGTGCAGGTGCTGCACGCACAGGCGCTGCAGGCGCTGTCCGCCGCCGACCTGGCCCTCGCGCGCGGGCGCATCGACCGCCTGCGCGAGCTGGCCGCGCAGGTGGATCTGGCCTACGAGCTTCGCATCGTCTCCCGGCCCAACGAGCAGTCCGGTGTGTGGCGGCACCCGCAGGGCAATCCCAACGTACGCAACTACTACATCATCGTCGAGGCCATCGGTCCCGACGGCCGCCCCGTGGAACTGCCGATCACCAGCGAGGAAGACCAGGTGCAGCGCCGGGTGAGCCGCTTCGGCATCCGGGTGCCGCAGGCCGTCTACGACGCCGTGCGCGACGACAAGCTCGACAACGGCCTGATCGACGAACCGGTGTTCGCGGTCAAGCGCCGTGGCGACCTCGAACCGGTATACCGGCATCGCATCGCCGGTGGCTACATCACGAGCTGGTGAGAACATGGCCATGACCAGTGGACGCAAGGCCTACGAGGACCTCAACCGGCAGGTGGAGAACCTGCGCCGGCAGGCGGAGAAGGCCTCCGCCAGGCTGGCCGAGCTGAGCCGGCGCGACGAGGAGGCGCGTGCCGAGGAGGCACGGCAGACCGCCGTCCTGGCCCGTTTCCGGCTGGACGAGCTGGCCGCCCAGCGCCTCGGCCAGAACCTGGGTTCGGCCGAGCGTGAGGCCATGGTGCAGATGTCGCACAAGAAGGTGGCTCAGGAGCGCTGCGAACACGCCATCCGCGATTCCGTGGCCCTGCAGGCGCAGCTGGAAGGACGTCGGCAGGAGCTTCTGGCCGAGTGTGATGCCCTGCGCGAGCGTTACGAGCGCGAGCATGCCGACGTGGCCACACGCACGCGTGCCACGCCGCGCTGGCAGGCGCTGTCGGAAAAGGCCGACCGCCTGGCCGGACAGGCGGCCCTGGCGGACGAAAAGGCGGCGGTGGCCGAGGCCGACCGCGTTGAAAAGGGCAGGCCCTACGAGGCCGACCGCCTGTTCGTCTACCTCTGGCAGCGCCGCTACGGCAGTGCCAGCTACCGCGCCGGCCCGCTGGCGCGCACGCTGGACGGGTGGGTGGCGCGGCTGGTCGGCTGGCAGGAAGCCGCGCGCAACTACCGCATGCTGGTGGCGCTGCCGCTGTACCTGCGCCGGCATGCCGAGGAGCTGCGCCGGCAGGCGGAGGCGGCACAGGAGGAGCTCACCCGGCTGGAAGAGCAGGCCCTGGCCGAAGCCGGCGTGACAGCCTTGCAGGAACAGGTGCGGACGTTGGAGCAGGGCATCGACGGACTGTCGGCGCAGATCGCCGCCGAGGAACAGAAGCACGCGGCGCTGCTGCAGCGGCGCGGCGAGCTGGCCGAAGGTCGCGACGAGTACACGCGCAAGGCGCTGGAGGCGCTGACGCGGGCCATCGAACAGGCACCGGCCGATGCCCTCCGCCGGGAAAGCCAGGCCACGGCCAGTACCGTGGACGACAACGCCACAACCGGTATCGAGCAGGCACGCCGTTCCCGCCAGCAGATCGCCGGTGAACTGGTTGCCGCGCGACGCGAGCATGAAACGGTCATGGCCTCGCTGCAGCGTGTGGAGGAACTGCGCCGCCGCTTCCGCGACCAGCACTACGACAGCGGTGACTCCGAGATCGGCGAGGGCCTGGAATGGGATGACGTGCTCATGGGCGTCATCCGCGGCGCCCTGGAGATCGGCCGCGCCTGGGAACGCGTGCAGCGCCACCAGCGTTTCCGCCTGCCCAAGGGCGTGAACCTTCCCGGTGGCATTTTCGGAGGCGGTCGCCGCAGTGGCGGTGGCGGCGGCTTCGGGGGAGGCGGTTTCAAGGGTGGCGGCGGCTTCGGCGGGGGCGGTTTCCGCAGCGGCGGCGGCTTCTGAACCGCGGCTGTCGGCGACCGGCCCCGCACCGCTTCGGCCGCGTCCCGCCTCGTTACGGCGCGGCGAATCGACAGAAGGATACGGCTCGTCGCCCGGCTGCCCCTTCTTCACGATCCGGTCCGGGCCCTTGCCTTAACATCAACGGTCTTCCGCCCGGAACCGGCGCGGTCCTGAAGCATTTCCCGGTGGTCGGCGGACGGCGTGGCCTGCCCGCGTCCCCGCCCAGCAAGGTGTACGGATGTCGTTTGTGAAGAAGGCTCTAGAGCGTCTCCGCCTGGCGCTGGCAGGTCTCCTGCCGGTGCTGTTGGCCGCGTGCGGCCAGAATGCGCCCGGTCCGGCGGCGGGCGGTGGCATGGCCGCGCCCACGGTCACCGCTTTCGTGGTGCAACCGGTGGAATGGGTGGACCGCATCGAGGCCCTGGGCACCGCCCGCGCGAACGAATCCGTGACCCTCACCGCCAAGGTGACCGAGGTGGTGCGCAAGGTGCGCTTCAACGACGGCGACCGCGTGCGCCAGGGCGACATCCTCGTCGAGCTGACGGGCGAGGCCGAGGTGGCCAACCTGCGCGAGGCGCAGGCGGCCCTCAACGAGGCACAGCAGCAGCTTGAGCGCCTGGAGCCGCTGGTCCGCCAGGGCACGCTGCCCCGCGCACAACTGGATACCCAGCGCGCCCTGCGCGACAGCGCCCGCGCCCGGGTGGACGCCATTCGCGCCCGTCTGGCCGAACGGGTCATCACCGCGCCGTTCGACGGTGTGCTCGGATTCCGCCAGGTGTCCGACGGCGCGCTGGTCACGCCCGGCACGGTCATCACCACCCTCGACGACATCGACACCATCAAGCTCGATTTTGCCGTGCCGGAACGCTTCATGTCCGTGCTGGCTCCGGGCCAGACCGTCACCGCGCGCAGTGTCGCCTGGCCGGACCAGGTGTTCAGTGGCACCGTCACCACCGTCGATTCGCGCGTCGATCCGGTCTCGCGCGCGGTCACCCTGCGGGCGGAGCTGCCCAACCCCGACCACCAGATCCGTCCGGGCATGCTGCTGACGGTGGAACTGCACACGCAGCCACGCCAGGCATTGGCCATCCCCGAGCTGGCGCTGATCCAGGTGGGCAGCCGGCAGAGCGCGTACCGGCTCAGTGACGACGACACCGTGTCGGAGGTCGAGGTCCGCACCGGGGCACGCCGCCTGGGCGAGGTGGAGATCACCGCCGGACTGCGGGCCGGCGACCGCATCGTGCACGAGGGCACGCCCAAGCTGCGCGATGGTCTGCGGGTGACCGTGGTCGATGCACCCGGCGCCGCGGGTGGGGCTGTCGCCGGCAGCCGGGACTGAGCGGCCATGAAGCTCTCCGACGTCTGTATCAAGCGGCCGGTCTTCGCGACCGTGATGAGCCTGCTGCTGGTGGTGCTGGGCGTGATGTCCTTCACCCGCCTGACCCTGCGCGAGCTGCCGGCCATCGATCCGCCCATCGTCTCGGTCAGCGTGGTCTACCCGGGTGCCTCCGCCGCGGTCGTCGAGTCGCGCGTCACCCAGATCCTCGAGGATGCGGTCAGCGGCATCGAGGGCGTGGAAACGCTGGAGTCGCGCAGTGCCAATGGACGGGCCTCGCTGACCATCGAGTTCTCGCTCAGCCGCGACATCGAGGCGGCTGCCAACGACGTGCGCGACGCCATCAGCCGGGTGACAAACCGCCTGCCGGAAGAGGCCGATCCGCCGCAGGTGGAGAAGGCCGAGAGTGATGCCGAGACCATTCTTTGGTTGAACATGAGTTCGACCACCATGGATACCCTCGAGCTGTCGGACTATGCCGACCGCTACGTGGTGGACCGCCTGGCCTCGCTGGATGGCGTGGCGCAGGTGCGCATCGGCGGCGAGCAGCGCTACGCCATGCGCATCTGGATCGACCGCACCGCGCTGGCCGCCCGCCAGCTCACCGTCAGCGACGTTGAGGCCGCGCTGCGGCGCGAGAACGTCGAACTCCCCGCGGGCCGCCTGGAGTCCGCCGACCGTGACTTCACCTTGCGCGTGGCGCGCAGCTACCAGCGGCCGGAAGACTTCGCGCAGATTCCGCTCGGCAAGGGCGAGGGCGACTACCTGGTGCGCCTTGGCGATGTGGCCCACGTCGAGCTGGCCTCGGCGGAACGCCGTGCCTACTTCCGCAGCAACGGCCAGCCCAACATCGGTCTTGGCATCACCAAGACCTCCACTGCCAACAGCCTGGACGTGGCGCGCGCCGCCCGCGCCGAGGCGGCGGAGATCCAGCGCACGCTGCCGGAAGGCACGCAGATCTTCGTCGCCTTCGACAGCACCGTGTTCATCGAGGCGGCCGTCAACCGCGTCTACTGGACACTGGGCGAGGCCGTCGTGCTGGTGCTGGTGGTGATCTACTTCTTCCTGGGCAGCCTGCGTGCGGCGCTCATCCCGGCTGTGACCGTGCCGGTGTGCCTGGTTGCCGCCTTCATCGCCCTGTACGCCTTCGGTTTCTCCATCAATCTGCTGACGCTGCTGGCCCTGGTGCTGTGTATCGGCCTGGTCGTGGACGATGCCATCATCGTGCTGGAAAACGTGCAGCGCCGCGCGGACCTGGGCGAACCGGTCCTGGTGGCGGCCCGCCGGGGCACCGCCCAGGTGGCCTTCGCCGTCATCGCCACCACCGCCGTGCTGGTGGCCGTGTTCCTGCCGGTGGGCTTCATGGAAGGCAACACCGGCCGCCTGTTCCGCGAACTGTCGGTGGCACTGGCTGCGGCGGTGGCGATCTCCGCCTTCGTCGCGCTCAGCCTCACGCCGATGATGACGTCCAAACTGGTGCGGCCGCACCAGTCCACACGTGGATTCGATGCCTGGGTGCAGCGGCTCCTGCATGCGCTGTCGCGCGCCTACCGCGGCGTGTTGGAACACACGGTGGGCAGGCCATGGCTGTTCGCCCTGGTGATGGTGGCCGCCGCCGCCGCCAGCGTCGTGATGTTCCGCCTCGTGCCGGGTGAACTGGCACCGCCGGAGGATCGCGGATCGTTCTTCGTGAGCATCGTCGGCCCCGAGGGCGCCGGTTACGACTACACCGTGCAGCAGGTGCAGCGGGTCGAGGAGATCCTGCTGCCGTACATCGAGGCGGACGGACCGATCCAGCGCGCCAATGCCCGTGTTCCCGGGGGTTTCGGCGCCAGCGAGGAAATGCACACGGGCATGATCATCGTGTTCCTGAAGGACTGGAAGGACCGCGATGTCACCACCGCGCAGGTGGTTGAAACATGCGTGCCGACCTGGCACAGGTGCCCGGCGTGCGAGTGCTTCCGCAGGTGCGTACCGGCCTCACGCGCGGCCGCGGACAACCGTTCCAGATCGTTCTTGGCGGACCGGACTATGCCGAACTGGCGCGCTGGCGCGACATCCTGCTGGCACGCATGGCCGAGAACCCGGGCTTCTATGGCGCCGATTCGGACTACAAGGAAACGCGCCCGCAGATGCGCGTGGAGATCGACCGCTCCCGCGCGGCCGATCTGGGCGTGCCGGTGCAGGAGATCGGTCGCACCCTTGAAATCATGATGGGTGCGCGCCGCATCACCACCTTCGTGCAGGACGGCCAGGAATACGACGTGATGGTCCAGGCGCAGGCCAGCGACCGCGCGACCCCGGCCGACCTCAACAACCTGTACGTGCGTTCCCAGCGCACCGGCTCCCTGGTTCCACTGGCCAGCCTGGTCACGCTCAGCGAGATCGCCGAGCCCGGCAATCTCAACCGCTTCAACCGCCTGCGTGCCGTAACCATCAGCGCCGGCCTGGCGCCGGGCTACCGGCTGGGTGATGCCCTCGACTGGATCCACCGCGTCATCGGGGAGGAGCTGCCCGACTACGCGCAGGTGGACTACAAGGGCGAGACACGCGAGTTCCAGCAGGCCGGAGGCACGGTGGCCTTTACTTTCGGCATGGCACTGCTGGTCGTGTACCTCGTGCTGGCGGCACAGTTCGAGAGCTTCATCCACCCCCTGGTCATCATGCTCACGGTACCGCTGGCGGTACTCGGCGCGCTGATCGGTCTGGCCGTCACCGGTGGCACGCTCAACCTGTTCAGCCAGATCGGCATCGTCATGCTGGTGGGCCTGGCGGCCAAGAACGGCATTCTCATCGTCGAGTTCGCCAACCAGCTGCGTGACGAGGGGCTGACCGTGCGTGAGGCCATCGTCGAGGCGGCGGCCGTGCGTCTGCGGCCGATCCTGATGACATCCATCGCCACCATCATGGGGGCCGTCCCGCTGGTGGTGGCCGGGGGGCCCGGTTCGGCCAGCCGCGCCACCATCGGTGTGGTGGTGATCTCCGGGGTCGCCTTCTCCACTCTGCTGTCGCTGTTCGTGGTACCGGCGTTCTACGCCCTGCTGGCCCCCTACACGCGCTCGCCGGAGGCCCTTGCACGGCATCTGGAGTCGCTGGAAGCCGCCACGCCGGAACCCGCGGCGGCAACCAGCGCCGCCGCCGAGGCCCGTGCACATCACTGACCTCCACTGCAGAGGGATGCCTGCGGCAGATCCGGGGACGGCAGCACCTGCGGTGGACGTGTCCGTTGCACGTGCCTTCGTCATCAGGGAAAGTGGCCGCCTCCCCGATGGAGGTGCAGTGGCCCAGGTTTCCGCCGGGAGCGCGCCGATGCAGACGCGGTTCAGCTGCATGAGCCCGGCTTGAATGCGAAGCTGAACCGGGCCCGCGGCGTCACCGGCGCTTCAGCGCCTGTCCGCTGCACTGTCGCCTCGCCCGCACGGGCGAACACAAGAAGCGCCGGTACGGCGCACAACCCACGCAAGTGGCGAGACGACAGGAGCAAGCACCCATGAAGCGACTCATCTTACCGGCCCTGCTGACCGCACTGGTCGCACCCGCCGCCATGGCGCAGTCCGGCGACACCTATCGCCCCGACCTGCGCAGCGGTGACGGCCACTGGTTCATTGACGGCACGGTCGGCCGCACCGATGGCGGCACCGCCGATACGTTCGGGTCGGGAGATTTCAACCTGTTCCACGGCGCGGACGGACGCCGCACCGCCTATGATCTGGCCTTCGGCTACCGCTGGAAGCTGGGTACGGCCTGGGGCCTGGGCATCGAAGGCGGCTACGCCGACCTGGGCAACATCCGCGTGCGCAACGTGTTCAATGACGATCCGGTCAACCAGCGCGAGAGCACGAACGCCCTGCGCGGCTGGCACGTGGGCGCCAATGCGCGCGTGAACGTGCGGCCGGCCTGGTACATCGGCATGCGCGGCGGCTACTTCCGGGCCTCCGACAATGACCTGGACTACTACGACAGCCTGGGCCAGGAGCTGGGCCTGGAGAGCGGTGGGGGCCGCAACAGCTGGTATGCCGGGATCGGCACCGGCTGGAACGCCACCGACCGCTTCAGCATCGGCGTCCACTATGACTATTTCCGCGCCCGTTCCGCCGACGTGCGTGATCCCGTCACCGGCATCGAATTCGACGGACCCAGGCGCTCCACCGCCGTGCTCGGCGTGGGCGCCGAACTGATGTTCTGACGCAGGCGGACACAGGAGGCCGGCGTCGTGGCCGGCCCCTTGCGGTTCCAGGAAGGCACGGCCGGACCCGGATCCGGCCGTGACCGCACTCAGGCGGTCAACAGCCGGTTGACCCGCTGCAGGAAGGCGGCCGGGTCCTGCAGCGGAGCGCCCGCGGCGATCTCGGCCTGCTCGAGCAGCAGCAGGGCCAGGTCGGTGGCGCGCGCCTCGTCTCCCTCGTCCCGCAGGCGCTGCAGCAGCGCGTGCTGCGGGTTGATCTCCAGCGTCGGCCTGCTTTCCGGCACCGGCTGGCCGGCCTCGCGCAGCAGACGCGCCAGGTGCGGCGCGATCTCGGACTCTTCCAGGGCCAGGCAGGAAGGTGATCCGGTCAGGCGCGCGGAGACACGCACGTCCTTCACCCGTTCGCCGAGGAGCTTCCTCAGGCGCTCCAGCAGCGGCGCCGCGGCCTGGGCCGCTTCCTCCTGTTTCGCCTTCTCGGCCTCGTCCAGCGGCAACTCGCCCCTGGCGATGCTGCGGATCGGCCTGCCGGCGTACTCGCGCAGGTGGCCCAGCATCCATTCGTCGATGCGGTCCACCATCAGCAGCACCTCGATGCCCTTGGCGCGGAAGGCCTCGAGCAGCGGGCTGCCGGCGGCGGCACGGTAACCGTCGGCGGTGAGCACCCAGATGGTGTCCTGGCCTGGCGCCATGCGGCCCACGTATTCGTCAAGCGACACGGTTGGGGCCTCGTCCCCGCCGCGCGTGGAGGCGAAGCGCAGCAGTTTCGCGATACGTTCGCGGTTGGCCGGATCCTCGACGATACCTTCCTTCAGCGTGTTTCCGAAGGCCTGGTAGAAGGTGGCGAACTTCTCCGGCTCCTCGCGCGCCAGGCGCTCGATCAGGTCGAGCACACGCTTGACGCAGGCGCCACGGATCCGGTCGAGCTGGCGGTTCTGCTGCAGCATCTCGCGGCTGACGTTGAGCGGCAGGTCGTCGGAATCCACCACGCCGCGCACGAAGCGCAGGTAGTTGGGCAACAGCTCCGCGGCCGCGTCCATGATGAACACGCGGCGGATGTACAGCTTCAGGCCCCTGCGTTCGTCACGGCCGCCGAGCAGCAGGTCGAAGGGCGGCCGGGAAGGCAGGTAGAGCAGAGTGGTGAAGTTCTGGTTGCCCTCGACACGGCTGTGTGTCCATGCCACCGGGTCGTCGATGTCGTGACCCAGGGAACGGTAGAAGGCCCTGTAGTCCTCGTCCGTGATCCCGTTCTTCGGACGCGTCCACAGCGCCGAGGCGTCGTTCACCGGTTCCCACTTCGGCCCTCCATCCTGGTCCTTGCCTTCCACGTCCATGGACGGCATGCGGATGGGGAAGGCGATGTGGTCGGAGTACTTGCGAACCAGCGCGCGCAGCTTCCAGCCATCCAGGAACTCGTCCTCGTCGGGCTTCAGGTGCAGGATGACGGTGGTGCCGCGCTGCGGCAGGGTCACCGGCCCGATGGTGTATTCGCCGCGGCCGTCGCTTTCCCATTTCACGCCCTCCTCCGGTGCGGCGCCGGCCCGGCGGGTGAGCAGGGTGACGCGGTCGGCGACGACGAAGGCGGAGTAGAAGCCGACGCCGAACTGGCCGATCAGGCGCGCATCGGCCTTCTTCGCCTCCTCCAGCGCCTGCAGGAAGCGCCGGGTCCCGGAGCTGGCGATGCTGCCGATGTTGGCGACCACTTCGTCACGGCGCATGCCGATGCCGTTGTCGCTCACCGTCAACGTGCGCGCCTCGCGGTCATAACGGATGTCGATGTGCAGGTCGGCATCGCCGTCCAGCAGCTCCGGGCGGGTGAGGGCCTCGAATCGCAGGCGGTCGCAGGCATCGGAGGCATTGGAGACCAGTTCGCGCAGGAAGATCTCCTTGTGCGAATACAGCGAGTGGGTCACCAGGTGCAGGACCTGGTCGACCTCGGCCTCGAAGCGTCGGGTTTCGGCGTCTGTGCTCATACAGGCTCCCCGGACTGTCCAGCGTCACGAGGAAACGGAAGTGCGGGCGCCAGGGGCCGGTTTCAAGCGCGGGCACGGCATAATGCCCGCCGTCGTCTGGGAGTCCGGCCATGAAAGTCGTCGAAGTCCGCCATCCCCTGGTGCAGCACAAGATCGGCCTGCTGCGCGACGCGAGCCTGAGTACCAAGGCCTTCCGCGAACTGGCGGGCGAGCTGGCCACCCTGCTGGCCTACGAGGCCACTGCCGACCTGGAGACGGAGGAGTACACGGTGGAGGGCTGGGCCGGACCGGTGCGCGTCCGGCGCATCGCCGGCGCCAAGGTCACCCTGGTCCCCATCCTGCGCGCCGGCCTGGGCATGCTGCCGGGTGTGCTGGCTCTGATCCCGGCCGCCAAGGTGAGTGTGGTCGGCCTGCAGCGCGACGAGGAGACCCTGGAACCGGTGCCGTACTTCGAGCGACTGACCGGGCGCCTGGACGAGCGTGACGCGCTGATCCTCGACCCCATGCTGGCCACCGGTGGAACCCTGATCGCCACCATCGACATGCTCAAGCGCGCCGGGGCGCGACGCATCCGCGGCATCTTCCTGGTCGCGGCGCCGGAGGGCATCCGCGCCGTGGGGGCGGTGCATCCGGATGTGGCGCTCTGGACGGCCGCCATCGACGGGCGCCTCGATGACAGGGGTTACATCCTGCCCGGCCTGGGTGATGCCGGGGACCGCATCTTCGGCACCCGCGTCGGCTGAGCATCGCCGTCCACCGCGGGCTCCTGCGACAATGCCGGCATGGGCTACCTGATTGCGGCGGTCGGATTCAGCGTGGCGGTGTCGGTGCTGCTGAAGCTGTTTCCGCGCCACGGCATCGACACCGGCCAGGCGGTGACCTGGAACTACCTGGCGGCCAGCCTGCTGTGCGCATGGCTGTTCGCACCGCCGCTGGCCTCCCTGCGGGGCGAGGGTGCGCCGTGGCTGGGTCTGCTGGGACTGGCCTTCATCCTGCCGACGCTGTTCATGGTGCTGGCGGTGGCGGTGCAGCGCGCTGGCATCGTGCGTACGGATGTGGCGCAGCGCCTGTCGCTGCTGCTGTCGCTGGCGGCGGCCTTCGTCATCTTCGGCGAGCGCACCAGCACCCCGAAGGTGGTCGGCCTGCTGCTGGGCCTGGTCGCCGTGGTCGCCATCCTGGCGCGGCCGCGCGATGACGGCCCGCGGCAGCGGGGCGCCCTGTGGGCACTGCTGCTGGTGTGGGTGGGCTATGCCGTGGTCGATGTCATGCTCAAGCTCATCGCCCAGGCGGGCACGCCCTTCGCCGCCTCGCTGCAGGTGGCCTTCGTGACCGCCTTTCTGGGCATGCTGGCGGTGCAGGCCCTGCGCCAGGCACGCGGCCAGACGCGCCTGTCCCTGCGCGGCCTGATCGCCGGACTGCTGCTCGGGGGGCTCAACTTCGGCAATATCGTCTGCTATGTGCAGGCGCACCGCAGCCTGCCGGACAGCCCGGCGGTGGTGTTCGCGAGCATGAACATCGGCGTGGTGGTACTGGGCACGCTCACCGGTGTCGTCGCCTTCGGCGAGCCGACCAGCCGGCTCAACCGCCTGGGCATTGCCCTGGCCATTCTTGCCATCGCGCTCATCGCCTTTGCCCGCACCTGAGGAGCCGCCATGCACACCACGACCACACTCGGACGTCCGTTGGCGGCCCTGCTGGTTCCGCTGCTGGCCGGAACCGCGGCCGTGGCGGGCGATGGCACCGGACTGCATTTCCAGCACCACGACTGGGAGCTGGCCTGTGACAATACCGGCAGCTGCCGCGCCGCCGGCTACCAGGCCGGCGAGGACGGGCTTGCCGTCTCGGTGCTTCTTGAACGCCAGGCCGGGCCGGCGCAGCCGGTGCGGGGACGCCTGCGCCTGGGTGACGTCGGTGGAACACCTGGCGTGGGTGAGGCCACGCTGCGCATCGATGGCCGGTCGCTGGGCGGGCTGAATTTCGGCGGGGACGTCACGGCCCCCCTTTCGGATGCACAGGTGGCCGCGCTGCTGGCAGCCCTGCGCCGTGACAGCCGCATCACGGTCGATGCCGGCGAGGCCGGCGAATGGCGGCTGTCCGATCGCGGCGCCTCCGCCGTGCTGCTGAAGATGGACGAGGTGCAGGGCCGCCTGGGCACGCGCGGTGCCCTCGTGCGGCGCGGCGACGCCGACGAGGCGCAGGTGCCCCCGGCCCGGCCGCTGCCGGAGATCCGCGTCCCGCCCCTGGCCGCCACGCGCGGGGAGGATGCGGCAGTGGCGCGCGATCCGGTCCTGCTGGCGGCGCTGCGGGCGGCGACGGATGCCGATGCCTGCGAGCGGCTGCACGGCGACGAGGCGGTGCAACTGCAGGTGGAGCGGCTCGACGAGCGCCATCTGCTGGTCTCCACCGCCTGCTGGCTGGCGGCGTACAACTCGGGGGATGGCCACTGGATCGTGTCGGCGCAGCCGCCCTATGCGCCGCGGCTGGTGACCGCCGATGCCAGCTTCCATGCGGACGGCATCATCCGCGCCTACCAGAAGGGCCGCGGCCTGGGCGACTGCGCTTGGCGGATGGAATGGGCCTGGGACGGCCGTGACTTCGTGCCCGCGTTCGAGGCCACCACCGGCCTGTGCCGCCTGGTCGCCGACGGGGGTGCCTGGGAGCTGCCCACGCGCGTCAGCCGCATCCTGCGCTGAGCCCGCGGAGCCGGTTCAGGCCAGCCAGCGGGAGAACCAGGCCAGGGTGCGTTCCCATGCGAGCTTCGCCGCCGCTTCGTCAAAGCGCGGCGTCGAGTCATTGTGGAAACCGTGCGTGGTGCCGGGGTAGATGTAGGCCTCGTAGGTCTTGCCGTGCTCCCTGAGCGCCGCCTCGAAATCCGGCCAGGTGGCGTTGACGCCGGGATCGTTCTCGGCGAAGTGCAGCAGCATCGGAGCCTGGATGCGCGGTACATCCTCCGGCCGTGCCTGGCGGCCGTAGAACGGAACGGCCGCGGCCAGCTCCGGGAAGGCCACGGCGGCGGCATGGCACACGCCCCCGCCATAGCAGAAGCCGGTGATGCCCACCTTGCCGGTGCAGTCCCCGTGGCGCAGCAGGTACTCGATGCCGGCGAAGAAGTCGTTGAGCAGCTTTTCCGGGTCCACCTGCTGCTGCAGGGTGCGGCCCTGGTCGTCGTTGCCGGGATAGCCGCCGACGCTGGTCAGTCCGTCCGGCGCCAGGGCGAGGTAGCCGGCCTTGGCGACGCGCCGCGCCACGTCCTCGATGTAGGGATTGAGGCCGCGGTTCTCGTGGACCACCAGGACCGCCGGCACCTTGCCGCTGGCCTTCGCCGGGTGCACCAGATAGCCACGCACCTCGCCATGTCCCCGGGGCGAGGGATAGCGGATGTATTCGGGACGGATGTCCGGATCGGTGAACGGCACCTGCTGCGCAAGGGCGTAGTCCGGGCCCAGGGCCGCCAGCAGCGAGGCCGCGGTCAGGCCGCCGACCGCGTAGCGGGCGGCGCGGTCGAGGAACTCGCGCCGGCTGATGCGGCCATGCACATAGAAGTCGTACAGCTCCAGCAGTCCGGGCTGGAAATCCTTCGCGGTCAGACGGGCCATGGCGTCCTCCTCCTCTTGCGCATGCCGGTCCCGGCCACGATACAACCGTGCCGGCGGCGCGGCATGGCGGAGCGCAGCATGGCCGCCCCGCCAGCCTCAGCGCCAGTTGGCGTGGTGCTGCCAGAACTCGACGCTGCGCAGGTAGGCCTGGCGGTCCAGCGGGACGCCGGAACCGCCCTCGGCCACGCCCAGCGCATTGCGCATCATGGTGATCGGTGCCATGGGGATCTCTTCCGGCTCCATGGTGTACAGGCAGCCCACGATGCCCCAGTCGCCGTCGATGCGCTCGCCCTCCTTCGCCAGCTGCCGCGGACCTAGAGGGAGGGGGTGAAGCCGCTCGGCCCCGGGGCCCTGGCGGCCCCGGACCCACCGACCGGGACGGGGCACACCCGCCGCGTGTCCGCCGCGCAAGCGGGAACCAGCCCGATGGGGGTCCCGTCGGCGGGGGGACGCGCCAGGCGCGGGCGCGGCGGCCAGTGCGCGGGCGCGGTC